>Ga0209573_1003359_pt1 | contig 17766 bp, 6 predicted proteins | sample TNRBio252014_DNA_FD_185870 | JGI IMG/M metagenome (GOLD analysis project Ga0209573, IMG submission 185870) | Wastewater treatment Type I Accumulibacter community from EBPR Bioreactor in Madison, WI, USA - TNR Reactor_6/25/2014_ DNA (SPAdes)... | ecosystem: Engineered > Bioreactor > EBPR >...
AGCCCGTTGGTCACCACCCGCAGCCGCTGGCGGTCCTGGATGGTCAAAGCCAGGCTGTAGGCTGTGCTGCTGGCGTCCAGCAGGATCGAGTCGCCATCCTCCACTAACTCGGCTGCGCACTGGGCGATCAACATCTTTTCGGCGATCTGTTGCTGGCGGCGGGCTTGGAAGGAGACGTTGTGGAAGCTGTTCTGGCGGTGCAGGATCGCGCCGCCGTGGACACGGGTCACCTGGCCGTCGGCCTCCAGCGCGTTGAGGTCGTTGCGCACCGTGCCTTCGGAGACGCCAAGCACCTGCGCCAGCTCAGGCACGCGCAAACCAGGCTGTCTGCGCAACAGATCGAGGATCGACTGACGGCGTTCGTGGGAGGTCAAGAGGAGGCTCCGTTGCCGGAAGGAGGAAAACTAAAGAAATCGACAACGAAATGATAACATGATTGTTGAATTTTGTCAATAGGTGGTTTTATTCGACAAATGCCACAAAAGTGAGGACTGTCGCGAGCTAGCTATGCGGCAATCGAGTCAACGCTCAGATAAACCTCTGGCGCCAAAGATGAACGCCGCCGGGATCAGTCCACGGCGGCGTTCGTAAATCTGGCGATAGGTGAGGGGGATCGTTGGAGATTATTCGGTCGAAGCTGGGAGCAATCGAGGCGGTTGGCGTCTGACCTACACCTTGCGCACCAACAACTGATCCAGCTTCTCGTTGATCTCCTTCTGCAAGGCCGCTACCTTGCCTTGCAGGTCGGTGATCTGATCGCGCATCGCGCGGATATCGTCCGCGGCCTCGTCCTTTTTGACCACGCTGCGGCCAAAGCCCATCAGCGCCGGCCGCTCGACGTAGGTCACGCGGTGCAACACGCGCCAGACCTTGTTGGGCAGCGCGCTTTGGGCTTGCCGCAGGGCGCGTGCCTCCTCGTCGTTGCTGGCCAGCCAGTCGGGATCGACGACATAGTTGAAGAAGTCGTGCCAGTGATCGGCGCTGTTCTCCAGGAAGAAGCTCATGAAGCGGTAGCGGTCCACCTTCTCGCCGGGCAGAACCGGGTAGTCGCGATAGTCAGTGATGCCGCGGCTCTCCACCCCGCTCAGGTCGACGTGCAGTTCCAGCCCCTTGCTGCCGCTCTCGGTCTTGCTCATGGTCTGCGTCAGGTTGAACTTGGCATAGGCGTTGAACTCGACCAGCGCCTTGCTGAAGGCATAGCTGCCCTGCCCGCCAATGGCGGCGCTCATATCGAACGAGCCGCCGACAGAGTGCTCGACCGTGCTGGCGAACTGCTGCTCCTCGGCGTGGAAGCCTCCATCGCCGTCCCAGACGTAGGTGTTGACGATGTTACGCTTGCCGGCGCGGATTTGCAGCGTCTCCATCTTCTTCTGCCAAGCGGCGAAGCTATCGGAGGCGTTGGCGCGCGCGGACAGATCAGTGTACGTCGAGTTGATCTTGTCCTGGCGCTCCTCGTTAGCCTGCTTGCGCTGGCCCTGGTCCTGCTCCTTGCGCTTGGTTTCCTGCTCTCTTAGCGCATCCAGTTCCTTCTGTTTGGCGTCCACCGCAGCCTGATCGAACGGCTTGGCGTTCTTGAGCTTCTCCAACTCGGCTTCCCGGGTCTTGATCTGCTCGGCCTGCTCCTTGTCATCGCCCCGGCGATCGGGGCTGTTGAGCCCCACCGGGTTGCCGTCCTGGCTGGCGTCGTCCACCTGGCGATCAAGCGACCACACATCCAACAGGCGGGCGTCGAACTGATTGAAATAGGCCTCGTGCGCCTTGTCCTGCTGATCAATCTGGTTCTTCAGATCATAGGCCTCTTTGAGCCGGAAGTAGCTGGCCGGGTAGAGTGAGCCGTATTGGCTGCGCATCTCTGGCACGTGCTGGAAGAAGCGATCGCTGGTGGCGCGGCTGCCGGTCAGGCCGTCCAGGCTGCCGGACATGGTATAGGCCGGGTTGATCAGGAAGGTGATGGTGTTGACGTCCAGCGGCACGCCCTCCACCGGTAGCTGCTGGTAGCCGATCATGCGGCCGCTGCGCTTGAGCTTGCTGACGAAGACATCGGCCAGGCCGCTGCTGACCAGGGCGTAGCCGATGTTCTTGGGGATGAAGCGCTTGCCCAGGTGGGGGAAATGCGCCTCCGGCTCCTGGCTGCCGCGCAGCTCCAGCCGATCGCTGCTCATGAGGCTGTGGCTGGCGCCTACTGTGCTGGCGTTCTGCCAGTGATAGGCGAAGTCCAGCTTTCCGCCGAAGCCGGTTTTGACTTCCTCCACTGAAGTCTGAAAGCCGATCCCAGCCGACGACTCTGATTTGACGCCGATCAGCACTTCCGCCTCCGCGCCTCCGCCAATGTCCCCCTCGCGCGTCCAGCTATACTCCACGTCGCTGGACTGGATCAGCTCGACCGAGGTCGCGCCGTTGTAGTCCTGCTCCTCGGTCAGGTTCTCGCTGGGCGCCGGCGGCGGGCCTTCGATGTAGCCGATCAGCGTCGGCTTGATCTGGGCATTGCCGATCCAGGTCATCTCCAGCTCCTCGATGCGCTGCTCGTCCAGCAGCCGCGCCCCGCCTGGATCAGGCAGCGCCAGGCAGCGCAGCATCATCACCGACTTGCGCCGCTGGGCGTCGACGCGCACGCGGCTGTACTCGGCGCAAACCACCCCAATTTGCGACGCGCCGGGTTGGGCGAGCCGGCTGATTGCCGCGGCGTCCAAGGCGTTGCTGTAGAGCCGCACGAAATCCATTTGGCCGTGGAACAGTTCGTCGGCTTTCCAGTTGCTCTTGCCGATGTAGTTGCTGCTGCGCAAGACGGCAGGGGGTGCTTCCACCTTTCCGCTGGCAACCTCGCTCCCGTCGACATAGAGCCGCGCCATGCCATCCGATGCAATGACGGCGGCGATGTGAACCGATCGTCCTTCCGGCAGGTCGGTTGGCGCCAGCAGCTCGCTGACCTTCCCTTGGTAATCGAAAACCTGCAAGACCAGCCGCTTGCTCGTCCCCTGGTTTGCCAGCAAGATGTTCTGCTTCCTGGCGCCGTTGCCCAGGTCGATGATCCGCGACCAGCGCTTGAAGCTGTGGCAGGTGACGCGCGCATCGATGGTGAGCCCGTTGCGCACGTCGAGGTTTAGCTCCGGCAGCTCGACTTGATCTTGCTGGCCGTCGAACGTCTTGGGGTAGCTGAGCAAGGAGATGGGTGCGCCTGGGAGGCGGCCAATCGGCGCGGTGCAGGCTGTCCAGGTCGCGCTGCCGGCAGCGAAGTGCTGGCCGCGGCCGCTGTGGTCGCGGCACTGGTCGCCCTGGCCCTCGCTAAGCGGATAGTAGGCGACCAGCCCCGGCTCGTTGCCGCTGAGGGTCAGCACGCTGTTGGCCTCGATCTCGCGCTCGCCCAGCGCTGCGTTCCAGATGCGCAGCTCGCAGACCTGCCCCTGCCAGCCGCCGCTCTGCCCCGGCATAGCGCCCAGCGCGGCCTGGCTGATCCCGCCCAGGAGTTGGCTGCGCTTGCCGCTGCCATCCTTGGCGCTGGAGTCGTTCTTGGCCCACAGCTTGCCATCCAGATAGATGCGCATCTCGCCCGCGCCGGCATCCTTGACAAAGGCCCAGTGCCTCCAGCGCCCGCGGTAAAGGCTGGCGTCAGCAGCCTGGACCAGGCTGTCGACCGCCCCACCGGCTGGCTGGCCGGCTTGCCACACCACCTCGCCCTTGGCGTTGGGCAGTTGGATGCACAGGCGGGGGCCGCTGCTGTCGAGGGCGCCGAGGAACGCACTCTCGCTGGGCAGGTCGCTGCCGCCCCTGGCCCAGAACTCGACTGTGACCTGGCTGCCGAGATCGCCGAAGACGCCAGCGGGCAGCGCCAACCCCCGCCCGTCCAGCGCCAGCGCGGCTCGGTAGGAGTCAGGCAGCCATTCCTCGCCCTTGCCGTCGGCGTCGTAGGCTGTGTCGTAGTGGGTCTGGCGCAGATTGCCGTCGCTGTCCTGGTAGCTGAGGGTGACGCGGCCGGTGCAGCTTTCCAGGGCATGGAGCCGGCTGGCGGGCCGGGCAAAGGGCAGCAGCGCGCCCTGCACCAACAGCCCGCGCGGGTCCTTCTGGCCAGGCAGGTCCGGCATGGTTTGGGCGGTGGTGTTGGCCTGGGCGACGGTCGTCAGGTAGTTGGTCGTCAGTTCGGCAATCCGTGTGCGGGTTAGATCCAGCTTCGCCTGAATCTCGGCCAGCTCCTTGGTCCAGGCCGCGCGCTGGGCATCGGTTGCGCTAAGGGCATCGTTCAAGCCGGCAAGCGCTGCCTCGGCTGCAATGCGTTGGTTGCGGGCGTTCTCCAGGGCTGCTTGCGCGTTAGCAGGCTTGTTGTTGGTCGCCTCGCCGTCGATCGTCAGTCTCCAGCGCTGGTTGTCGCCTGCGTGCCAGCCGTGAGCGATGACGCCATAGCCGTCGTCGCCCCCGGCGTCGAACACCCGGCTCTGGCTATAGTACTTCTTGTTGTAGATCTGACAATAGCCATCGCCCAGGGAATACACGCCCCAACTCTGGTCGTCCAGATCGTCGCTTTCATAAGGCTCCTGGTGGATACCCTTGTTATCGTTGGAGTCCTCGACAGCGGCATACTTGCCAGTCCTTCGATTGATGATGTAGTAGTACCAGCTATCTGGCCGCGGTTCGAACTTCCAGCGCTGGTTGTCATTGTTGAGTGGAGCATTCTGATAGATCACGTGCTCCGTGGAGTGTGCGTCCAGGCGTTTGCCGGGCTTGCTCTTCGGTGTGATGGTACACCAGAAGTTCAGTGGGTCAGACCACACGGCATCCTTGTCACCCTGAGCGGTCGCCTCCGTCGCTTTAAGCCGCTCGACGAGCGCTTGCTGATCGCTGCGCCGCCGCTCGGTGGCGTTGCGGTCGGCGATGTCGGCCAGCAGGCGCTGCAGCTCCTTCTGGCGGGAGACCAACGTCGCTTCTTCGTCCTCCTTGCCCGCCAGCTCAACCAGGAGGCCGGCCGGTTGGGCCGGGTTGTCGAGCGAAGTCGCCAGGAGAGGCAGCCTGGCCGTTTCATCCAACGTGGACAGCGTCACCGTGTCGGAGACGAGCCGCACCGTGTTCCGCCGCACTTCGAGGGCGCTCCAGTCGCCGGTCACGTCGGCCACCTCGAAGCAGCGCAGCAGGCGCACACCCTCGGGGATCAGGAAGCGGCACGTGGCGCGCTGCCAACCATCGCCCAGCGCTTCGAACTGAAAATTCTCCTCCATCGGCGTGAACGGCTGCTTTTTCTGGGAACTGCGGCTCAGGCATCCCCACAGCGACGGGGCAAAAATGGCGCCGCCCTTGCCGTCGGCATTGGTGGGATCCACCGGCTTGTCCGTGCGAAACTCAAAGCTTTCCACGTAAACTGCCCCCTCGCGCACCGCGAAGAGGTCGTCGTTGCTGAACTTGATGGCCGTAGTCTTGCCGTCGCGCAGGGTGCGCGCCAATGTGACCCCGCCGGCATAGGGCGCGCCCTGCACCACGCCGTGGTTGGCGTTGACCGAGAAGTCGAAGACGCGCCGGCTGCCGTCCTCCTCGGCTGCGATGCCGCCCAGCCGCCAGTAGCCGGCCAGACCGGTCTCGCGGCCGGTCAGTTGCAGATGCATCGTGTCAGCAATGGCCTTGCCGCTGCGCCCGACGGTCCACATGCGCACGTCGGCAAGCTCCCCTTGCAGGAAGTCGGCCGGCGGCTGCACCTGGCCGGCCTTGATCTGGCGCGCGGCGCCCAAGTGCAGGGTGCTGACGCGCAGGCTGAAAGCCGGTGGAAGCTGCTTGAGCCACGCTTTGAGCGCGTCGAGCGCCGCCTGGGCCTCGTTGGCTGCGCTGCCGGCCGGCATGGCGGCCACGTCCTGCTCCAGTTGCTTGAGCACGGCATCCTGGGCCACTTTGGCTTTGCGGTCTAGCTCCTGCGCGCTGACGGCGGCCTTGATCCCGCCATCCTCCAGCAAGAGCAGCTCGTTGCCGTCGAAGCTGCACGCCACATGCACCCACTGGCCGAGCGGCGCGGGCGAGTCGCTGGCGATGCGCAAGGCGCTGGTGCGGCCCAGCAGCGGCCGGGTGATAGCAATGGTGAACTTGCCGTCCTTCAGCGCCAGGGTTGCGGCTGTGGCGTTGGCGGCATCGACCTGCTTGCCTTCCGGCTGCAGCTCCGGCTGCGTTGCCAGGATGGTCTGGTCGGCCGCGTTGGCCAGCTTGACCCAGGCTTCCACCGTGAAGCCGGCGCTGAGGTTGATGGCCTGGGAGACCGGCGCGCTGATCCAATCGCGCTGGCCGTCCAGCGCCAGGCCGCGGCGCTTGCGCGATTCCAGCTTGATGTTGACCGCCTCGCCGCCGGCCCAAAGCCGCTCGACGGTGAAGCTGTCGTCGTCGTGCTTGAGCACCGGGTACTCGCCGCTGTAGTCGTCGTCGCCCACGATTTGCACCAGGTCGCCCGCCGCCAGCCCGTGGTTGACGGCGAAGACCTTGAGCTTGCTGTCGGTGGTCTTCTCATAGCTGGTCAGCAAGCCGTCGAAGACCAGCCCGGCTTCTTCCTCCTCCATCTTCTCCCAGTCGCCGATCTCGCCGTGCTTGAACTGCGCGTCGATGACAAAGCTGCCATCGTCGGCCCTGACCACGCGATAGAGGCCGTCATTGCTGACGGTGTTGCTCAGTTTGACCGTATCGCCGCTCTTCAGCTGGTTCAACGCGGCCTTGTCATCCTGGCTCACCTTGATCCGCACACGGTCGGCGCTGTCGTCGTCATCGGAGCGGCTCATGCCGGTAATCACGCCGGCTGGCGTCTCCGTGCTGTCGCCTGTGGGGCGGATGTTATCCAGAAGGTCCAGCGGCAGGAGAATGTCCTGCTGGCGGCTGCGCAGCTCCTCGGTCTTGGCGTCGCGGGCGATCTGGGCCAGGCGGCCGTCGGCGGCGATGGCAAAGCTGAGCGTGGCTGTGCCGGCCGCGGTCGGCGCAGCCAGCAAGACCTTGCTGGCATCGCGCACCAACTGCGCACCGCCCTGGGTTTGCTGCTCCCGCTGCACATCGTAGGCGGCGACCGCCGGTCCGTTGGTCACGAGCAATGGCTGCCCCGTGCTGTCCTGGAACCCCAACCTACGGCGAACGATGCCGGGAATGCTGTCGTACTGCACCTGGTCGGTGACCGGGTGGACGGTGCGGAACCAGTAGTCTTGCACGTCGAAAATCCGGTTGTCGCCTGCACGCAGCGTCACCAGATCGATCTCGCCGCTGCTGCTGTTGTGAGCGAAAACGTGCCAGCGGTAGCTTTCCTGCTCGTTGGTAGGGGTGACGACGACGCCGAACCAGCCGTCGTGCAGGTTCTTGAGCAGCCCCGGGCAGATCTCGGTCGTCGGCTCGTAGAACGGCTGGTTCTGTATGTCGCGGAAATCGAGCGAGTCCACCGACTCCATCTGCCCGCCGCTGGTGATCTTCATGGCCTTGAGCGGCGTGTAGCGCTGGCGGCTGCGCTTGTAGCGCACCTCCAGCTTCGGGGTAAGCTTGTTGGCGATGCCGTCCAGCACGAAGCGGTCCACCAGCAGGGTGCTGCGCGTAGACTGACGAAACACGTAAAGGTGGCCATCATGCGAGACCAACTGCACCGGGGCGGCGGCGGTCAGGTCCGCGCTGGCATAGATCGAGCGCAGCAGGTACCTGCCCTGTGTGTCAGTCAGCTCCGTCTGCTCCTTGGCCGCGACTGATGGGTCGCCTGTGCTGTCGTCGGGCAGTTCGAGCGGCTTGAACTCCTCCCAGCCGTTGTCGTTGGGATTCTGCAGCGCGCTGTCCTCGAACCCGTCCTGTTTGACGGTGTAATAGAGCCGGACGGCGTCGTTTTCGACGATGGTGGCCATGAGCACCAGCTTACCTTCATGGGTCAGCGTGCTGAGATGACTGATATGGGGTTTTTTGAGCAGCATGATGATTCCTTGCGACGTTGGGGTTGGGCGACAAACGGAGCGCGAGTGCGGGGCATACTATACACAATCTGTCAAAAGCTCAAAACGCTGTCCATGGATGCAATCATTGCCAGCGAGTCTGCGGCTCAGAGGGGCGGCGCGCGGCGCTGGGTCGGCGGGGCGGACAGCGTCAGGATGTTTTTGTCATCTTATACTGAGTCGACTTGCTGGAAATCTGTTTGGATAGGAACCGGCGTGGCGGCCGGCAGGGGGCCCGTGCTGCTGGTTTTGAATCAGTGGCCAAGGAGTTCGGCGAACAGCTCGCGCACTACGGGCACCTGGGAGTGGTGACCGCGCAACGCGGCCTACAGCGCGGCCGGCCAGTGCTGGTTGACTTCAGCGTGCTGCCGGTGTGGGAGGAGCGGCCGGGGTTCTAATGGTATTGCGGAACCGGGTTGCGATACTAACCAAATGCCTTCCAATGCACTAAATCCCTGACCTATCCGGGGACGCCAGCGGGCGGCAGGTTGGTCGGCCAGGAGATCGGGGATACCTGACCTGCAGGTGAACGAGGCAGCGGGGGACTAGGGTTTGGTCGATAGGTTTGCATACTGGCGGCCCAAATAACTGGCTCTAATACTCCAACGATGTGCAGCACAACGGTTCAGAGCCTATTCTATACGCACATGTTGGCTAACCACGGACGTGGCTCGGCTCCATGTCTGGCTGATTACCGGCGGACCAGTCGTCAATCATAAGGCAATAGGCGCATGGTCAATCGAGCCAATCGATGAGATTTGAGTGTCTTTCAAATCGGACGCCGTTGGATACAGAGTCGCATTATCAATGATGCGTCGATCCCAATCAGAACAGCACTCACCTGGCACGCAAACTATGGGGTAGCAAGCTGGCTCGAAACAAAGCAGGCCGCGCGGGACCAGTTGCTAACCGGTACGCTTCGGGTTTCGCATTTCCTCGTGCAGAGATAGCATTTCATCGTTGGCAATGCCATGCAGAAACTTTACAAAAGAATAAAGATAGTTCATTCCTTCGTGTTCAGCTCGGTAATACCACGGATTCATGACCGTAGATCGCAGCACAAAGACGCCCTGTTGAGCATATTCCTGCCTACTGCACGTCACCCCCATTCGTCTTAAAACCGCTGTGATGGACTGGTAAGCGTATTGACCTTCCTCAAACCGAGTTCGCGATACGTAGAAAGGTTGTGCAGAGGAGTACCACCGATCTCTCTTGGTATCGGTTATGCTGGCACGTGCGTAGATCCGTTCATTGAGCCTGTTGATCCATTCCAGCGGTACACTGTTCTCTTCCAGCTTGCCACCAAGGTTAAACATCATCGGTCGTACCAGAAAGCAGACAATGTTGGTATCAGGCTCGAAAAACGGAACGAAGGTGAAGGGATAAGGTGCTTCTGTGCTTCCGGTCACTTCCTGCTGGTACCTTTTGAACATGTGCCGATGGTTGACCAGATAGCGAAACAGCTTTTGAGCGTTCAGCAGCGTAGTGCGCATGATCTTGCCATGGCCGTACGCTTTTAGCGGAATGGTCTTATGCGCGAGCCAGCAGCTAAGCGCGGCTGCCCCCGGCTTCGAACCCTCTAGAACGAAAGGTCCAACTTTGTCAATGACAGGGGGCTTGTCGATACTCTTCAAGCCTCCTTGTTCATCTGAAATGTACTGGGCTCTCTGTTGGATCAGTTCGGTGACCAATCCATTCCTGAAGGCCACAATGCCGGCAGGATAGGGAACGAATCCCAACTTGTGTGGGTCAATGGTGATCGAGTCTGCGTCCTGCATCGCCAGAAAGGCCAGATACACATCCTTCGAGGCCCATCGGATCATGATTGTCTTCTCGGCTTTGTTACCTATGCCGACATCTAACGTGAATCGCTCTTCAATATTAAGCGCTCGGATATATTCGTCACAGACGAGGCTCAAGCGGTGCTGCTCTTTCTCCAACTCCTCAGAATGGGGGACATCCTTGATATCTAGCCCGCAAAACAGGCTCCGGATGTACCCACCCCATGCAGAATCCACGTGAAACCAGAAGGATCGATTACGCGTTGATTCACATGTTTTCCTCAGCCAGTGTATTTGATGGATCGGATCTACGGCTCCCTCTTCTGTAGTGCCAACAATGCCTATCACCGCTGCCACATATTCGTCTTGTTTCAAGCCGAATACCGCCCGCTGAAGTTGCTCCATGTCAATTTGAAAACGTTGATTGACCGGTATGGCGCGGACGGCGTCTTCTCCATACCCCAGGACATTCGCTGCTTTGGCGATCGAGTAGTGAGCAGACGCGGATACCATTACTACCGGCCGCATCCCAAGTTTGTTCAATACTTGGGTTAGACCACGACGCGCTACATTGAACTCGCTTTTTGCGAAATGAGCATTGATGTCAGACAACACGGTCTCAATCGGGCGCTTGGTTTGATCGTGAATATGTTTCGCAAGGCGGCGCAACATATACAAGGACTCGTTGGGGCGCAAGGCAATCAGCACATCCTTGTCCAGTGCCCGAATTGGGCACTCCGTAAGGTCCGCTGTTTTTACCACGAAATCAAGTTGTGTTTGTTCCGCAAACTCCTTAACAAAAAACGGAATAAACTGGGTCGTTCTGGCAACCCACAATGCCTCAAGGTTGGCAATCGTTCCACCCGAGCAAATATGTGCCCACGAACGCTTGGGATTGTATCCAAGCATCTCCGCAACCATTTTGCCGACCTCCAACTCCAGTTCAACCGTGACCGGTGCGGCCTCCTCAGTTACGTTATTTGGATTGTAGAGCATACCTGCAAAGTACCCGAGCACTGATGGCAATGTTTGCTCGGATAACATATGGGCAACGTACCGCGGAGAGTGAAATGGAAAGTGGTTCTTAAGTTCGTTGAGCTGCGACTCCAGATTCGCGACAAGACTATCAAACCAGTCTTGATGGTAGTCACTTCGCCGGTCCACGCGGCTCAGTACCACTGGATCACTTGGGAAGTAATTACGCCGCCAGTGTACGTGATCCTGGAATATGAGATCAATTAGCTCCTGCCACACCTCGGCATTTTCAGCCCTTGGTCCCAAAAACCAAGCGGCAAGAGGATAGGAACGATCTGCCTCGGTGCTGGTTGCGGATTGATTGTCGACTGACATTTGCACCCTCCATCGCTTATGATGACTTATCCTGTAGCTTGAGCCGATTTCGAAATGTTCCAAATGCTTGTCTCAATAACAGCATTTGGCAACACGGAGTGAATTATGCAGATCAGGTATCTGTCGATCAAGTGCATGAGATGCAGGTTGTACGCTGACTCACCAGCCGGTAGGTGATAGGCAGTTGAACGGCTCAGCCCAATTAGCTCGCACTGGCGACACACGCTGATCCCGGGATGATCGTGCTCGATCATGATGCGCTTGGCCTCAATCTATCGGGTAGCTTTTTTTTCAGCCACTCCAGCTCTACCTTGAGTCGCCCGATCTGCTCGTATAGATCCGTCTGAAGCGCCTCCTGTTCACGCTCTTGGCGGCCAGGCCCGCCATTGCTGGCGAATAGCCTCTCACCCCCTTCCAGCAATTCGCGCTTCCATGTGCCGATCAGGTTGGGATGTACTTCATATATACTGGCCAGTTCATTAGTCGTCTGCTGACCCTTGGCGGCTTCCAGCGCTACCTGGAACTTGAACTCGGCGCTGTAGCGTCGGCGTGTCGTGTTCATCAGATTCGTACCTCCACGTGCTCAGTATACTCGTTTTCATCACCTTAGCACGTGGTCTGATTTTCAGGGCCAATTATACTCCAAGGAGTTATGGTTTGGTGAGACACGTTGAGATCCTTTCCATACGAGTTGGTGGAGACCGGAGGACATAAAGCCAGACGGTCGATCAACACGGTTGCAAAGCGTTGCCTGGCGACCTTCAAACAGGGTCTCCATGACTACCGTGAACCATTCGAGTTTGTGGGAGCGGAATTCCTACCGGACTCTCGTCAAGACCGAGGACTCGCCTTCAACAACCACAAGTACTCCGTCTTCTTCCACATCGAGCTGGTTTATTTCAAGCTGGTCATCGGATATAAATCGTATCTTTCGAACCACGCCAGAAGTCCCAGTATCGAGCAAAAGGATCCCGTCCCCGTAGACCCGATAATTGCCGACGATATCGCCTTCAAACATCCCATCCTGAGTGAACTCCCCTTCAAATCCATCAACCGAGTTCCAGCGACCGACCAATTGTTCGGTCATCCCGTCATTGACATCGAGCTTGGTGAACACAACAGATCTGGGCTTCGGCAAATACGGTGGCTCAAGCTCGTCGTTCTCGGAAAGGAACAAGACTTCGACTTCACTGGGCGAAACATAGCGAAATCTCAATGGCTTGACCAAGCCCCAGTCAGGTATACTGACCACGGCCAATCCATTGCTCCAAGTCTCATACGTGGATCCGTCGCCAACGGATCCAATAAACCTGCCCTCGGGAGAGAAGTACATCATAGGGAACACCACGCCTGAGTTGACGTCAATCTCTTGTCCCACGAAACCTTCAGCGAACCAGAAGCCAAGGATATCCTCACGAAGGTTTCTGGCGCCGCCTAACTTCTGGAAAGTCTCAGGTTGGCTCGCCCAAGGACTTTGTGAAATGACCATCGTGTCTTCGGAAATCTCGCCAATGGCAACGCTCTTCTTACCTGTCCCATCGATAAGATCGATGCTGTGATTGTCGACCAGCTCGTAACGTATCAGAGATGTCACGTCCGAGTTCTTAACGAACCTTCCATCAGCGGTAAAATCGAGCACTGTACCCGAACCGGACATGGTACTCACCCATGATCCGACTATGATATCTGCCAGCGGCAACTCGCTGTTCCCATCCAAGGTGGGTGCAGGAGTGCCGGGGAGTTGCGTTGGTTGTTTTGCTGCCCCAGATGGATCTGGTGCAACCATAGTTGTCTGTGAACTGGCCTGATTTGCTTGCGGCTGCGGAGCCTCTTGGTTGGATGAACCACAGGCAGCCAAGATTAGAACCAGCAAAAAGACGAGCGTGGCACCCAACTTGCCATAGCTTGACTGACGTTTCATAGTGTTTCTCCTGTTTCTGGGCGCGATCATGCGGATGGTTAGGCCGCGAGTGTTTTGCCTCACGTCAAGCTAATTACAGCCTTGGCCATTACTTGGACGGACTATCCACTGTCCGTTCACCCGTTCAATTAACACGATCCGTTCCATGGCGCCGAGATCCGTGAAAAGGGTCCGCTGGCCATCTAGGGGCAGGTGATTGTAGCTAACAACCCAGCGTGCATCGGCACCCGACTCTGCTTTCTGGTTGCTGGACAGCTTGCACTTTCCCGTGTGTAGAATGTTCACTCGAAATCCATCCGCAAAATCCGTATCTGCAACGTCGGCGTTGATGATATTCACGATGTCAGATTCAGAAAGTTTGGATCCGCAACTTGTCAACAGCACCGACAGAACCAACAGCAAGGCTATAGTGCAATAGGTTCTTCGTTTCACAGTGCCACTCCTTATGTTTAGTGAGTTGATGCAAATCCGGTCCAGGCCGACGCACCGACATATAAGCCATGCGTCGACCTGGACCAGTTCATCATCGTCTTACTGCTGGCGACCGCTCCCTTTGCAGTAGACGCAGGTTTGGCGGCCACTGCCCTTGCAGTAGGCGCAATCATAGCGTGGGTCGCTCTTAAGCTTGCCGCTTCCGCCGCAGTTCTTGCAAGCGTACTGACCTCTGCCATCGCAGTTCCTGCATGGACCTTTGTCCGCGTGTTGGGGTGACATTGTTCCTCCTTGTTGAATTGAAGCGAACAGAATCTTCGTCCTGTAAGACCAGCACGAAGATAGCTTACCATAGTTTCACGACCCTGACCTATCGTATTCCTCTCGCCGTCAATCATAACCCTCTCACTGGCATCAAATGCTCTTATCGTTTTGCTTGTCCTCACTAGGTGACGGTCAAGCGACCAGTTGTGGAAAAACACCCGCCGACGGAATTGTATTGTAGTCTTTTCGACTATTGCGTCAAGCTTTACACCACCGTATCTCCATTAGCATCTCAGAGCAGAATGTCCATCCATTCTCAATCCAGCAAAATGCGCACCCTGCTGCCCTCATGACCGGCCACCCTGCTGCCCATGAGTTTCGCCAAGCGCTGCCGGAACGCCTCTGGCGGGCAGGGCGTGCCATCATCATGGCATAAGGTCGGCGTCAACCCACAACCTGGCGCTGCGCCGCTGTCTGGAGACGAAGGTGGATGCGTTTCCGGGCGACCGCCAGCCAGTTTGTCCAGGCCAGCGCGTGAAAAAAACGCTCTCTGCTGCCAGGGAGCGTTTTCGTTCACGGTGTCATCAGCCGGCGGCTACACGCCCAGCCGGTTCCTCTGCACGATGGCCTCCAGGCTGTGGTCGCTGCTGACCTGATGCCCTGGCAGCGGCAGCACGCGCTGGTGGATGGCGTCCAGGATCCAGGAGGTCTGCGGGAAGAAGGCGTCCTCCAGCTCGGCGGCCGGGGTGATCCAGTTGCGCGCGCCCACCACGGCGATAGGGCCGTCCAGATGGTCGAAGGCCAGTTGCGTCAGGTTGGAGGCCACCGTGTGCAGGAAGGAGCCGCGCTCCGACGCGTCGGAGGCCAGCAGCGCCTTGCCGGTCTTCTTGACCGACTCCACCAGCGGCGCGTAGTTCAGCGGGTTCAGGAAGCGGGCGTCGATCACCTCGGCCGACAGGCCATGCTTGCTTTGCAGGATCTCGGCCGCCTCCAGCGCGCGGTAGAGGGTGGCGCCGATGGTGATCAGGGTCAGGTCGCGGCCTTCGCGGCGCAGGGCCGGCTCGCCCAGCGGCACCTCGTAGTACTCCAGCGGCACGCCGCCCGGCACGAGGGTCTCCGGCTCCGGGTAGAGCCGCTGGCTCTCGAAGAAGACCACCGGATCGCTGCCGCGCAGCGCCAGGTTGAGCATGCCCTTGGCGTCGTAGGGGGTGGCCGGGAACATGACCTGCAGGCCGGGGATGTGCGCCGTGATCGAGGTCCAGTCCTGTGAGTGCTGCGCGCCGTACTTGGCGCCCACCGAGACCCGCAGCACCAGCGGCATCTGCAACACGCCGGCCGACATGGCCTGCCACTTGGCCATCTGGTTGAAGACCTCGTCGCCGGCCCGGCCCATGAAGTCGCAGTACATCAGCTCCGGCACCACGCGGCCGCCGGACAGGGCATAGCCCACGGCCGTGCCGACGATCGCGCCCTCGGAGATGGGCGCGTTGAACAGCCGCGGGTAGGGCAGGGCCTCGGTCAGGCCGCGGTAGGCGCCGAACGCGCCGCCCCAGTCACGGTTCTCCTCGCCCCAGGCCGCCATGGTCGGGTCCTCGTAGAAGCGGTGGAGCATGGCCTCGAAGATGGCCTCAGCGTAGGTCAGGCAGCGGATCTTGGGCCGCGGCTGGCCGTTCTCGTCCAGGCCGAAGCGGAACTTGGCGGCCGTGTCTTTGAAGCGGGTCTCCAGCTTGGGGCGCAGCACAGCCGGCTCGCCGGCGGCCAGGCGCTCCTTGGGCTGGTGGGAGTACATCACCTCGCCGATGCGCTCGCCGTGGGGGGCGATGCGCGGCGACGCTTCCAGCGACACCGCGGCCTTGGTGACGGCCAGCAGGCGCTGCAAGATATGGGCTTCCAGGTCGCTGAGCTGAGCCTCGTCGGCGTGGCCGTTGTCCAGCAGGTAGCGGCGGTAGGCGGCCAGCGAGTCCTGCTGCTGCCACAGCTCCATCTCTTCCTTGGTGCGGTAGGCCGATGCGTCGGAGGGGGAGTGGCCGGAGAAGCGGTAGGTGACCGTGTCCAGCAGCACCGGCCCGCGGCCGGCCTCCAGGATGGCCCGCTTGCGCTGCACCGCGTCGGCCACGGCCAGCGGGTTGTAGCCGTCCACCCGCTCGGCGTGCATGGCCTCGGGGTTGACTGCCAGGCCGACGCGCGTCACGCCGAACTGGCCGAAGCCCATGGTCTCGCCGAAGGGCTGGCCGCCCATGCCGTAGAAGTTGTTCATGAAGTTGAACAGGATGGGGGGTGCGCCGCCGGCGTCCTCAGGCCACAGCGTGCGGTACTGGTCCATGGCCGCGAACATCAGCGCCTCCCAGACCGGCCCGCAGCCCATCGACGCGTCGCCGATGTTGGCGATGACGATGCCCGGCCGGCGGTTGATGCGCTTGAACAGCGCCGAGCCGACCGCGATGTCGGCTGAGCCGCCGACGATGGCGTTGTTGGGCATGACGCCGAAGGGGGGGAAGAAGGCGTGCATCGAGCCGCCCATGCCCTGGTTGAAGCCGGCAGCGCGGGCGAAGATCTCGGCCAGCGTGCCGACCATGGCGTAGTCGAAGGCCACCTCTTTGACGCTGCCGCGGGCGAAGGTTTCCACTACCCGCAGCGTCGCGCCGCCCAGGTAGCTCTCCATGATCCCGGTCAAGGCCGCGTCGTCCAGCTTGGCGATGGCCGAGAAGCTCTTGGCCAGGATCTCGCCGTGGCTGCGGTGCGAGCCGAAGATGAAGTCGTCGGGCGTCAGGTGGTAGGCCTGGCCTACGGCCGCGGCCTCCTGGCCGATGCTCAGGTGGGCCGGCCCGCGGTGGTTGTACTCGATGCCCTCGTAGACGCCCTCTTTCTTGATGCGGTCCAGCATGGTCTCGAACTGGCGGATGGCGAACATATCGCGATAGATGCGCACCAGGTTGGCCGCGCCATAGGTCGCAGCCTCGGCCGCGGGATCGGGCACGTAGGCGTTGATCGGTATCTCTGGCGCCCGCAGCACGGTGGTGGCCCGCATCTGGGCGGGGTCGATGGTGATTTGTTTGGTCATGGTCAGTATCTCGTAATGCGTAACTCGTAACCCGGAGAAGGCAACTGTGCGCTGCTTGCCAGGGAACAGCCAGGGAGATAGCGTCGAAACCTACTCGTCGTGCTTACCCTTGTTTCCTTAGTTTGCTTGTCGACTCATCTACTTGTCTACTTGCCTACTTGCCTACTTGTCTACTTGTCTACTTGTCTACTTGCCTACTTGCCTACTTGCCTACTTGTCTACTTGCCTACCCTGCCAGCAGCAAATCGATCTCTGCCAGATTGCGGGCCAGCGCCTGCAGGAAGCGGGCCGCTGGCGCGCCGTCGACGACCTGGTGGTTGATGGTCAGCGAAAGGCCGATGTGCGGCACAAAAACCACCTGCGTTTCGTCAAGAGCGGCGACTCTCTGCCCTGTCATGCTGAGCGGGTCGGCCACGCGACTTTCACCGCGTTGAGAGTCCAGCGAAGCATCCCCTCGCGCCACCGCCTTCAAGTTGATGTTGCCGACGCCCAAAATCGCCGCCTCCGGTGGGTTGAGCACGGGCGTGAAGCTCTCGATGCCCAGACCGCCCAGGTTGGTGACCGTAAACGTGCCGCCGCGCAGTTCGTCGGGCGTGACGCGGCGCGCCTGGCAGGCCGCGGCCAGCCGCTTGGCCTCGGCGGAGAGCTGGCGCAGGCTGAGCTGGTCGGCGTTGCGGATCACCGGCACCATCAGCCCCACTGGCGTGTCCACGGCCAGGCCCAACTGCACGTGCTTGAAGCGGCTGAGCGTGTCGCCCTGGAAGTGTGCGTTCAGGTCGCGGTGCTCTGGCAGCGTGCGGGCCACAGCCAGCAAGATCAAATCGTTGATGGTCACTGCCTGGAGGCCAAAGGCCGGGTCGCTCCCCTTGAAGCGCGCCCGCAGCGCCTGCAAAGCGCGCGCGTCGGCCGACGCGTTGAGCGTCAACTGCGCGGTGGTCTGCATGGACGCCAGCATCCGCTCCGCAATCACCCGGCGCACGCCCGCCAGCTTCACCACCTCGACTTCCGTCTCTTCCCTCGTTTCCTTGTCTACTTCCGCCTTGTCTACTT
>Ga0209573_1003360_pt1 | contig 17743 bp, 14 predicted proteins | sample TNRBio252014_DNA_FD_185870 | JGI IMG/M metagenome (GOLD analysis project Ga0209573, IMG submission 185870) | Wastewater treatment Type I Accumulibacter community from EBPR Bioreactor in Madison, WI, USA - TNR Reactor_6/25/2014_ DNA (SPAdes)... | ecosystem: Engineered > Bioreactor > EBPR >...
GTCGAGGCCGGCGACCAGCAGGCGTTCCGCGGGCAGGTGCAGCGGCTGGCCGAGGCATTGGTCGAGCAGGTCAAGACGGCTGGGCAGAAGCCGGCCGCGACCGCTTCCAAGCCGGGCGCGCCCGCGGGCGACAAGCTGGCGCAGGCGACCGAGGCGGTCGGCCGGGCGATGCAGTTGGCATACCTGGGCGAAGTGCAAGGCACCAAGGCGCCCAGGATGTTCGAGGCGTGGGCCTCCGACCGGGACTTCCGCAACCCGGACATCGCGTCGTTCAGCGTACGGCTGCTGCTGACGAAGAACCAGCTTTCCGACCTGCAGACGACGCTGCGCCGCGTGGTCGAGGCCGGCGAGAAGGGGCAGATCGATCCGTCCGACTTCTTCAATCAACTCCGCAGCGCCGCCGCGGCGATGAGCCGCGACCCGAACCGGGTCGGCCAGGCGAGCGCCAAGAACCTCGAAGCTACCGGCCTGATGGGCGAATACCTTGAAGGACTGCCCTACCAGAGCCGGATCATGGGGCTCGACCAGGACACGTGGACGCGGATGGGCGTCGGTCAGCAGCAGGCGCTGATCGACGACGTCAAGTCGAAGGTGGCGCTCTACCAGCGCTTCCACGACGACGTCGACCGCTGGATACAGCTCAACCCGGACGGCGCACCCGGGGATGCCGTCTACCCGATCCCCCTCGACGTTCTGCCCTGACGGAGCCACGGCGGCCGATGTCCGCGCCCGTCCTACTGATGAAGGATGTGGAACGTGTGCGCGGGCCGGCCACCGAGCTGTTCCGGCTGCGCATCGAGCGCCTGACGATCGCCCGCGGCGAGCGGGTGGCACTCCTGGGCCCAAGCGGCTGCGGCAAAAGCACCTGTCTCGATCTCCTGGCAATGACGCTGGCACCGTCGCGCGCGCGGCGTTTCGGCCTCACGGTCCGCGGCGAGGGCGAGACGGACGTGGCGGCGCTGTGGAAGGCGGGGGAGAGGGGCCGGCTGACGCGGACGCGGGCGCGGCATATCGGCTACGTGCTGCAGACCGGCGGCCTGCTGCCGTTTCTTACCATCCGCGAAAACGTGTTGCTGTCGCGCCGCCTGCTGGGCCTGCCCTGCCCCGGCCCGGTGCCGCAGATCCTTGAGTTCCTCGGCATCGCACACCTCGCCCGGCGCATCCCCGCCAAGGTCTCGATCGGCGAGCGGCAGCGCGCGGCGGTGGCACGCGCGATCGCCCACCGGCCGGACATCGTCCTCGCCGACGAGCCGACCGCCTCCCTCGACGCGGCGAACGCGGCCAAGGTGATGGACCTGCTGGTCCGGCTGGCGGCCGAACTCGACCTGACGCTGATCGTCGTCACCCACGACCGGGCTCTGGCCGAGCGCGCCGGCCTTCGCGCCGTCGAATGCCGGGTCGCCGACGGCGTCACCGTGATCCGGGATGCGGAGCCCGACGCGTGAGCGCCGCCCGCGCCGGACAACTCGTGCGGCTCGCGGTGTTCGACCTGCAGCACGAGTGGGCGATCACGCTGTGCCGCATCGCCTCGGTGGCGGCCGTGCTGGCGCCGCTGCTGGTGCTGTTCGGCCTGCATCAGGGGGTGATCGGCACGCTGCTGGAGCGCATGGACCGCGATCCCGCGATGCGCGCGATCACCCCGGACGTGACCGGCGCCAACCGCTTCGATGCCGGGTGGTTCGCGCGGATGCGGGCGCGTCCGGACGTGGCGTTCGCCATGCCGAACACGCGCGCGATCGCCGCACAGGTGGACCTGCTGCCGGCATCCGGCACGGCCGCGGCGCCGGTGCGCGTCTCGTTGCTGCCGACTGCCCCCGGCGATCCGGTGGCGGGCGAGCCGGGGGACGCTGGCGCGCCGCCGCTGGCCGAGGGTCTCGACCAGGTGAGCCTCAGCGCGCGGGCGGCCGAGAAGCTGGGGGTCGGGCCGGCGGATACGGTGGTGGCCGCGATCGAGCGCACGCGCGGCGGCCGCATCGAGCCGGTCGCGCTGACGCTGCACGTCCTCTCCGTGGTCCCGCCGGAGCGCTTCGACGGCCTCGCGGCCTTCGTCACGCTGCCGCTACTGGAGGCTGTCCAGAGCTATCGCGACGGCTTCGCCGTGCCGGCGCTGGGCTGGAGCGGCGACGGGGAAGCGGCGGCGACCGGGGGGTATCCGCTGTTCCGCCTCTACGCGCGCGGCATCGGCGACGTCGACGCGCTCGCCCGCGACCTCAAGCGCGACGGCGTCTCGGTGGCGACGCGGGCCGGCGAGATCGCCCAGGCGCAGGCGCTCGCCCGCAACCTGACGGTGATCCTGGCGATGGTGGCGGCGCTGGGCGGCACCGGCTATCTGGTCTCCCTGGCGGCCGACCAGTGGGCCAACGCCCAGCGCAAGCGGCGCGAGCTGGCGGTCCTCGGCCTCGTCGGCTACACCCGCGGCTGGCTGGTGTGCTATCCGCTGGCGCAGGCGGCGGCGGTGGCACTCGCCGGCGGGGCGCTCGCGGTTCTGGTGTTCCTGGGCGTCGCTGCTTCGATCGACGCCTTTTTCTCGCAGAGCATCGCCACCGGCGAGAGCGCCTGCCGGCTCGACGCCGCACAACTCGCCGCCTGCGTCGCCGCGACGCTGCTGGTCTCCCTTCTGCCGGCCGTCGCCACCGGCCTGTTCTATGGCCGCCTGGAAGTGAGCGAGGAGTTGCGGGATGTTTGAGCTGCGCTCGGTGATGGCGTTGGTGCTCGCCGCTGGCTTCGCCCGATCGGCCTGGGCACAGTCGCAGCAGCCGTGGCCGGAGCGGCTGTGGAATCCGCAGCCGGCGGCGGGCGATCTGGTCCTGCCGATGCCGTGCGGCGGCTCGATGGCGTTCCGCCGCGTCGACGTTCCCGCCGAGGGCGTGCTCGACGATCGCAAGGTGATGCTGGGCGGCGCCGACGAGAAGTTCGCCTACGCGGAGAACAGCCGGCCCGAGTGGATCGTCGGCGGCTTCGCCGATCCATCGAAGCCCAGCCTGAAGTTCTACTATCTCGGCAAGTACGAGGTGACGGTGCTGCAGTTCGGCGCACTCGGTGCGTCGTGTCCGCAGCCGTCGGAGGAAGGCCGGCTGCCCAAGGTGAACGTCACCTGGGCCGAGGCAGTGTCGTTCTCCGCGGCGTACGGCGCCTGGCTGGCGAAAACCGCGTCGGCGAAGCTGCCGGCCGAGGACAGGACGCCGGGCTTCGTCCGCCTGCCGACCGAGACGGAGTGGGAATACGCCGTGCGCGGCGGCCTCGCGGTCTCGGACTCGGTGTTTGTCGAGCCGGTGTTCCCGATGCCGGAAGGCGAGGCGCGCTACGTCTGGTACGCCGGCACCGAGTCCGCCAACAACGAGCTCAACGGCGTAGGATTGCTCAAGCCCAATCCGCTCGGCCTCTACGACATGCTGGGCAACGCCGGCGAGTTCGTCCTCGACCCGTTCCGGCTGAACAAGCTGTCCCGATTGTCCGGGCAGGCCGGCGGCGCCACGGTCAAGGGCGGCGACTACCGCACGCCCGCTGGCGACATCCGATCGGCTGCGCGCGAGGAATTCGTGCCGGTCGATGCGAAAGGGGAGCGGCGCTCGCCCTCCACCGGCTTCCGGCTGGTGATCCAGGCGCCGAGCCTGCCCACCAGCAAACGTCTGGCGGCGATCCGCACCGCCTGGGCCGACTTGCCGAAGACCAGCGCCGCCACGCTGGCCGAGCAGCAGGACGATCCGGTCAAGGAGGTGGACGTGCTGGCGAACGCGGTGGAGGACCCGGCGCTGCGCCAACGGGTGCAGAACCTCGCCACCGTCATCAAGGCGAACATCCAGACCCGCAACGAGCAGCGCGACCGGGCGGCGCGCAGCGGCGTGCGCGTCGGCGCCTACCTGGCAAAGAAGCTCAGCGAGGACAAGCGCATCGTCGCCTTCCGCGAAGGCCAAGTGAAGACGCTGACCGACGTCAACGGCACGCTGCGCGAGAGCATTCGCAAGCAGCTCGAAAGCGACAAGGCCGCTCTCGAATTCAATTTGGTGTACTATATCGATATGGTGACCCAGCTCACCACGGAGTATCCCGAGGGCATCGTGTCGTCGCAGGCGGACATCCTGAAGCGCGAGTTCGAGGCGCGGAAACTGGAGCCGATGCTGCCGTTCATCGATACCTTCCTCCGTCAGGCGGGACAACTGCGCAAGGACGGCAAGCTCGACCGCAAGGCGGTGCTGTCGCAGATCCCGGGGTAGCGGCTGGTTTGCGCGAGGTCTTTGCGGTTTACAAGCGGATAGGGCGCTCGAATGTTATGGGTGAGTAAGACACGGGCCGGGCGGCTGGTGGCTCTGCTCGTAGGGATGACGATGTTGCTGTCGGCGTGCGCGTCCACGCAAAATGGCGGGTATGGCGAGGCTCAGGGTCCGGCAACCGCCGCCGACGGCACGCCGATGACGGCGGACGAGGCGCAGTTGCGCGCCGATGCCGACACCTTCAACACCACCATCGTCGAAGGCTCGCTCATGGGCGCCGGTCTCGGCATCCTCGCCGGCGTGCTGATCGGAGCCACCACCGGCCGCGTCGACAATATGGTGAAGTATGGACTCGCCGGTGGCGTCGCCGGCGGTGTCGCCGGTGGCATCGACGGCTATATGACGGCCAAGGCGCAGGAAGCGGGCAACAACCGCGTGCGGATGGTCCAATCGATGACCCGCGACGTGCAGGCGGACAACGCGAAGCTGCAGTCGCTGGTGGCGAGTTCCGGCCGTATCCTGGAGGAGTCGAAGCAGCGGCTCGCAGAGGTCCAACAGCAGGTCGGCACCAAGACGGCCGACCTTTCGGCGGCCAAGGCGGCCAGGGCGCGGGCCGAGCAGAACCGCGACGTGATGCAATCGTCGCTGGACGCCCTGAAGAAGCGTCGCGACAACTACCAGCAGGCGTCGAACAAGATGAGCGCTGGCGATACCGCTCAGCTCGACCGGGAGATCGCCCACCTCAACCAGCAGATCGCGCAGTTGGAGAACAACGTGGTGGGGATGAACCAGGTGCTCGCGGTTTCCAAGGTCTGACCGGAGGGGCGGGTATTGAGCCAGCGCATCGCCTTTCTGCTCGTCTCGGTGGGGCTGCTCGCCGGCTGCACCTACATGCAACAGCGCCAAGACCTGATGCAGGGCGGACCGGCCCGCCGCGAAGCCGAGGCGAACGCCGCGCTGCAGGCGGCGAAGACGCAGAACCAGGACCTGCAGGACCAGAACACACAACTCGAACGCGAGATCGAGCGGAACTCCCGGCGGATCGATGCCGCACAGGCCGACCTCGACCGCGTCTCGGCGGAATTGGAGGCGGCACGCAAGCGGAGGGCGGTCTCCGAGGCCGAATACAAGCGGCTCAAGGGGCAGGTGGCGGCCACCAGCAGCGAGCTCTCCTCGGTGACGATGCAGCTCGATGCCGGCCGGCTCGGCAGCAAGGTCGACGTGCCGGCGAAGGAGCGGCAGATCCAGGCGCTGGAAAAGAAGAAGAGCGAGCTGGAGAAGGCGCTCGGCATGGCGCCCGGGTCGTGACATGACCGGCTCGTCGTCAACCGGAAACTCCCCCGCGACCCATCGCGAGACCGTCGATGCCGCCTGGGTCGACTACAACGGGCACATGAACGTCGCCTTCTATGTGCTCGTCTTCGATCACGCCACCGATGCCTTCCTCGACGCCCTCGATCTCGGGGAAAACTATCGCACCCGCGCGCGCTGTTCCGTCTTCGTCGGCGAAATGCACGTCTGCTATCTGCAGGAAGTGGTGGCGGGTGACGAACTGGCGGTGACGACCCGGCTGCTGGCCAGTGACGGAAAGCGGCTGGTGCTGTTCCACGAGATGCGCTGCGCTCGCATCGAGGGCGTGGTCGCCAGCAACGAGGTCTTGTGCGTCCACGTCGACCTCGATGCACGCCGCGCGGTCGCCTGGCCGGACACGGTGGCGGCGCGCCTCGCGGCGACGGTCGCCGGGGACGCAGGGCGCCCGCGGCCGGACCGGAGCGGGCGCGCGGTCGCGTTGCGCACGAACAACGGCTGATTTCCTCGGCTTTCGAGACACCGTTCACCGGCCGTTAACAGCCTGGGGGTAGGCTGACGCAGGGATTCGAGGGAACTGGGCGGCGAGCATGGAGTACGAGCACAGCGTCGAGCAATCCGAGGAGTATGCGCGCAACGCGATGGCGCTTATGGCGCTGCACAAGATCGTGCCGCATCCGAACAACTTCACCGTCTGGTACTGCCACTGCTCCGGGGAGTGGCCGGACCTGAGCCGCACGCTGAACCTGCTCCTGCAGCCCGGACAACGCCTGTCCGACGAACGGAGCTTGGCGGTGTACAAGTCTTTCTGCGCGTCCCCCTTCGATGCGCTGCCGCTGCCGCTGATCGCCGCGCGCATCGAGACCCAGGTGGCGCAGATTCTCGGAGCACTGGAGCGAGCCAGTGCCGGCGCCGACGCCTATGGGGAGAAGCTGGAACGCGCGGCCAGTGAATTCGCCGCGGAGGAGAAGGAGACGGTCGTGCGTCGGATCGTCGGCCAGCTGCTGACCGAGACGCGCGCCATGGCCGCGCAGAGCCACGCGGTTGAGCGGCAGCTTCAGGCATCCGTCCAGGAAATCGGCTCGCTGAAGACGGAGCTGGAGGGAGCGAGACGAGAGGCGCTCAGCGACTCGCTCACCACCCTCGCCAACCGCCGGATGTTCGAGTTCGTCCTGCGGGATGCCGCCGTCGCGGCCGTCGAAGACGGCACGCCGCTGTCGCTGATGATGCTGGACGTGGATCACTTCAAGAAATTCAACGACGACTACGGTCATGCCGTCGGTGATCACGTCCTCAAGCTGCTGGCGCGGGCACTCCTGGACAACGTCAAAGGCCAGGATACTCCGGCCCGCTACGGCGGCGAGGAGTTCGCGATCATCCTGCCGCGGACCAGGGCTTGCGATGCCCGCAAGCTTGCCGATAGCATCCGCCAGATCATCGCCGGCAAATCCCTGGTCAACCGTAAGACCGGCGAGCCCGTGAGCCGGATCACCGTATCGATCGGCGTTGCCGAGTTCAATTATGGCGAGAACCTGTCGCAATTCGTCGATCGCACCGATCAGGCGTTGCTCATGGCCAAGCGCACCGGCCGCAACCGCGTCATTCTCGACGTGGCGGGGTCACCCCGGATGCCGGTGGCCAGCTGATGCCGCGCCGGGTCGCCGATAGATGCCCCGTCTCGCGCAGGGCGTGCTTCGCGGCGCGGCGATCGCGATCGCGCTCGCCCTGTTGCTGCTCGCAGGCCTGACGGTCGAGCACGTTCTCGACTTCGGCGAGGCCGCCGCGATCGCCGTCGTGCTGACCGGCGGACTCGGCTGGATCGCCGGCTACGGCACGCCGAAGCGGCACGTCGCCGCACCGGCGGAGGAGAAACCCGTCGTCCTCCTGCCGCAGGAGTTCCTGGAGCGCCTTCCCGATCCCGTCGTCCTGCTCAACCGCTCGCGCGAGATCGTCGCCGTCAACGCGCCGGCCCGCGAGTTGCTCGGCATCGGGGTGCTGGGAGGAGACCTGGCGCTGTCGCTGCGCCATCCGGACGTGCTGGCTGCCGTCGAGGCCCTCGGCCTCGGGCTGTCGTCGGTGACCGAGGAGATCACGCTGCCGGGCCCCGTCCCGCGGACGTTCACGCTGCACGCCGGCGACCTGCCGGCCTCGGCCGATCCTGACGGACCCCGCGTCGTTCTGGTGCTTCGCGACGAGACGCGGGCGAAACGGGCCGAGCAGAGCCGTGCCGACTTCGTCGCCAACGCCAGCCACGAACTGCGCTCGCCGCTGTCCGCGCTGATCGGCTTCATCGAAACCTTGCGGGGGCCGGCCAGCGACGATGCCCTCGCCCGCGACCGATTCCTGGGGGTGATGCAGGCCGAGGCCCAGCGAATGGCCCGCCTGGTCGAAGACCTGATGTCGCTGTCCCGCGTCGAGATCAACGAACACGTGCCGCCGCGCCACCGGGTGCATCTCGCCGACGTCCTCGCGGCAGTCGCCGAGACGCTCGCGGTGCGCGCCGAGAAGCGGGACATGAGCATCGTCGTCGATTGTCCGGACGACCTTCCGCCGGTGCTGGGCGAGAACGACCAGCTCACGCAGGTCTTCCACAACCTCGTCGCCAATGCGGTCAAATACGCGCGTGCCGGAACGCCCATCCGCGTCACCGCCGGCCTCATCGACCGTATGCCCGGAACGCAGTCGCGCGGGGTGTCCGTCGCAGTCGTCGACGAGGGCGAGGGCATCGACCCGATCCACCTGCCCCGCCTGACCGAGCGGTTCTACCGCGCCGACGAGGGGCGGTCGCGCAGGCTCGGCGGCACGGGCCTCGGCCTCGCCATCGTCAAGCACATCGTCAATCGCCACCGCGGCCGGCTCTCGGTCGAGAGCCAGGTCGGCACCGGCAGCACGTTCACGGTCATACTTCCCGCCGCCGACCGGCCCACCACCCCCCGAACGTAGCAAAGATCACGCCGCGGTGCGCGACTGTCATCAAACCGTAACCCAACTGTCATGTCACCGAAGCAGAGCCACCCTACAGTCCCGCCGGGCGGCGGACGGCTCACAGCCGGGAGGCTGTGCACGAACGGATTGCCTGATGCACGACAGGAGAATGCTATGATCGGGAAGTCTCTGGCTCTGGCGGTCGTCGCGACCGTCGCGATGACCGGACCGTCACTCGCGCGCGACCAAATCCGGATCGTCGGTTCGTCGACCGTCTATCCGTTCACAACGCGGGTGGCCGAAGAGTTCGGCCGGACCACCAGCTTCAAGACGCCGGTGATCGAAAGCACCGGGACCGGCGGCGGCTTCAAGCTGTTCTGCGAGGGCGTCGGCGTCAACACGCCGGACATCAGCAACGCCTCGCGGGCGATCAAGAAGTCCGAGATCGAAAGCTGCGCCAAGGCCGGCGTCACCGAGATCACCGAGGTGAAGATCGGGTTCGACGGCATCGTTGTCGCCAACTCGAAGGCGTCGCCGCGGATGAGCATCACGCTGGAACAGCTCTACATGGCGCTCGCCAAGGATCTGCCCGACGGCAAGGGCGGCTTCCAGCCGAACCCGCACAAGAAGTGGAGCGAGATCGATCCTTCGCTGCCGAACATCGCCATCGAGGTGCTCGGTCCGCCGCCGACATCCGGCACGCGCGACGCCTTCAACGAGCTGGCGATGGAAGGCGGCTGCGCCAAGATCCCGGCGATCGCCGAACTGAAGAAGACAGACGAGGCGAAGCACAAGGCCGTCTGCCAAGGCATCCGCGAGGACGGCGCCTTTGTCGAAGCCGGCGAGAACGACGTGCTGATCGTCCGCAAGCTGGAAGCCAACAAGAACGCGTTCGGTGTGTTCGGCTACAGCTTCCTTGAGCAGAATCAGGACAAGATCCAGGGCAGCCTGATCAACGGTGTCGAGGACGACTACGACAACATCTCCTCGGGCAAGTATCCGATCTCCCGGTCGCTGTTCATCTATGTGAAGAAAGCGCATGTCGGAGTCATCCCGGGCATCCAGGAATTCCTCGTCGAGTTCTCCAGTGACAAGGCCTGGGGTCCCGAAGGATACTTGGCGGACAAGGGCCTGATCGCGATGCCCGACGCCGAGCGGGCGCAGTGGCGCGCCGCAGCCGTGGATCTGCCCAGCAACGTCGGCGGCAAGTAATCCATTGCAGACGGTCTCGCCGCGAGAGCCGGCAGCGGCTCCGCAGCGGGACCGGCTCGCAGCCTGAGGCGACGGCGAGGCCGTCGCCTACACGACGAAAGGGGATCATGCAGCTCATCGTTCTGGCGGCGTCGCTGCTGGTACTGTCCGCCGTCGGCTTCTGGCTCGGCCGCACGAAGGCGGTCGGGCTGGCAGCCGGCAAGCGGGGAGTCCTGCACTCCCTTCCGACTTACTACGGCTACTACGTCGTCCTATGGTGCGGTCTGCCGGCGCTGCTGGTGCTGATCGTCTGGCTGGTCGGCGAACAGCAGATCCTGCATGGGATGCTGGTGTCCAGCCTTCCCGAGAGCGCACGCTCGCTGCCGCCCGAGCGCCTCGGCCTGCTGCTGAACGACATCAAGAACATCGCGAGCGGCAACTTCAGCGGCAGCATCGCCGACCCGGACTTGCAGTTGATCGCCGACGACTACGCCCGGATCGTCGGCATCAGCCGCATGGCGATGATCGTGGTCGTGCTCGGTGCGGCGATCGCCGGCCTGTTGTATGCACGCGCCCGGATCGTCCCCCGGCTCCGCGCCCGCAACGCCGTCGAGGCGGTGATCCGCGTCCTGCTGATCGTGGGCTCGACCGTGGCGGTGCTCACCACCGTCGGCATCATCCTCTCGCTGGTGTTCGAGGCCGGGCGCTTCTTTGCCCGCGTTTCGCCGGTCGACTTCCTGTTCGGGCTGGAGTGGTCGCCGCAGATGGCGATGCGAGCCGATCAGGTGGGTGCCGCGGGGAGTTTTGGCGCGGTGCCGCTGTTCGCCGGCACGCTGCTGATCGCCTTCATCGCCATGTGCGTCGCTATGCCGGTCGGCCTGATGTCGGCGATCTACATGGCGGAGTACGCACACCCCAAGTTCCGCATGGTCGCCAAGCCGCTGCTCGAAATCCTGGCCGGCATCCCGACGGTCGTCTACGGCTTTTTCGCCGCACTCACGGTAGCGCCCTTCTTCCGCAACCTCGGTTTCGACCTGGGCCTGACGATCTCCTCCGAAAGCGCGCTGGCTGCGGGCGTCGTGATGGGGATCATGATCATCCCCTTCGTCTCGTCGCTGTCCGACGACGTGATCACCGCCGTTCCGCAGTCGATGCGCGAGGGCTCCTACGCGGTGGGTGCCACGCAGTCGGAGACGATCCGCCGGGTGGTCCTCCCGGCGGCGCTGCCCGGCATCGTCGGCGGTTTCCTGCTCGCGGTCTCCCGCGCGATCGGTGAGACGATGATCGTCGTCATGGCGGCCGGCCTGGCCGCGAACCTGACCGCCAATCCCTTTCAGGCGGTGACGACGGTCACCGTGCAGATCGCGACGCTACTGGTCGGCGACCAGGAGTTCGACAGCCCGAAAACGCTGGCGGCGTTCGCGCTGGGGCTCGTCCTGTTCTGCGTCACGCTGGTTCTGAACATCATCGCGCTGCGGATCGTCAAGAAGTATAGAGAGCAGTATGAGTAACGACGTGGCTCAGGTCGCGCGCGGCCCGCTCCTCGCCAGCGGCCGCAGCGTCTCCGATACCGTCTCGGCCAGCCTGAAGCGGCGGTATGCCGCGGAGCGGCGTTTCCGCATGTACGGCCTCGCCGCGATCATCTTCGCCATCTTCTGCCTCGCCGTTCTCCTCACCACCATCATCCGCACGGCGATCCCGGCCTTCACGCAGACGATGGTCCGCCTCGAGGTGACGCTCTATCCCCAGGAGATCGATCCCACGGGGACGCGCGACCCGGCGATGATCGGCCGCGCGGATTTCCAGAAACTGCTGCGGGAGTCGCTGGACGAGCTGTTCCCGAACGTGACCGACCGGCAGGCGCGCCGCGAGTTGATGGGCTTGCTCAGTCCGGGAGCCACGTACTTCGTGCGTGCGGAGGTGATGGCCGATCCGACCCTGATCGGCCGGCGCATCGAAGTCCTGGTGCCCTTCGCCGACGATCTCGACCAGTTCGCCAAGGGCAGCATCAGCGCGGACAGCCTGGAGAGCGAGCGACGGGTGAGCGATCGGCAGATCGACTGGTTCCAGCGGCTGGAGCAGCGCGGCATGGTCGAACACGTGTTCAATCGCACGCTGTTCACCAACGGCGACTCCCGCTCGCCCGAACTCGCGGGAATCTGGGGATCACTGGTCGGCACGTTCTGGACGATGGTGATCACCCTCGCCATCGCCTTCCCGCTGGCCGTCGGCGCCGCCGTCTATCTGGAGGAATTCGCGCCGAAGAATACGTTCACGGCGATCATCGAGGTGAACATCAACAACCTCGCGGCCGTGCCGTCCATCGTCTTCGGCCTGCTCGGCCTCGCGGTTTTCCTCAACGTCTTCGGGCTGCCACGCTCCGTTCCCTTGGTCGGCGGCATGGTTCTGGCGCTGATGACCATGCCGATCATCATCATCGCCAGCCGGGCTGCGCTGAAGGCGGTGCCGCCCTCGATCCGCGAGGCGGCGCTGGGCGTCGGCGCGTCGAAGATGCAGACCGTCTTTCACCATGTCGTGCCGCTCGCCCTGCCGGGGATGCTGACCGGGGCGATCCTCGGCATGGCGCACGCGCTGGGCGAGACGGCACCGCTGCTGATGATCGGCATGGTCGCCTTCATCGTCGACATCCCGTCCGGTCCGCTGGACGCGGCGACGGTGATGCCGGTGCAGATCTACCTGTGGTCGGACGCGCCGGAGCGGGCATTCGTCGAGCGCTCCTCGGCGGCGATCCTCGTGCTGCTCGCCTTTCTGGTCATTATGAATTTGCTGGCCGTGCTGCTCCGCCGCCGGTTCGAACGAAAATGGTAGGCCACGGCGGACGCGTTCAGCGCGAACGCGTCCTCGGGGAGAGTGAGATGATGACCATGATAGAGCGACAGAAGCCCGCGGCCGAGACGGCGCCGATGACGATCTCGGGCACCTCGAGCGTCAAGTTCCGGACGCAGGGGGTCAATGTCTTCTACGGTGCCAAGCAGGCGCTTAAGGACGTGGACCTCGACATCCGTAGCAACGAGGTGACGGCGCTGATCGGGCCGTCCGGCTGCGGCAAGTCCACCTACCTGCGCTGCCTCAACCGGATGAACGACATCATCGACTCCTGCCGCGTCACCGGCAGCCTGCTTCTCGACGGCGAGGACATCTATTCCCGGGAGATGGACGTGGTTCATCTCCGCGCCCGCGTCGGCATGGTGTTCCAGAAACCCAACCCGTTCCCGAAGTCGATCCTGGAGAACGTCTCCTACGGGCCGCGCATCCACGGCCTCGCCCGCGACAAGCACGAACTCGAGGCGATCGTGCAGAACAGCCTGGAGAAGGCGGGCCTGTGGAAGGAAGTCTACGACCGGCTGCATCAGCCGGGCACCAGCCTGTCCGGTGGTCAACAACAGCGGCTCTGCATCGCGCGCGCCATCGCCGTGCAGCCGGAAGTGATCCTGATGGACGAGCCGTGCTCGGCGCTCGATCCGATCGCGACGGCGAAGATCGAGGAGCTGATCGACGAACTGCGCGAGAACTACACCATCGTCATCGTCACGCATTCCATGCAGCAGGCGGCGCGCGTCTCGCAGCGCACCGGCTTCTTCCACATGGGTATCGTCGTGGAGACGGGCTCGACCGAGCAAATCTTCACCAACCCGCTGGACAAGCGCACCCAGGACTACATCACCGGCCGCTTCGGTTGACCGGGGAGCGCGACGCCTCCGCCAGGAGAGACGGCATGACCTCCGAGCATTACGTGAAGTCCTACGACGACCAGCTCAAGCGCCTGGGCAACCTGATCGCCGAGATGGGCGGCCTCGCCGAAGCGCAGCTCGCCGAGGCGATCGAGGCGATGAGCAAGCGCGATCTCGACCGTGCGGCGCGCATCACCGTCGGCGACCAACGGATCGACGACCTGGAGCAGCTCGTCGATCACGAGGCGGTGTCGATGCTGGCGCTGCGCCAGCCGATGGCCAGGGACCTGCGCGAGATCGTCAGCGCGCTGAAGGCCGCCAGCATGCTGGAGCGGATCGGCGACTACGCGAAGAACGTCGCCAAGCGCACGGCGGTGCTGGTGGAGGCGCCGCCGGTGCCCTCGGCGCAGACGGTAGTGCGCCTCGGCAAGCTGGCGCAGGAAATGATCAAGGACGTGCTGGATGCGTACATCGCCCGTGACGCCGACAAGGCGGAGCTGGTGCGCCAGCGCGACAAGGAGCTCGACGCGCTGCACACCAGCATCTTCCGCGAGCTGCTGACGTACATGATGGAAGACCCGCGCAATATCACCGCGTGCACGCACCTGCTGTTCATCGCCAAGAACATCGAGCGCATCGGCGACCACGCCACCAATATCGCCGAAGTCATCATCTTTCTGGTCCAAGGCCGCAGCCCGGCCGATCCGCGGCCGAAAGACGACTCCACCAGTTTCAGCATCGTCGAGCCCTGATCGATGCCCCCACACAGTCGAGGTCTCCCGTGCAGCTCCTCTCAGGCGCCATGTCGAGCAAACCCAGGGTTCTGATCGTCGAGGACGAAGACGCGCAGGCCGAGGTCCTCCGCTACAACTTCGACCGTGAGGGCTTCGACGTGCTGATGGCCGTCGACGGCGAGGAGGCGATGCTCGCGGTCGAGGAGCAGCAGCCGGACCTGGTGCTGCTGGACTGGATGCTGCCGGGAACGTCGGGCATCGCCGTCTGCCAGCGGCTGCGCGCCAAGCCGGAGACCCGCTCGCTGCCGATCATCATGCTGACCGCGCGCGGCGAGGAGGGCGACCGCATCCGCGGCCTGGACTCCGGCGCCGACGACTACGTGGTCAAGCCATTCTCGCCCAGCGAGCTGGTGGCCCGCGTCCGCGCGGTGCTGCGGCGCACGCGCCCGGCGCTGAGCGAGGAGCGGCTGGTGTGCAACGACATCATCATGGACCTGGCGACGCACCGCGTCTCGCGGCGCGCCAAGCACATTCACCTGGGCCCGACCGAATTCCGCCTGCTGCGCCTGTTCATGGAGCGGCCGTACCGCGTGTTCACCCGCGAGCAGCTCCTCGACAAGGTGTGGGGCCGGGACATCCACGTCGAACTGCGCACCGTCGACGTGCACATCCGCCGGCTGCGCAAGGCGCTGGGCGCGCACGGCGACGAGGACGTGATCCGCACCGTCCGCGGCACGGGCTACGCACTGGATGTGGAGAGCGCCGCGAACTGAGGCGGGGTCCGAGCCGCGGAGCGCGGCGCCGGACCCTCGGGCCGTCTCGCCTTCTTCATCATCGCTCCGATCGCCTAGTCCCGAATCGGCTGCGACAGAGTCCGCGGTATCGCGCGGCTTCGGTCACGCGCCGAACGAAACAGAAGACCCCGCTGCCTTGCTGGGCAGCGGGGTCTGTTGGCTTGCACCTGCACCCCTCACCGAGGCGAGGGGTGTTTCTCGTGGCGATTACGCAAACAGGAAGTCAGTTGCAGTCAGTGTCCAGCCGGCGCCGATGTCTGCGATGGTCACAGCGGACCCTCCACCAGTACCGTCAGCATCGATGGACAACACGCCTGTTGTGGTGTCGTACAGGAGCTGTGCATAGGCTTGGTCCGCTATAGCACCGGCCCCAGTCACCAAGAAGTTGGCTCCTTGAGCACCAGATGCACCAGTGATCCCAGCAGCATCACTGACAAACCCGGTCAACAGAGCCAACGCGGTAGCATCAAACCGCAACACGTCTTGCGTTGCAACGGCTTGACCATCTTGGAAGTCAGCGATGTCATCGCCGAACGCAGCAACGACTGCCGCGTTGTTGGCCAGACCCGCAGCGACCAGCACGAACGTATCCGCACCCGCGCCACCGGTCAGGTCATCGACGCCCGCACCACCCGTCAGGGTGTCGGCACCGCCGGCCCCGTTCAGGGTATCGCCACCAGCGGCGCCAGTCAGAGTGTCACCGCCGGTGTCACCGGTGATGTCGGCACCGGCCGCGGCGGCAGTCGCGTTGAACAGCGCTCCGTCGGTGGCCGATGTCAGGGCGAGCGTGCCGGTGACCGTGGTGAAGGTCACGATATCCCCTGCGGTCAGCCCGCCCAGGCTGACCGTGTCCGACTGGACACTGTTGAAGTCGAACACGGTATCGTTGTCATCCAGCACGAAGGTGTCCGCACCGGTACCGCCGGTCAGACTGTCGGCCCCCGCACCACCGGTCAGACTATCGTTGCCGCCGGCACCGTCCAGGGTGTCGCCACCAACGCCGCCATTCAGAGTGTCGTTTCCGGTGTCACCGGTGATGTTGGCCCCGGCCGCGACGGCAGTCGCCGTGAAGGTGGCGCCGTCGGTGGCCGTGGTCAGGACGAGTGTGCCGGTGACGGCGGTGAAAGTCACCGTATCCGATGCGCCCAGGCCGGTCAGGATCGCCAAGTCGGTTTCAGTACTGTTGAAGTCCGCCACGCTGTCGTTCCCGGCCAGCACGAAGCTGTCCGCACCTCCACCACCGGTCAGGGTGTCGGCACCCACGCCGCCGGTGAGGCTGTCGTCGCCAGCTTCACCAGACAGAGAGTCCGCGTAGCCGGAACCGGTCACGGTGTCGTTGGCCCCCCCGGCCAGCACTATGAGGGTCGCATTGGTCAAGCTCGTCACGCCTGCCAGCGTGATCGTGTCGGCCCCGCCTGAACCGGTGAAGGTCACCGACTCCACGGCGCCACCGGCCGTGCCGGTCACGGTCGCGATCGTGTTGTCGCCCAGTTCGGCAGCGGCGATCGTCAGGTCTGCCGCCTCGGCCAGGAGGATCGTCTCGAAGCCGCTGACGGTCGCGCCCGCATTGATCGTCATGTCGTCCGCCACGCTGAGCGTGTCGGTTTCGGAGCCGCCGGCCAGGGTCTCGGCGCCCGCGTCGTTGGCCGCGCTGATGACGACGATGTCGTTGTCAGCCCCACCATTCACGTTGTCGACATCTGCACCGCCGGTCAGGGAGTCGTCCCCACCGCCGCCGACGAGCGTGTCGGCAGCCGCAGCACCGTCGAGAGAGTTGTCGCCGTCGTTGCCCGTGAGGGCGTTGGCCAGCGCGTTGCCGGTGGCGTTGAGGGCGGCGCTGCCGGTTGCCAGCGTGACGTTGTCGATCGTGGCCAGCGACGCGAGGCTGACGGTGATCGATGCGAGGATCGTGTCCGTGCCGCCGGAGTCGGTGATTCCGGCCAAGTCGATGTCCTCACCGATGACGTAGGTGTCGTCATCGTCGCCACCGACCAGAACATCGGCAGAAGTGTCGACGCCGCCCACGAGCGTGTCATTGCCGGTGCCGCCGGTGAGGTTGTCGAGCCCGGTGCCGCCGGTGAGGCTGTCGGCCAAGTTGCCGCCCGTTATCGTGTCGGCACCTGCGGCGCCGTCGATCGTATCTCCGAGGTTGTTGGCGATCATCGTATTGGCGAGGGCGTTGCCGGTGACGCTGACGGCGCCGGCGCCGGCGACGATTGTCATGTTCTCGACGTTGTCGGCGAGCACATAGCCGGTGCCGGAGTTGAGGAACACCGTGTCCGTGCCTTGGCCGGAACTCTCGACCACCAGGTCGCCGGTCTGGCTGACATAGTAGGTGTCGTCGTCGGTGCCGCCGACCATCGTGTCGGCACCGGCGTCGCCGTCGATCGTGTCGTTGCCGGCCGAACCGACCAGGCTGTTTTCGCTGGCGTTTCCGGTCAGAGTGTTGGCCAGCGAATTGCCCGTGCCGCCGACGGCGCTGCCGGACAGGGTGAGCCGCTCGACGTTCGCACTCAGCGTGTAGGTGACGGAACTGGTGACGAGATCATTGCCGCCGGTGCCCATCAGGGTGTTGGTTTCGGTCACCACGTCGGAGGTGCTGTCGACGACGTAGCTGTCGTCGTCGTCGCCGCCGATCATCGTGTCGTTGCCCGTGCCGCCGTCGAGTGCGTTGGTGCCGGCGCCGCCGGTGAGCACGTTGTTGAGCGAGTTGCCGGTGGCGTCGATGCCGTCGGTGGCGACGGTGATGGTGACGTTTTCCACGTTGGCGACCGCGGTCATGTCGAAGTCCACCGCGGTCAGGACCGTATCGGTGCCTTCGTTCGCCACTTCGGTGATGGTATCGACGGTGGCGTCGGTGATGACGTAGACGTCGTTGCCGGTACCGC
>Ga0209573_1003362_pt1 | contig 17737 bp, 16 predicted proteins | sample TNRBio252014_DNA_FD_185870 | JGI IMG/M metagenome (GOLD analysis project Ga0209573, IMG submission 185870) | Wastewater treatment Type I Accumulibacter community from EBPR Bioreactor in Madison, WI, USA - TNR Reactor_6/25/2014_ DNA (SPAdes)... | ecosystem: Engineered > Bioreactor > EBPR >...
GGATCGGTGATTCCCTCAAAGCTGGCCGCCAACGTACCCAAAGCTGATTGGCTCATCGCGCGCTCCTGTGAATAGGCCCCATCCTATCCCAGCGGCGCCCGTACTCAATTTAGATGCGATAGCCCTGCCCTAAACCACCTTCTCAGAGCAGACTTACCTTATTCGCCTACAACCGTGACATCATGACTTCGACACGGTCACGTTCCGGGAATGCGGGGCGACCACCGCAGCGTTATCGTCGCCTGGTCCGGGAAGTGTGAACATGGGCCGCCTTCTTAACAGTCCCGACAACTCCGAGACCGAATCCGCCTCGTTCGCCTCCACCTGGCGCTCGCGCGTGACACAGATAGCGGCCTTCAACCGCGGGCTCCTGTTCGCACGCCGCGCCGCGCCCTACGTGCTCGGCGCGTTGGCGGCCTTCGCCGGGGTCGCGCTCTACAACCAGGTCTTCCCGCCCCCCGCCTCGTTGACGACCGATGAAGTCAACGACGCCGTGGCGGCTGCGATGGCCTCGGCCACGCCGCCTCCGGCGCAATCGGCGCTCGTGTATGCAACGATCCGACCATCGCTTGTGCTGATCCAGACCCAGGGCGCGGGCGACGAACACACGGGCAACTCGCTCGGCAGCGGCGTGGTCGTTGACCTTACGGGCGCCATCCTGACCAGCCTGCACGTCGTCGACGACGCCCAGGCGATCACCGTGACGTTCGCCGACGGCACGCAATCGGCGGCCCAGATCGTGGTCGAGCAGCCCGAGATCGACATCGCCGTGCTCCAGGCGCTCACCCCGCCGGCCCAGATCGTGCCGGCCGTGCTCGGTAACCCCAACGCGCTCAACGTCGGCGACGATGCCTATGTCGTCGGCAACCCGTTCGGGCTGTACAGTTCGATGAGCGCGGGCGTGGTCTCGGGCTTCGATCGCGTCTTCGAGCCCGAGGGCAGCCTGGCGATCGAGGGCCTGATCCAGGTCGACGCGGCCATCAACCCCGGCAACTCGGGTGGACCGCTGCTCAACCGCGCCGGACAGGTGGTCGGCATCGTCACAGGCATCATCAACCCGACCGAGCAGGAAGTCTTCATCGGCATCGGTTTTGCCGTGCCGATCACGGTCGCCGGCGGCGCCGCCGGGCTGCCGCCGTATTGACCAGAGCCGCCGCAGTGCGGCGGCGAACAGGGACGAACAACGATCGTCGTCCCATCCAGCCAGGTGCCTTTCGGCATTCGCCATTCCGCAGTCAGCAGTCACCCAAGGGAGAACCCATGGACCGATCCCCCGAATCTCGAAACCGCGCTCCGATGGAGCGTGTGCTCTATGAAGTGAAGAAGATCATCGTCGGGCAAGATCATCTGCTCGAGCGCATGGTCGTGGCCCTGCTGGCGCGTGGCCACATCCTGGTCGAGGGTGTGCCGGGACTGGCCAAGACCATGGCGATCAAAACCCTGGCCGAGTCGATCGGTGGCGAGTTCAAGCGCATCCAGTTCACGCCCGACCTTGTGCCCGCCGACCTGGTCGGGACGCGCATCTACAACCAGAAGACCGGCGAGTTCAACACCTCGCTCGGCCCGGTCTTCACCAACCTGCTCCTCGCCGATGAGATCAACCGCGCGCCGGCCAAGGTGCAGAGCGCGCTGCTCGAGGTGATGCAAGAGCGCCAGGTGACCATCGGGCGCGAGACCTACAAGGTGCCCAACCCCTTCCTGGTGCTCGCCACGCAGAACCCGATCGAAACCGAGGGCACTTACCCGCTTCCCGAGGCCCAGGTCGACCGCTTCATGCTCAAGGTGCTTGTCGGCTACCCGACCCCGACCGAGGAGTTCGTAATCGTCGAGCGCATGACCGCCGCGCTACAGGCCGTGCAGAAGGTGCTGACCACCGACCAGCTGGTCGCGCTACAGGGCGAGGCCGACAAGGTCTACGTCGACCCGGCCCTGATCGAGTACGCGGTCAAGCTGGTCGGCGCGACGCGCGACCCCGCCGCGGTCGGGCTCAAGGACAGCGCGCACTACCTGACCTTTGGCGCCAGCCCGCGCGCCAGCATCAACCTGATCCTCACGGCGCGCGCACTGGCCTTCGTCCGCGGCCGCACTTACGCGCTGCCCGAGGACGTGCTCGACATGGCCTACGACGTGCTGCGACACCGTCTGGTGCTCTCGTACGAGGCGCTCTCCGACAATGTCTCAGCCGACGACCTCCTCAAAAAACTGATCAGCCGGATCCCTGTTCCTGTGGTGCCGCTCCATGAGCATGTCAACGCCCGCGTCGCTTGAGGTCACGCCGACTGCCGAGCGCATCCTGCAGCGCCTCGACTGGCAGGTCGTGCGCAAGCTCGACGGCTTGCTACAGGGCGATTACCGCAGCCTGTTCTACGGCTATGGCGTCGACTTCGCCGATCTGCGCGAATACCAACCCGAGGACGACATCCGCTACATCGACTGGAACGTCACGGCGCGGATGGATACGCCCTACATTCGTCAGTACACCGAGGATCGCGAGATCACGGCCTGGTTCCTGCTCGACCTCAGCCCCTCGGTCGATTTCGGTACGTTGCAAACCCAGAAGCGCAACCAGCTGATCGACTTCGTCGCGGCCACAGCGCGACTGCTGACCCGCCACGGCAACCGCGTCGGCGGGATTTTCTACTCCGGCGGGGTCGATCGCGTCCTCCCGGCGCGCGGCGGAAGGCTGCATGTGCTGCGGCTGATCCACGAGTTGCTCAACCAGCCGAAACTGGCGCGGGCGCCCTTCACCGATCTGGGCGACTTGCTCGAAGCCGGGCTGGCGACGGTCAGGCGCCGTTCGCTGATCTTCGTCATCTCGGATTTCATCAGCGCGCCCGGCTGGGATCGCACGCTCAGCCTGCTCAACCGACGGCATGAGGTGCTGGCGATCCGGCTGTGGGACCCGCGCGAGGTCGAGCTCCCCGACGTCGGTCCGATCCTGCTCGAAGACGCCGAGACCGGCGAGCAGCTCTACGTCGACACACGTGACCGCGGGTTTCGGCAGCGGTATCGTGAGGCCGCGCGGACGCGGGAAGCCGCCCTCAGCGAAGCCTTCAAACGCGCCGGCGTCGACGCGCTCACGCTCTCCACCGAGGAAGACCTGGTGCGGGCCATCGTGCGCTTCGCTTCGCTGCGCGAGAACCGGAGGCGCTGAGGCATGTCGTTCATTTGGCCCTTCATGCTCGCGACGCTGGCGCTGCTTCCGCTCGGGCTGCTGGTCTACGTCGTCTCGCAACGCCGGCGGGCTCAAACCGTCGCCCGGTACGGCAGCTTCGGCCTGGTGCAGACCGCAAGCGGCGCGGGTCTCGGCTGGCGGCGCCACGTGCCTGTGCTCTTCTTCTTCCTCGGGCTCTTCGCCCTGTTCTTCGCGTTGTCGCGGCCACAGGCGGTGGTCAGCCTGCCCAGGGTAGAGGGCACAGTCATGCTTGTCTTCGACGTCAGCGGCAGCATGGCCGCGACCGATTTCGAGCCAACGCGGATGGAGGCGGCCAAGGCGGCCGCGACGGCCTTCGTGCTCGAGCAGCCGACGACGGTGCGCATCGGCGTGGTGGCTTTCAGCGACAGCGGCCTCGCCGTGCAGGCCCCGACCGACGATCAGGCATCAGTGCTGGCTGCGATCAACCGGCTGGCGCCCAACCGCGGCACGGCCGTCGGCAGTGGCCTCGCCATCGCGCTCGAGACGATCTTCGCCTCAAACGCTCAGGCGGCGCTGCAATACAGCAACCTCACCCCCCAGCCGGCGGCAACGCCCACGCCGGTTCCGGCCGGAACGTACGCGCCGGCCGTGGTGGTCTTGCTCAGCGACGGCGAGAACAACGCGCGGCCCGACCCGCTCGAGGTCGCCGCTGCAGCGCGCGATCGCGGGGTGCGCATCTACGCCATCGGCGTCGGCAGCCCGACCGGCGTCAACCTCGAGGTCAACGGCTTCACGGTCTTCACCCAGCTCAACGAGGCGCTGCTCAGGCAGACGGCCGAACTGACCGATGGCGCGTATTTCAATGCCGCCGACGAAGCGGAGTTGCAGTCGATCTACAGCAACCTGCAGCCGCAACTCGTCATCCGCGATGAGCCGCTCGAAATCACCGCGTTGTTGGCCGGGCTGGGGATCACCCTGCTCCTCGTCGGCGGCGGCTTCTCGCTATGGTGGTTCGGGAGGATGCCGTGACGACGACAGTGGACGGCGGCCCCCCAAGGAACTGACGCATGGACATGCTCTGGCCCTCATCACTCCTTTTTCTGGGGCTCGTGCCGGCGCTGATCGCTGCGTACATCTGGATCCTGCGCCGTCGTCGGCGCTTCGCGGTGCGCTTTTCGAGCCTGTCGATCGTAAAAGCCGCTGTCGGCAAACAGTCGCGCTGGCGGCGGCATCTGCCCTTCGCGCTCTTCTTGCTGGCGCTCTCGAGCCTGGTCGTCGCGGCGGGGCGGCCGGTCGCCGTGGTCAGCGTCCCGGCCGGACGGACGACGATCGTGCTGGCGATGGATCTCTCGCGGAGTATGTGTTCGACCGACATCGCGCCCAATCGGCTCGAGGCGGCCAAGGATGCCGCGCGGGCATTTGTCGAGCAACAGGGCCCGACGACGCAAATCGCGATCGTGGCCTTCGCCGGCCTGGCGGAGCTCATCCAACCGCCGACCAACGACCAGGAGATGCTCGGAGACGCGATCGACAGCCTGATTCCGGGCCGTCGCACGGCCATCGGCAGCGCGATCCTCAAATCGATCGATACGGTCGCCGAGATCGACCCGGGTGTCGCGCCAAGCGTCAGTTCGAGCGCGGCCGATACGGCGCCCGCGGTGGCGGAGGGGGCCTACGCGCCAGACATCATCGTCGTATTGACCGACGGCGTCAGCAACTCCGGTCCTGAGCCGCTCGATGCCGCACAGCAGGCCGCGACGCGTGGCTTACGCGTCTACACCATCGGCTACGGTACTGCCGACAATCAGTCGCCGATGGATTGCGGTGATGGATTCTTTAGCGGTGGCTTTGGTGGGCCTGGCTTTGGCGGGGGATTTGGCGGCGGCGGGTTCCGGCGCGGGATCGATGAAGAGACACTCAAGCAGGTCTCGTCAATGACCGGCGGCGAGTACTACTCGGCCACGAGCGCACGGGAGCTGCAGGATGTGTTCAACAACCTGCCCACACACCTGATCACCCGGCACGAGACCACCGAACTCAGCGTCTTCTTCGTGGCGCTTGGCACGCTGATCGTCGCGCTGGCGCTGGGCCTTGCGTGGTGGTGGAACCCCTTCGGCTAAAACCTTCGCGAAGACGGAGCCCCGGTGGCTCCGTCTACGCCCGCGCGATGCGTCAGACGCGGGCAGCCAGAAGCTGAACCCGTGTGTCGTGCAGGCGGCGCATCGTCGCCTGTGCCACCGCATGCATCAGCGCCGCGTCGAGGCGCGGATCTGTCGCGCAGAGCTCGCGCAACGTCTGAGCATCGATCCGCAGCAGCCGACTTGGCGCCGTGATCTCACCGGTCGCCGTGTACAGACAGGGCGCGACAAGCGCCGAGACGCCCGCGACTTCGCCCGCGTCGATCTCACCCGCGTGAAACAGCTTCCGAATCCCCTGTCCATGCCGATCGGCCGCCACGATCGACAACTCGAGTGTTCCCTCGAGCAACAGGTACAGATAGGTCGCGGGCTGGTCGGCCTCGAAGAGCACGTCGCCCGACGCACACTTCACCTCCTCGGTCGCCATCGCAACCTTGTTCAGCGCCGCATCGTCGAACACGCTAAAGAATGGATAGCGACGAAGCAACTCGGGTGAAACCATAGGACCACGCCTCCCACGAGTGAACGACCGCGGTCAAACGCTTGCCGGGCGATGCCACGGGCGAACGCTTCAGAGACCGCGGCAAGGGTCAGCCAACTGGGTCGCCGGGGCAAGACCTTCCCGATCGCTCAAGAGCTCGAGCACACGCTGCGCGGCCGCCGGCACGGCCCCAGCCACAGCCGGGCTCAGCGCCTCGCTAAACTCATCCAGGCGTTCAACCTTAACCCCGACGACCCAGACCGTCTCAGGGAGGACGGCCCCCAGGCCGCGCCCGAGCTCGAGCGCGGCTGACAATGTCGCGTCATGGGCCGAGGCCACATGCCCGCTCCGCGCCTCGGCGAACGCCTCGAGCGGAAGCACATCGATGGTCCCCGGTGACCCGGCGCCGCGCACCGCATCGACGATGATCGCGCGCCGGTACCCGATCAGGTGCTCCATCAGGCTCAGACCACCCAACGACAGACAGGCCGTGGCGACACCCGGGCCCGATCCGTCGCTGGGAGCAGCCCCCGGCCCGGTGCCGGCAGCAAGCAGCCGGCGCTCGACCTCGGCGATCACGCGCCAACCGACGCCATCGTCGCCCAGGATCGGATTCCCCAGCCCAACCACCATCGTGTCAGGCCGATCAGTCTCATGTCCCAGCTTGCCCATCGCTTTGCCCCGCATCTCCGGTCCGCCATTCAGCAAACAGACATCAACGATCAGCAATTCCTCACCTGCCTGACCACCTCGCCTTTGGCATCGCGTATGGTCAGGACGAGCGGCATCTCACCCGGCAATGCGTGCGTGGCGCAGCCAAAGCATGGGTCGTAGGGTCTGAACGCCATCTCGACTCGGTTGAGGATGCCCTCTGTGACGATCACGCCCTGTTTGATAAAGGCCTGCGCGGCCTTCTTGATCGACATGCTCATCGCGGCGTAGTTGTTCGTCGTCCCAACGATGAGGTTGACTTTTTTGAGCAGCCCGCGCTCGTCGGTGACGTAGTGGTGGGTCAGCAGCCCGCGCGGCGCTTCGACCACGCCGATGCCTTCGGTCGGCGTCGCTGTCGGCACGGCATGCACCTTGGGCGACGTGATCTCGGGGTCGGTGGCCAGCTCGACGATCCGCTCAGCCGCATAGAGCAACTCGACCAGCCGCGCCCAGTGCGTGGCCAACCGTTGATGCACCGGCTTGCCGCCGAGCACGCTGAAGAAGCGCTCGTAAGCCTCCTGCGCGAGCGGTGTCGCCATGCCGTCGCTGGCGTTCAGACGCGACAGCGGCGTCGACGTATACACGCCCGACTCCTTGCCGTCGACGAAGCCCTTCCAGCCGATCTTCTTGAGGTACGGAAACTTCAGATACGTCCACGGCTCGACGCGCTCGCTGATCCACTCGGTGTACTCGGCCGCCGTGTAGAAGCCGAGGCGGGCGCCGTCGGGATCGACCACACTCACCCGTCCGTCGTAGAAGTTGATCTTGTTGTTCGCGTCCAGGAGCCCGATCGAGTAGGTCCGATGGGCATAGATGTCGCCGAGGATCAGATCGACGTACGCCGGGTTGCCAAGCACGATGTCGTCGAACAGCTTCAGGCTGAACTGCGCGAACTCGATCGCCCACCGCCCCATCTTCTCGATCTCGGCGCGCTCATGTTCCTTGAGCGCCTTTGTAACCCCGCCAGGGATGGATGTACACGGGTGCACTTTGCGCCCGCCGATCAACTCGACGATCCGATGGCCGTACTGCCGCGCCTGGATCACCTTGCCGCCGATCTCGAGACCGACCTTGTGGATCACGCCCAGGATGTTGCGCTCGGCCACCGGCGCATCCGGCCCCATGACGAAGTCAGGACCGCCAAGCGCATAGAAGTGCGTGGTGTGGTCGGTGAAGTAGAAGCCGCTGTAGAGCAGCTCGCGCAACTTCCTCGCTGCGGGCGGCGGCTCGACGCCGTAGACCGCGTCGGCGGCCTTGGCGGCGGCCATGTGATGCGCCTCGGGGCACACACCGCAGATCCGGTTGGTGAGCAGCGGCATCTCCTCGACCGGCCGTCCGACGCAGAACCGCTCGAACCCCCTCAACTCCGGGATCTGGAAATACGTGTTCGCAACGTTGCCATCGTCATCGAGAAAGATCTCGATCTTGCCATGGCCTTCCAACCGCGTGATCGGGTCAATGGTCAATCGGGTCATTGCTTGAGTCCTTTCGTCTGGTAGTCAAGTAGTCGGGTAGTCTTCGACTTGATCACCACACCGCTCGACAACCTGACTACTCGACCACTTGACTACCTGACTACTCGACTGCCTGACTACCTGACTGCTCGACTGGCATGCAACAGCGACCCCGCCAGGTTGAAGCGGTAGAACTGGCCGGCCGGGTCCGGGATGCCATCGAGGATGCGCTCGATCTCGACCGGGTCGTTGCTGTCGATCACCGAGGCGAAAGCCGAGATCAGGCGCGCGCCGTTGTCGACCACGCCCTCGGCTGGGCCGTAGCAGCCGATGCATTGCGCGCCGGCGCGCGGGCAGAGCGCGCCACACCCGTTGCGGATCGCCGGCCCGTTGCACGGGATACCCTGCTCGAGCAGACACAGATCCGGGTCGACATGCTCGAGCTCCTGGATCCGCGCGAACGCCTTGATCTTCTTGACGTTGCGCTGGCGCGGGCATTCATCGCACACGGTCGAGGCGCCGGCCCCGATCGTCGCGCCCTTCGGTGGCAGCTGCGCCTTGCCGTTGAGCGCCTGGATCACCAGGTCGATGACCAGCGCGATCTGGTGCGACTCAGGCGGGCAACCCGGCATGGCATAGTCGACATCGACGACCTGCTCAAGCGTGCGCACAGTGGAAGCGAACACCGGGATATGCAGCACCCCTTCGGGCATCTGCGTCTCAGGCTGCGGGCGCACGCCTCTCGGGTTCTCGGTGCTGGCCGTGCCGTAGGCGGTGTCGAACACCTCGCGCGCCGGGCTCAAGTTGGCAAGCCCCGGGATGCACCCCTCGGTCGCGCACGAGCCAAAGGCCACAAGGATCTGCGACTTGCGTCGCAGCAGTTTGGCCATCGCCGCGTTCTCGTCGTTGCGGATCCCGCCGTTGAACAAAGTCAGCGTGATCGCGCCGTCCGGCAGGGCCTCGACGTCCTTGTACTTGGCATCCATGGCCACGGGCCAGAAGACCACGTCGAAGGCCGCGTCGACGTCCAGGATCTTGAGCCCCGTGTTGAGCACGGCGATCTCGCAGCCGCCGCATGACGAGGCCCAGTACATCGCAAACTTGGGCTTTGAGCCATTGACGCTCATGCGCTGACCTCCTCCGCCGCCACGGCATAGGCGTGCGCATCATGCGCGTTGTCGGGCGGCGACCCGTTCTGGCCCCAGCGCAGCGGCCCGAGCGCCCGGATCTCGGCGACCATGGCCTCGATCTCGTGAGCCAGCTTGACGCCTTCGGCAGCACTGGCCCACACCAGCCGCACCCGAGCCGGCTCGAGCCCCATCGCCACAAGGGTCCGCCGCAACAACAGAAACCGCCGCAGCGCCTTGTAGTTCTGCTCGAGATAATGGCACTCGCCCGGGTGGCAGCCCGTGATCAACACCCCGTCCGCGCCGCCGGCCAGGGCCTTGAGCACGAACGTCGGGTCCAGCCGCCCGGAACACATCAGCCGGATCAGTCGGACGTTCGGCGGGTACTTCACCCGCGCAGTCCCTGCCAGATCCGCCGCACGATAGCTGCACCAGTTGCACGTAAACCCGATGATCACGGGTTCGAAGTGTTCATGATCGACCATGCCCAATCTCCCGTGGGGCGTGGTGCGTGGTCCGGGTAGGCCGAAACGTCTGCCGCTCTACGCTCCACGCTCCACGCGCTCCGCTCCACGCACTACGCGTACGCCACGTTCAGCATCAACAGCCCCTCGATCTGGCTCAAGATCTGGTCGTTGCTGAACCCGGTGCCGCTGATCGCGCCCGCCGGACAAGCCGCCACGCAGGTGCCACAACCCTGACAGAGCGCCGGGTTGACTTCCGAGACCCGATCGGCCTCGAGGAAGCGGATGGCGCCAAATGGGCACAACGTGTTGCAGATTCGACAACCCGAGCATTGCCGGGCGTCGATGCTCGCGCGCACCGGTTCGAGCGTGATCTCGCCCCTGTCGATCGTGGCCAGCACCCGCGCCGCGGCCGCCGAACCCTGCGCCACGCTGGCCGGGATGTCCTTTGGCCCGCTGACGCAGCCCGCGATAAACACGCCCTCGGTCATCGTCGCCACGGGGTCGAGCTTGGGGTGCTTCTCGATGAACCAGCCATCGGCGCTGCACGACAATCCAAAGACCTGCGCCGTAGCCTTGGCATCGGCCCGTGGCTGCAGCCCGGCCGAGAGCACGACCATGTCGACCGGGATGCGCCGCTGTTTGCCGGCCAGCGTGTCCTCGACCTGGATGATCAGCTTGCCCTCCTCGCCCGGCAGCCGCGCGGCGTCGGTCACCTCGGCCACCCGGCCGCGGACGAAGAGCGTGCCCTCCTCGAGCACGCGCTGATAAAACTCGTCGTAGGCCTTGGCCGTCGTTCGGATGTCGATGTAGAAGTTGTAGACCGTCGCGCCGGTGCGCTCCTTGACCAGATGCGCAAACTTCAGGCTCTGCATGCAGCAGATCGCTGAGCAGTAGTTGTTGAAGTTGCGATCGCGGCTCCCGACGCAATGCAGGATGCCCACCGACTTCGGCACCGTCTTGCCGTCGCGCAGCACGATGGCGCCGTTGGTTGGCCCGGCCGCGTTGGTCAGCCGTTCGAACTCGAGGCTCGTGAAGACGTTGGCCAACCGCCCATAACCGTATTGCGTCACGCGCTGCGGGTCGAACAGGTCGTAGCCGGTCGCCAGGATGATGTTTCCGACCTCGACTGTGAGTTCCTCGTCCTTCTGCGTGAAGTCGATCGCGCCTGTCGGGCACAGCTTTTCGCAGGCCCGGCAGGTACCCTTGCGGAAGTACGTGCAGTTCGCGACGTCGATCACCGGGTACTTGGGCACTGCCTGCGGGAACGGTGTGTATACCGCTTTGCGATAACCCAGCCCGGCCTCGTAAACGTCGTCGATCACCTTCTTCGGGCACTTCTCCTGGCAGATGCCGCAGCCCGTGCACAGCTCGGTCTTGACGTGCCGGGCGCGTTGCTTGATTTTGACCGTGAAGTTACCGACGTAGCCGTGGACTTCGGTCACCTCACTCCAGGTGAGCAGCGTGATGTTGGGGTGGTTGCCTGCCGAGACCATGCGCGGGGTCAGGATGCAAGCCGCGCAGTCGAGAGTCGGGAAGGTCTTGTCGAACTGGGCCATGTGCCCGCCGATCGAGGGCTCGCGCTCGACCAGGTAGACCTTCTTGCCGGCGTCGGCCAACTCGAGCGCCGCCTGGATCCCCGCGATCCCGCCTCCGACCACAAGCGTGGCCGGGTGGATCGCCACCCGCAGTGGCTCGAGCGGCTCATGATGCCGCACACGCTCGACCCCGCCCGAGACAACGGCCTTGGCCTTGTCGGTGGCAGCGTGCTTATCGGTGTGCACCCAAGAGACCTGCTCGCGGATCGAAACGAGCTCGCAGAGATACGGGTTGAGCCCCGCCCGGCCGCATGCGGTGCGAAACGTGCCTTCGTGCAGATGCGGCGAGCAGGCCGCGACCACGACCCTGTTGAGCCCCTGCTCCTTGATGTCCTTTTCGATCAACTCCTGGCCGAGGCTCGAGCACATGAACTTGTAGTCGCGCGCGACGGCGACGCCCCGCCCGGCAAGGCGCTGGCCGGCCCACTCGCGGACCTCGGCCACGTCGACCGTGCCGGCGATGTTGCTGCCGCAGTGGCAGACATAGACACCGATCTTCTCCTCGGGCTGCGATCGATCCTGGGGCTGCGTCGTCATCGCTCACGCTCCTCCGGACGGCGTCCGGGAAACGGCAGGCCTTCGATTTTGGCGCGCGGCTGCGCACCGCCGGGGCTGGCCGGCGCCGTCCCGATCCGGGCCAGCGCCGGACGGGCGTCGACGATCTCTGAGCCAAAGCCCAGCGCCGCCGGGTCATCTCCGAACGCCAACCCCATCACCTGAGTGAAGAACACGGTCGGCAGGCGATAGCGGGTGTGGAAGTGCCGGTTGGTCTCGTCTTGATAGGCGTCGAGGTTCATCTGGCACATCGGGCAAACCGTGACGATCAAATCTGCCTTGTACTGGTCCGCGCCCTGCAACAGCCGGCGGATCAACTCGAAGGCCGTGTTCGGGCTGATCTGCGGCATATGTCCGCCGCAGCATTCCGACTTAAGCGGGAAGTCGATCACCTCGGCCCCGAGCGCGCGCAGCACTCGGTCGAGCTCATCGGGTTGCTCGTGATCAGACCAGCGATGATCGTAGTCGGGCCGCGGCACCATGCAGCCGAGATAGGGAGCCACCCGCAGGCCGTGCAAGGGTCGCGTGACCTTCTCACGGATCCTGTTGATGCCGATATCGTTGATCAACACATCCAGCAGATGCCGGATCTGCAGAGTCCCGGGTTTGTAGCCAAGCCCGCCCACAGCCAGAGCTTCGTTGACGCGGTCACCGAGAACGGGCCGCTCGGCCATATAGTGATCGGCCTTGGCCAGGTTGAGATAACAGGCGCTGCACGAGGCCACAAGCGTGTGCGCGCCTGAGCCGTTCTGCTGTTTGGCCTGTTGGGCGGCCAGCGCCAGGTTGCGGCCGATCAGGGCGTAGGCCGGGATCAGGTTGATGCCGAGGTATTCGGTCGCACCGCAGCAGTTCCAGTCTTTGACCTCTGCGAGGTCGAGGTCGAGCGTCCTGGCCACGCTCTCGAGCGACGCGGCATAGGCGCGCGCGCTGCTCTCCATGGCACACCCCGGGTAAAAGAGATATTGCGTCATGACGTCAGCTCCAGTTCCTTGGCGCGGGCCAGGATGGCTTTCAGCTGATCGATTCCGTCGATGCGATGCGGCGTGATCGACATACGCTGTTTGGTCAGCAGCCCCAGGCCCATCGGCGCCATGCCGGGCAACCGCAGCGGGAAGTGCCTGAGGTAGTGCCGGGTGGCCAGGCCGAACTCGAAGCTTCGCCCGTAGTTCTCGATCGCGTCGACAAAGGTCTGCGAGAACTCGGGCGCCTTGGCGTCGCGGTAGAGTTTGGCCCGTACCGCCATGCTCTTGAGGGTGTACATCACGTCGGCGATGTGCACGTCCTGCGGGCATCTGACGACGCAGTGGTAGCACGACACGCAGATCCAGGGCGTGTTGCTACGCAGCGCCTCGTCACGCATCCCGGCGCGGATCATGGCGAAGAGCATGCGCGGGGTGTGGTCCATGTCGTCCGCCGATGGACAGGACCCGCCGCACGTGCCGCACTGGATGCACATCTCCAGGCGTGACACGCCGGCGGTCGCGGCGCTGACCTCTTCGAGGAATCTTAAATTATGGTTCGGCTCGGCGGGGGAGACGTCGGTCGCAGTCAAGACACACCTCCTGCGATGACTGCCGCGAGGTGCGCCGAGGCGCCTACGCCCATGTGGGGCGGGGGTGCCGCCGGTGCAGGCGGCCTGCACAATCCGGTGACGCCCGTGACGAGGTCCGCTCGCCGGCGCGCTGGACTGTGATGATTCCCGGATATTTGGACGAGTTAGTCCACATTAAAGGTCCAGGGCCGGTCAGGAGAGAGTGAGCTATGTCACAAGCGCAATGTGAGCATCCTCACGGGTTTGTTTGAGTCGAACATGGTATGCGCGATTGCGCCGGGTCGGGGGGCGCGGGTCGGGGGTCGCGGGTCGGGGGTCGCGGAGACCGTTGAGGGGTCAAAACGAAAAGCCCCCGGGATCAACACCGAGGGCTTTTGAGGTGGCGGCGAGTAGATTTGAACTACCGACCAAGGGCTTATGAGTCCCCTGCTCTGCCACTGAGCTACACCGCCAAACAATGCCGTCGTTTTCTGTATGGCCTGCCACCTGAATGCCTGCAAGCCCTTGGTCGCCGACTCTACCACTACTCGGCGCTATCGTCGCTTTCGGCTCTAGTCACCAACCTTTCCCCGTCATCGGTTACCAGTGCGCCACGCAGCCGGATCAACAGTCCCTCGCCATTTGTGCCGTTGGCCAGCCAGTAGTGAAGGCCGGCATCAGCGCAGTAGTTCAGGGCGCTGCTCAAGATGTCGAGCGCGTCATTCGGCGACAGTCTCGCCGCGCCGCTCCTTGTGTGTCTGTTTGTTCCGCTCATAAGCCGCTTGCCTCTCGTAGCTCAGGCTGGCAAAGTCACCGCCAGGCATGGAACGGCGCTTCGATGCAGAACCTTTGCGCCAGATCCACTTGCGCCCTTTCTCGATGACCTCGACTCGCCAGCCGCCGCTCAGCCTTTTGGGGCCTCGACGGCCTCAACCTTCGCGCGGTTCTGTGTGCCGTTGGCGTGTACCGGTGTGCCGATGGTCGCAGCCTGGCCGGTCGTGGTCCCCTGCCCGGTCGGCGCCGGCAGCGCTCGTGGCGCGCGGGCCAGGGTCTCGCCGACGATCTCGCGGGTCAAGGCTGCAGCCGCGGCCTGTACGTCTTCGGTGATGTCGGCCTTGGCCGTCTCTTCGACGATCCGCCCGAAGAGCGCCTCGCGGGTCGCGGCCTTCACAGCCTCGCGCATGTCGTGCTCGCGTGTGGTCGGGTCCGTCATCCAGATCAGGGCCCAGCCGATCATGCAGAAGACCGGCAGGCCAGGCACCGCGAAGACCCCGTACCACTGCATGAAGCCCGGTAGGATCGTGCCCGCGTTGTGGGCCGCGTCAAGGATGCTGTTGGCGATGATCAGCGCCAGGTCGAGCCCGTAGAAGCCAAACGCGATCATGCGCTGTTGGCCGGGCGATGTCCAGAAGTGGATCGCCAGGGGCAGGCCCAAGGCTGTCACCTCGAGGGCCACAATGCCCAGCATGGCCAGGCCCAGCATGTCGGCCGGCAGCGTGCGGGCGAACAGGTCGTAACTCCGCACGCCGGCGTATACCAGCGCGGCCGCGTAGACGATCAGCGACAGCACGACAGCGAAGCCCCGAAGGGCCCCGCGGCCGTGCTCCTGCATAGCGGTTTTGATGTTAGTGCTCATAGTGGATCTCCTCAGTCCTCGTCAATCGAGAGGCCGAGCGACTCGGCGGCCGCGTGAGCGTCCCGGATGGCCCGCTCGGCGTTAGCATTGGCGTTTGCGCTGACGCATCCCCGGCTGAATTCATACTCACGCACGAACTGCCTCAGGAAGCCCTGCGCATTCATCAGCTCGCAGATCTCGGCCGGGGCGTTATCCAGAAGCCATTCATGAACGGCCTGGCCGATATTGACCTCGAGGGAATTGATTTCGTCTGGGTTGAACTCTGGCTGTTGGGTCAGGCTAGAGAGCCACGAGTTGGAGTAGGTCGACGGATTGAATGCGCTCCCATTGACAACGCTCTTCACGGATTTGGTGTTCACGATGAACCTCGATTCGGTTTGGATGATTGAGTGCTCCGGCAACGCCAGGCGGCGCGCCGGTTATGCGGTTGGGGTCACGCCGCTGGCCTAATGCTCGCAGGCCTGGCCGGAGTTGCACCGTCAGCGGCGGATGGTGTGAAGTTGGGAAGGTGCCCACCGCGGGCACGTCAGGGGCCAAACAAAACAGGGCGGCCCCGCCATGTGTAGCGAAGCCGCCCTGGTAAAATCGGGGCCAGCCGCGCCACCGTTCGCGCGGTGGTTCGGTCAGGGCCGATTGGGTGCTCTAACACCTGGTCGGCCCGCTTTCGTTGTAGAAGCCAGTATGGGGCCGTCTGACCCGATTGTCAATAGTGATGAACTGACCGCCGGTCGACAGCCAGCGGATTCACTCGGAATTCATGTCGCCAGATCCCATCTCTCCGTGCTCGGTGTTGTCAGCTGTAGCCAATTGCTGGCTAGCTATCAGAGATAGGGCCCAACGGAAAGTGCCCAGTCGCCTATCGGGCAACCGTCCGCCGGGCGCCAACACCCGTACGCCATCTTGCGTTGTGAATACCAGACTCGCTTTGTTTTCGGCCGCGATAGGCTGATGCCCGCTCGAGGCCTGCTCATCGGCGCTTCTATATCCCATTGAACACTCCCATCAAAGCGAAGTCCTGGCTCGGAGCCACGGGCGCCGATCCATAGGTCGGCGAATACTGGTAGATGAAAGTGTTATTGTAGGTCGCACCGGACAGTGGCGCGACAACGCCCGTGTTCAGTGCCGGCGCAGCCGCGAGCCAGTTCCCGGTCAGTGAGTCGAACGCGTCGACGCCCGACGTCACCGCGGACCGCGCCAGCTCGCGGCTGGCCGCGATCACGTCCGCGACCGAGTCGAGCATGCCGTTGGCCCAGCCCTCGCCGGCCATCTCGCCAACCTCGGTCTGGAAGACGTAGCTGGGCGAGTTGATACCCAGGAACCCCTTCGCCGCATCGAGTGCGGCCTGGGCAGCCTTGGTCGCGGCGTCCTTGATCCATTGGACCGAGGCGGTCAGGCCGGCCGCGATGCCCCGGATGATGTCCTGCCCGAGCTTGCCCCAGTCGATCTGGAGGATGGCGTCGATCGCGTCTTTGGCCGCCTTCTCGATCGCCTGCCAGATCCCGTCCCAGGCTTTGCGCAGATCCTCGCCGAACCCACGCCAGTCGCCCCTGAACGCCTTGTCGAAGGCGGAGAAGATGTCCTTCACCGCATCGAAGATGCCCTGGGTGAACTCCTGGATGTCGTCGCCCCACTCGTTCCAGAAGTCCGCGATCCCGCTGAGGACGGTGTTGATGACCTCCTCAGCGGCCGCCATCACCGTCTCGATCGTGGCCTGGATGGTGGGCCAGTTGGCCACGACGAAGTCCACGACCGAGCGAATGATCGGAATGACGACGTTGGTCAGGAAGCCGCTGAAGATCTGGGCAGCCACCACGATCGCGGCAGACACGACCTCGAACCGATCCTCCATTGTCGGAAGGTGCGTGTTGACATCTCCGATCAACTTCTGGATAACCGGCCAGACCTCGGTCGAGATGACGCCCCAGAGCTCAGCCAGGGCAGGTTCGATCAGGGCCCAGGCGTCGGTGAAGGCGCCCTGCACGATCGGTAGGTTGGTCTGGACATCGTCGCCGAACTGTTGGATCGTGCCGATGACCGTCAGGACGTCTGTGCCGAGGGCCTTGAAGATGTCCTGTAGGACGGCCGACTCGCCCAGGTACTCGAATGCGGTTTCGAGATCTCCCTCTGCCAGGTTGGCGAAGAACCCGCCAAAGGCAGAGCTTAGATCAGTGACGCCGGCGACGAGCGACTCGAATGGCTCGCGCAGACCGATGACCGCGTTGAACAGCCCCGTTCCATCCAGGCCGAGCGCGTTGGCCAGCGTGTAGACCAGGTTGGCGAAACTCCCGACCGGATCCTCACCGTCAAGCATGCGCCCGGCAAAGTCAGCGACCGCCTGGGCTACGGTACCCAGCCCCGCGGCGAGCGATTGGATCCCAGCCTGGACACCTTCGCTGTTCAGGAACTCGAGGACCTTGCCGAGGCCCTCCTTGGCGACCTCAAACAGCGGCGCTCCGATCGTGCGTAGCGCGCCGGCCTTGAAGTCCTCGAAGTTGCTCAGCATCCCTTCGAAGGTGCCCGACTGCGCCTCCATCATGCCGCCGAACTTGTCCTGCGAGACCTCGAGCAGGACGTCGAAGGCGTCCTCGACCGGCGTTAGCAGCTCGCCGCTCTTGGAGAACTCGAGCCCCATCTGGGCGAGCTGCTCCTTGGTGACGATGCCGAGCTCCTGGAAGCGCGAGAGCACCTCGCCCGTCGCGCCCGAGGAGAACTTGCCGAGGTACGTGGCCATCTCCTCGAAGCTGGCCCCGGTGCCGGCGGCGAGGTCGCCGGCGATCAGCCGGATCTCCTCACCCGAGAAGCCGAACCGCTCGGCGGTGTCCGCAGCATGGAGCCCGAAGGACTGCAGGATCTTGTCGCCCTTGACTAGCTCGGGCAGCTCGAACGGGGTAGATGCGCCGACCTGG
>Ga0209573_1003364_pt1 | contig 17729 bp, 12 predicted proteins | sample TNRBio252014_DNA_FD_185870 | JGI IMG/M metagenome (GOLD analysis project Ga0209573, IMG submission 185870) | Wastewater treatment Type I Accumulibacter community from EBPR Bioreactor in Madison, WI, USA - TNR Reactor_6/25/2014_ DNA (SPAdes)... | ecosystem: Engineered > Bioreactor > EBPR >...
CTAAAAAAAAGGGATCCTTGAATTCGCAGCTTTCCAACTTTTTTCACTATATTAATCCTTCGTACACCCCTAATTACGAATTACGAATTACGAATTACGATTTACGATTTACGAATTACGAATTACGATTTGCGATTTGCGATTTACAATTAGGAATGGGCTTTGCTTACAAGCGGTAGGGGGTTAGGGCTTCTGCGATAATTCGGTCGTTAGAGAGGCGGGGTACTTTGTTTTGGCCGCCGAGTTTGCCCTGGGTTTTCATATAATCGCGGAAGGCATCCCTTTTCAATGGGCGAATCACCAATGGGCGGAGGATATTTCCTTCGACGAGGTCCTTGTAGTAGATATTTTGCAGCATCATATTGGTATCGACGCTTGCTTCCAGGGCGGAGATATCGGGGGGGAGATTGTCAAACTCCACAAACCATTCGTGGTAGGGTTTTCCTCCTTCGGGGGGATTGACCTGGGGGGCCACCGTAAATTCGACGATTCGGATACCTTGTTGGTTGGCTACTTGAAGCAGGGCTTCCTCTACCTCTTTGCCGATCACGTGTTCGCCGAAAGCCGAGATATAGTGTTTGACCCTTCCGGTTACTTTGAGGCGTGGGGGATTAAGGGAGACAAACTCGACCGTATCGCCGATATCGTAGCCCCAAAGCCCGGCATTGTTATTAATAATGAGTGCATAATTTACGCCGGTTTCCACCTCCTTCAGGGAAAACCTGGCAGGATTTTCATTAAAGATCTCATCGGCGGGGATAAATTCGAAAAAAATGCCCGATGCCGCATTGAGTAGAAGTCCTTTGGAAATGGGTTCATCCTGAAAAGCGATAAAGCCCTCTGAGGCGGGATAAGTTTCAATACTATCGATACGTTTTCCGACCAGCGCTTCCAATTGAGCGCGATAGGGTTCATAGTTTACGCCACCGTAGGCAAAAACGCTGTAGTTGGGGAAGAGGTCTTTGATAAAAGCCTTGCCGCTGCGTTCCAGGAGGCGTTCGTAGTACATCTGCACCCAGGGCGGGATGCCGCTGATGAGGCGCATATCGGCCCTCAGCGTTTCCTCCACGATCTTATCGAGTTTATCTTCCCATTCTTCTATACAATTGGTAGCATAACTGGGCATTTGGTTGGTACGAAGCCAGGAAGGTACCAGGTGGTTGACAATCCCCGAAAGCCTGCCGGTGGGTATGCCGCCTATATCTTCGAGTTGCGGGCTGCCCGACAGAAAAATCATTTTGCCGTCGAGCCAATCGCCTTTGCCTGACCGGGCGTAATAATTAAACAGCGCATTGCGGGCGGTGCCGAAATGATTGGGAATACTGTCCCTGGTAAGGGGGATATACTTCACTCCGGAGGTAGTGCCGGAGGTTTTGGCAAAATACGCGGGTCGCCCCGGCCACAACACGTGACTTTCCCCATTTTTGATACGCTCGACATAGGGTTTGATCCCTTCGTAATCGCGGATAGGCACCTGGGTTTTAAAATCTTCGTAGGTCCGGATTTTATCAAAGCCGTGATCGCGGCCAAACGCAGTTTGGGCGCCTTTAGCGAGCAGTTGGCGGAACACCTTCTCCTGAGCGGCAACGGCATTAGCGGACCAGCGGTTAATATCGGCGGCGATTTTCCGGGCTACAGGCCGGATAATAAAAGAGCGAAAAACCATAACAGCGTATTTAGATAAAGCAGGCAGACTATCAATACGGGACAAAGTTAGGGAATAGAGGGGAATTGATTAATTTTAACCTCGCAAAACCAGAAAGCATGCCGTCTGTACGTCGACTAGCAGCCATAATGTTTTCAGATATCATGGGTTATACGGCCATGATGCAAAAAGACGAAGCCGATGCGGTAGCGCGTGTCAAGCGCTACCGGCAGGTGCTTGGTGATCGCGTAGCGGCGCATCATGGTGAAATCCTGCAGCACTACGGCGATGGCAGCCTCAGCATATTCGCCAGTGCGGTAGAGGCGGTGAAGTGTGCGCGCGAAATTCAAATTGCGCTGAGAGAAGCGCCGCAGGTGCCCTTGCGGATAGGCATCCACATCGGTGATGTAGTGCGGGAAGGCGATGAATTATACGGCGACGGGGTAAACCTGGCTTCCCGGGTTCAATCGCTGGCGCCTCCCGGCGCTGTATTGTTTACCGCCCGGGTATGGGAAGATATCCGGAGCCATCCCGAATTTCGCATCGTAGAGATCGGCAATTTCACCTTAAAAAACGTAGAGCGCCCGATGGCCATCTACGGGTTGGCAGGTGAGGGGTTCCCTTCGCTCAAGCGGGGTGAATTCAACTTACCCAAAGGAGATGCAAAAGGAACGCGGATCCGCTCGTCAGCCCGTATCTACTATTATATATTAGCGGGAGCGATTATCCTGGCGGCGGCAACTTTTACGGCGCTGCGATATGGCGGTTATTTAACCCCTGAAAAAACGCCGGCCGTAGCCCATTCTGAGAGCCCATCCATTGCCGTATTGCCATTCAAAGATATGAGTCCTGAGCGCGACCAGGCCTATTTTGGCGACGGCATCGCCGAAGAGATACTCAACGCGCTTACCCATGTAGAGGGTTTGCGTGTGGCGGGGCGCACATCTTCGTTTTCCTTCAGAGATGAAAAAACAGATGTAAGGGAAATCGGCAAACAATTGGGGGTATCTACCATACTGGAAGGCAGCGTGCGAAAAGCGGGCGATCAGCTGCGCATAACGGCACAACTCATCAACGCCAAAGACGGTTTTCACCTTTGGTCGTCAACATACGACAGACAAATCAGCGACATCTTTACCATACAGGAAGAAATTGCCCAGGCGGTAGTTAATCAACTGGCGGGTATTCTTGTTAAGAAAAAAGAACAGTCGCTCGTCAAACCTAGTACACAAAATCAGGCCGCCTACGAATCGTATTTGCGGGGTAAATATATGCTAAGTCAACGGGCGGAAGGTGTAGACCAGGCCCTGGCTTTTTTCAGCGAAGCCATAGCCCTCGATTCCCAGTTTGCCCTGGCGTATGCGGGATTGGGAAACACCTATTTGTGGCAGGCCTGGAGTAATATGCTTCCTTCCGATCAGGCTTTTCCGAAAGCCAGGTTGTATGCCCAGCAAGCCCTGCGCTATGACAGCACGCTGGCATACGCCCATGCCGTTTTGGGGGCTGTAAACCTCTGGTATGATTGGAAATGGCAAGAAGCGCGTTCTTCGCTGGAATTGGCCATACGCCATAATCCATCTGAAGCGCGGGCCTATCTCGATTTGGGCTGGTATCACGCCATATCCGGCAATTTTGACGAGGCGATTGGGCAAATAGAAAAAGCCGTTTCATTAGATCCTTTCAACCTGGAATACAACGTAGACCTCGCCGATATGCACCGCATGGCGAAGCGATACGACCGGGCAGAAAAAGTAGGCAAAGAGATGTTGGCGCTTTATCCGTCGAATAGCGAGACCCACTGGATATTGGGATTAATTGCCTATACCCGCGGGCAATATGTAGCGGCTGAACGTTATTTCCAACAATGTGTAGAAGCTTCCGGCGGAGAAGATTGGACCCAATTGCACCTGGCTATGGCGAAAGCCAAAACGGGAAATGCCAAGGCTGCGCAAAAGATCATCGACGACTTATTAAAAGCCGGCCCCTTGACTGAAACGGCGCCGGTAGAGCTGGCCATGGCATATTTAAGCCTCAATCAGCAAGACAAAGCATTGGCCATGCTTGAAGATTCTTACAAACGCCATGCCAATTGGCTGATTTCCATTCCAATAGATCCATTTTGGGACACGCTTCGGAGCCATCCCCGCTTCAAAGCATTGGTACGAAAGATGGACTTTCCGGGTAGTTGATTTTACTGAAAAGGCAAATACCGGGTGTCAAATCCATTTTTGGAAACTTCCTGCAGTTGTTGACATACTTCAGCTATAGTCTCCTGCAGTGGCGTATAAGTGAACGAAGACACAACCTCAAGCGATTTTTTGTTGCTAAAGCGGCTGATACTTGTAGAATGACGCACTACTTCGGGTGTAAGGAGCGGTTCGCTGCGGGTAATCGCTGCCAACAGGTTGCCAAACAGGGCGGCCATGTGCATGCCGGCAGTAGGCGCCGCCAGCCAAGGCGCGCGTTTTCCGAGCGACTGAGCCATCATCGTCTGCACCTCCTTAAAAGCATAATTGCCGCTACTGAGGATAAACCGTTCTTGCGACACCTCGCTTTCCATAATAGCCACCATAAACCGGGCCACGTCGCGCACGTCGACAAATCCGTTGACGCCCTTTACATAAAAAGGATTTTGCCAAAGCGCCGTCTTAAACAATTTCAGGGGGCCTTCCTTCCAGCGCCCGCTGCCCAGGACAACGGATGGGTTCACCACCACCGCATTGAGTCCTTCTGCTACGCCTCGCCACACCTCCTGTTCGGCCTGGTATTTGCTGAGGGCGTAATAGGATAGCTTACCGGATCGTTCCCAATGGCAACTCTCGTCGATAAATTCTGTGTGTTTGTTATGCCCGATGGCGGCAATACTGCTGACGTGCAAAAATTTTTCCACCCCCTTTTCCAATGACCAGTTGACCATATTGGCGGTGCCTTCGCGGTTTACCTCAATTAATCGACCGGCGTCGCGCCGGTTCATCGACACAAGTGCCGCACAGTGGTAAACGTAGCGAATGCCCTCCATGGCTTCTTCGAGGCCGAGTACGTCGAGCAGGTCGCATTCTACCCATTCGATTTTATCCTGTATTTCTGCCACCATGTCCATTTTGCTGTTGGGGCGGCGCAGGGCGCGAATGCGGGTATAACCGTTTTGCACCAAATACCGGAGCAGGTAAGAGCCGATAAAACCGGTTCCGCCGGTAACGAGTATGTCTGGAGTAGCGTTACGCAAGAGTAAGTGTATTATTTTATTAAAAAAACTATGGCAGATAAACTGCTCCGCCAATGGCATTACGCGAGGCGCCGGTGACAGTAGCCAAACAATTGGGCTTATTTTCGAGGCGTAGCAAACCGGCCAGTGCCATCAGCAAAGCTTCTTTGTAGGATACGGTTTTAGGGTCGGGTATGACCGGTTCCAGTGTAATAACCTCATTACAAGTCGTTTTGATGCAATCCAATAGAAAATTATTGTAAGCGCCGCCGCCGGTGACGAGCATGCGGAAGTTGTCTTTTACCAGTCCTTCGCGGTTGATCAACCCACGTAGATGGGCGGCGATTTGCCTGGCGATATGCAGGCAGACCGTATGGAGCTTATCGGCTACATCGCCTTCAAAAGCCAGGCAATTTTGTACCGTATGGGTTTGCACCCAATGATTGCCCAAGGATTTGGGGTAGGGTTCGGTGAAATAGGTCTCGTTATCGAGGAGTTGGGAAAGCGCGGACAATTCGCGGCCGGCAGCGGCGATTTTGCCCTGGTCGTCATAGGGTTTGCCGAGAAGTGATGCCAGTGCATTGAGGGCCTGGTTGGCGCCGCAGATATCAAAAGCAACATATTTTTCGCCCAGGTGGCACGATATATTGGCAATTCCGCCCAGGTTGAGGCAAAAATCGTAGGATCCGAACAGCAATTTATCCGCGATAGGCGCCAGTGGGGCGCCCTGACCGCCGAGTGCGATATCGGAAGTCCGAAAGTCGCACACCACCGGCAGGCCGCAGTTGACGGCGAGGGCGGCGCCGTCGCCCAGCTGAAAAGTAAAGTGCCGGTCGGGGTAATGAAACACCGTATGGCCGTGAGAGGCCACCAAGTCGGCTTCGAGGTGGTGGCGTTGTAAAAAATGTCGGGTTTGGCGGCCCATCCAGGCGCCGAAATCGGCGTGGGCCTGGGCCAATTCGAGTGCGCCGGCGTTTGGCAATTGTTTCAGTCGCAAGGCCCAATCATCGGGAAAGGGGGCGGTTTCTGCGGCTTCGATAGCCCAGTTGACTATCTCGTTTGAAGCGTTGAGCGCAAAAGTACAGAGCGCCATATCGAGTCCGTCCAGCGAACTTCCCGACATTAGTCCTACGACTCGATAAGTATTCATCATTTTTTAAAAGAAAACGTATGTTTGGCCACCGCTTTGATCTTTTCCTCGCTCAGCAGGGTTTTGAAACCCACCATCGTATTGCGTCCATTGGTAATCACTTCGATGCGTTGCTTTTCGGTAAGTATAGACTTAGAGAGGTCGAAGGCGCCGCTTGCGCCCATATTGCCGTACAAGCCGTGGCAGGCGATGCAATATTGCTTATAAATTTTGGCGCCATCCTCGGCTTGGGCAGTTTGGGCCGTAGCCGTATCGTTTTCTGAGTCGGTTGTACTGCCACAGGCCCAGATCAGTGAGAACATGGCAATTACAATCAGGCTTTTGCGCATAGTGTATGAATTTGAATACAAAACTAAAACAGACAAAAAAAGTTGAAGGGCAAATGTAAGTCTAGCGCCCGATAAATAAAAACCGCTTACCGTTCAAAGCATGCATTTGCGTATCAAAATAGGTGTGGTAATCGAAATAATTGGGCTTATACGCTGAGCGGGCTTATATTTATGGAGTAAACAACCCTAATCGATAATGGGTGTTATTATTGACATACAAAACCAACCATAAATTATGAAACAAGGCAAATTGCTTTCCACAGGTATTGTCATCTTCATCGTGCTAATCCTCGTGATCATTTTCTCGAATGCTACCTTCATCACCATCGAGGCCAGCGAGCGGGGTGTATTATTCAGGAGGTTTACCGGGGGGTTGGATAAAACCAACATCTACAATCCCGGATTCCATATGCTGGCGCCCTGGAACACGATATACGTATACGATGTAAGAGAGCAGCAAATTGAGGAGTCGATGGAAGTGCTTTCGCGCAACGGCTTGACAATCACCGTAGACGTTACCGTGCGTATCAACCCCATGCACAACAAAATCGGAGATTTGCACGAAAAATTCGGCACAGGTTTTATTGAATCGCTCGTGCGGCCCGAAGTGCGTTCATCGGTACGTAAGATTATCGGCCGTTTTGCGCCTGAGGAGTTGTATTCTACCAAAAGAGATGAAGTACAGCAACTCATTCACGAAGAGCTTGAAAAAGTGCTTACCAACAACTACATTGAGCTCCGCGCAACGCTGATCCGCGGTATCGAATTGCCCGAAAAGGTGCGTTCGGCCATTGAAAGCAAAATCGAAGCCGAGCAGTCGGCGCTGAAATACGTGTATGTGCTGCAGCAAGAGCGCCAGGAGGCCGAGCGTAAGATCATCGAGGCCCGCGCCAAAGCGGAATCGAACCAGATCCTGAATGCCAGTCTTAGCGATAACATCCTGAAAGACAAGGGTATCGAGGCCACGCTCAAGCTGGCCAATTCTGCCAACTCGAAAGTGATTATCGTGGGTGGCAATGGCGATGGATTGCCTTTGATTTTGGGGGGGAATTAATAAGCACAACTAACCCCTCAATCCCCTAAAGGGGAAGTTCACCCCAAAATACACAAAACCTATTGCAGCCAAGTTTAACCATAGGAACCGCAGTGTGACCGAGTGTTGCGCTGCGGTTTCTGCTTTTAGATATGGTGCATCGCCGGTTTGCTCTGGTTACCTCGGTAAGCGCGGTATGCTCCTTCTCTTCATGCCCGCCAGGGCATCTGTACACGTAGTGTATGTACACCGACAAGGGCGATCTTTGGCCCAGTCCCCGGGCTGAAGCCCGGGTTTGAAGGGTAAAGGCAGGGCTTGTCGCTTCCTGCCCGGAATTTTTGAACCAGGATATGGGGGATATTGAAGGATGTGAAAGGATGTTGGATTTTTGATGTTGGATGTTGGATTGTTTTTCAAACCGACAACCGACAACAATCCGTGGAATCCCAATAATCCGCGGAATCCATGATTCTGACAAGGGGGTAAGCGGCGCGCCGGGGGTCATTTTTAATTAGGATGAGCAGGATTTTGAAAGGATGGAGGAAGGATTTTTTTTCATTCCATCTGTGGAATCCTCTAATCCGTGAAATCCGCGATTCAGCCACCCCCCGGCAGAAGGTTAAGGGGTCCTGGAGAGACGGAAACCGAAGAGGACGTCCCTGAGGCCGGGATTGACGTTGTTGCGAAGAGCAACGCGGCAAAGGCCGGCGAGGCTGCCCCACGCGCCGCCGCGCAACACACGGCGGGAGCCAATTTCAGTACCTGTAGGATTAGTCTGCGCTTCGGGCGGGTAGTCGCCGTACCAATCCCAGCACCACTCCCACACGTTGCCGCTCATATCGTACAGGCCCAGTTGATTGGGCCGCCTGGTTTTCACCGGGCGGGTGCGGCTGCCGGAGTTTTCGCCGTACCAGGCAAAATCTGGAAGGTCAGATTTCTGGCCGCAACCGGCGTAAGTCATATTGGTACCGGCCCGGGCGGCGTATTCCCACTCTGCTTCTGTGGGTAGGCGGTAGCCTTTGACCTGCAGATTGAGGTTGCAATTTTCTTCGTCGGGACATTCGATTGCTCGCTGAAGGCCTTCTCTATCGCTGAGCCAACCGGCGTAGGCCACGGCGTCATACCAGGATACGTTGACGACGGGGTTGTCGCCCTCACCGCCCCAGCCGGGTTTTTCAGGTAGCGCCTTACCTGTCGCCGCACAGTAGAGGTTGTACTGCCACCAGGTAGTTTCGCTTTCGGCGAGTTGATAGTCGCTCAATGTTACAACAAAAAATTGTTCATCTCTATCTCCACTCCCAATTGTATCCGTGCCCCCCGGAATATCTATCATCACCGGAAAATAGCGGGCTTGCAGGAAGCTATCGCGCTGGGGATTGAGGCGGCGCAGAGCCTCTCGGGGGGCGAGGTGGTCTCCGATTTTTGCAGGTAGCGATTTATTTATGAGCGCGTAGGCCGTGTCGAGCAGCGACCACGCGCGATCTAGTTGGTTGGTTTCGGCATAGAAAAAGGCGATTTCCAGCAGGGAATCGCCGGCTGCTTGATTGGCAACTTCAAGAGCGATGACCGATTGCATTTTTTCGCGGGCGGCTTCGTAATCGAGTAGGTAGATCAAATCACTGGCTTGCTCGAGCAGCAGAAGCGCAAGTTTGCGTTTTTCCTTTTGCAAATTGTCGCGGGCTTCTTTTGTTTTTTGTTGTTCGTAGCGTGCCTGGGCTTCGGCTACCTTTGCTTCTGCGGTGGCGATATCGGCAGCCCGTTGTTTGCGGCGGGATTCTTCACTGAGGGTGTCGGCGCGGGATTTTTCTTTTTGAACATTGATCCTTTCACGATCTAATTCAATGAGTGCTGACTTGGTTCTTTGCTCTTGTTGTTCAGCCTTAGCTTGGGCTTCTTTAACCTCATCAGCAGCAATAATTAACACAAAAATGAGATATGCAAAAATTACTATTAGAATCATTACTCCAATACTTAATATATAGTTGCGGCGCTGCCTGCGGCGCAGCGCTTTTTCGCGTTCGGCGAGTTCTGCGGCTTCGCGTTGTAGTCGCTCGGCCGCCTCCACCGCCTCCTGGGCCTTGCGGGCCTTCATCACCGGGCCGATCAGCGTATCGTGGCTGAGTTCGTAGCTGAAGCTGCCTAAGGAGTTCATCTCGCGACGCAGCAGATAGGTGCGTTCCAGGTTTTCGAGTAGCGCGGGGCTCACCTGGAATGCCTGGGCCAGTTCGCCGGCGTCGCGGCTGAGGCGGCGGCTTTCGCCGGTTTGGGGGTCTACCAGCAGCAGTTCCTGTTCGAGCACGCGGCGGGCGGGGGCGCGTTCGGCCTGGGGCAGTTCGCCGATGCGATCCTGGTAGTAGTCGTCGAAGACGGTGTCGAAATCGGGCAGGTCGGGTTCGCGTACGGTGGTCAGTCCGCGTTCCGTCACTCGTTTTTCTATCGAGGCGCACACGATCTGCAGCAGGAAGGCCTCAATGCGGCCTGCCTCGGCGCCTTCGCGGCCGGTGAGTTCGCTCAGGATGGTCTTAAGGGCGGCTTCGTCGTAAGCAAAGGCGGGGCTGCGGTAGCCGTCGCCGGGTTCACCGGCGGGGCCTACCACGGCCTGCCGGGCCTGCTCGGCGTCGAGGGCGCGCAATTCGTAGCGCTTGTGCAGGATAGCCGGCAGCCGGTCTTTGAGGCGGTCGAGGTCGCTGAGGCGGTCGGCGCGGATGGACAAGAGCGCCCGCACGTCGGTTTTTTCGGCTAAAAAAGCGGCGTATTCCGGGTCGAGGGTATCTTCGTTGTCCTCCAGGAATTGCGGGTAGTCGACGTACAGCAATTCCGCCAGTTGTTCTTTGAAGGCGGACTGTTGTTCCTGCGGGTAGGAGAAAAATTCTTCGAATTGATCAAATAATAGCACAATACCCGTGCCTTCCGCAATATTCCATTTTTTCATTATTCCCCACAGCGAATTCGGTAGAGACGCGAATTTTCGCGTCTCATCCCTAGCCATCCCCATTACCCCCGCATCCGCCATCGCCTTCCCCAAATGAAAAACAAATTTATCATACAAAGTCTGCGTGTCCTGGGGCGTCCAGGTGTTGAAACGCACCGTGACGGGCACGTAGCGGCGGTTGCCTTTTTTGCCTTTTTCGGCCAGGGCGGGAATGATGCCGGCGTTGAGCAGCGAGGATTTGCCGTGGCCCGATTTGCCGAATAATACGCAGAGGCGTTCCTGGAGCATCAGCGACAGGAGGCGCTGGGTATCGTCCTGGCGGCCGAAGAAGATGCGCTGCTGGTCGCTGCTAAAGGGCTGCACGCCCGGGTAGCGGTATGATTTTTCGGGCGTGGTCATGGCTGCGGGATTTGGTTGGCGAAAGTCAGCAGCGTATAGCGGATGCGGTTGATCTCCAGGTCGAGGTCGCGGCTATCGGCGGCGCCGGCGTTTTTTGCGGACAGCCAGGTATTGTAGCGGGCGCGCAGTTGGGGCAGGTCGAGGTTGTTTTCGGCGGCGCCCAGGCGGCCTTCGAGTTGCTGGAAGGCCTCTTCGTATTTGCCCTGCACGGTGAGCAAGCGCACCTGCACCTCTACCGGCGAGGCTGGGTCGTGGAGGTTGCGCAGGATATTTTGCCGTTGGCAAGCCTGGTAGAGCAATTCAAAATCGTCCCGCTTCGCGGCGACATATTCGATATTAAATTGCTTCATCACAAAAGCGCGGTTATCGTCGCTCACCTGGCTGAGGATGGGGAAATTTTTCTTGTGGTTGTTAAAAGGGTTGTTGTCGAGTTTGTTGAGGTAGTGCAGCAGCACCTGAAAATACCAGCGGTCGAGTTCGAAGCCGAGCAGGATAAAGCGGTCGGCGTCCTGGAGTTTGCGCGACAGCGCCTCGTCGATGCCGTAGTCGCTGAGCATCTTGCGCAGCAATTCAAAAAGATCGCTATAGTCGAGCACCACCGAATCGAGTTTGTCGAGCACACTGCCGCAGAGGTTATACACCAGCGGTTTGTTGAGGCCGTCGGGGTAGTCCAGTTGCGGCGGGTTGGGTTTGTCTTTGGTGGTAAAATAGTCGAATTGCGGTTCGCGGTAGTATTTGAGAAAAGCCTCGTACACCCACTTGTCGGGGTTGATATTTAGCACCAGCGGGAAAGGGATGGCCGCGATCTGCCGCAGCAGTTCGCTGTCGGGCAGCCAGGCCGTATCGCGGGCGGCGTTGCGCACTTCTTTCATGGCCTGCTGTTTGGCGGCGGCGCTGTTGAACTGGAATAGGTTGTCGCGTTCGTAGTAATAATTGATCTGCCCGTCGAGGTTATCGAGCACCCGCTGCCGCGACAGCCGGCTGAAGGTCATTTCCTGTGCCGGCGCCTCGCCATGAGCGGGGTAAAGTGGTATGGCATCGGGGCCGAGTACGAGTACGGCTTCTCCGTCGGCGATACTTTGGGCTAAGGTGTTCCAGGGCATTGGTGTTGTAGGTTGTAGGTTGTAGGTTGTAGGTTGTAGGTTGTAGGTTGTAGGTTGTAGGTTGTAGGGTTCCGTTTTGTGTTCTTTGTTTTTATGTAAAAATAAACAAGTAAAATAAGAAAAACAATTAATCAAACATCAAGCATCCAACATCAAACATCGCCTATTCGCCATTCCTCGAAAAACCGCTGCAGGAATTCCTCCATAAACGCGTGGCGTTCATCGGCCATTCGGCGGGCGGCGGGGGTATTCATGCGGTCTTTGAGAAGGAGCAGTTTTTCGTAGAAGTGGTTGACCGTAGTGCCTTTCGCGGATTTGTAGGCCTCAAAGGAAGCGTGGAGGACGGGCGGCGCATCGGGGTCGTAAAGTGCGCGGTTTTTGTGGCCGCCGTAGGCAAAAGCGCGGGCGATACCGATAGCGCCGATAGCGTCGAGGCGGTCGGCGTCTTGTACGACCTGGCCTTCGAGGGTTGACATCGGCGTGGGCACGCCGGCGCCTTTAAACGACAATTCTTTGATAATCGTGCACACGTGGTGAATGACAGGTTCGTCAACTCCGAAGCTTTCCAGCCATTGGCGGGCTTGCCGGGGCCCGGCCTCGTCGTCGCCGTCGTGGAACTTCCAGTCGGCGATGTCGTGGAGCAGGGCGGCGAGCTGTACGACAAAAGTATCTGCTCCTTCTTCTTCCCCAATCCGCGTAGCCGTTTTCCACACGCGGTAGATATGCCACCAGTCGTGGCCGCTGCCTTCGCCTGCAAATTTTTGGCGGATGTGGTCGGCGGTGGTGGTGATGATTCGGTTGTTATCCATAGCGGTCGGCAGTCGGCACTCGGCAGTCGGGAGTTATTATGCCACTAATCGCATCACCTCCAATTCAGCGCCTTTCTGTACAGCTTGTTCTGCGCGTTGCATAACCTGGCGGGTTATATCAGAATCATAATATTTTTCGCCGCAATTTTCGCAGATAAAAGCGGGTACATCCTTAATGATGATAATAGAGGCTCCCCGCTCTAAGAGAACGGTTGTCTCTCCCACTTTCATTTCTCCAATTTTACATACAGGGCAATTCATTACTTTTTTGTTTTGAAGTCTTCCTGCCAAATAACTGGGTCAGGTTCATAAACGGTTATTACAAAACACATTTCTCCATTTTTTGAAACAAGCACGTGAAAAGGGCGATTTTCAAAATAACCTAAAAACAAATAAGAAGCAAAGGGTTTATCATCGGGGTATTCTTTAATGATATCGCCATTTTCAATGACTGCTTCCACTGCATCAACGGAGATGCTACGCTCAAACATTCGCTTGAGTGCGTGCTCGCGGTAGATAATTTGCGGACATTGCATACCCTACAAATATAACAGTTTTTAGCATGAAAACATTCAAACTGCAAAGGGGAATATACGTTTGTAATCCGTTGTAGGTTGTAAGTTGTAAGTTGAACCTACAACCTAGAACCTACAACCTACAACAGAGAATCACCGATTAATCACATTTTTAAACCGCGGCCTTTTCGGCGTCACATCGCCGAGGCGTTTTTTCTTGGCGGCTTCGTAGTCGGTATAATTGCCTTCAAAAAACACCACTTGCGAGTCGCCTTCGAAAGCCAGGATATGGGTAGCCAGGCGGTCGATAAACCAGCGGTCGTGGCTGATCACCAGGATACAGCCGGCGAAATCGTCGAGGGCGTCTTCGAGGGCGCGCAGGGTATTGATATCGATATCGTTGGTAGGTTCGTCGAGCAGGAGCACGTTGCCGCCTTCGCGCAGGGTCATGGCCAGGTGGAGGCGGTTGCGTTCGCCGCCGGAGAGCACGCCCAGTTTCTTTTGCTGGTCGGCGCCCGAGAAGTTGAAGCGGCTGAGGTAGGCGCGGGCGTTGACGCTGGCCGTGCCCACCGTGATGAGGTCGTTGCCGCCGGAGACGGCGTCGTAAACGGTTTTATCCGGGAATTGCAATTCAGAGTGACTTTGATCCACATAGGCCAGTTTCACCGTACTGCCTATTTCGACATGTCCGACATCGGGCGTTTCCTGTCCCATAATCATGCGGAACAGCGAACTCTTGCCCACGCCGTTGGGGCCGATGATGCCCACGATAGCGTTTTTGGGTATAGAAAAACTGAGGTTTTCAAACAACACGCGGTCGCCGAAGCTTTTGCTAAGTTCGTTGGCGTCGATCACCGTATCGCCGAGGCGTGGGCCGGGCGGGATATAGAGTTCGAGTTTGGCTTCTTTTTCCTTGATTTCTTCGTCGGCGAGGCGTTCGTAGGCGTTCAGACGGGCTTTGCCCTTAGCCTGGCGAGCCTTCGGGGCCATGCGGATCCACTCCAATTCTCGCTGGAGTGTTTTGCGGTGTTTGGTTTCCGTTCTTTCCTCCTGTTCGAGGCGGATAGATTTCTGTTCCAGCCAGGAAGAATAGTTGCCTTCCCAGGGAATACCTTCGCCGCGGTCGAGTTCGAGAATCCAGCCGGCCACATTATCGAGGAAATAGCGGTCGTGGGTCACGGCGATCACCGTGCCGGGGAACGACTGCAGGTATTGTTCGAGCCAGTCCACGCTTTCGGCGTCGAGGTGGTTGGTAGGTTCGTCGAGCAGCAGGATATCGGGATTGCTGAGCAGCAGGCGGCAGAGGGCCACGCGGCGGCGTTCGCCTCCCGAGAGCACCTTGATCGGCATATTTTCTTCGGGGCAGCGCAGGGCTTCCATGGCCGTATTGAGGCGGTGGTCGAGTTCCCAGGCGTTGTGGTGGTCGAGCTGCTCCATGAGTTCGCCCTGGCGTTCTACGAGTTTCATCATCTCGTCGTCGTTGAGCGGTTCGGAGAGTTTGAGGTTGATCTCGTCGTAAGCGGCCACCAGGTCGACGATGTGTTGCACGCCTTCTTCCACAATCTGGCGCACGGTTTTGGTATCGTCGAGTTCGGGATCCTGGGCGAGGTGGCCGATTTTGTAGGAGCCGTCGAAAGTTACTTTGCCCTCGAAGTTGGTGTCGAGGCCGGCGATGATCTTGAGCAGGGTAGATTTACCCGAGCCGTTGAGACCCAATACGCCGATTTTGGCGCCGTAGAAAAACGACAGCCAAATATTTTTGAGGACTTGCTTGCTGGGGGGGAAGGTTTTGGAAACCCCCTCCATGGAAAAGATGATTTTATTATCTGCCATAGTTTATGGTGCGGTTTTTTTAATTAGGGCGCAAATATCGGGAAAAAGGTTGGAAAGTTTATGAGGGTTTATGATGGGTAGTATTCAATTTAACAGTACTATTTCGTCGGCATATTGCATTTTTCTTGTTAAACATTTATATTGCCAAATACTTTCCTCTCCTGAGTCGATATTACCAAACCAAAATACTTTATTTATGAAAACAATGAAATTATTTACGACAAAGTCGAGTCTTATTTTAAACTATTTATTTAAATCAAGGAGGGGGGCAAGCCGCCAACAGTTCTTTCCTTACCGTGGTTTTTCCACATACTTATTGTATTTATTGGTGATGTGTATCGCAACAATGACGAACGGCCAAAGGCCGGATAGACCGGACTTAAACGACCTTTCATTTTCGGATCAACTTGCATTTGCCAATTGCATCACGATGTGGCTAAATGAAAATCCTCATGTAGTTGACCATCACTACGAATACTTTAATGCAGGCATACATAATACCAACAATTTTTTACCCGGGCACCGCGCACACGTCAGGAAAATGGAAGCTTATATGGTAACACAGCCTGATTGCATACAGTTTTCGCTTTTGCCCAAGTGGTATCCTGAAAATCCGCTACCCACCAACCTGGAGGCTCTTTTTGGGACAGCGTACGACAATTCATCCATCACCATGAATCTGCCGTATACTCCGCTCGACCCCAATACCTACCCCGAGATCTATTTACCACAAGGGTATTGTGGAATGACAGACGCAGGCTCTTTTAGCGACGATCTGGAAACAGGCTATCACGCCGATGTACACAGCCTGGCCGGAGGGGAAATGAATACACCCACTTCGCCGCGGGTGCCGTTATTCTGGACCTGGCACGCCTGGGTAGATGAGATTTGGTATCGCTGGGAACGCGACTGCGCCGCGACTTATACCGTCTATGACTTAAGCGATAATAAAATCACTATAAACGGTGTGGTGACTTGGAGCAGCAGTCAATATGTAAAAGGCGAAATAGAAATAGAAGACGGCGCCGAACTTATTATCAGCGGATCAAATACGACTATTAATATGGCGAATTCTCAATATGATGCCAGGCGAACTTATATACGGGTCAAGCCGGGCGGCAAGTTGTCCATAAACGGTGCTACCCTTACCGGAATGGGGCGGCTGGGGCTAAATACAAATGGGGATGCGCCTACCGGCGGCGTTTTTTACAACGAGATGTGGGAAGGTATTGTAGTAGAAGCCCAGGGCGGCCTTCGCGGCACGGTGACGCTCAGCAACAATGCAACCATCGAGCATGCCGCCATAGGGATCAGAAGTATCAGCGGCGGAAGGATTTACGCCGAAGACGCCCGGTTTTACAACAACCGCATCAGTGTATCGATAGAATTGCACCCATACATTCCGGCGCTGACGCAATTTGTAGGGTGCGAATTTAAAAACGACGCCCCATTGCGCGATGCGATATACCGGTATTATCTGAACGACAGCTCTTTAGAACAGGAGCGGGTCAGCAACTTGAGTGGCGCTACCCAAAGCCATGTACAGTTATTAAATAGCAAAGGCATTGTCTTTAATTCCTGCGAATTTTCAAATCCTTATCAGGAAGGGGATGAGGAACCTGCAGGCAGCGATCCCGAGGAACATGAAGCAATCGGTATTAGTGCAAAAAACAGTAGACTTTACGCTACCGAGTGTACATTCAAGGATTTGCGCCACGGCATGTATTTCGACAACTCGCAGGGCCTTGTGGAGGGATGCGAATTCGATTACCAATTCCCCAATCCCCATGCAGTCGGTATAAACATGTATTCGTCAGATGTGATAGTAACTGCGGATTCCCGTTTTTATGACCTGGGCTGGGGTATTTATGCAGGGAATGCGCAAGCGGGCCCGGCGGGCATCCTGCGAGTGGAACAGAGCATGTTTTACAACAACTTTCAAGGCATATTTTTGTTTGGTGCGGATTACGCCCAGGTGAAAGAATGTTCATTTTATGTGCCGCCTATGCCTTCGGCCAATGAAATGAGCGCCGGCGTAGTTATTACCGGTTCGGCTGCCTTTGACGTAACGCAAAACGAATTTTACCGGCTGGGTACGGGAGAGGCTTACGGTATTATTACCGACAACACGGCGGAGGAATATCCCAACCTGATAGCGCGCAACGATTTTGGCGCCGGCAATGTACCAGGCCCATCGTATAGCATTCAGGTGGAAAACGACAACAGCCGCTTGCAGATGTTGTGCAATGATTTTAATACCTATGGGCAGGCACAAAGCTCGTCGATTTATTACGCTATAGGGCTAAAGAACGCAATATTACCCGACCAGGGGTTTTTCCTCCAACCAACCGCCAATCGCTGGGATCAGCAGTATTCCGTACATATTAAAGTTGACTTAGCAGGGACTATTTCGCCCTTTAATTACTATAGGTATTCAAACACAGATCATGCGCCTACTACAAATAGTACTAGTGTTAATATCATAGATAATTTTACCTTCTTCGACGAAAACACCCCTAATACCTGCGGCGCCAATCCTTGTGAAGGAATAGCCTGGCCTTGCGAGTTAGAGAAGATAAACGGCTTGGAAGAGGAAATCGGGGAATCGAGTATCTGGGGTTTAAGTCCAGAAGAAACGGAACAACGCATTCAGGAACTGAAAACCCGACAGGAACAGTTGGCAATAGATATGGTGCGCAACCTCGTGTTGGCAGACAGCGGTTACCTGGCTGCGCAGCGCCTGGAGGAATTACTTGACGTATTGCCTCACCTTTCC
>Ga0209573_1003365_pt1 | contig 17723 bp, 14 predicted proteins | sample TNRBio252014_DNA_FD_185870 | JGI IMG/M metagenome (GOLD analysis project Ga0209573, IMG submission 185870) | Wastewater treatment Type I Accumulibacter community from EBPR Bioreactor in Madison, WI, USA - TNR Reactor_6/25/2014_ DNA (SPAdes)... | ecosystem: Engineered > Bioreactor > EBPR >...
AATTTTAAAATGGAGCCGGAATAAGACGCGTCGTTTAGTCGACGCGTATCCGGACTTTCAGTCCGTAACTCAAACCCACCGGCTTTAGCCGGTGGTTGTTTAGTCGAGCCGGATCAATAATGGAAACAGCGCAGAAAAATAGGTTCCGGTTAAGAGGCTGCGGACTTGCTAGTAGATGTTATGGATCGCGTTAAATTTGTTAATGGCATTAACAGCAGATCAAAAACCGAATGCCACTTGATTCTCTAAACACTACATTTGACTGAAGTTCATGAAAAATTCCGTTCACCTGACCTATGTGCCATGACCGAATCTAATAATTTTAGGTATAAGCCACAAAATAAAAAAATTATGAAGAATACTCTGGCGTTATATGCCAGGCAGATGCTGATTCTCTGCGTCAATCTCTATAGTATTCGAGTAGTACTGAACGTGCTAGGTGTTGAAGAGTATGGTATCTACAGTGTAGTAGCAGGTGTCGTAACGCTTAGTTCATTTCTCCCCGGCACACTGGCTTCGGCAACACAGCGTTTTTTTTCTTTTGCATTAGCCAATGATGACAAACAAAACCTCAATATAGCATTTAGTGTCAATTTTGCACTTTATTGCATTATTGCGCTCATTGCATTTTTAGGATTGGAAAGTGTAGGGCTCTGGTTTGTTGGTGAGTATTTGAAAATTCCTCATCAGTTATTCGATACAGCTCTGAATTTATATCACTTAACTGTACTTACCTTTATTGCGGGGGTATTTACTTCTCCATTCATTGCTATCATGGTTGCCCATGAGGATATGCATTTATATGCGTATGCATCTATTTGTGAAGCTTTAATGAAATTAGGTGTTGTATATGTTCTTATTTACCTGCCGTGGAATAAATTAGAGCTCTATGGAATTTTGTTGCTTATTGTATCGATTTTAAACGCAATTATTTATATTACAATCTGCTGTTCTAAATATTCGGAATGCCAGTTTAGGAAATTTTATTGGGATAAGAAATTATTAAGAGAAGTTCTTGACTTCACAGGATGGACCTTATTTGGTCAAGTAACCAACGTTGTAAGAAATCAAGCAATCACAATTCTGTTGAACCAAATGTTCAATCCGGGTGTTGTCGCTGCGAAAACTATAGCAACTACCGTTGCGGGACAAGTTATTGTTTTTGCAAATAACCTTAATACAGGACTCTATCCGCCAATAATTAAATCATATGCAGCTAACGAAAAAGAGGAGATGTTTTCTCTGATATTCAACGGGTCGAAACTTACGTTTTTCCTAATGTGGATTTTTACTTTACCTATGCTAATTGAGATGGATGTGATTTTGCACATTTGGTTAAAAACGCCACCTGCTGAAGCTGTGGTTTTTACTCAGTTAGCATTGATTGAAACTTTAATAGTGTCACTAAGCTTACCAATTGCGACAGCAGCGCGAGCGCCGGGAAGAATGAAAGTATATGAATTGACTCTAGGGATTGTTCAGATTGCTATATTCCCTGTTTCTTGGCTGGTTTTGAAGGTTGGTTATGATGCTTCTTGGGTGTTTTGGGTAGCAATTGCTGCTAATCTGTTGATGTTCATTATGCGGCTGTTTATCGTAAAAGCTTTGATAGAATTATCTTTAAGGCGTTTTTTTTCGACAGTAATTTTTCCAGTTCTTAGCGTTACATTACTTTCTGTTTTGCTATCACTAACTATTAAGCAATTTATGCCAGACGGTCTTAAGTTTTCGATCATCATGACCGTACTGTCTTTTGTGATTGTAGCTATTAGTATATATTTTCTTGGCTTAGATGCGGATGGTCGTTGCAAAATACGAAGGGTTGCAATAAATCTATTAAATCATTGGGTTAAGTAATTAAATGAGAGTTATCGTTTTGGGTGGAACGGGTGCGATGGGTACCCATCTAGTGGATTTATTGATACAAAGTGGTGTAGAAGTTGCCGTAACTTCACGATCCCGAAGTGGGGCAGAAGGAATATTTCAGTATATTCATGGAGATGCACAAAATGACACATTTCTGAAGAGTGTTCTACGAGAAAAATGGGATGTCATTGTTGATTTTATGAATTACTCGACTGATAACTTTAAAAAGCGTGTGAATGTATTACTTGACGCAACAACTCAATATGTTTTTTTAAGTTCTGCTAGAGTCTATGAAAATTCTGCAATACCACTTACAGAGAAATCGCCGCGTTTATTGGATACGTGCGAAGATCAGGCTTTCCTTGCGACTGATGAATATGCTTTGGCGAAAGCGCGACAAGAGAATTTGTTGATTGAATCCGACAGATATAACTGGACAATAATTCGTCCCTACATTACTTATAGTGAAGACAGGCTGCAGCTCGGCATGCTAGAAAAAGAAGATTGGCTCTATCGATCATTACATGGAAGAACCATCATTTTTTCCCAAGATATCAATTTCAAGTCAACTACATTGACTTATGGATTGGATGTGGCAAAAGGTATTCAATCTTTACTCGGAAATACAAATGCCTTAGGAGAGATTTTTCACATTACATCGAGTCAATCAGTTCTATGGAAAGATGTACTTGCTATGTATATGGATGTTCTTCAGCAGCATCTTGGATATCGACCAAAGCTTCTATTCCAGGATTCGTATGAGATCCAGCAATGGCACTCAGGAAAATACCAGATACTTTATGACAGGATGTATGACAGAAAATTTGATAATCAGAAGATTAATCGGTTTATTGATACAGGTAATTTTGTGGATCCAATGATTGGTTTGAGAACGTGTCTTAATAGATTTCTGAAACAATTAAACTTTCGTGATATCAATTGGAGAACTGAAGGAGTAAAGGATAATTTAACGAGTGAATATACTCTGCTTTCGGAAATTCCAACATTAAAGGATAAATTAAAATATCTTGTAGCAAGAAATATCCGCTTATAATTTATTGAATGCAAGAGGCTTTATGAGTTCTGCTTATACTAATGAAAAAAATACACTGATTATAATTGCTTTATTAAAAGCTCATTGCATCAGAAATATAATTGCTTCGCCAGGAACTACAAATACAGCATTTGTGGGAAGTATTCAGAATGATTCTTTTTTTAGAGTTTTTTCATCGGCAGACGAACGTTCTGCTGCCTATATTGCTTGTGGAATGGCTGCAGATATTGGCGAACCTGTAGTGATTAGTTGTACGGGCGCAACGGCTTCTCGTAATTATGTCCCTGGTTTAACAGAAGCATATTATCGGAAATTGCCTGTGCTAGCAATTACATCCACTCAGACTACTTCTAAAATTGGACATCATATAGCACAAGTGATAGATCGGAGTGTAATTCAGAATGATATTGCTAAACTTAGTGTCACTTTGCCTGTGGTGAAAGATGAAAATGATTTTTGGGATTGTGAAATAAAAGTCAATAAAGCGCTTCTGGAACTTAAACGACACGGCGGAGGGCCAGTTCATATCAATCTCCCGACTACATATAGTCTGCCTTTTCAGACTAAAGAGCTTCCTTCATGTAGGGTTATTGAACGTATAACAAGAGACGATCAATTTCCGCACTTAGCAGGACGGATTGCTGTATTTATCGGTTCTCATAAGCCATGGACGTACACAGAAACACAAGTACTGGATAGATTTTGCGCAGTAAATAATGCTGTCGTCTTTTGTGATCACACAAGTGGCTATCGAGGAAAATATCGTCTTTTGTTTGCCCTCCCTGCTGCGCAGGAAATGCTTGATAACTCAGTCTGCCGGCCAGATATAATGATACATATTGGTGAAATCTCCGGCGATTATGCAACGCTATCCATGGTTGGAAAACAGGTTTGGCGGGTAAATGAAGATGGAGAAATCCGTGATACATTTAGAAAATTGCGCTATGTCTTTGAGATGCCGGAGAAGAATTTCTTTGAGCATTATTCTCACGGTACTGCAGAGACCGATATTTATCTACAAACATGTCAATCACGTTTAGACAATCTTCGTAGTAAGATTCCAGAACTTCCGTTTTCAAATATCTGGGTTGCATCTCGATTAGCATCTCGAATCCCGGAAGGATCGATCATTCACTTTGGTATATTGAATTCCCTGAGATCATGGAATTTCTTTGAATTGCCGGCTACTGTTACATCTGCTTCAAATGTTGGTGGCTTTGGGATTGATGGTGTGCTCTCTTCGTTTGTCGGATCATCTCTTATCAACAAAGACAAGCTTTATTTTTGCGTGCTGGGTGACTTAGCATTTTTTTATGATATGAATGTATTAGGAAATAGGCACGTAGGTAAGAATCTACGAATTCTTTTGATCAATAATGGTACAGGGACTGAATTTAGACAATATAACCACCATGCAGCTTATTTTGGTGAAGCTACAAATAAATTTATTGCAGCTACCGGTCATTATGGTAATAAATCTCCTGTGTTGGTTAAGCATTACGCCGAAGATCTTGGTTTTGAATATTTATCTGCATCAAACAAACATGAATTTGATAATATCTATGATCGATTCCTCACTCCGCGAGTAACGGAGAAGCCAATTTTCTTTGAGGTGTTTACCAATAGTAATGAAGAAAGTCTTGCTTTGAATAGAATACAAAATTTAGAACTAACTACGAAGATGAGAGTAAAAGCTTTATCGAAGAAATTGTTTGGCAGTAATGGGATACGTGTCCTAAAAAAAGTAATAAAAAGTTAGGCTATGTCACAATTAATTAATCCCAGGTAAACTCACGGTTTTACCGAGGACTCCCGAAGGTTTGACCGTTACGGCTGTTGTCGTAACGTTCTCGTCTCAACCACGAGACGAAGAGTCAAAAATGGAGGAGTGCCAAAATTTGAGTCATACACGCAGGGATTGTAAATATCACGTGGTGTTTATTCTGAAGCGACGAAAGAAACTGTTATTTGGTAAGCTTGAGAGGCATCTAGGGGAAATGTTGCACAATCTGGTAAATCAGAAGGAAAGTGTGATTGTGGAAGGACATTTGATGCCGTATCACATACGCATGTGCGTAAGTATTCCGCCGAAGTATTCAGTGTCGCATATAGTTGGATTTATCAAAGGTAAGAGTCCGATAGCCGCGTCAATTGGGTAGAGGAAGAAATTTCACGGGAGAGAGTTTTGGGGCGCGTGGGTATTTTTTTATCGGCGATTGGACTGGACGATGAGATGGTCAGAGCGCATATCCGAGATTAGGAAAAGGAAGATGAGCGTTGTGGTCAGTTGAAATTGGGAATATAGATGCCGCTTTAGCGGCTCGCTATTGATCAAGCGTAGCCAAGATGACAAACCTGCCTGTCCTGCTTGTAAAGCAACCTAGCTATATTGCTGGGGGAAAGTCAGTGAGCTGCAGCTGCTGCCACCGCCCGGTTAATATTGCTGCAGGTCAGCGCGTCATGAACAACATCGATCATATTCAGAATGTTAATTCTTATGACGTCTGGCTCAAACAATGGATGAGAAAGTTTCATGGAGTGGCTATGCGCTATCTGGGAAGTTACCACAGGTGGCACTGAATGATTGACCGTTTCGTTCAAAATATTACACCAGCGCTTTGTTTTCTGGCATCTTTTGGAAAAATAAGACAGTTTCAACAACTAAATGTGACATAGCCAATTGAAATTCATGCTTGCTCGAAGGTCATGAATACCGACGAAGGTGCACAATTTACTAACACTGCATTTACCGATGTATTGCAACAGGATCGCATTCAAATCGTTATGGATGGTAAAGGCTGCTTACTATGGTATCTCGGCTTCTGGCAATTATTGGGTAGTTAATTAATCTTCAACGTAATAGTTCAATTGGAACTGGAATGACAAATAGATATTATTTTCTTGGTCACGAGACTTTATCAAATCGTGGATGCGAGGCTTTGGTGCGCGGAATTTCAAGTATTATTTATGAACGATCGCCTGATGCAGAATTTCTTGTGCCAAGTTTTAATGTTGAAAATGATAGCAAGCAATGGGTAGCCGAGAATGAACATCAAGTAAGTTTTATTTCGGCGTATAAGATGCCTCTATACGTAAGAATTTGGGGCAAGCTGGATAGAACGGCACCTCAATTAAGTCGCTTATGTTTTCCTTCACCTTCGATACCGAAAGATATTCAGCAGTATTTGAACGATACGACTGCTGGTATTCTAACAGGTGGTGACGTACTTTCCTTGGAATATGGAATCCCCTCACTTCTTAAGTTTCTGGGGCAAGCAGAAAGTTATATGGCAGGCGGTCGTTCAGTGTTTCTATGGGCTGCTTCGGTTGGACCATTTAGCTCTCAGCCAGATATAGAGAAATATGTGGTGAAGAAATTAACTGCATATGCTGGAATTTCTGTGCGGGAGACATCAAGTTATAACTATCTAAATCAGCTTGGACTTGATAATGTAAAATTGGTCGCCGATCCAGCTTTTGTGATGAAACCTGATCCTTGGGATACTTCGATTGCACTGCCTGATGAGCATGGCGAGGGATTGTTGGGGATTAACATCAGTCCACTGATTAAAAGTTTTCGAGGCAATCAATCGCATGTTTTAGAGATGGAAAAAGCAGTCGTTGATTTTTTGCGAGATGTGATTAAGCGTACCAACTTTTCGATTGTATTGATACCGCATGTGGATAGTATTGATGGTAGCGACTGGAACAGTGACTACTGCTATATGCTGCATTTAATGAAACAATTAGATTTGCCGCAAGATATGTTGGTAGCCAGAATTTGTCTTGCGCCGCGCAGGATGAACGCAGTGCAGACTAAATTCTTAATTTCACAATGTAGATTTTTTATTGGCGCTCGGACTCATGCTACTATTGCGGCGTGGTCAACTAGTGTACCTACCGTTTCAATTTCCTATAGCATTAAAGCGCTTGGACTAAATACCGATTTGTTCGGAGATCTGAGTTATGTACTCGAAACACCCCGGATTTCCAGAAATACCTTGTGGGAATCATTAGAAAAATTGCGTGCGGATGAAGAGAAAATAAAAAATCTACTTCAGCTGAAGATTCCTCAATGGCAGCAACGGGCCCGAGAAGCTGCAGATCAAGTTCTACCGGCAATTGAGTGATATATTAAATCGAGCATTATCTATAAGATAACCAGATAGATTGGCAGCCCTCCAAAAAATAAAGGAACAAGATTGAGAGATTGATTCGGCTAGATATGTGTCCGTCCAAAGGGGGCAACTCCAGATGATGAACCGGAGAATATCAGTGGTACGCTTCGTTGTTGGACAAAAAAAGCGAGGCATCTACTAGCTTGATTACATCCAGCCAGGAGAGCGACAACAGGATGCTTATGTAGAGCGCTATAACAGAACCGTTCGGCATGAATGGTTGGAGATGAATGAATTTGCAACTATTGAAGAGGTCCAGTTTGCCGCTACACAATGGTTATGGATTTATAATAAGGGGCTGTAGCAGATTAGCTTAGATGTTAAGCTAATTGAATGAAGATAAGTCATTGTAGATTATTAAAGAAAACACAATCAAGGTTATTGGAATATTTTGTATTGGAGGCTACAACGAGATCAGCAGCCAACCGGCATACTTCGAATTCGACCCAATAGTGCAGCACTGTTTTATCGCAAAATACGCGAAGTGATAGTTCATCATTTGGAGCAGGAATCTCACGAAATCTTTGATGGCGCGGCGGAATTAGACGAAAGCTACTTTTGCGGTATCCGTAAGGGCAAACGTGGCCGCGGCGCTGCTGGCAATGCGGTGTTTGGGATATTGAAACGTGGTGGCAAAGTCTATACAAAGGTTGTTTGGGGTACCGAGACAGAAACATTAAGCCGCAATTGCTAGAAAAATAGCACCTGACAGTATAGTTTATACAGACTGTTACCGTAGTTACAACGCACTCGACGTGAATAATTTTTACCATGGGCGGATCAATCATTTCACGCTATTTGCGCAAGGTAAGAGTCACATCAACGGCATTGAAAATTTTTGGAATCAGGCCAAACGCTCTTAAGAAAATACAATGGTATTCCTAAAGGATCGTTTCCGCTATTTCTCAAAGAATGTGAGTTCAGATTCAATTATGAAACACCTAGACAACAATTAAAAATACTCAAACTTTGAACTCAGGTTTCCCCAAAATCTAAGGGACTCTCACAAAAGACAGTATCCAAGTTAATTTCTTGTTGCATCAGATTTGACGATAGCTTAACTCATCCCGACTGCCGATGGGTTTCAAAAAATTCTAAATTATCCTCTTAAAAATATGATTACTGTAATGTTACTCGGACCAAGTTTAACCGCCGTAAGCGGCGTCAGTACCCATTTGAATCAATTGTTTCAATCACCACTTGCTGATGAGTTTAACCTCATTCACTTTCAAGTAGGGGGGGAGGGGCGGAACGAAACATCGGTTACCAAGCTAGTTCGTCTATTTCTGAGTCCTTTTCAGTTTTTCACGGCAGTCGTTAATAAAAGACCACAGATCATTCACTTGAACACCTCGCTAGATCAAAAAAGCTATTGGCGGGATATTGCATACTTGCTGATCGCCAAAGCGTTAAGAAAGAAAGTTGTTTACCAAGTGCACGGCGGTGCGTTGCCGCAGGTGTTTTTTAGAAATAGCCGGTTTCTGACAAAAATACTTAAATGGGTGCTCTTATCGACAGATGTTGTTGTATTACTCTCGCAAGAAGAGTTACATGCTTACCAGGATTTTGTGCGGAATCACAATTTGAAAGTGATACCTAACGCAATTGAAATAGGAGAGGATGCTCACTGGAAGGTTGATCTATCTTTGCAAAATAAACCACTACAATTGATATATGTAGGGCGTTTGGCTGAAGTTAAAGGGATTTTCCAAATTATAGAGGCGTTAGCTTTTGTCCGTGCACAAGGTAGAGATATTCGTTTGGTCATCGCTGGGAGCGGGCCGGATATGAAGAAGTTGCAAGCTATTGTAAATGATAAGAATCTGAATGCTTATGCTAGCTTTGCCGGTGCAGTGTATGGTGAGGAAAAAGACCGGCTTTGGAGAGAAGCTGATTTATTCGTTTTTCCGACATATCATCGAGAAGGGCTTCCTTACGCAGTCCTGGAGAGCATGGCAGCGCGCACCCCGCCGATCGTGAGTCCGGTAGGCGCTATTCCAGATGTGATGGAAGATGGGGTGCACGGTTATTTTGTCCCATCTCGTGATCCAAAGGCTTTGGCTGAGATAATTGAACGGCTGGATGATGATAGGGCCTTGATTCGCAAAATGGGGCAAGCTTGCAGGGAAAGAATAGAAAATTACTATACAGTGATCAGATTAGCAGAAGATTTTCGTAATCTCTATCGTAATCTTATGAAATAAATAATTTTTATTGTCAAGAGGAAGAGTATTCCAATGTGCGGTATCTCGGGGTTTATAGGATCGCTTACCAATCGTATCGATTTTTCTGGTGTTCTGCGAAAAATGTCCGACAAAATTAGTCATCGAGGTCCGGATGATGATGGATTCCTAGAAACTATAACTCGGGATAACCGCTATCGGATAGGTCTGGCACATCGCCGTTTATCGATTATTGATTTATCAACCGGACATCAACCCATCGGGAACGAAGATGGTAGTGTTCAAATTATATTTAACGGTGAGATTTACAATTATCATTCATTACGTGAGGAATTAATTGCTCGCGGCCATCAGTTTGTAACTGCTTCCGACACTGAAACAATCGTGCATGCTTATGAACAATGGGGTGAACGTTGCGTGGAATATTTTCGTGGCATGTTTGCTTTTGCTATCTGGGATGCGCGTCATGAGCGGCTTTTTCTTGCGCGTGATCGTTTTGGCAAGAAACCGCTATTTTTATATGAAGCGAATGACGTTTTGTTGTTTGCTTCCGAAATCAAGTCGCTGCTTACTTTCCCGGGAGTTAATGTTGAAGTGGAGCCGGAAGCAGTTTGGGACTATTTAATGTATCGCTATGTGCCAGCGCCTAATACATTATTTCGGGGGATACGCAAGTTAATGCCGGGTTGCTATGCGGTTTGGGAAAAAGGCAAATTAACCGAACGGCAATATTATCAACCTCCGGATCGTGAAGCGTTTTCTGAAATACCCTTACCTGCGGATCCAGTGGGAGCTTTTCTTGATAAGCTCGATGAAGCTGTGAAGATTCGAATGATTTCCGATGTGCCGTTTGGTGCGTTCTTGTCCGGGGGTATAGATTCATCGGCGGTGGTGGGGCTCATGTCGCGCCATTCTTCGCAGCCCGTCAAGACTTTCTCGGTTGGATTCTTGGAATCGAAATATAGTGAGCTGGCATACGCTGGGGCGATCGCTGGTCAATTTAAGACCGACCATCATGAGTTGGTTGTTTCACAGGAACATCTTATCGAACATTTGCCGGCATTGGTTCGCTTTCGTGACGCACCCGTTGCCGAACCTTCTGATATACCCATTTACCTATTGGCGAAAGAAGCCAGACAATCCGTCAAAATGGTGCTCACGGGAGAGGGAGCCGATGAATTTCTGGGAGGATATCCCAAGCATGTTTACGAACGGTATTCGGCTTGGTATCAGAAAATACCGGGTTTCGCTCGTCATGGCATCATTGAACCATTAGTTCAGGCGCTTCCCTATCGTTTCCGGCGTGCTAAAACCGCGATCGTTAACTTAGGTTTGGAACATTTCGAAGAACGGATGCCTCGCTGGTTTGGCGCGTTATCCGAAGCTGAAAGAAAGGATTTAGTCGCGATGCCGCGCCCGCGAGCTCTTTTAAACGAAGTGCAGTTTAATTCATCTTCTGAAAGTAGTGCGTTGCGGCGTATCTTGTATTTTGATCAAACCAGCTGGCTGCCCGATAATTTGCTGGAACGCGGTGATCGGATGACTATGGCTGCTTCTTTGGAAGCACGGATGCCATTTATGGATCATGAGTTAGCGGCTTTTGTATCAAACTTACCCGACAATTTCCGTGTCCGCGGCCATCAAACAAAATGGATATTGCGCGAGGCGATGAAACGGATATTACCGCCCAAGATCCTGGAACGCCCCAAAGTGGGATTCCGCGTGCCGGTTAATGAATGGTTCCAAGGGCCGATGCGTGATTATTTATACGAACATTTAACCGGAACTGCATCGATCACGCGAAATTATTATCAAATGAAAAAACTTGAAAAGGTTTTAGCGGATCATGCGGCGGGTCGCCAAAACCACGAAAAGCTGCTGTGGAGTCTGCTTAATCTCGAAATCTGGCATCGCCAGTATCTGAAATAATAGCAATATACAGTTGGAAATAATCCTTACGCCTTCTAAATAAGATCGCATTTATTTTCTTTATTTTCTTTATCTGAACAACATCGGATTGTAATGAATAATCTGGCTTGGAAATTCAATCGATTGCGAACGATGGGATTGCCTGAAATAGGCCATCGGGTACGGCAGGCTGTTCAACTGAAACTTGAATCGTTTATGCTAGCGCGGTCTAAGCAGCAAACATCTCCCCGATTGTCACTTTTCGGCAAGCCGTGGATAACTCCGTTGCCGTGCCAATTCGGTGCCGGATTATATTGCGATGCTGCAGACCGTATTTTGGCGGGTTATTATGACGTCTTTGCGCTGAAAGGCGTTCACCTCGGTTTTCCGCCAAGATGGAATCGTGATCCCAAAACGGGGATTGAGGCGCCACTGGTTTTTGGTAAAACGCTTGATTATCGTGATGAGCGTATCGTGGGTGATATCAAATATCTGTGGGAGCCCAACCGGCATCTGCATTTAACCACTCTAGCACAAGCTTATCATTTGAGTGGCGATAAGCGCTATGCAGAAGGTATTCAAGCTTTTCTGGATTCGTGGTTTGATCAATGTCCTTATCCATTAGGCGTAAATTGGACTAGTTCGCTTGAGTTAGCGATACGGCTGGTGAATTGGTCTTTTACCTGGCATCTACTTGGCGGCGGTTCAAGTATTCTTTTTGCATCTGAAGAAGGCCAGCGATTTCAACGCCGATGGCTGGATAGTATTTATCAACATTGTTATTTTATAGCCGGATTTCTCTCGCGGCATTCATCTGCGAACAATCATTTGTACGGTGAGTTGATGGGTTTGTTTGTGGCGGCTATCACTTGGCCTTGTTGGCAAGAAAGCGATCAATGGAAGGCTCAGGCGTATAGAGAACTGGAATCGGAGACGTTAAAACAAAATGCTTCTGACGGCGTGAATCGTGAACAAGCGATCTATTATCAGCATGAAGTAACCGACATGATGTTGATTTGCTGGCTGACTGCGTGTGCAAATGGTATCGAGTTCTCGCAGAATTTTTCTTCAAGATTGGAAAGAATGCTTGAATTTATTGCATCGGTCATGGATGTTTCCGGGGCGGTACCGATGATCGGAGACGCGGATGGTGCTCTAATGGTGCATTGGAGTAAAGAGCATGACTGGAATGTTTATCGTTCGCTGCTGGCAACCGGTGCGCTGATATACGATCGCGCAGACTTTAAAATGAAAGCAGGGAGCTTCGATGATAAAAGCCGGTGGTTGCTAGGGGATGAGGCAAAGTCGCAATTTGACTCGATTGCTACAAGCGGTGTACGGGTCAAACCTCGTCAGGAATTCAGAGAAGGCGGCTATTTCGTGATGGGAGATAATTTTGATTCAGATGATGAAGTGCGCATCGTGGCTGACGCCGGACCACTGGGTTATCTTTCTATTGCTGCACATGGTCATGCCGATGCATTATCGTTTACGCTGTCGGTAGCGGGCAATTCTTTGCTTATTGATCCAGGTACTTACGCTTTTCATACGCAGAAAAAATGGCGCGATTATTTCCGAGGCACTTCCGCGCATAACACAATTAGAATCGATGGAATGGATCAATCCGAATCCGGCGGTAATTTTATGTGGTTGCGTAAAGCGGCTGTTCTTTGCGAGACTTGGGAAAGCAATCCAACCAGAGACTGTCTAGTCGCCAGTCACGATGGTTATGCAAGGTTGGTGGATCCGGTGATTCATCGCCGTAAAATCGAGTTTCTAAAAAAAGAAAAAATGATTGTGGTCGAAGATGTTCTGGAATGTTCCGGCGCGCACGATATCGAGTTTAATTGGCACTTTTCGGAAGCCTGTCAAGTGGCCGTGGAGGACAATAAAGTTGTGGCAATGGTTGCTAATGTGTGTGTGGAAATGACCATGCCTCATGATAATTTCCGGCCGGAGTTGGTCTGTGGAAACGACGAATTGCCGCTGGGTTGGGTTTCACGAAGTTTCGATGAAAAAGTGCCTGCGCCGGCCGTTATTTGGCGAGAGAAAATTAGCGGTACAGCTCGAAGATCAACGATTCTTAAAATATCATCGGGTTATAATGCATGAATTGTTTGAGGCAGGTTGAAAAAGAGATTCTGATCAACAAATTGAAGGAGTCACATGAAAATAAGTATTTTTGGTTTGGGTTATGTGGGTACTGTTTCTGCCGGTTGTTTAGCCACAGATGGGCATTTTGTGATCGGTGTCGATCCGAACAAAACAAAAGTTGATCTGATCAATCAGGGTACTTCGCCGATTGTTGAAAAAGATATCGGAGAAATGATTGCTGCAGCAGTGAAAAACAATCAGTTACGAGCTACTCAGGATGTGCGTGACGCCGTGATGCATTCGGAAATATCCTTGGTGTGTGTCGGAACACCGTCGCAACTGAACGGTAATTTGGATCTGAGTCATGTGCGCAAGGTGTGCGAACAAATTGGCGCTGCTCTTAAAGATAAAAGTGATTTTCACGTCGTTGTGGCCCGCAGTACGATGCTTCCGGGTTCTATGCGCAATGTTGTAATTCCGGCATTGGAATCGTTTTCGGGTAAGAAGGCGGGAATAGATTTTGGCGTATGCAATAATCCGGAATTCCTCAGGGAAGGAACAGCGGTATTCGATTACTACAATCCTCCCAAGACAGTTATCGGTGAGACCGATACCAAAGCCGGCGAATTGCTGATGCAGTTGTACGCGAAAATGGCCGCGCCGTTGATCCGAACCGGTGTCGACACAGCAGAGATGGTGAAATATGCGGATAATACCTGGCATGCTGTTAAAGTGGCTTTTGCCAATGAGATCGGTAATCTCTGTAAAGCAGAGGGAATTGATGGCCATAAAGTGATGGAGATTTTTTGTCAGGATACAAAATTAAATTTGTCGCCTTATTATATGAAGCCCGGCTTTGCTTTCGGCGGTTCTTGTTTGCCCAAGGATGTACGAGCTCTGATGTATAAGGCAAAAAGTTTGGATATCGATTTGCCGCTAATTAATGCGATTCTCCCATCAAATCAGCGGCAGATTGAGAAAGGTATCAACATGATTGCTGAAAAAGGGAATAAAAAGGTTGGTATTCTGGGTTTCTCTTTTAAAGCAGGGACGGACGATTTGCGGGAATCACCGCTGGTTAATGTGATTGAATACTTGATAGGCAAAGGTTACGATTTGAAGCTTTACGATAAAAACGTTAATCTGGCCGCTTTGACAGGCGCCAATCAAGATTACATCCTGAACCATATTCCACATATTTCCAAATTAATGGCGGCTTCAATGGATGAAGTGCTGAATTTTGCAGAAACGATAGTGATAGGCAATGGAGCGGCGGAGTTCCGCAATGTGCCGAGTGAATTGAAATCGGGCCAAGTCGTGGTTGATCTGGTGCGTATCGTTCCTAATCAGAGCGGGGATCGTTATGACGGAATTTGTTGGTGAAACTCAAATAGTATGAATGCCAAACCGGAAGCGGGTGATGAGTATCTTGTATCTATTTCATGGGGCAGCGCTAAGTTAATTTTTGTTACCGATAGATTTATTCGAGAGTCGAGAAATTTTAATGGCAATGAATCAGAAAACATCTTTCATCATTGAAGGCGCTGGAAACCTGCTTGCTCGTTTCCGGACATCATCTCGTCAACGCAGGGCAAAAATGTTTTTGGATCACTTTGACTTGACTTCAGAAACTAAAATACTTGATTTGGGAGGATGGAATGGTGTTCATATTCATGCGGTACTGGAGAATTCTCCAGTGCAACCAGCCAACGTATATATTGCTGATATTGACGGGCAAGCAGTTCAGCAAGCTTCGGAGCGCTTTGGGTTCGTCCCGGTTGTAATTCCAGAAGCAGGTCCGCTGCCTTTTCCGGATAAATTTTTTGATATTGTTTTTTGTTCTTCTGTCATTGAGCATGTAACTGTTCCAAAAGATAGCGTATGGACATTGGTTTCCGGTCGTATCTTTCGCGAAGAAGCGCAACGCCATCAGGGTGAATTTGCAAGGGAGATTATTCGTCTGGGTAATGGCTATTTTGTGCAAGCGCCTTATCGTTGGTTTCCTATTGAAACACACTCCTGGTTACCCTTTGTCAGTTATTTGCCACGCCGGCTTCAAGTTCCTTTGTTCCGATTTACCAATCGCTATTGGGTCAAGCAAACGAGTCCGGATTTTTATTTACCAACCGTAAAAGATATGCAGCGCTATTTCCCTGAGGCGAATATTCTTGAAGAGCGTGTATTGGGTTTAACCAAGTCCCTAATTGCTTATCAGCGAAGCTAATAAATGTTGCCTACTCCGCGCAGAGTCCTCATTATAGTCGAAAATCTTCCATCGCCTTTTGACCGGCGCGTATGGCAAGAAGCGACAACCTTACATAGCAGTGGTTATGCCGTTTCAATTATTTGCCCGACAGGTAAAGGGTATGAAAAAGAGTATGAAATGATCGATAACATTCATATCTATCGCTATCACCTTCCGTTTGAAGCGGAGGGTGCGAAGGGTTATCTGATTGAATATTCACTTGCGCTATTTCATACTTTTCGTCTCTCCTGGAAGGTATATTTTAAACATGGTTTTGACGTAATTCATGCTTGTAATCCACCGGATTTATTATTCTTGGTTGGCGGATTCTTTAAAGTGCTAATGCGGAAAAAATTTATTTTCGATCACCACGATATCAATCCTGAACTCTATGAAGCCAAGTTTGGCCGGCGCGATTTATTCTATAGATTACTCGTATTGTTTGAGCGCTGGACATTTAAGACTGCGGATGTTTCGATTGCGACGAATGAATCATACAAACGAATTGCCACTGAACGCGGCGGTATGGATCCGGATAAAGTTTTCGTGGTTCGTAGCGGGCCGAAGTTAGATCGATTGAGGATCATACCGCCCAAAGAAGAGCTTAAGTGCGGACGAAAATATTTAATCGGCTATGTCGGCGTTATGGGAGCGCAAGAAGGAATTGATTTATTACTGCAAGCAGCACGTTATCTAATTAAAGATTTAGGACGGACGGATGTACACTTCGGCTTAGTCGGCGGCGGTACATCGCTGGTTGAAATGAAGCAAATGGCGATAGATCTTGGAATAACCGATTTTGTCACTTTCACAGGCCGGGTACCGGATCAAGAATTGTTGGAAATGCTCAATACCGCGGATATATGTGTCAATCCGGATGTGGCTAATGAAATGAACGACAAATCAACCATGAACAAAATCATGGAATATATGGCGCTCGGTAAGCCAATTGTTCAATTTGATCTCACGGAAGGTAAGGTGTCCGCGCAGAGAGCATCCTTATATGCCAATAAAAATGATCCCATGGATATGGCGAAAAAAATTCTGCAATTATTGGATGATGTGGAATTGCGTAAACAAATGGGGGAATTTGGCCGCAATCGGGTCAAGAATGAACTCGAGTGGCGATATGAAGCGCCAAAATTGCTATCAGCATACGATACAGTATTCGCCGATAAAAATAATATCTGAGATATAAGCTTTATATTTGGTATTTGAAGAAAGACTGCGTGAAATAGAAGGAACACGACATGGTTCAAATGTATGATGATGGTACGTATCATGAAAATAACCCAACATGGCATGAAGAAGATTCACCATGGAAAGCAAAGCAGATAATAAAAATTATTGAGAAGAACCGTCTCAACCCCCAAAAAATTTGTGAGGTCGGTTGCGGTGCGGGAGAGATCCTGAATCAGCTATCTCTTTATTTCGGAACGGATAAGGAATTTTTTGGCTATGAAGTATCGCCTCAGGCTTATCAGCTTTGTCTAACGAAAGCGAAACCGAATCTAACATTTCAACTTTCAAATCTTCTGAGTGAGGATACGGAATTTTTTGACATAGTTTTGGCGATTGATGTCTTTGAGCATATTGAAGATTATTTCACTTTCCTAAGAAAGTTAAAAAACAAAGCCCAATACAAGATTTTTCATATTCCACTCGATCTCTCAGTTCAGTCAGTTTTGCGATGTTCTCCAATTCTTAAACTCAGACGGTCTGTTGGTCATATTCATTACTTCACCAAAGAAACAGCGCTCGAAACGCTAAACGATACTGGTTATAAAGTAATTGACTATTTTTATACAGGAAATACCATTGATTTACCGAATCGTGGATGGAAAGCGAGCTTAATGAAAATTCCAAGAAAGTTAGCTTTCTCGATCAATAATGACCTCGCTGTCAGAGTTCTGGGAGGTTATTCGTTGCTGGTATTAGCGGAATGAAAAATTGTCGCACATTCCCGGCATGGCAAAGAATTGGGGGAGTCGAATCGATGAGGAATAACCAATTAATTGTACTTGACGGGAAATCAAGCAAGTCGTCGGAAAGACCGCCAAAGATTGCCGTATTGCAGCATGGATGTGCAGATATGTCGTTTTGTAATCACTCGAAACAAGAAGCTTTACTTACCTGGAATGCAGCCGCTGTCGGTACAAGTTGATACGATTCACTGGATGACGGTCCGGAATTTC
>Ga0209573_1003367_pt1 | contig 17713 bp, 11 predicted proteins | sample TNRBio252014_DNA_FD_185870 | JGI IMG/M metagenome (GOLD analysis project Ga0209573, IMG submission 185870) | Wastewater treatment Type I Accumulibacter community from EBPR Bioreactor in Madison, WI, USA - TNR Reactor_6/25/2014_ DNA (SPAdes)... | ecosystem: Engineered > Bioreactor > EBPR >...
TGCAAAGCCGTTGGGGCGGTACGGCGCGTATGTTCGAGTGCCGCATCGCGCCAAGTGACCAGTACGGTTTTCGGATTAGCGACTGACGTCGACCACCACTCGTCCGCGCACCTTGCCTTCGAGCAGCTCGGTGCCGACCGCGACTGCTTCTGAAAGCGGGATCTCGCGCGTAATGGCGTCCAGCTTGGCGATTTCGAGATCACGGCCGAGGCGTTCCCAGGCTTCCTGACGAATGGCGAGCGGTGCCATTACGCTGTCGATGCCATAGAGCGTCACGCCGCGCAGGATGAAGGGCGCCACCGTCGCCGGGAAATCCATGCCGCCGGCGAGGCCGCAGGCCGCCACCGCGCCGCGGTATTTCGTCGTCGCACAGGCGTTCGCCAGGGTGTGGCTGCCGACGGTGTCGATCACCCCGGCCCAGCGTTCCTTGCCGATCGGCTTGCCCGGCGCCGACAGCTCGCTGCGGTCGATGATCGTGCTGGCGCCCAGGGACTTGAGGTGCTCGGCTTCGCCGGGGCGGCCGGTCGAGGCGGCCACCTGATAGCCAAGTTTGGCGAGCAAGGCGATGGCTACGCTGCCGACACCACCGTTGGCGCCGGTGACCAGAACCTCGCCGTCAGCAGGCTTGATGCCGTGCTTCTCGAGAGCGAGGACGCAGAGCATCGCCGTGTACCCGGCGGTGCCGATGGCCATCGCCTGTCGGGCGGAGAAACTCGCCGGTAGCGGCACCAGCCACTCTCCCTTGACACGCGCTTTTTCGGCCAGGCCGCCGCAATGCGTTTCGCCGACACCCCAACCATTGAGGACGACGCGGTCGCCGACTTTCCAGGCCGCATTCGACGTTTCTGTCACCGTGCCGGCAAAGTCGATTCCCGGCACCATCGGAAAGCGGCGCACGACCGGCGACTTGCCGGTCAGTGCCAGGCCGTCCTTGTAATTGAGCGTCGACCATTCGACCTGGACCGTGGTGTCGGCTTCTGGCAGCACGGCATCGTCGATGTCCTGCAGCTGAGCTTGGTAAACGCCGTCGTCTTTGGTGATCAGGATTCCCTTGAACATGGTGATTCTCCTTGGTGGTGAAAAAATGGACCAGTAAAGTATGAACGTGCCAAACAGTCATGAAAGCTCATGACCGCTCTCTCGTTCCCGACCCTTCTCGCGCAGGGGGAGAAGGCAGTTTCGTGAGTCGCGGATGCGACTTTCACGGTAAAAAAGCTCGGGGGCGCGGCAATGCCGATAGAAAGAGCTTGAAGAAGGCGCGCATCGGCGCCGTCGAGCGGGACAGCCTGGCGCGCAGTATCGCCCCCTCCCAGCCAACCCAGAAAGCGTGCGCCAGTGCCGGGCAGTCGGCGTCCGTCGCCAGTTCGTCGCTGCTTGCCGCGGCTGACAGACAGTCGGCCAGCGCTTGCTCCCAGTCGGAAAAAATCGCTTCCAGGCGCAGGCGCAAGCGTTCGTCGAGCGCGCTGACTTCCTGTCCCAGATTGCCGACCAGGCAGCCGCGCTTGAAGGCATGCCTTTCGACGCCGTGGCAGGCGTCATCGACAAAAGCTGCCAGCCTTGCCAGCGGCGTCAGGAGCGGATTGTGAAAGTGCTGCTTGAGCTTGCGCGCAAAGTACTCGGCATAGGTATCGACGGTCACCGCGACAAAAGCATCCTTGCTTGCGAAGTAGTGATAGAAGGAGCCCTTCGGGACATTGATCGATTTCAGGACATCATCGAGTGCCGTCGCACTGACGCCCTGGGTGGTCAGGATTTCCAGGCCGCGACGAATCAGCAAGGCCCGGGTGTCCGCGTAATCGAGGCCATTGCGCGCCGGGCGACCGCGTGGACGGCGAGGGAGGGTGCGAGTCGTTTCCATTGCCTGATATATTAGACCGAGCGTTTATAAATGTCAAAAACTCTTGCTGAGCCGCTACTGGCGGCGTGCCGATTGGCGTTGCCATGGTATTTTCGGCTGGCGGCCCGGGAGCAGAGCCGGAAAAGTTGAACGTGCTAGAATCCCCGAGCGCCCGCAGCTCCATGTCTTTGGCTTACGCGGGTCAAGCACGTGGAATAAGAAAACAGGCAATCGATGCCGAGAAGGGGGTGCCCGTGTTCAAGACAATCCTGCGCTGGCTGGGTCTGGTCCCGCCAGATGCCGCGCCTCTACCGCAGGAAGCCGCCGCGCAGCTCGACGCGCTGGCGCCTCTCCAGTCTGCGCCACGGGCCGGCGCCACGACCAACACGCGCCGCGCCGCGTCCTTTGTTTGCCGCGAGGAGCTTCTCGATCGCGGCGAACAGATTGCCGGCTACGAGTTTGCCCTCGGGCGCAATCTGCAATCGCCGATGCTGGAGAAGAGCGCGAAGCTGCGGCAGGTCCATGACGAAGCGCTGCTGCACAATCTTTCGCCGCTGGCTGTTTCATCGCTGCTGGGCGATCGCTTTGCCTTCATCCGCCTTTCTTCGGCCTCGCTGAGCAGTCTTCTGCTGCCCGCTTTCGCGAACCGCAATGTGATCATCATGATCACTCCGGCGACGGCGGTGGCGAGCGATCTTGCGGACGTACGCGTGGCGCTGCGGCGCTTGCAGGACCTCGGCGTCAGGCATGGCTGGTCGCTCGATCGGCCCCTCCCCGGGATGGCCGAGTTTCTCGAACAGGCGGCTCTCGTCGAGATCGACACCACCGCTTTCGACGGCATCCAGTTGAAGAAGCTGTGCGTCGACCTGCACGCCAGCAAAGGGAAGCCCAGAGTCATTGCCAGCAAGATCCAGAGCGCGGACGACTTCAGCCTTTGCTATCAAAGTGGCTTCGATTACTTCATGGGGCCTTTCGTTTGCAGTCGTGAGAACTGGCACCCGCCGAAAAGCGAAGTCAACCGGCTGCTGGTCTTCGAAGTCCTGAACATGCTTCGCTCGCGAGCCGATTTCGGCGTCATCGCCGACCGCCTGCGCAACGACCCGATCCTGACCTACAAGCTCTTGCGCTACATCAATTCGCCCGGTATCGGAATGCTCAAACGTATCGAAAAAATACCGCAAGCGCTGCTGATTCTGGGCCGGGACCAGTTCTCGCGATGGCTTTCCCTGCTGCTCTTCGATCTCAATCAGCCCGGCTATGTGGGGCGGGTCCTGAACGAGAACGCGCTGACCCGCGCGCGCTTCATGGAAAGGCTGGCCGGACAGGGGGGCTTGCCGCAGGAGGCCGACAAACTGTTCATGATCGGGCTGTTTTCGCTGCTCGACGTGATGATGAAACAGCCGCTCGCGGAGATTCTGAAGAAGGTTTCCTTGCCGGACGACGTCGTCTCTGCACTCCAGGGAGCGCCGGGCGCGATGTGCGATGCTCTGGCTCTGGCCATCGCCGTCGAATCGAAAGCGCCCGACGAGATCGCCGCCGCTGCCCTCTTGTGTGGACTTGAAGCTCAGCAAGTCACGGCCGTGATGCTGGAAGCGCTGGATTGGGCGCAGAACGTCGTCCACGCCGGCAAGAACTGATCGCCTGCAGCGCTCGGCGCGGCGCCCGCCGCCTTCCCGCCAGCGCCATTCAGCCGCCGGCGCGCTTGCCGGTGAAACCCTCCTTCTCGAGGCACTCGAGCAGGCGCTGGCAGTGATCCCCCTGCACTTCGATGACGCCGTCCTTGACCGTGCCGCCCGATCCGCAGGCGGTCTTCAGGCGTTTTGCCAGCGCGGCGAGATCGCCGGGGGCGAGCGCCAGCCCGCGCACCAGCGTCACCGTCTTGCCGCCCCGCCCCTTGCTTTCGCGGCTGACACGCACGCTGCCGTCAGTCTGGGGAAGTGACGCGGCACGATTTGCGGCGCAGGAGCATTGCGGCAGCGGTCTTCGGCAGCCTGGGCACATGCGTCCCGTGTCGGTGGAATAGACCAGCCCCCCGGCCGATGGCTTACGCATGGCCAGGCCCGCCATGCCGTTCTTGCTCATGCTGCATTGAACACCTCCTCCCACAGCGCCTTGACCGCCGCAATCTGGCGACTGAGCGAGGCGCGCTCGACGCGCGCCCGGTGATCGGCGTTCAGCCGCAATACGTGCTGCAAGCGGCGAAACTCGCGATAGGCGTCGCGCGCCGGGTCGGCCAGCTCGGCCGGGATCAGGCGGAGTTCGGCGGCGATCCCGAGCAGGGCAATGTTGCCGAGGTTGCCGCACAGTTCGGCGTGCGCGTGCGCGTGTCCGAGAATCAGGTACTGGACGATGAACTCGACGTCGATCAGGCCACCGCGGTCGTGCTTGATATCGAAGTTTTCTTCGCTGCGTGAGCCGTGTTCGTCGAACATCCGCTGGCGCATCGACAGCACTTCGTCCTTGAGCTTGGCGAGCTCGCGGGCTTGTCGCAGGATCTCGATGCGCAGCGCTTCGAACTGTTCGCCGACCGCCGGGTCGCCGGCGCAAAAGCGGGCCCGGGTCAGCGCCTGATGCTCCCAGGCCCAGGCATTCTTCAGCTGATAATCGCGAAAAGCGCTGATCGGCGACACCAGCATGCCGGAATCACCGTTCGGCCGCAGGCGCAGATCGACTTCGAAAAGCATGCCCGCCGAGGTCCGGCTCGACATCCAGGTGCTCAGCCGTTGCCCCAGGCGTGCGTACACTTCCCCCGCACCCTCGGCAGGGTCGTCGTGCAGATAGATGAGGTCCAGATCCGAGGCGAAACCGAGTTCCTTGCCACCGAGCTTGCCGTAGGCGATGACCGCAAAACGGGGTGGCTGCTCGGGATGAGGATGGCGATTGCGTAACAGCCGCCAGCACAGGTCCAACGTCGTCTGGACCATGATGTCGGCAAGCTGGCTGAGGCGGTCGGCGAGATGTTCGACGCTGTGCAGGCCGGCAAAGTCCTGCGCCAGAAAATGCAGAACCTGTGCGTGGTGCACTTCGCGCAGGATATCCATCTCGCGCTCGGTATCGTCGCGGTGCTGCGCCAGCCGCAATTGCAGTTCGTCGCGAAACTCCTGCCAATCGGTCTTCACGTCGAAGATTTGCGAGTCCAGCAACTCGTCGAGCAGGATCGGGTGCCGGTTCAGATAGTCGGCCGCCCAGGAAGAGCTGCCGATCAGTTCGGCCAGGTGACTGAGCGCTTGCGGGTACTGCTGCAGGAGCGCCAGATAGGCGCCACGCTTGCTAATGGTTTCGAGAAAATCGAGGCCGCGCTGCCAGGTGGCGTCAGGGTTTTTGGTGGCAGCCGCGGCGTCGATGAGGCGCGGCCCCAGGGCGTCGAGGCGCTCGCGGTTGCTCGCCGGCAGTTGCACATAGCGGCTGCTTTGGCGGAAGCTGTGCAGGCGTTCGAGGATCGCTTTCGGCTGGCGGAAGCCGAGGCCGGACAGACGTTCCAGCGCATCATCCTTGGCGACGACTTCCTCCCAGACGCCGAGCAGCGGGTGGGTGCCTTCTTCCGGCTCGGAAAACACTTCTTCGAAGCAGCGCGAAACGATCGCCCGATGCCCTTCGAGAACGGCCAGAAACTCGCTCCAGTCGGTAAAAGCCATCGCTGTGGCGATCTGCTGGCGTTCCTCGTCAGCACTTGGCAGGCGGTGCGTCTGGGCGTCGTTCACGTATTGCAAGCGGTGCTCGAGGCGGCGCAGGAAGGCGTAGGCAGTGGCCAGTTCGTGCTCGTTTTCTGGCGGTAGAAGCCGCCGCTCGGCGAGCTGCGCCAGTACCTGCAGTGTCGGTCGCACTTGCAGGAGCGGGTCGCGACCGCCGCGGATCAACTGGAAAACCTGGGCGATGAACTCGATCTCGCGGATGCCTCCCGGGCCCAGCTTGATGTGCTCGGCCATGTCCTTGCGCGCCACTTCGCGGCGAATCTGCGCATGCAGATCGCGCATGGCATTGATCGCGCCAAAGTCGAGATACTTGCGAAAAACGAAAGGGCGACTGATGTTCTGTAGCGCGCTTACCCATTCCGGCTGCAGATTCTCGCCCTGGTTCAAGACCCTGGCCTTGATCCAGGCGTAGCGTTCCCACTCCCTGCCTTGCGTGATCAGGTAGTGTTCGAGTGAGTCCAGCGAGCAGACCAGCGGTCCGGAGTCGCCGTTGGGCCGCAAGCGCATGTCCACCCGGAATACCTGGCCATCCGCGGTGAGTTCGCCGAGCGTGGCGATCAGGCGCTTGCCGAGGCGCTGGAAGAAGTCGTAGTTGTCGATCCGGCGGCCGTCGCCGCCGGTTTGTCCATCCTCCGGGTAGATGAAGATGTAATCGACGTCGGAAGAAACATTGAGCTCGCGGCCGCCCAGCTTGCCCATGCCGATCACCAGTAGCCGTTGCGGCTGCCCGTGGCTGTCGAGCGGCTCGCCGAACTGCTCGCGCAGTTGCCGATGATGGAAATCCAGGGCGCGATTGGTGCTTACTTCGGCAAGCACGGTCATGCTTTCAACGACTTCGGCGAGGGTCGCCAGACCGCCAATATCGCGCACCACCAACGCGGCCATTACCCGCTGGCGCAGGCTGCGCAGGGAGCGCCGCAGATCGTCATCGCTGACAACGGCACTCTCGGGACTCGCAACAGGTGTCGCGTCGCTGTCGAGGAAATCGTTCATCTGCTCGACGCCGAGCGCCTGCATGGCGTGCGCGTCGAGCCAGGCCGTGATTTCGGGTCGGGCGGCGAGCAGATTGCGCAGGTAATGGCTGTGCCCTTGTGCTGCCTGTAGCGCTGTTGCCAGTGGCGGCGGACGCGTGTTGGAGCGTTCTACAGTAGGTTCCATGCTCTTCTCGGTAAATTGATGTCATATGGGGTCGCCATGCTTGGTGCTGGTGAGCAAGGGCAAAGCCGTTACAATGCCGGCTTCAAGCTGAAAACAGCAGTCACCGACCGCGAATCGGGCTGCCCATTTCTCCTCCTGGACATCGCAATCGCATGCATAGCAGCGCCGCCAACCCGCGCCGTGCCGGTCAACTGCCCGGACGACCATTCGCGCCCGCTGCCTCGCCGTTTGTCGCGTGGTTTTCCCGTGCCCTTGCCTAGCTCTCCCGACATTCTAGTGACGCCCGGCGGCGATTGGCAAAACTCTCTGCGCGACGACTACGGCTGATGCGCCAGGAGGAGTTGCGCCCGGCGCTCTACCATCGCTTCCATTTTCTCGTGCCGCTGCTCGCGCATCCGGCGACGGGCCGCGTCTGGCGGCTTGTGGTGCGTGTCTTCTGGCTACTCTACTTCGCTTTCGTGCTGCTGATTCTGGCGCTGCGCTACCTGGTATTGCCGAACATCGAGACCTACCGGCCAGCCATCGAGCAGCAGCTCAGCCGGGCGCTCGGGCTGTCGGTCAGCATCGGGCGGATCGCCGCCAGCTGGGATGGCATCCATCCCGATCTGCTGCTCTCGGACGTGCGCATCGCCGACAGCGACGGTCAGCCGGCACTGGCCTTGCCGCGTGTGCACAGCGTTCTCTCGTGGTCTTCGCTACCGCGCATGGCGCTGCGTTTGCGCCTGCTGCAGATCGACGAGCCGACTCTGCATCTGCGCCGCGATAGCGACGGCCGCTTCACCGTTGCCGGCATCGCCATGGCCGCCGAGGGAGGTGACAACGCCGCCGGCGACTGGATTCTGGCGCAGAAACGAATTCGCGTCAGCGGCGCGACCGTGGCCTGGGAGGACGCCATGCGGCAGGCGCCGCCGCTGATTCTCGAAGCGGTCAATTTCGGCCTCGACAACGATGGTCGCCAGCACCGCTTCGGCCTCACTGCCTCGCCGCCGCCCGCTCTGGCCGCCGCGATCGACCTGCGCGGGGACTTTCACGGCCGCCATCTCGGCCAGCTGGAGTCATGGAACGGGCAGGCATTTGTCCAGATCGACTACGCCGACCTCGCCGTCTGGCGCACCTGGATCGACTATCCGGTCGCGCTTCCACATGGCCGCGGGGCACTACGCGCCTGGGTAGGCGTTGCGCAAGGTGAGTTACAGGAGTTGACGGCAGATTTGTCGCTCGACGACCTTAGCTTGCGTCTGGCGAAAGACCTGCCAGAGCTCGCTCTGCAACATCTGTCAGGCCGTGTCGGTGTGCGTTTCTCGGCTGCCGGGATCAGCGTCGATGGGCAGCGCGTCGAACTCCTGAGCCAGGCGCGCGAACGCCAGAGTGCTCCCGAAACCGCGTTCGTTCGCGTCGAGCCGACCGATTTCCGCCTTGACTGGCAGTACGCCGCAGACGGCGCTGCGCAGCGCGGTCAGGTCACCGCCAGCGCACTCGACCTCGCCGCTTTCGCCAGTCTGGCCGGCTACCTGCCGCTGGATGCCGGATCGCGGCAGTTGCTCGTCGACTACGCCCCGCGTGGCCGGATCAGCCAACTGCGCGCCGCCTGGGTCGGCGACGCCGAAGCGCTGCAAAGCTACTCGCTGAAAGCCGGTTTTGACGACCTCGCGGTGCAGGCCAAGGACTCCCTGCCTGGGGTGTCGGGGTTGTCCGGAGTTCTTGATGTCAGCGAAAAAGGTGGCAGCGCCACTCTGCGTGCGCAAAAAGCGAGCGTCAATTTGCCCAGGGTCCTGCCGGACTCGCCCATTCGCCTTGGCAAGCTCGACGCACAGGCTCGCTGGAAGATCGACCAGGGCGTGCTCGATGCCGAGTTGCTGCGTGCTGAATTTTCCGGGCCGGATGCGACCGGTTCGGCAAAGGGCACTTATCGCCATGCCGGCGACGGACCGGGCAGCATCGACCTCAGTGCCGCGCTTAGCCGTGCCGACGCGCGCGCCGTCTGGCGCTATCTGCCGGCGGCGCTGAATAGTGATGCGCGGCACTGGGTTCGCGACGCACTGAAGGCGGGAAGCGCCAGCGCGGCCAAGCTGGTCCTCAAGGGCGATCTGGCCAACTTTCCGTTTCTCGATCGCCAACAGGGTCAGTTCCTGGTCACCGTCAAGGCACAGGACGTACGCCTCGACTATGGCACTGGTTGGCCCGAGATCTCCGATATCGACGCCGATTTGCGTTTCGAGGGAAACGGCATGCTGATCGAACTGCAGCGCGGCGCGATCCTCGGCGCCAGGCTGTCGCAGACACGCGCCGAAATTCCCGACTTCGACGCGCCGGTGTCGACCTTGAAAGTGCAAGGGCACGCCGAAGGCGATACGGCGCAGTTCCTCAAGTTCGTCGTCGACAGCCCGGTCGCCGAGCGCATCGACCATTTCAGCGACGCCATGCGCGCCAGCGGCAAAGGGCGTCTCGATATCGGGCTGCTGATTCCTCTTGAAGAGGCACGACTCGGCGAGTCGAAGATCGACGGGGACTACGTCTTCCTGGCTAACGAAGTGAGCGTCGATCCGGCCCTGCCGCCCTTGCGCGAGGTCAATGGTCGCCTGCAGTTCACGGCCGATGAGCTGCGCGTTCCGGAAATCAAGGCGAAACTGGCGGGAGGTCCGCTGAAGATCACGGGCGGTGCCGAGAATGGCAAGGTGCTGATCAAGGTCGATGGCAGCCTCGGCGTCGCTGGCTTGCGCGAGTTGGCCGCCTGGCCGCTGTTGGCACAGCTTTCCGGGCGCGCTGCGTACAGTGCCGAGATCCAGGTCAGGCAGCGCAAGGTCGAAGTGCTGCTGGAGTCGGATTTGCTGGACCTGGCATCGACGCTGCCGGCTCCCTTCAGCAAGAAGCTCGGCGAGCCGATGCACCTGCATCTCGACAGTCTCGCCCTGCCGCCGACACAGCTCGGCAAAGCTCGGCCAAGCAAGCGTGAGCAGCTACGCGTAGCGCTGGGCAGGGTGTTGAACATGCAGCTGATCAGCCGCCAGGAGGACGGAAAACGTTCGATCGAAAGTGCTGTGATTGCCGTCGGGAGGGCGATGAAAGCGCTGCCGGAAAGGGGTATCCACGTCGGCATCACCACCCCGATGCTCGATATCGACACCTGGCGCAAGGTTTTCGCGGGTCCTGCGCAGGAGGCGGCTTCCAGCGAGGTGCTGGCCAGTAGTGACGAGGCGTCCGAGCCCGCGTCCGTCGGCAGCCTGCCGATCCGGGTCGATCTCGAGGCGGGGGAACTCGTCGTTTCGGGATGGCGCAACAGCGAAGTAAGCTTGGCGGTCACCGGCGAGCATCCGCGCTGGGCGGCAAGCCTCTCGTCACGCGAGGCGACGGGGGCATTGCAATGGGACGGCGCCGGTGCCGGCAAGCTCAGCGCGCGCTTGACAAAATGGCAGCTGCCCGGCAGGGACGAGCGTAGGCTCGAGCCCGTCCAGGCCGATGATGCCTTGCAGACGCTGCCCGCGCTCGATATCGTGGTCGACGAATTCGAAGTCGGCGTCCGCCGCTTCGGGCGGCTCGAAGTGCAGGCACATAACGATGGCGGCACTTGGCGGCTCGATAAAGTCGAGCTGCTCAACGCGGTGGCCAAGTTTTCCGGCACCGGCCAGTGGCAGGTGGCCAGCGGCAACCGCACCCAGCTCGATTTCGCCGTGGACAGCAGCGACGTCGGCCAGTTGCTTGATCGCCTTGGCTATCCTGGTAGCGTACGTGGCGGCAGCACGCGCATGACCGGGAAGCTGGGCTGGAACGGGCCCCCGGAAGGGCTCGACTATGCGACGCTCAACGGCGACATGCAGCTTGTGGCGCACAAAGGCGAGTTCCTCAAGCTCGACCCGGGTGCTGCCGGCAAGCTGCTTGGCTTGATCAGCCTGCAGGGTTTGCCGCGTCGATTCACGCTTGATTTCGGCGATGTCTTCAGCGAAGGTTTCGCTTTTGACAGCATCAGCGGCAAGGTGATGGTGAAAGATGGCGTGATGAGGACCGACCAATTGCTGATTGATGGCCCGGCTGCGCGCGTACTGATGCGCGGCGAAACCGATCTGAAAAACGAAACGCAGCACCTGACGGTCAGTGTTCAGCCCGAGTTGAGCAGCACCGCCGCCCTGGGCGTGGCAGTGATCAACCCACTCGCCGGCATGGCCACCCTGTTGGCCAACAAGGTATTGCAAAACCCCTTGAACAAGATGTTCAGTTTCGAGTATCTGGTGACCGGCAAGTGGGACGAGCCGATCGTCGCGAGAATCACCGGGTCGTCGGAGCCAGCGACCCGGGCGCCGGCGACCACGCCGTGAGCAACTTTCGCCTTTCGCAACCTCTTTGGAGCAAGCCATGAACCCAAGCAAGCAAGCGGCAGACGACCGGCAGCAGGCCCCCAGCCTGTGTGTGGCGGCAGTGCAGATGGTCTCTACGCCGCGCGTCGAAGAGAACCTGCAGACGGCGGCGGGGCTAATTGCCGAGGCCGTGGCGCGCGGCGCCGAGCTGCTTGCCCTGCCCGAGTACTTCGCCATCATGGGCATGACTGACAGCGACAAGGTCAGGCTGCGCGAGCAAGATGGCAGCGGACCGATCCAGGATTTTCTCGCCGCCAGCGCCCGCCAGCACGGCATCTGGCTGATTGGCGGCTCCTTGCCATTGTCGGCCGAGAGCCCGGACAAGGTGCTCAACTCGTGCGTCGCGTACAATCCGCAAGGCCAGCGCGTCGCGCGCTATGACAAGATTCACCTCTTTGGCTTCCGGCAGGGTACCGAGGCCTACGATGAAAGCGCGACCATCCAGGCCGGCCAGCAGCCAGTCAGCTTCGACATGCCTTTTGGCCGCGTCGGCTTGTCGATCTGTTACGACCTGAGATTCCCGGAGCTTTATCGTGCGCTTGGGGTCACAGAGCTACTGGTCGTTCCCGCGGCATTTACCGAAACCACGGGGCGGGCGCACTGGGAGATCTTGCTGCGTGCCCGGGCGATCGAGAATCAGTGCTACGTCCTTGCCGTCGCGCAGGGTGGTCGCCACGAAAATGGACGCGAGACGCACGGCAACAGCATGCTCGTCGACCCCTGGGGGGAGATCCTGGATCGCCAGGCGAAGGGGCCGGGAGTTGTTGTCGGCAAGCTTGAACAGGGCCGCCTGGCTTCGGTCCGCGCCAACTTGCCGGCGCTCAAACACCGCGTAATGTAATCCTGCAATGCGCTGCGCGATGCACGCAAACCGCTGTATTAACGGTCATGACATGTCGAGATACGCCGGATCATGAACGTCATGACCGCCCCCTCTTCCCCCGGCCCTTCTCCCGCAGTGGGGAGAAGGGAGGTTCGTGAGTCGCATACGCGACTTTCACATCAACGGAAACCCGATGAACGCCAAACAACCCACGCTTCTCGTGCAGGCTCAGAAAACCCTGCTCACCCCCTACGGTCTCGACGTCGCCGACCTGAACAAGGTCTTTGGCCAGATCATGTCGCACCAGGTCGACTACGCCGACCTCTACTTCCAGTACAGCCGCTCCGAGGGCTGGAGTCTCGAGGAGGGAATTGTCAAGTCCGGCAGTTTCAGTATCGACGAAGGGGTTGGCGTGCGCGCCATTGCTGGCGAGAAGACCGCTTTTGCCTATTCGGACGACATCAGCTCGCCAGCCCTCAGTGACGCGGCCGCAGCCGTGCGGGCGATTGCCGCCGCTGGCGAGCAGCAAAGCGTACCGGCTCTGAAGAAGGGCCGCGTGCAGCGCGCCCTCTACGTGCCGAACGATCCACTGGCGTCGCTCGACGCGGTCAGCAAGGTCAAGCTGCTCGAACGGCTGGAAGCGCTGGCCCGCGCCGAGGACAGCCGTGTGACGCAGGTGATGGCGCATCTCGCCGGCGAGTACGAAGTGATTCTCGTCGCCAGCAGCGATGGTCGCCTGGCCGCCGACATTCGGCCGCTGGTGCGGGTGTCGCTGACGGTTATTGTTGAACAGGGCGCTCAGCGCGAACAGGGCTCGGCCGGTGGCGGTGGGCGCACCGACTACAGCTGTTTCACCGACGAGGTACTGCACGGCTATGCGCGTGAAGCGGTGCATCAGGCGGTGACCAATCTTGTTGCCCAGCCGGCACCGGCGGGCACGATGTCGGTCGTCCTCGGTCCTGGCTGGCCCGGCATCCTGTTGCACGAAGCCGTCGGCCATGGCCTCGAAGGTGACTTCAACCGCAAGGGCAGCTCGACTTTTGCCGGCCGCATCGGCAGTCAGGTGGCCTCGAAAGGCGTCACCGTCATCGACGACGGCACCCTTCCCGACCGTCGCGGGTCCTTGACCATCGACGACGAAGGCAATCCGACGCAGCGCACGGTGCTCATCGAAGACGGCATTCTCAAGGGCTATATGCAGGACAGCCTCAACGCCCGTCTCAGCGGCGTCGCGCCGACCGGCAACGGCCGTCGCGAATCCTTCGCCCACCTGCCCCTGCCGCGCATGACCAATACCACCATGCTCAACGGCGACAAAAGCCCGGAAGAGATCATCAAGTCGGTCAAGAAAGGGATTTACGCGGTCAATTTTGGTGGCGGTCAGGTCGATATCACCAACGGCAAGTTCGTCTTCTCGATGTCCGAGGCTTATCTGATCGAAAACGGCAAGATCGGCCGCCCGGTCAAGGGCGCGACCCTGATCGGCAGCGGTCCGGACGCCATGAACCAGGTATCGATGATCGGTAACGACATGTGTCTCGACCCGGGTGTCGGCACCTGCGGAAAGGAAGGTCAAAGCGTGCCGGTCGGTGTCGGCCAGCCGACCCTGCGCATCGACGGATTGACGGTCGGCGGCACCGCTTAGGCGGCAGCAGAGGGCCGCTCCGGAGGCCCTCTTCCGGCTGCGCCTGAAGGCGACTTTCCGCAATCATAACAGCGCTTTTCGGTCGTATAATCGCATCCTCCCGACGTTGCTGACTGGAACTCCCCGCCATGACCTCTACTCGTGCCTTCGCGAAGCTCGCCGCGGCGCTGTCATTCGTCGTCCTCGCCTGCTGGCCGTTCATCGCCGGAGCGGCGTCGGCGCCGGCAGCGGAGCAGGTGTCGACGGGGGAGGCGATCCTGTTCCACAACTTTCGGCCGATCGTCACTTTTCGGGCAACTTTCCTCGGCGCACCGCCGCTTGCTCGCGTTCGCAAGTCCGAACAGCGCATCGACCAGCTAACGCCAAGCCAGATGGTGCAAGGCATCGAGCTGACGCCTTTCAGCTATGACGGCGGCCATGGCATCACTCTGACGGTTAACGACAATATCCTCCTGGCCGTGATCGACGGCGACCTGGACCCGCAGGAAAAACTCACGCTGGAGCAGGCCGCCGAGCGTGCGCGCAAGGAACTCAGCGCCGCACTGCTGGCAGACGCCACGCAACGTCGCCCGGCAGTCCTGCTGAAGGGACTCGCCTTCTCGGCGGCAGCCACGCTGTTTGCGTTTGCCCTGCTCTGGCTGATCAGTCGCGCGACCCGGCTTCTGGTCGCTCGCCTGCAGCGAGTCATCGAAGAAGAAGATGCCGCCAACAAGCTGCGCTGGGCGCGGCACGGCTGGTTGCTGGTGCAACGCGTCTCGCAGCTGTTCATGGGTTTCCTGTGGCTGAGCGTCGCCTATCTCTGGCTGACTTACGTGCTGGCGCGTTTTCCGCTCACCGAGCCGCTCGGGGATCGCCTCGGCGACTTCCTCCTCGACCTGCTGGGAACGATCGGCACCAGTTTCATCGGCGCCATGCCGTCGCTGACCACGGCGGTGGTCATCCTGTTCATGACCAAGGCCGCCAACGACGCCCTCGGCAATTTCTTCACGGCCGCCAAGGCCGGCCGCGTACATGCGCCCGGCCTGCATGCCGACACCGTCAGCGCCACCCACCGGCTGGTGACGGTCATGGTCTGGGGACTCGGTATCGCCATCGCCTATCCCTTCATTCCGATGTCCAACAGCGACGCCTTCAAGGGCCTGTCGGTGATGTTCGGTTTCATGTTGACGCTCGGCTCGGCCGGAATCGTCAACCAGTTGATGAGCGGCCTGGTGCTGGTCTATGCGCGCGCGCTGTCGGTCGGCGACTTCGTCGAGGTCGGCGAGAACGCGGGCGTCGTTAGCCAGGTCGGCGTGCTGTCGACCAAGATCATCAACATGCGCAACGAAGAGATCACGATTCCCAATGCCGTGCTGGTCGGCAATCCCATTCGCAACTTTTCGCGGCTTGCCCGTGAGCGCGGTACGCTGGTGTCTACCAAAGTGACCATCGGTTACGACACGCCGTGGCGGCAGGTACATGCGATGCTCATCGCCGCCGCCAAGCTGACGCCCGGATTGAGGTCGCTGCCGACGCCCTTTGTCTATCAGAAGAGCCTGGAAGACTGGTATGTGGAGTACGAGCTTTTCGCGCACATGGACCAGCCGCTCAAACGTGTGTCCGTCCTGTCGGCCTTGCTGGGCAACATCCAGGATCAATTCAATACCTACGGCGTGCAGATCATGTCGCCACATTTCAACTCGCAGCCCGCCAACAATCTGGTCGTGCCACGCGAAAACTGGCATACCGAGCCGGCTGAGCCGGAGACGCCGGCCAGCGCCACGCGCCAAGGCTGATCACGGCCTGTAAAGGCAGCGGCGAAGGACTCAGCGGTCGCAGATTTCTTCGCCCGGCACGCCAGCACCGAAGCGTGGCCGCCATGCCGCTTTCCAATAGGATGTCTTGATGCTCAGTTTTGCGATCACCGTCTTTCTGTCTGCTTTTCTGCTTTTCCAGATCCAGCCAATCATTGCCAAGATGATTCTGCCGTGGTTCGGTGGCTCGTCCTCGGTGTGGAGCACCTGCCTGGTTTTCTTCCAGGCCGAACTGCTGCTTGGCTACCTGTACGTTCATCTGCTGCACGAGTTGCTTTCGCCGCGGCGCCAGAATGTCGTCCACTGCGTTCTCCTGCTGCTCAGCCTGGCGACGCTGCCGGTCATTGCCGACCCGGCCTGGAAAGACGTCGCTTTTGCCAACCCGACGTGGAACGTGCTGGTCGTGCTTGCCGCGGCAGTCGGCATGCCCTATCTGCTGCTGTCGACCACCGGTCCGCTCATGCAGGCCTGGTATGCGCGCAGTTTTGCCTCTGCCATGCCCTATCGCCTCTATGCACTTTCGAACCTGGCATCGATGATCGCGCTGTTGAGCTATCCCGTGCTCGTCGAACCGTATTTTCGGGTGCACGACCAGGCCATGGCCTGGTCGGCGGCCTATGCACTGTTCGTTGTCGCCTGCTTTGGCAGCGCCTGGCAGTCGTGGAAAGGCGTGTCGAGCGAGCGCGAGGTGCTGAAGGTGAGCAGCGAGCCGATCCCGCGACCGCCACTCGGCGAGTGTCTGCTGTGGATCGGTCTGGCGATGACCGCGTCGCTGCTGCTGCTGGCGATGACCCGTCACCTGACGCAGGACGTGGCGCCGGTGCCTTTCCTGTGGGTGGTGCCGCTGAGCATCTATCTGCTGAGCTTCATTCTTTGCTTCGACGCTCCGCGCTACTACTACCGCCCGGGATTCCTGGTCGCACTGCCCATCGCTTTCCTGGTCCTCGACCGGGTTCTCGACGGCGGCGGCATGGAAGTGCCGGTGTTGGTGAGCTTGATGTGCTTGTCGCTGTTCGTCTTCTGCATGGTCTGTCACGGCGAGCTGGTCAGGCGCCGGCCGCCGGTTCGCCACCTGACTCTGTTCTACCTGATGCTGTCGATCGGCGGCGCGCTCGGCGGTACTTTCGTCGGCCTGCTGGCGCCGGCGATCTTCAACGCCTATTTCGAACTGCCGATCGGCCTTTTCCTCTGCGCCTTGCTGGTGAGCATCGTTATCTGGCGCGACCTGCGACTGATTCGGCGCGGTCTGCTGGTCGTTGCCCTGCTGGCTTACGCTTACCGACTTGGTGGTATCTCTATCGATTACGTCGAAAACTACCGGGTAGTGGTGCGCAACTTCTACGGCCAGTTGCGCGTCGACGACGCTGACCAGGAGGGGCTTGGCATCAAACGCCGGATCCTGCACGGTCGCATCAACCACGGCGAGCAGTTTCTCGCCGCCGAGCACCGCCGTCAGCCGACTGCCTATTATTGCGAGGACTCGGGCGTCGGTCAGGCGCTGCGCGGCGTCGCCGGTACTCGGCCGCTGAAGGTCGGCATTCTCGGACTCGGAGCCGGTACGCTGGCCACTTACGGTCGCAGCGGCGATGAACTGCGCATGTACGAAATCAACGAGCAGGTCCTCGATCTCGCCCGCAGCGAGTTCAGCTACCTCGGCGACAGCCTGGCGACGATCGTCCCTGTGCTCGGCGACGGCCGCCTGATGCTCGAACGCGAGCCCGCCCAGAATTTCGACCTGCTGGCTATCGACGCTTTCTCCGGAGATTCGATTCCCACGCACCTGCTGACTCTCGAAGCGATGCAGGCGTATTTGCGTCACCTGAAAAGTGATGGCGTGCTGGCGGTGCACATCACCAACCGCTACCTCGACCTGCGCCCGGTGATCGCTGCCGCCGCCGAGCAGCTCGGCCTCAGCGCGCTGATCTTCGACCTCGACCCTGCCGCAGGCGACCGCTTCTGCCGTCATTCGGTTTGGGTGCTGCTGATGCCCGTCGAGCGCGCGGCGCAGCTGGCGAAAACTTTCCACGGCGCCGAGAAACTCGTTCCACGGCCTGGCTTCCCGGTGTGGACCGACAGTTTCTCGAACCTGCTCGGTATCCTGCAGTAGCGATTGGCGCTGGCTGCCACGCAAACCCTGGCCCGCCAGCGCCTTCCTCCCCGACCTTTTTGGTGAATTCGCCAAAGCGTTCCGCAAACCCGTCTGACGAGAGTTCGAAAAAAGTGAGGGGGCAAACAGAAAAAGAATGTTTACCACTTCCCGGCAAAGAAGCCTAGATTGAGGGCGCGCAGGCAGCCCTGAAGCATGACCCAGCCGAATCGGGCCCGTTTGCCGGTAACGCCCGCTTTTGCGGCCGAGGCGGTCAGATTGTGGTTGGCTGGCGGCAAAGGACGGGGGGGATGGAGTCAGTCAGGAGGA
>Ga0209573_1003368_pt1 | contig 17705 bp, 13 predicted proteins | sample TNRBio252014_DNA_FD_185870 | JGI IMG/M metagenome (GOLD analysis project Ga0209573, IMG submission 185870) | Wastewater treatment Type I Accumulibacter community from EBPR Bioreactor in Madison, WI, USA - TNR Reactor_6/25/2014_ DNA (SPAdes)... | ecosystem: Engineered > Bioreactor > EBPR >...
AAAATTCAGAATCTTGTCTTCCGTCTATCGAAATCGCAGAAATCGCTTAGATTTAAGGTTAAAACTCATTGCATCCTTTCATAACTTTTTCATTCAAAATGTTAATTATACTTAGCAAAGAGGTCTATTGAATCTGAAATTGATGTATTTTCTATAATCAATTTCAATCTCATCCTCGGATGTAACAGATTCCAAATGTTCTAAATTGCAAAAAAAATTCAAATTCATAGAGGTATTCATATCATAAATGTATTCTATATTAGTTTCCCAATATGGATTTCGGTTATTTCTGAATTTAACATCAGGAAACGTACTTGGCTTTAAGTCACATAATAGCCTTTTATTAGTAAAAACCAGATAATTAGGTCCATCAGCATAAATTATCGGTTCGTTTTGGAAGGTGTAGTTACGATATGTTGCAGTGATCACGGGAAATAGTATTAAGAGTGATGAATTACTGCAAATTTCTATTTGGTACTTTGAAAGTAAAAACGGAACTTTGGGTATTCATCAACGATTTTCACGTTTTTTATGCCGGAATTAGGAAAGAAACTAAAAGACCTTCGTATCAACAGTAAACTATCTCAAGCAGAGTTTGCCGAGAAGTTAGGTAAAGCCACCTACCAAGAATTAGAACGCGGAACACGAGATAAAACCGTATCCTTTGATGAGTTATCGGATATTGCGCAAAAACTCAATATATCCATATGGGAACTGATACCGGAACTACCTGCTGTCAATAACAATCATAATCAGTGGACAGGGGGAGGTATTATCTTTGGTACGCTGATTTACAACGCCTCCCCCCGACGACAGCCAGCACGCCCTCCTCACTGAAAACGCCGTCCTCAAAGAGAAGATCGCGGGATTGGAAGAACAGCTCCGCCTGATGCAGAAACTATTAGAACAGAAGAACGGGGAATAACCTTTTTCCGTACCTTTGCCCAGCCGAAGCCAGCCCCCTATGTCCGTCATCGAATTAAGCGACATCCGTAAAGAATACCGTATGGGAAGTGAAATGATCTACGCCCTCAACGGGATCACCCTTGCCATTGACCGGAATGAATACGTTGCCTTCATGGGACCGTCCGGCTCGGGTAAATCCACTTTGATGAACATTCTCGGCTGTTTAGATTCACCCACGTCGGGTTCTTATATCCTCAACGGTACGGACGTTAGTCGGATGACTGATAACGAACTGGCACACATCCGCAATAAAGAAATCGGCTTCGTCTTCCAAACGTTTAACCTCCTACCCCGCATGTCGGCATTGGAGAATGTGGCTTTGCCGCTCATCTATGCGGGCTTTTCCAAGAAGAAACGCATGGAGTTAGCCACCCAATCCCTCACCAACGTAGGCTTAGGCAGTCGCCTACACCACAAACCCAATGAACTCTCCGGCGGTCAGCGGCAACGGGTGGCGGTAGCGCGGGCGTTGGTTAACAATCCCTCCATTATCTTAGCCGACGAGCCGACGGGTAACTTGGATTCCAAAACGTCCTATGAGATCATGGCTCTTTTTGATGAACTCTACCACGCCGGGCAAACCGTCATCCTCGTTACCCACGAAGAAGACATCGCCCTCTATGCCCGCAGGATCGTCCGTTTACGGGACGGTAACATCGAATCCGACGTAGAACAAGCCGAATCCCAACGCCGGCAACCGATGGCATAAGTCTATATGTTGTGGCTTTTCGCGTTGATAATTAGTGTGATCCATGTAGGGATGGTACTATGGTTAGCTTCGGCTTGGCGGAAAAAAAGTCCCGAGAATTATGCGGATGAAACGCCTCCCTTATCAATCATCGTCTGCGCCCGCAATGAAGCCGAAAATCTGCCCCGCCTGCTGGCTTGCTTAACGAACCAAGACTACCCCGATTATGAAATCATCATCGTCAACGACCGTTCGGAAGATGAATCGGCAGAACTATTAGCCCAAACTGTTCAAAACGATTCCCGCATCCGCGTCATCACGATAACGGAAACGCCTGCGGGTTGGTCGCCAAAGAAGTGGGCAATCCACCAAGCCGTCCGCGCTTCTAAATATGAATATCTGGTCTTAACCGATGCCGACTGCACAATGGATCAACATTGGTTACGGCATATGAGCCGTCCGTTTTTAGCGGGGCAAAATCTAATCTTAGGCGTTGGTTTATATGAAAAAGAAAATACTTTTCTGAACGATTTTATTCAATACGAGACCCGCCAAACCGCTTTTTTATATACCTCAAGGGCATTGCAAGGCAGGGCATACATGGGTGTAGGACGCAATTTAGCTTACACCAAAAGTCTGTATCATCAGGCGGGCGGGATGGAAGCCATCAAAGGCAGTCTGTCGGGCGATGATGACCTTTTAGTTAAAAATATGACGGCATTTGCCCAAACGGCAGTCGTAACGCATGGGGAGTCCCTTACGTGGTCGCATCCGAAAAGAACGTGGCATGAATGGTATCAGCAGAAGTTACGTCATTTAAGTGCGGGCAAGCGTTATCACCGAAATTCACTACTGTTTTTGGGCGTTTATCACCAGAGTCATCTGCTTTTGTACCTGATTTGGCTAATTAGCTTTTGTGATACCGAAAAAAACATCTTGTTTTGGACTAATTTTTTTATTTTTGTAGGGTTATTAGGAGCTAAAAATATAGTCATTCAACAGATTACTCGGCGATGGGAAAAACGATCTTTTTCGCCGAAGGATGTGTTGTATGGTTTTTGTTTCGCTGTTTACATTGCTATTTTAGTACCGCTTAGTGTACTCCATCGTCCCGTATGGAAACCAACGAAATCCAACCCAGCAAACGCTCCGCAGAAGACCACCGATTGATCGAGTCCGCTATTTCCGGTAACGAAAAAGCGTACCAAAAGCTGATGATGAAGTACCGTAAATCGGTTTATTACCTCATCTTTAAGATGGTGCGTAACCCCCAAGATGCCGAAGACTTAACGCAAGAAACATTCGTCAAAGCCTTTTCTTCCTTAGCCAAATTCGATACCCGCTACGCGTTCTCCACTTGGATTTTTAAGATTGCCTCCAACAATACCATTGACTTCATCCGCAAGCAACGGATGCAGACCTATTCCATCAACGAATCGATCAATACCGAGGACGGCGTTAACAATCCTTTACAAATAGAAGATACCGGACTCATCGCCCACGACATCGTCATGCGCGACCAACGCAAGCAATACCTCGCCATTGCCATCGCCAAACTGCCCGAACGCTACCAACAGCTCATTACCCTGCGATATTTTGAGGAATATTCCTACGAAGAAGTCGCCGAACACCTCAAAGTACCCCTCGGAACGGTTAAGGCCCAGCTCCACCGCGCCCGCGAACTCCTCAACGAAGAGTTAAGCCGGATCGAGCATAGCCTTTAATCCTTCGCCAAACCCTCTTTTTCATGTTCCATGATTCGCATCCGCATCACTTCCGGTAAGGGATGGGAACGCATCTGCACGGTATCATATGCCACAAGGACGGCTTTGGCTTGACCTGCAATGTCCGCAAGGTTATTATTACGGACAAACACATATTCCATATCGAAACTTTTATTGCCCAAACGAGACACCCGCGAATAAATAGCAATGCGGTCATGGATAAATATCGGCTGACGGAAGTCCACCTCCACCCGCGCCAAGATCATATTCAGCGTGTCCCAGTTTCCGTCCCATTGTAGCACGTCGTAGGCGTATTGCACCCGCGCCTGCTCTAAGTAAGTTAAATACTTGGCGTTATTCACATGGCGGAGCATGTCAATATCTCCATAACGGACGGCGATTTCGGTGCGGTGTTTGAAAAGTGAAAGATCAGTCATATAGACAAAAGAAAGGCAAAGATAATAATAAGTTGTTTAGCATTTACACATATTCAACTCCGACTGCTGATTGGGTACGGTTCAGAATTGCTACCGGCAGTAATTTTGAAATCAGGCAAGCCAACTGCTTTTAGGGTAAATGCTTGCTTTTTCATAGGGCAAAGATAGCTGATGCGAAAAAGATTCATCTCACCCCGTGCGAGAATTATGAATTAATAATTAATTGTTTATTTATCAAAATTGAATTGTTAATTTATGCACCATTATTTAAGACAAAATAAGCGATTATTATCAAATAAATTAATCTTTTTAACGCTCCGTTCAACGCGAAAATAGGGTTGAACCGGTTGCGAATAAATCTAAATTTCAGCTAATGGCTTTGTAATTTTTTTGAATATTTTGAAATACATTACCAAATTATTGCTAAAATCATACGTCAATCGCATACATGCTTATAAAGCAATGCGGCAGTTGTACATGAACACGTATCTGTAAATGTATTTTTTATTTATTCATAAATAAAGCCCTATTCTGGAAGTTCTTGACGGAGGTTTTCCGCTTCCCAAACGACATCCAAGACGGCATTATCCATCGAAAGGTACGCCCACCGCTCAATATCAGCGTGGAGTAAGGCAACGTCGGCAGGGTTGAGGGAAGTAATTTTGGCTTGGCTCAGGTAGCTTACGGTGTTGGAAATGGTAGGATTATGCCCGATTATCAGGAGGGAAATGAAGCTGTCATCGGTCGCATTGATGATTTCCAACAGGGTTCGGGTCTGCGCGTCGTATATTTCGGGTAAGATAATCAGGTGTTCCGCCGGAAAATCCAATGCTTTGGCTACGATATTGGCGGTAGCTTGGGTTCGCGCAGAATGCCCTGCGACGATCACTTCCGGCATCCTATTTTGATGCTTCAATGTAATGCCGATAGCGTGGGCTTGGCGTTCCCCTTTGGGGGTCAGCCTGCGGAAAAGGTCAGCCCCGGCGGGGTCAGCTTCGGCATGACGCATCAGGAGCAAGTTACGGTTAACCATCAGTAGGTAGTTGAGTTTGAGGGGCAAATTAATAAAAATCAGGTAGTTGTTACGCCAAAATCTATTATGCTAAGCATAGAAATGCTAATTTTCGTCCGTGAAACGACTACTAACCCCTACTTTTCAGATACAAGCGATCACCGGCATCTGGTTTACACTGTTGTTGCTGATTTACATCATCAAATGCCATGCCAATATGTGCGATTTGGATGTCTTTTTACGGGCGGGCAGGCGGCTATTGAATAGTGAACCAATGTATAATTTAGCGGACGGGCATTTCACCTTCAAATATTTCCCCGTCAACGGCTTGATTTTCGCAATGCTATCCCCACTAACCTACCCGATTGCAAGCATGATCTGGTGTACACTGATTGCATTCTGCGGTTGGTTTGGGATGAAAATTTGCTTTCGGTGGGCGCAGGAAGATGTTGGCTTTAGGCTAAGTCCCTTGACATTATTCCTGACACTCTTGATCTTAGCCAACTATTTCATCCAAGAATTCCAACTCGGGCAGTCGAATGTGATTATGTTTTATGCCATCCTGCGTTCGATTGATGCTTGGCGTAAACAACAGGAGCTACCTACTGCCCTGTGGTGGGTGCTGGCTTTCGTGATTAAACCCTATGTCCTACCCTTTCTGCCCTTTTTCTTCTGGAAACGAGCCTATCGGACGGGTTTCATCGCCTTGGGAACGGCTACTGTTTTGTTTTTTGTACCGGTTATCTTCTACGGCTGGGAGGGCTTTTGGGGGGTTATCAAAGGTTTGGGGGATACGGCAGGGGGTTCTTCGGCAAGTTTGGCGGAAAATGAATACAACGGCTCGCTTTTCGGCATGTTTACCAAGATGGGTATCGCTCCTTATAAAACTGTAACCATTTGTTCTGCTCTGACGGCTTTAGGGATCGGTGGATGGTTGGCAATCAGTTCTTGGGGCAAAGCAGATCCCCAATCTTTGGCGATAGAAACAGCTGTTATAATGATATTAACGCCCTTAGTCTCCCCGCAGGGATGGGTGTATATCTATTGGTGCGGAGTGGTCGGCGTTGTTTGGATCATCGCGCGTTGGCAAGGCTTAGCGGCATGGGAAAAAGGCTTGGCATCCGTCATTTTTGCCGGCATGGGACTGCTGAATTATGAAGTTTTAGGTAAAAAACTCTACCATGGGGTGTTGATTTCACCGATTATTCCATTATTGATGGTATCGTTTGTAGTTTTATTGTTGCATTTGAAAATAAAATTTAAGCCCAAAGATTTAACAAGTGCGTGAATTATTTTCCAAAATAAATAATTATCATTGCACTCATTTTACAAAACTATGGCTTTTGATGCAAATTTAGTAGAACGGGTACGTGAATTACTCGTCGTTCACCAACCCAACGTCGCGGAACAAAAGATGATGGGCGGAATAACCTTTATGGTGAATGATAAAATGTGCGTTGGTGTGAAAAATGACGACCTGATGTGTCGCATTCATCCCAATGCATATGAACAAAGTCTACAACGTCCCGCCTGCCGTCCAATGACGATGGGCGGAAAGGCAATGAAAGGCTACGTTTTCATTGCACCCGAAGGCACGGCAAGCGATGAAGATTTACGCTTTTGGGTGGAACTGGCTTTGGCGTTCAATCCATTTGCCCAAGCCTCCAAGAAAAAGAAAACTGCTTAACACTTTCATCTTTCTACTTAATTACAACTACATCAACTCCAATGACTACTTAATTTTAAGTAACAATTCTCGCTATGGAACTAAGTGCAAGTTATTAGCCTTTATGGTCTTGTACGATTTTATAGCGTTTCGTGAAAAAAGAGATTACCGTAGGAGTTATCGGTTCGGGTTTTGCAGGTCTTGCCGCTGCTTGTGTGCTGGCAAAAGATGGTCATCGCGTCATCCTTTGGGAAAAAAATGACCAAACGGGTGGACGCGCCCGCCGACTGACTGCTAACGGTTATACTTTCGACATGGGACCCAGCTGGTACTGGATGCCAGATGTTTTCGAGGCTTTTTTTCAGCTTTTCGGCAAGCAAACGGCGGATTTTTATACTCTTAAAAGGTTAGACCCTTCCTATACCGTCTTTTGGGATCAGGGACAACGATTGGACGTTCCTGCCAACTACGACGCGCTGAAAGCCTCCTTTGAAAACATCGAAAAGGGTTCAGGTGAAAAGTTAGATGCGTTTCTTGCCGAAGCCGAGTACAAATATCGCGTGGGCATCCATGATTTGGTGTACAAGCCTGGGAGATCACTCTTGGAGTTTGCGGATGTACGGTTTTTAATGGGACTCTTTCGCTTACAGGTCTTTAATTCGATGGCTTCGCATGTGCGCAAGTTCTTCAAAGATGAACGGTTAATCCAACTCATGGAGTTTCCCGTACTCTTTCTGGGGGCATTACCGAAGAACATCCCAGCCCTGTACAGCTTGATGAATTACGCCGACATCAAACTCGGTACATGGTATCCTGAAAAGGGGGGCATGTATCGCATCGTTCAAGCGATGACGGATTTAGCCCTTTCGCTTGGCGTGGAGATTAAAACATCCGAACCCGTGAAGGAATTAGTCATCGAAAAGGATCGGGTACGCCGCGTGCTGACCGAAAAAGGCTCTTATTCCGTACAGGGAGTGATCGCTTCCGCTGATTATCAACACGTAGAATCGGCTTTGCTTCCCGCTAAGTATCGCAATTATTCGGAAGCCTATTGGCAGAAACGGGTATTAGCTCCTTCATCTTTTATTTATTTTCTGGGCATTGAAGGCGAAATTCCCGAACTGCATCACCACAGCCTCTTTTTCGATGCGCCTTTTCTGCCTCATGCTGAAGCCATTTACAGTCGCCCTTCCATGCCGGATGAACCGCTCTTCTATGTCAGCTGTCCTTCTCGAACGGATGACAGCCTTGCCCCTGCGGGACATGAAACGCTTTTCATCCTCATTCCCACTGCCGTTGATTTGGATGATTCGGAGACGATTCGGCAGAAGTATTACCACATTGTCATGGATCGCTTGGAAACGCGTATCGGAAGGGAGATTCGTTCTAAAGTACGATTTTTCAAAAGCTATGCGCACCAAGACTTCAAAAACGACTATCATGCCTTTCGTGGGAACGCTTACGGGTTAGCAAATACACTCCGACAAACAGCTATCCTGAAACCTTCTCTCTTTAATAAAAAGGCACATAATTTACTTTATGCAGGGCAGTTAACTGTTCCGGGACCCGGTGTTCCGCCCAGTTTGATCTCCGGACAGGTCGCTGCTAAGGAAATGAAACGCTTTTTGGAAAATAACGCTTAAAAAACCGACTCCTTAACCAATTTATACTAAACAATGAAGTTGTATCAAGATGTAGCCTACGACACCGGCAAACTAATCACCAAGCGATACAGCACGTCTTTTTCCATCGGGACAAGACTTTTGGGAAAAGACATCCGCCAAGCCATCTATGCTATCTACGGTTACGTGCGGGTAGCGGATGAAATCGTGGACACCTTCCACACCCACGACCAAGCTACGCTTTTACATCATTTCATCCGTGATACCGAATGGGCGTTACAGCACGGTATCAGCACCAACCCCGTGATACAGGGCTTTCAAGAGGTGGTTCATCGGTACAAGATTGACAAAGAATATGTTGATGCGTTTCTTTCCAGTATGGAGATGGACTTAAACCCGCAAAGTTACGACCGTACCAAGTTTGAAGCCTACATTTACGGTTCGGCAGAAGTAGTGGGGTTGATGTGCCTCCGCGTTTTTTGTGAAGGCGACGATGCTTTGTTTCGTCATTTATTAGCTCCCGCTCAGGCGTTGGGCGCGGCGTTCCAAAAAGTGAATTTTCTGCGGGATATGCAGGATGATTACCACCGTTTGGGTCGAATTTATTTCCCGAAAGCCGACTTCAGCAACTTTGACACCTGCACCAAACGTGAAATCGAGGCAGAGATCGAAGCCGACTTCCGCCACGCGCTATCGGGTATCCGTCAACTGCCGACTTCGAGCCGGTTGGGTGTCTATGTCGCCTATAAATATTATCGGGCATTGTTTGAAAAAATCCGCACCAAAGAACCCAAACAACTGCTTTCGGGTCGGGTACGTATCCCTAATTCGGAGAAGATGCTTTATCTGGCTTCGGGCTATCTGCGGTATCAGATGAATTGGTTGTAGGTGGCGGATAAAAGTCTAATTCTTCTTGCTCAAATGGATCAATCGGTTGGAAAGTACGTTTACGCAGTTTCATGCGTAAATAAAAATGCAAAGGCGAATAAACAACCACAATACCCATATTCAGCACGAACTTCCATACAGGGATACCCTGCGTAATCTCATCCAAAAGCGGATCAAAAAGGACAATCAAAAACTCAAAAAGCATCAGCAGGCAGGCAAATATCGCCATATCCATCACCCGCTCGGGTAACTCGTATTTCGTTAGAAACAAGAGGATCGCAAAAAAGCCAATCAACACAAAACAGATAAATATGTACTGCAAGTTATTCCGACGTTCCTTTTCGGCTTGCAGACGGATTTCCTTTTGCTGTTGAATCTTTAATTCTTGGGCATATTTGGCTTTAATGCGTAGGTCTTCGTACTGCTTGTTGACTTCAATTAATGAATCCGTAAACTGCTTATACCATAACAACGCCCGAAATGCTCCCCGATAATCCCCCGTAGCAGACTCCACTTGGTATAAAATTTCGGCGGATTCCTTCATCAAAGGCAAATTATGATGTTTTTTAGCTAAAATCAAGGCTCTGCGGGCAAAGGGTTCTGCCTTTCGGGGACGGTTGACCGCTCGGTAAATGTTTGCCAGATAATAACAACACCACGCCAGCTCATCCGTCTGTTTGTGTCGTTCCAAATATTCCGCTGATTGCTTGAGATTTGGGAGGGCAAATTTGTATTCACTGGCTTGTAAATAACAATAACCGATTCCAACTTGGGACAATATTATTTGCATCGAATCTTGTAATCGTTCACTCAAACGCATTGACTGTCTAAAATATTCGAATGCTTGCAGGTAATTACCCTCATCCGCCCAAACTTTTCCCAAATAGTACATACATTCTGCCGTTCGGGCTTTATCGCCTGCTTTTTCCAAACGCTCCAAGCCTGCTGCTCCAATAGTTTTGGCATCATAGTATGCCTCCGTCTGTCGTAAAGATTCACATAACAAGCATTGCCAATATCCTTTCAAAGAATCGGATTTTGATGACGCAATCAGTCTCGATAAACTGTCAATATGAGCGGGCTTCGGATGAAAAGATTGTGCAAACACCTGTACTATCATTAATATCCAAATGATGCCACACTCAACCAATATGTGCAGGCATTTCAATCGGAACATACAGCAAGGCAAACACAACACAATTTAAGGTTTTTGCAAAAACTACAACAAATTTACGAAAAGAAATGCCTGTATCGTGCGATTGATGAAATCATTATGTATCTTAGGCTAATTTTTCACTACTTTTCACGATGAAACGGACTATCATTTCTACCCTTTGTGGAATAATTCTTTCAGGTAGTGTTGCCTGTAAGAAAGAAGATCAACCCAAAAGGGAAGCCCCCAAATATACTTTAGAAACGCCGGCACATTTTCCGCCGATAATTCCCTTTCCCGATAATGAATTGACGGCGGAGCGGGTTGCACTCGGAAAAAGATTATTTTATGATCCGCTATTGTCTATTAACTATAAGATTAGTTGCGGGTCATGCCACCTGCCCGAAAAAGCCATGACTGACGGTCTTCCGCTATCCACCGGCATCGAAGGACGCAAGGCGGCGCGAAATTCAATGCCGATATTCAATTTAGCGTATCAAAATTCATTTTTTTGGGACGGTGGCATCCCCACCCTTGAACGCCAAGTGCTGGGTCCCATCGAAAACCCCAACGAAATGGGTAACCGGATTGATACCGTCATCGCCCGATTGAAACGCCACCCCGAATACCCCGCCCTTTTCGACAAAGCCTATGGTGAGGGCGTTACCGTTTTGGCTTTAACCCGAGCCATTGCCGCTTTTGAACGGACACTCATCAGTGGTAACAGTGCCTATGATCGCTACATCACGGGTAAAGACACCAATGCACTCCTGCCCCAGCAAAAGTTAGGCATGAAAATATTTTTCGGGGAAAAGGCAGAGTGCTTCCACTGCCATACAGGCGTATTGTTTACGGATTTGACCTTTCAAAATAATGGTTTGTATGACGAATACCGCGATCAGGGACGTTACCTGATCACGGCTCGGGAACGAGACAAAGGAAAATTCCGTGTACCATCCCTACGTAATGTAGCCCTGACTGCCCCCTATATGCACGACGGTTCATTAAAAACGTTGGATGAAGTGATGAATCACTATCGTTCGGGTGGTAAAAATCATCCCAATAAGAGTCCTCAGATCAAAGAGATTCGTTTAAGTGAAGAAGAAAAACAGTATCTCATCTCCTTTTTGGAAGCCCTGACGGATACGGGTTTCGCCGCCAAAGCCCGCTAATTTTTTTTATTTTAACATATAAAAAAAGCCCTCGCACCAAATCGGCGAGGGCTTCTATCGCTAAGCAGGAACTATGATTAGTTCACTACCACTTTGACTGTTTTGGTCTCATCGCCTTGGATGAGTTGTAATTGATAGATTCCTTTAGCAACGGAGTTGTTTAAGTCAACCGGAATGCTATTGTAACCTTGTGTCGTTTCGTGGTTGGTTTCAAACACTTGACGACCTAAGTTATCGAGTAAGCGAACGATTACTTTTTCCGTTTGGAAGGAATTGAATTCTACGTTAAACGAGCCGTTGGTCGGGTTCGGATACACAGAGAACTGCGAAGCCGGATCAACCACCGTTACATCATCACCACGGAACTGAACGGCGAACGTCCAGAAGGAGCTACCTAAAGTATTCGGCGATACACGGCAAACGTCGCATTGGGTACGAACGCGAGCCTCGTAAGGAATACTGCGCGAGAAGCTGAATGGGAATTGATATACACGACGACCACCTACTAACGGAATTTCGTTCGTACAGAGGAGAATGTTTTGCCATACCGTAGCACCACTGGTAGCACTGCGCCATTGGATCGCATAACCTACTGCACCCGGAACGTCAACCCAAGAGATTTCGATGTTCTTCGTTACGTTCGTTTCAGAAACGACGCGGAATTGGAAGCCCGTCGGCGTAGCTAATACAGGGTTGGTAGCGCAAAGCGACGCACTGCCAAATGTTGCAATCGTAGAGAAACCGGAACAAGCAGAACGTACACGGAATTCGTAGTTACGACCCGATTGGATACCGGAAACGACTGCGGACGTGTTGTTCGTTGTGATGGAGTTCCAAGTACCTTGCGTAGCCTCACGATATTCTAATACATAAGGCGCACCACCCATGATAGCCGTCCAGTTCACCGTTACGGAAGAACCGCCGTCTACTACAGAGGTGATCGTCGGGATCGTTTGACCCGAGCTGGCGATAACAATCGTACCGGTGTTAACCGCACAACCGTTAGCATCAGATACTCTTACAAAGTAAGAACCAACACCTAAGTTAGAGAACATTTGAGACGTACCGGCAGACATCATCGGATTACCGAGTGCCATCATCGTGTTCGCATCAAATAATTGGTAAGTTAAGCCCGTTTGGATACCGTTACCCGTTACCGTTACCGAACCGTTCGTCATACAGCCTTGGGGGCTGGTTTGAGCAGAAACAACCGGTGCAAGACCTGCAGTAACGTTGATCGTGTGGAGCGGTTGCGGGTTGAAAGTACGTGTACAGCTTCCATTGCTGATCGAAACTAAACGAACGAACGTCGTTCCGTTGATCGCCGGACTCATTAACGTGTTAGAACCGTTTACAACAGCTACCGGAGCTTGGTTAACGCCGTTGATCGAGTAAACGAGAACTGCATTACCAATACCACCCGGAATCGTTACGTTGATCGGTAACATCGCGTTAGAACCTTGGCAAACCGTTTGCGAAGCAACCGGTAAAGTAGCGTTCGGAGCGTCAACGACCGTGAATGTTTTAACATCCATGGCAGAAGGTTGGCAAGGCGCACCTGCAACGTTCACACCCGTTAAAGCAACAGAATAAACGCCCGGAGCGGAATAGTTACCGTTTAAGGTTAACGTACCGTTCGGACCAACACCGTTAGCCGTTTGGTTAGCACCACCGTTTTCAGCGTAAGTGAGCGACCATGCTTGTGCCGGAGCTACACCCGGTAAGGTAACCGTAGCCGTCGGAACAGAACCTGCACAGAAAGAAGTACCACTCAAGTTTAAGGTTACAGCACCTAACGTACCCGGCGTTACCGTGATCGTTTGGATACCACCTGCTACGGAAGTACAGTTCGTCGTGTTGTTTTGAACAGAAATTAATTCGTATTGGAACGTGCCGAGACCCGGTAACGGATTCGGAGCGAACGAGAAGCCGTTGATGTTACCCGTACCGGAAACGGAACGCGTAATACCTTCACCCACGCGACGATAGAATACCGTCCAGTTGTGGTTGGCATCATCAATCATAGATACGTTTACACTCAAACGCGGATCAGAACATACCGGAGCTAAGTTAGCACCGTTCCAAGCCGCCATCGGTAAGTTACGTACTTTTACTTCAACAGAAGAATTCAACGCACCGAAGCAGCTACCTGCCGTGATGTCCACTAAGCTATACGTAGTGTTCGTCATGATCGGCATCATCGGAGCGATGTTAATCATCGAAACGTTGTTTGCTTGGATGGTTTGGATCACACCGTTGTTGATGCGGTAACGTAACGTTACGTTCGGACTGTTGGGAACCATTACATTAACAGTCGGAACAGAACCCATACAAACTGCGGCTTGGTTGCTACCTGCGAAGGAAGCCGTTACACCGGTATTCGTTACGTTGAACGTACGTGGAGTCATATCTACTGTCGGTGCGCAAGCAGGGCTTCCTACACCGAAGAAGAATAAGTTAACGAGTTGAACCGTGCGAGTACCCGGAGTCGCGTAATTACCGGTTGCTGTTAAGTTGAACGTCGGACCTACGCCGATGTCAGCTTTCAACACACCGTTTTCACGCCATTGGATAATGTATTGTTGAGCTAAGCCGATACCCGGAACACTCAAGGTGAGGGTCGGTAAGTTACCGGCACAAACATCACCCGGTTGGGCTAAGGTTACAGGCGCACCTGCACCTACGTTGATTGCTTGAACAGACTGGCTTAATACTTGCGTACAACCCGTAGCATTGTTCGTTACACGACGGATGCGGTAAGTAGTAGAAGCTAAGGTAGGCATTTGTGCCGGCGTGAACGTATAGTTCGCATTCGGACCGATACCCACTTTTGTATCTACATAACGAACAGAGTTATCAGCGTTGAGGGCTTCGTATTCCATTGTCCACATTTCGTTAGCACCTACGCCGGAAATGTTAACACCGAGAACCGGCATCGTGTTCGGGCAGTAGCTGAACGGAACTTGCGTCCATAAAGCATTCGGGAGCGAACCACCTGCAACTTGTAAGTTGATCGTAGAAACAGCCGGAGCCGGAATGAACGTACAACCTGTAGAAGTATTCGTGATTTGCGTGATGCGGTAAGCCGTGTTAGCACCGATATTCGGAGTCGGAGCTAAAGCAACCGTATCACGACCATTTGCTTTGGTTTGTAAACGGTTGATCGGCGTTTGAGCCACTCCGTCAATAGACCAATCAATGCGGTAGCTTTGTCCTTGCGGGATGTTGGCTACTACTGCGTACATAGTCGGAACTACACCACCACAAGCAGTTGTCGGCAACGGCATTTGGAATTGAACTTCCGGTAAGATGTTCGCCGTGTACGTTCTGCTGAGGTTCAAGTTATTCGTGCAACCGCCGATTACCTCGATACGGTCAATGAAGATCGTTTGGTTCGTGAAAGAAACATTCGTCGGCAACATGAAGTTAACCATCGGACCACTCATCGGAGCAGTCATCATTTGCGCACTTGCACCTTCGCGGTAGTAGATTCTCCAAGTACCCATGCCGGACGGCGGAACATTAGATACATTCAACGATACGGACGGCGAACCTCCTTGGCAGAAAGCAGTCGGCGTGTTGTTGAAAGCAACCATCGGGAGTGCGTTGGAAGGCGTAGCAAATACCGTGATAGCGTTACCTAACGTTACACCGCACTGACCATTCGGAGGTGTGATGGAAGAAAGGCTGTACGTTACCTGCGTAGCGTTGATGTTACCCGTCGTTAATTGATACCAGCCCGTGAAAGCTGCGTTGATCGTTTGAGAACGGTTAACAGCGATACCACCTAACGGAGTTTCTACGTAGTTGATTACCCAAGTACCTGTCGTCGGTAAGTTCACTTCGATCATCGGCATACCACCAATACAGTAGCTCGGAGCCGGATTACGGAAGTTAATCGTAGCGGAGGTTACGGGGTTAGCGTTCGTGGAAACGTTCGTTAAGGTCTCACTACAAGTGAGGTTACCCATGTTGGGGTTCGGAACGTTCTCGAACGAATCAAAGAAGTATTGCCATAACGCCGTTTGAGTACGGAGGGTCGGTTCTAAGATACCATTGATGGTTAAATTATCAACCGTTAAGCCTGCGCCTGCACCCGGATAGATTTTGGAAACAAACGGAACCGTTTGTTGTGTACCTGGAATGTAAATGCGACCTCTTACACGGAAAGGATAGTTTGCGGGGATACCCGTTACGTCAAACGTGATTGCCGGAGCTGTACCACGACAGAACTGGGGAATGTTATTGAACGTGAATTGCGGAGCCGCATTCGCGTCAATAGCAATAGCATCAGCGATGTAAGAAGGACCGGCGTAGTTGGTCGTACAACCACCTGCGATGATATAACGTAAGTAATACTTAGCTGTACCGTACTGAACGGAAGGATAAGTAGCATTCGTTAAGCGATGGAATTCAGGCCCTGTACCACGTTGGATTTGTAAGCCGGAGAGAGCCATCGTTTGACCGTTTTGCTCTTCCCAACCGATTTCCCAAGTCGTATTTACGCCTACGTTATCCACGTCCACCCATACTTGCGGAGCAGTACCGTCGCAGAACCAAATCGGATTATCACGGAACTGAACGTCCGGCTGTTGGTTCGTCGGGTTGATCGTGTACATCGAAGCGATACCTAAGTTCGTCGGAGTGTAAGCACAAGTTAAAGGTGCAGTAAAGCAAACCGTTTGGAAAGAAACCAATTCAAACGTAACCGGAGCTAACGGAGTGATGTTGAAGCCCGGAGCTAAAGCGGCACCTGCGTTATCTAAAGCGAAACGAACAGTGTCAGCACTGATGAGCGTAGCATCAATTAAGGCAACGTTTAACGGTCCAAAGGTTTGCGTTGCACCGCCGTTGATTTTGTACTGGATCGTAATGTCAGGACAGTTAGCGATGTCGCGTCTTCTGAACTCAACTACAACCGATGGGTTTTGACCCGGACAGAAATCCTGCGGCGTGATAGATACCCATGGGGTAGGTCTGATTTGGAAGTTACGCGTTACGCTTGTCAACGTTTGGTTGCAAGAACCGTTGATATTACCACGTGTTACCGATAATAATTGGTAAGTCGTAGTAATGATAGCCGTCGTATTGTTAACCGGTACCGGGTGTTGCGTTAACGTGATCGGGTTACCTGCAAATACGCCTGCCTGCGTGTACGTTACACCACTACCTACTAAGGTGTAGTTGATCGCGTAAGTATCGCCGGCGTTGAAGCCTTGTAAGTTAACAGTGATCGGGAGCGTTAAGCCACCGCACTGTAACGAGTTGTTGGCAGGTGTGCTGAACGTTGCTCCCAACGGTGTAACTACACCGTTACGACAGAAGCCCGTAGCCGTGAAGTTCGGTGTGAAACGGCAACAAGTTCCTACGTCGAAGTAAGGGAAGCAGAACGTCGTATTTCCGGCGCGAACGGTAGTTGGTAAGTTGAATACCATGTTACCGTTAACGTCCGGCGTGAAAGTGATTAACGTATCACGTAACGGAACTTCGAGGTCTTGCTGTAAGTAAGCACGGAATTGCGTACCAGCCGTGAAACCGGAAACCTGAACCTGAACCAACGGTTTAGTGTTGGGGCAGAAGTTAAAGTTATTAGCCGTAATCCACGTGAAGGTAGGTGTCATCATCCCGTTGTAAACGACTGCACGACCTTCGTTGGTGTTGTTCGCAAATGCTAAGCCCGGATTCACATCCCAGCCCGGAACACCAATCACAATGTCAGAATACGTGTCGTTACCCGTAGAGAACTCGGTAACACCGCCTTGCGCACCTTGGATCGAACCGGCTACGCTCGTACCGTATTCACCGCGAATGCGATTGCCTTCGAGAATGCAACGGTTGATTGTACAGGTGTACCCTTGTAAACCGGAAGCAGAACCGTAGTAAACGACTGCCGTTCCTTCATCAGTATCTAATGGCGAAGCGGGACCTTCCATGAAGGGCGCGCCTACGATTAAATCACCGAAGTTATCTTCGTTTAAGTCACCGGCAGAAGAGATGCTATAACCATATAACGCACCTACTTGATTAGATTCACAAACGAACTCACCGGATACCATAGTTTGGGTAAACGGTAAAGCCGCATTGTGTGCCGCAGCGTGCGTATTTTGGAAGGTATTGGTCGGCGTATTTGATACGAAGATAGCACCTTCATTCAATTCGTTGGAAGGCATTACCCCATCATAATACGGAGCAGATACCGCCAAACGAGCATTACCATAAGTTCCGGCATGACGGTTAGCACCGTCAAAGATTTGACCCGCTACATCGAAACCGAGTTGCGCACCCATTTGGTTACCTTGAACCACGCGAATACCATTATTCAATGCGGCGTTACCGATCGCACGGTTGACATTAACAGCAATATCACCAGCCGCTAA
>Ga0209573_1003369_pt1 | contig 17705 bp, 14 predicted proteins | sample TNRBio252014_DNA_FD_185870 | JGI IMG/M metagenome (GOLD analysis project Ga0209573, IMG submission 185870) | Wastewater treatment Type I Accumulibacter community from EBPR Bioreactor in Madison, WI, USA - TNR Reactor_6/25/2014_ DNA (SPAdes)... | ecosystem: Engineered > Bioreactor > EBPR >...
AGCCCAGCGCCCGGTCGCCGACGGTGCCGGGGCGGACGGTCTTGGGATCCGAGCACGGGCGGCTCGGCTGAATCGCGAAGGCCGCTCAACATGCGGCTCAGTACCAACGAAGTTCTCAGCGCCGGAATCTCAGCAATCGTGCACGTCAGGACCATGTCACATGCGCTGCGAACATGTACCCGGCACCATAGACGGTCTTGATGATCTTGGGGTTTTGAGGATCGGCTTCGAGCCTGCGGCGCAGGCGCGAGATGCGAACGTCAATGCTGCGGTCCAGTGGGGACAAGTCATGTTGCCCCAAGAGTTGCTCTCTGGTCAGGATCTGGCTGGGCCGTTCGATGAACGCGCGCAGAACTTGTGCTTCTGCGAGGCCGAGTACATGCTCGCTACCCGCAGCCGAGCGCAGCGTGTTGGCGGAGCAGTCAAACGCCCATCCTTCAAACCTGGCGTGCTTGCGGCTGCTCCCCGTTGAGGCGGCGGTGCCCATACCCCGGCGCCGCAGCACACTGCGAACCCTGGCCACCAACTCGCGCGGCTCAAAGGGTTTGACCATGTAGTCGTCGCCCCCCAACTCCAGTCCCATGACCCGGTCCACCGTGTGGCCACGGGCCGTGAGGATCAGGACGCCACAGGTGTAGGTGCTTGCGATCTGCCGCACCAGCTCAATGCCGTCCAGGTCGGGCAAACCCAAGTCGACGATGCAGAGGTCGGGTCGCCGGACCGGCAAGCGCCGCAGAGCGTGTGTGGCGGTCATGCAAGTCTCGGTTGCAAACCCGAATTCCTCCAGCGCGCTCGTCACCAGCCGCGCGACGGCGAGGTCGTCCTCGATGACGAACACCAGCGCTTGGGCTGGCGTTGGCGACGCCGATGAATCGGAACTCATGTTGCCGATACTGTGCGCAGCCACGCCGCGAGCTGGTCGCGCGTGAAGGGCTTGCCCAGCACGTGAACATCTTCTCCGCAGGACTCCCCCGCTGCATAGCCGCTCATCATCGCCACACGGGGAACGCGACAATGCAGCCGAGCGTGAGTGGCGACCACGCGCCCATCGATGCCGCCGGGCATCACCATGTCGGTCAGGACCAGGGCGATCGAAGGCGTCCGATCAAGAATGGCCAACGCCTCGCTGCCGTTCTCTGCTTCGAGGACCGAGTAGCCCAACGCCAGCAAGTCCCGCCGCACGACCTGCCGCACATTGCGATCGTCCTCCACCAGCAGGGCCAGACCCTGGGATTCGCCGCATGCCTCTTTGAAGTCGCGCGCCGCCAGGTCCCCCGCTTCAGGCGAGTCGCAGGCTGGAAGCCAAAGCGTCACCGTGGTTCCGAGCCCGGGCTTGCTCCGAACCTCAATGCCCCCGCCGGACTGTTTGACAAAGCCATACACCATGGCCATGCCCAAGCCGGTGCCCGACCCGACGTCCTTCGTTGTGAAGAAAGGCTCGAAGATCCGGGCGATGGTGGCTTCATCCATGCCGCAACCATCGTCGCGGACGCTGATTGCCACGTAGGCCCCGGCTTCCAGTTCGAGCGCGGCGGCAGCCTCGGCCCTCAGCTCGCGCAATTCGCCGTGCAGAGTGATGTGGCCGCCCGTTGACGTGGCATCCCGGGCATTCAGGATCAGATTCAGCAGGCTGCTTTGAAGCAGCTGCGGGTCGGTGAGGGCCCAGGTCGGACCGCCGGGCTCGTCAGCCGACAGGTTCCGGTCCTCCGGAATGGACCGCCGCACCAGGCGCATGACCTCCGCGACCACATCGCCGGTTTCGGTCTCGCGCACCACCAGGGGTTGCTTTCTAGCGAACGACAGCAGGCGTCGAATCAGGTCGGCACCCCGGCGTGCCGCCTCAATCGCAGGCACCACGAATTCGGCGACATCGCTGGTGTCGCTTCGTTCACGCTGCAGGGCTTCCAGGTTTCCCAAGACAACCGTCAGGATGTTGTTGAAGTCATGCGCCAGACCACCAGTGAGTTGTCCGAGCGCCTCCATCTTCTGCGCCTGGACGAGCATGGCCTGAGCCCGCAGTTGGTCGGTGATGTCGAAGGTCAGCTCAAAGCAGCCGGCGACCGTTCCGTCAGGCCTGATTTCCGGGATCAGTGTCGTGCGCGCAACCAGCGATCGACCCGTCTTGGTGGTCACGTCGTACTCAAAGTTGACAGACTCGCCCCCCAGAGCGCGAACGACGTTGTGCTTGATGCCGGCGTAGGTGTCAGCGCCAAGGTAGGCCTTGGCGCTGACGCGTTCGGGCTGTGCCGGGTCCAACCCAAACCACTCGTGGTAGCCGCGATTGATGTAGCGGTAGTGCCGGTCGGCATCGAAGTAGGCGATGAGCGCCGGCACCGAGTCGGTGATGAGCCGCAATTGAGAGCTGCTGCGATGAAGTTCGGCCGTGCGTTGCGCGACCTGCGTCTCCAAGTCGGCCGCGTGCTCCTGGATCGCCCGTTCCGCCTTGCGCTGCGAAGTGACGTCGGAGTAGATCGTCACGAACCCGTGGCCAGGGACCGGAACGCCGCGAATCTGGATGATCGTGCCGTCGGGGCGAACCCGTTCGAAGCAATGCGGCTCGAACGTATGCGCAGCCTCGATACGCAGTCGGACGAACTCCTCGACGTTACCGGTTCCGTACTCGCCACGTTCGGCGTTGTAGCGAATGAAGCCCTCGAAGGGGGCGCCGACAAAGGCAAGTGAGTCGGGAAACTCCAGCAGATTCAGGAAGGTGCGGTTCCAGGCCACCAGCCTGAGGTCGCGGTCAATCAGCGTGAAGCCCTGGTCAATGAGGTCGAGCGCGGCTTGCAGGGTCGCATGACGAGGCGGTGCGGGGGTGCGGTCGAGCTCGCGGTCTTCACTTGGATTGGACATCGCCGTCACCGCACTGGGGTTTCACCTTAGTCGACCGGTTCAATTCTAGGAGGCGCAACCGCGAGGAGGCATCGATGCAAACATTCGTCACATTGCCCTGCAGGCCTTGAAAAGGTCTGCGCTGATCCTTCGGTGCAGACGCCCAGCACTTGCCGTGCACGGGCGCGACAACGAGGAGACAAGGGCAATGCACAGCCATCCCTACGCACTGGGCCTGGACAAGAACGCGGCGAACCATGTCCCGCTGTCGCCCCTGAGTTACCTGCAGCGGTCGGCCGGGGTCTACCCCCAACGGGTGGCCGTCGTGTACGGGGACCGCCGCCAGACCTGGGCTCAGACGTACGACCGATGCAAGCGGTTTGCATCGGCGCTGGCCCGCCATGGCGTAGGGGTGGGCGACACGGTCGCCGTGATGCTGCCCAACGTGCCTGCTATGTTCGAGGCGCACTTCGCCGTGCCCATGACCGGTGCGGTGCTGAACACGCTGAACACCAGGCTTGACGGCGAAGCCATCGCCTTCATGCTGCAGCATGGTGAGGCCAAGGTGCTGCTCACTGACCGCGAGTTCGCGCCCATCGTGAACAAGGCGCTGGCGCTCATGGGCGAGCGCCGCCCCCTGGTGATCGAGGTCGAGGACGAGACGGCACCGCCAGGAAAGCGCCTGGGCACACTGGACTATGAGGCCCAGGTTCAAGCCGGCGACCCTGGATTTGCCTGGACGCTGCCCGGCGACGAGTGGGATGCCATTGCGCTGAACTACACCTCCGGAACCACAGGCAATCCGAAGGGCGTGGTCACGCACCACCGGGGCGCCTACCTGAACGCGGCCAGCAACATCATCAGCTGGGAACTGCCGCAGCACGCGGTCTACCTTTGGACACTGCCGATGTTTCACTGCAACGGCTGGTGCTTTCCGTGGACCCTGGCGCTGAACGCCGGGACCAGCGTCTGCCTGCGCCGTGTCGATCCTGTGCAGATCTTCCCCCTGGTCCGCGAGCACCGCGTCACGCACCTGTGCGGCGCACCCATCGTCTACGCGATGCTCATCAACGCGCCGGTCGAACAGCGCCAAGGCCTCGGGCACACCTTGAAGGGCCTGATAGCCGGCGCGCCACCGCCGCCTGCCGTGATCGAAGGTTGCGAGGCCGCCGGCATCGAACTGACCCACGTCTATGGGCTGACTGAGGTCTATGGTCCGGCGGCGGTCTGCGCCAAGCAGGAGCACTGGGGGGCCTTGCCGAGCGAAGAGCGCGCCCGCCTGAACGGACGACAGGGGGTCACCGGTCCGATGCAGGAAGCCATCGCGGTGCTCGACCCGGAAACCCTTAAGCCGGTGCCTGCCGATGGGGAGACCATGGGCGAGATTTTCTTCCGCGGCAACGTCGTAATGAAGGGCTATCTGAAGAACCCGAGCGCCACGGCCGAGGCCTTTGCGGGTGGGTGGTTCCACACGGGCGACCTGGCGGTGATGCACCCGGATGGTTACGTCAAGATCCGGGACCGCAGCAAGGACATCATCATCTCCGGCGGCGAGAACATCTCGTCCATCGAGGTCGAAGATGTGTTGCATCGGCATCCTGCCGTGATGGCCGCGGCCGTGGTGGCGCTGCCCGATGCCAAATGGGGCGAAGTGCCCTGCGCCTTCGTTGAACTCAAGCCCCAGGCTGATGCCAAGGAGGCCGAGATCATCGAGTTCTGCCGCACGCAGCTGGCGCGCTTCAAGGTGCCCAAGCGCGTGATCTTCGGCGACCTGCCCAAGACCAGCACCGGCAAGATCCAGAAGTTTCAGCTGCGCGAACGGGTCAAGTCCGCCAGCGCCATCGAATGAGAACGGCGATGGCGAGCGAATTCATCCTTGAGACGCGGGGCCTGACCAAGGAATTCAAGGGCTTCGCGGCCGTTCAGGACGTGAACTTGAAGATCCGACGCGGCACGATCCACGCCCTGATCGGGCCCAACGGCGCAGGCAAGACCACGGTGTTCAACCTGCTGACCAAGTTCCTCCAGCCCACGAAGGGCGAGATCGTCTACGAGGGGGTGGACATCACCTGCGACGAGCCGGCACAGATCGCGCGCCGCGGCGTGATCCGTTCGTTCCAGATCTCGGCCACCTTCGGCCACATGACCGCGCTGGAAAACGTGCGCGTGGGACTTCAGCGTCGCCTGGGAACCTCCTTCCACTTCTGGCGCAGCGCGTCCAGCTTGAGGCAGCTGGATGCGGAAGCGATGGCATTGCTGGAGGAAGTGGGCCTCGCCAGCTATGCGCGCACCCTGGCCGTGGAAATGCCCTACGGCCGAAAGCGAGCGCTCGAGATTGCCACCACGCTCGCGCTGGACCCGAAGCTGATGCTGCTGGACGAACCCACACAAGGCATGGGGCACGAAGATGTGGACCGCGTGGCCGAACTCATCAAGCGGGTGGCGGTCCGCCGAACAGTGGCCATGGTGGAGCACAACCTGTCTGTCGTGGAGAAGTTGTGTGACCGGATCACGGTGCTCCAGCGGGGGCAGATCCTGGCCGAGGGACCCTACAGCGAGGTGTCCAGGGACCCGCGCGTGCTGGAAGCCTACGTGGGGGTGGAAGCATGAACCTGCTGCCCACCCCGGCACGAGGCGACACGGCCGCCGCCGTGCCCAAGGGCAACGAGATGCTGCGGCTCACCGACCTTCATGCCTTTTATGGCGAGTCCCACGTGCTGCATGGCATCGACCTGCGGGTGGCCGAGGGAGAACTGGTGACCCTGCTGGGGCGCAACGGCTCGGGGCGGTCCACAACCTTGAAGTCCATCATGGGCCTGGTGGGGCGGCGCAGCGGCTCCATCATGTTCAACGGGCGCGAACTCATCGGCATGGCCCCGCATCGAGTCACCCGCCTGGGTGTGGGCTTCTGCCCCGAGGAACGCGGCATCTTCTCGGGCCTGAGCACCGAGGAGAACCTCATGCTGCCACCGGTGGTGCGCTCCGGCGGCATGACGGCCGAGGAGATCTACGAGGTCTTCCCCAACCTGTACGAGCGCCGGGCCAGCCCGGGCACCCGCCTGTCGGGCGGCGAGCAGCAGATGCTGGCCATGGCCCGCATCCTGCGCACCGGCGCCCGCCTGCTGCTGCTGGACGAAATCACCGAAGGCCTGGCGCCGGTCATCGTCAAGAAGCTGGGTGAGGTGATCCGGCTGCTCAAGGCGCGTGGCTACACCATCGTGCTGGTGGAACAGAACTTCCGCTTCGCCGCGCCCCTGGCCGACCGCCACTACGTGCTGGAGCACGGTCGCATCGTTGCCACGGTCGAGAAAGAAGAACTGGCCGCCAAGACCGAGATGCTGCACGAACTGCTGGGCGTCTGAGCAGGTTCCGGTGCACCGCCATCCCTTGATCGACCGCTACCCAACCCCAACCCACAACCTCATGGAGACGCACGTGACATTCAAGTGCCTGGCCCTCGCTGCGGCCGCTGCAACCCTGCTGAACCCCGCCCACGCCCAGATTTCGGACAACGTGGTGCGCATCGGCGTGCTCACCGACCTCTCCGGGGTTTACTCCGACGTGTCGGGTAAGGGCACGGTGGTGGCTACCCAAATGGCCATCGACGACTTCGTGGCCAAGGAGCGGCCCGGCTTCAAGGTGGAGATGGTTTCGGCCGATCACCAGAACAAGGGCGACATTGCGGCCAACAAGGCGCGCGAATGGTTCGAGCGCGAGAAGGTGGATGTGGCCAGCGAACTGGTGACCACCTCCGTGGCGCTGGCGGTGCAGAAGATCGCCAAGGAGAAGAACCGCATTGCGCTGATTTCCGGGGCCGCATCGACCCGGGTGACGAACGAAGACTGCAACGACGTCACGGTGCACTGGACCTATGACACCTACGCGGTGGCCAACGGCACCGCCAAGGCCGTGACCAAGACCGGGGGCAAGAAGTGGTTCTTCCTGACTGCGGACTATGCCTTCGGCCATTCGCTGGAGAAGGACGCCATGGACGTGGTCAAGGCCAATGGCGGCGAGGTCGTGGGCTCGGTACGTCACCCGTTTCCGGGTTCGGACTTTTCGTCCTTCCTGCTCAAGGCCCAGAGTTCGGGCGCGCAGATCATCGGCCTGGCCAACGCCGGCGGTGACACCATCAACTCCATCAAGCAGGCGGCCGAGTTTGGCGTCACGCCCAAGCAGGCGCTCGCAGGCCTGCTGATGTTCATCACCGATGTGCACTCGCTGGGCCTGAAGGTGACGCAGAACATGTACCTCACCGAAGGTTTCTACTGGAACCTCAACGACGAGACGCGCGCCTGGTCCAAGCGCTTCTTCGATCAGCACAAGCGCATGCCCACCATGGTGCAGGCCGGGCAGTACTCGGCGGTGATGCACTACCTGAAGGCCGTGAAGGCGGCAGGCACGGACGACACGGCCAAGGTGATGGCCCAGATGAAGAAGACGCCCGTCAACGACTTCTTTGCCAAGAACGGCACCATCCGGGAGGACGGGCGCATGGTGCATGACATGTACCTGTTGCAGGTGAAGAAGCCCGCCGAGTCCACCGTGCCCTGGGACTACTACCACGTGCGCGCGACGATTCCCGCGGCCGAGGCCTACCAGCCCCTGGCCGTGAGCAAGTGCCCGCTGGTGGCGAAGAAGTAGAGCAGCAGGCCAGACAACAGCCCCTGTGGCCTGCCCTTGGCAGGCCGTGTGTCGGCGTGCCTCATCCACGGAGCGGACCCATGACCGTATTCGGCATCTCGTCGCAAGCCCTGTTCGGCCAACTGCTGCTCGGGCTCATCAACGGCTCGTTCTATGCCGTTCTGAGCCTGGGCCTGGCGGTCATCTTCGGGCTGCTGAACATCATCAACTTCTCGCATGGCGCGCTCTACATGATCGGCGCCTTCGTGGCGCTGCTCGGTCTTGAGCACCTGGGCATGAACTACTGGACGGCGCTGGTCGTCGCGCCCTTGGTGGTGGGCATCCTGGGTGTGTTGATCGAGCGGACGATGCTCAGGCATCTGTACAAGCTCGATCACCTGTATGGGCTGCTGCTGACCTTCGGCCTGGCCCTGATCGCTGAAGGCGTGTTCCGCTACTACTTTGGCGTGTCCGGCTCGTCGTATGCCCCGCCGGAGGAACTGCAAGGCGGTGTGGACCTGGGCTTCATGTTCATGCCGCTTTACCGCGGCTGGGTCGTGCTGGCATCGCTGGCGGTGTGCCTGGCCACCTGGTATGTGATAGAGCGCACGCCACTGGGTGCCACCTTGCGTGCGGCAACGGAACGTCCTCAACTGGTCCAGGCCCTGGGCATCAACGTGCCCGTGCTGGTCACGGCCACCTACGGCGTGGGTGTGGCGCTTGCGGCATTTGCCGGCGTGTTGGCAGCGCCGGTGATCCAGGTGAATCCGGTGATGGGGTCCAACCTAATCATCGTCGTGTTTGCGGTGGTGGTGATCGGTGGCATGGGGTCCATCGCGGGTTCGATCGTCACGGGCTTGAGCCTGGGTTTGGTCGAAGGTGTGACCAAGGTGGTCTACCCCGAGGCGTCTGCCGTGGTGATCTTCGTGATCATGATCATCGTGCTGCTGTTTCGTCCGGCTGGCCTGTTCGGCAAGCAGGCCTGAGTCCCAAACGAAAGCAAGTGATGAACCTCCCTGGAACGCCCACCGCAGCCGGGCGCCGCACTCAGACGTCTTCGCAGCATCACGTAGCAGTCTGGAGCGTGGCCATCGTGCTGGCCCTGGCGGCACCCTGGGTCATCTACCCCACGTTTCTGATGAAGGTGCTCTGTTTTGCGCTGTTTGCCTGCGCCTTCAACCTGCTGTTGGGCTACGCCGGGCTGTTGTCATTCGGCCATGCCGCGTTCTTCGGCGGCTCGGCCTATGTCTGTGCCGGGCTTGCAAAGTACCTTGGGCTGACCCCCGAACTTGCCATCCTGGCCGGTACGGCCGTGGCGGCGGCATTGGGTGGCCTGTTCGGCTGGCTCTCCATCCGTCGCTCGGGGATCTACCTGACGATGATCACGCTGGCGCTCGCGCAGCTGGTCTTCTTCGTAGCGTTGCAGGCGCCGTTCACCGGGGGCGAGGATGGGCTGCAGGGGGTCCCCCGCGGCCACCTGCTGGGCTTCATCAGCCTCGGGGACAACCACGCGATGTACTACTTCGTGCTGGCCGTTTTCGCGCTGGGCTTCTGGCTGATCCGACGTACCGTCCACTCGCCTTACGGTCAGGTTCTGAAGGCCATCCGCGAGAACGAGCCGCGCGCCATTTCGCTGGGCTACGACGTGAACCGCTACAAGCTCCTGGCCTTCGTGCTGTCCGCTGCGCTGGCGGGTACGGCGGGCGCGCTCAAGGCGCTGGTCTTCCAGCTTGCCTCGTTGACCGACGTGCATTGGCACATGAGCGGCGAAGTGGTCCTGATGACCTTGCTGGGCGGGCTGGGCACCTTGGTTGGACCGGCCGCCGGCGCCCTGGTGATCGTGGCCCTGGAGAACGAACTGGCTGACAAGGTCGGGCCTTGGGTGACGGTGATCATGGGATCGATTTTCGTGGTCTGCGTGCTGGCCTTCAGGCGTGGCCTGGTCGGGGAACTGTTGGCCCTGCGAGGCCGCACCGACATCGACCCGTCCTGATTCGCGCAGGTGCGACCAGCGACTCGACAACCTCCGATACACCTCCAAGGACCCGACCATGACCTACGCCGCACCGACGCGCGAGATGCTGTTTGTGATGAAGGAGATCGGCGGACTCGACGCCGTGCTTCAGCAGCCCGGCCACGAGGAAGTGGACCCGGATCTGGTGGACGCCATCCTGGGCGAGGCGGGCAAGTTCGCCACCGACGTCTTGGCGCCCCTGAACCAGCCCGGCGACCGACAAGGCAACCGCTGGGAGGCCGGCCACGTCGGCACGGCCGACGGCTTCAGGCAGGCCTACGCCAGCTTCTGCGAAGCAGGCTGGCACGGCATGCCAGCAGACACGGAGTTCGGTGGGCAGGGCATGCCCACCTTGCTTTCCACCGCAGTGTTGGAAATGTGGAAGTCCTCCAACATGGCCTTCTCGCTGTGCCAGATGCTCACCCTGGGTGCCGTGGAAGCCATCAGCCACCACGGCACGCAGGCCTTGAAGCAGCGCTACTTGCCACCCATGGTGGCCGGTCGTTGGACGGGAACCATGAATCTCACGGAACCCCAGGCCGGCTCCGACCTGGCCGCGTTGCGGACCAAGGCCGCGCCAGAGGGGGACCACTATCGCATCAGCGGTACCAAGATCTTCATCACCTGGGGTGAACACGACATGGCCGAGAACATCGTCCATCTCGTGCTGGCCCGGCTGCCGGACGCCCCGCCAGGGGTGAAAGGCATCTCGCTGTTCCTGGTGCCAAAGTTTCTGGTCAATGAAGACGGCAGCCTGGGCGAGCGCAATGACGTGGTGTGCGCTTCCATCGAGCACAAGATGGGCATCCGGGCCAGCGCCACCGCGGTGATGAGTTTCGGCGAGGAGGCGGGTGCCAAGGGCTGGCTGCTGGGCGAGGAAAACAACGGCCTGGCCTGCATGTTCACGATGATGAACCACGCCCGGCTGAACGTCGGCCTGGAGGGAGTGGCCATCTCCGAGCGGGCCTACCAGCAGGCGCGCACCTACGCACTGGACCGCGTGCAGGGCAAGACCCTGGGGCGCGAAGGTGAGGTCAATGCCACCATCATTGGTCATCCGGACGTGCGCCGCATGCTGATGGACATGAAGGCGCGCACCGAAGCGCAGCGCGCCCTGGCCTACTTTACGGCCGGGCAGATGGACAGGGCGCATGGACATGGTGATGTGGACCAGCGCCGGCAGGCGCAGCAGCTTGTCGACCTGTTGATCCCAGTCGTCAAGGGCTGGTGCACGGAAGGCGCCCAACTGGTCACCGCCACAGGCGTCCAGATCCATGGTGGCATGGGCTTCATCGAAGAGACCGGTGCCGCTCAGCACCAGCGGGATGCCCGGATCACAACGATCTACGAAGGCACGACCGGTATTCAGGCCAACGACTTGATCGGACGAAAGCTGTCCAGGGATCGGGGCGCGGTGATTCACCGCCTCATCGATCAGATGAGCGCAGACGCCTCAGCGCTGGCACGGCAGACCGATGCCGTAGTGGCCAGTCTGGGAACGTCCCTTCAGCGTGGCGTGGACGAGCTCAACAAGGCGACAGCCAGCGTGTTGGCATCCGACGATCGCGAAGCGGCAGCAAGCGCAGTGCCGTACCTTTGGCTCGCAGGCACTGTGACGGGAGGGTGGCTGATGTGCCGTGCCGCCGACGCTGCGACGGTTCAACTCGGGGCGGGCAGCGACGACAGGGGCTTTCTTCAGTCCAAGCGGATCACTGCACTGCATTTCGCAAGGCACATGCTTCAGCAGGCTCCGGCCATGTGCGAGGCCGTCGCCCATGGCGCGGAGTCCACCCTGGGCCTGCACCAGGACCAGTTCTGACCCTCCACCAAAGGACGAGACCATGAACGAGCTGAATGGCTACGACATCGAGGACCTTCGTCCCGGCATGCACGCCACTTTTTCCAAGACCATCACGGAGGCGGACATCGTCCTGTTTGCCGGCGTGTCCGGCGACAACAACGCAGTGCATGTGAACGAGGAGTTCGCCGCAGCAACGGCATTCGGGGGCCGCATCGCGCACGGCTTCCTGACGGCCAGCGTCATCTCCGCCGCGGTTGCCAATCGATTGCCCGGCCCCGGCACCATCTACATGGGCCAGCAGCTGAAGTTTCGCGCGCCTGTGCGACCCGGCGACACGGTGAATGCCACTGTGACGGTGCAATCGGTGGACCCGACCAAGGCGCGTGCTGTGCTGACCACCGTGTGCCGCGTTGGCGGCAATGTCGTCATCGAAGGCGAAGCGCTGGTCATGACCACCTCGTCGGCCCGCCGCAACGCCGCCGCGACGGCCGCTGTTCATGCCGTCGGGAGCCTCGCATGAAGATCCTTGTGGCGGTCAAGCGCGTGCTTGACTACAACGTCAAGCCGAGGGTCAAGCCCGACGGCAGCGGGGTGGACCTTGCGGGCGTGAAACTCAGCATGAACCCCTTTGACGAGATCGCGGTTGAAGAGGCCGTCAGGCTGAAGGAGAGAGGCAACGCCACAGAAGTGGTGGCTGTCTCTTGCGGTGTTGCCCAGTGCCAGGAGACGCTGCGCACAGCCATGGCGATGGGTGCTGACCGGGCCATTCTTGTCGAGTGCGCAGAGGAACTGCAGCCCTTGGCCGTGGCCAAGTTGCTGAAAGCGCTGGTAGACATGGAAATGCCCTCGCTGGTGATTCTTGGGAAGCAGGCCATCGACGACGACTGCAACCAGACCGGACAGATGCTTGCCGCACTGGCCGGGCTGCCTCAAGCGACCTTTGCCAGCAGGGTCGAAGTGGTTGATGGCAAGACAACGGTCATTCGAGAGGTGGACGGTGGCCTCGAGACACTGGCATTGACGATGCCGGCCGTGATCACCACAGACCTGCGTCTGAATGAACCGCGGTACGTGACCTTGCCCAACATCATGAAGGCCAAGAAGAAGCCGCTGCAGGCGCTGAAGCCCTCGGACCTGGGGGTCGATGTGACGCCGCGCATCCGCACGGTCAAGGTCGAAGAGCCACCTCGCCGCGGCGCAGGCATGAAGGTGGCGGACACGGCGATGCTGGTGGACAAGTTGAGGAACGAGGCCAAAGTGATCTGAACGAACTGTGGGCTCTCACCATTGAACCCACAGCTCAGGCGCGCGCACATGCAGCGATCCGAGATTCTCGAGCGATTCGGTCCCCGCGAGTCGATGGACTATGACGTGGTCATCGTCGGTGGTGGGCCAGCGGGACTGGCATGCGCCATACGGCTGAAGCAACTGGCCGCGCACGCCGGGCAGGAAACCTCGGTGGTCGTGCTGGAGAAGGGTTCCGAGGCAGGCGCGCACATCCTGTCGGGCGCCGTGATGGACCCGCGGGCCCTGACCGAACTGTTCCCGGACTGGCAGGAGCGCGGTGCGCCACTGAATCAACCGGTCACCGGCGACGATGTCCTGATCCTTTCGGCAAGGCATGCCTGGCGCACGCCCGATGCCCTGGTGCCCGCGTCCATGAACAACCACGGCAACTACGTGGTCAGCCTGGGCGCGGTCACGCGGTGGCTGGGGGAACAGGCCGCCTCCTTGGGGGTGGAGATCTTTCCAGGGTTTGCCGCTGCTGAATTGCTGTACGACGAGCAGGGTGCCGTCGCGGGTGTGGCCACCGGCGACGTGGGCATCGGCAAGGACGGCCATGCCCACGTGGGCTTCCAGCTTGGCATGGCGCTGCATGGCCGCTACACGATTCTGGCCGAGGGTGCGCGAGGCCATTTGGGGCGGCAAGCCATTGCGCGCTACGGCCTCGCGGATGGACGCGACGTTCCCAGCTACGCGATTGGCATCAAGGAGCTGTGGGAGCTGGACTCACAGCAGGCCGACCCCGGCAGGGTGATCCACACGGCGGGATGGCCGATGGACCGCAAGAGCTTCGGAGGCGGTTTCCTCTATCACCTGGAGGGTGGCCGGGCCACGCTGGGCATGGTGGTGGGCCTGGACTACCGCAATCCCTGGCTGAGCCCGTTCGAGGAAATGCAGCGCTGGAAGACCCACCCGCGAATTCGCCGCATCCTTGAAGGCGGCAAGCGAATCGGCTACGGCGCACGCGCCATCAATAACGGAGGCATCAACGCGCTGCCCAAGCTTGTGTTTCCCGGTGGCGCGCTGGTGGGCTGCGAGGCCGGTTTCATGAATGCCGCGCGCATCAAGGGAAGCCACGCCGCCATCAAGACCGGCATGCTTGCCGCTTCGGCGGCCTTCGATGCCATGGAAGCCGGGCGCCAGCGCGATGAACTGGTAGCCTATCCCCAGGCGTTTGAAGGCAGCTGGTTGGCGGACGAATTGCAGCGCAGCAAGAACTTCAAGACTTGGTTCAAGAAGGGCTTCTGGACCGGCACGGTCATGACGGGCGTCGAGCAGTGGTTGCTGCCCAAGTTGGGTGTAGCCGTACCGCCCTGGACGCTGCACAACCAGGTGGCCGACCACACGCGGCTGCAACCTGCCGCTCAGAGCGTGCGCATCGAGTATCCGAAGCCCGATGGCACCTTGACCTTCGACCGCCTGTCGTCCGTGTTCCTGTCGAACACCAACCACGAGGAAAACCAACCGGCGCACCTGACGTTGAAAGACCCCAGCGTGCCCGTGCGTGTGAACCTGGCCCGGTTCGCAGGACCGGAAAGCCGCTACTGCCCGGCCGGCGTGTACGAGTTCGTGCACGAGGAGGGCAAGGACCGGCTGATCATCAATGCCCAGAACTGCGTGCACTGCAAGACCTGCGACATCAAGGACCCGACGCAGAACATCGTCTGGGTGACCCCAGAGGGTGGCGGGGGGCCGAACTATGCAGGGATGTAAGACACGACGCCGGGGCCGCCGCTGCGACGCCGAGATCGCAATTCAGGAGAAGACATGACCGTACTTGTCATCGCAGAACACGACAACATGTCAATCCGGCCCGCCACGCTCAACACGGTGGCCGCAGCGGCAATGCTGGGCGACATTCACATCCTGGTCGCCGGGACCAACGCGCAAGGCGCCGCCCAGGCCGCCGCCCGGATCTCTGGGGTCACCCAGGTGATCCTCGCCGATGCGCAGGCGCTGGCGGACCAACTCGCTGAGGCCGTCGCAGCCCAGGTGCTTGCCGTGGCCGATGGGTACAGCCACATCCTCTTCGCGTCGACTTCCCACGGCAAGAACGTGGCGCCGCGTGTGGCCGCAGCGCTGGACGTGGCCCAGATCAGCGACGTGACCAGGGTGCTCGCGCACGACACCTTCGAGCGGCCGATCTATGCGGGCAACGCCATTGCGACCGTGCAGAGCCTGGATGCGGTCACGGTAATCACTGTACGAACCACAGGCTTCGATCCCGTAGAGGCCGTTGGTGGAACCGCAGAGCTCAGACCCGTGGCCGCCGTCACCATCGATTCGGGCAGCCGTTTCCTGGGGCGGGAGATCGCCAGGAGCGATCGGCCTGAACTGACGTCGGCAAAGATCATCGTCTCAGGCGGGCGCGCCATGGGCTCAAGCGACAGTTTCAACGAGGTACTGCCCCCATTGGCAGACAAACTCGGCGCCGCCTTGGGTGCAAGTCGCGCCGCGGTGGACGCGGGCTACGCCCCCAATGACTGGCAGGTGGGTCAGACCGGAAAGATCGTTGCCCCGCAGCTCTACATCGCATGCGGCATTTCGGGGGCGATCCAACACCTGGCCGGCATGAAAGACAGCAAGGTCATCGTCGCCATCAACAAGGACCCAGAAGCTCCCATTTTCAGCGTCGCTGACTATGGTCTTGAGGCGGACCTGTTTGTCGCGGTGCCCGAACTTGTCAAGACACTGTAGGTCAAGGTCGATATGGCGATGCTGCGAGCCTGCCTTTGGATGCTGCGCAAGCGGAGCAATCCTGATCAAGGCTCTCTCCTGCCCGTCTATGAAGGCGCAGCTTGGCTGCCAAACGCTTCGATCGTCGATCCGTCAAAGAGCGCGTTGCCTGGCGCATACCAACCTGCCGCATCGTTTGGCCGGCCAGAGGGCAAAGCAAGGAGTGTCAAGTGCAAGACGATTCTCTGATCCAACGCACGGCATCGGCATACGCCTATCCGCTGCTCATCAAACAACTGTTGCATACGCCGCTCGCCGTGGCGCCAACGCAGGAGATCGTCTACCGCGACCAGAAGCGATACAACTATCGAGAATTGCGGGAACGCATCGGGCGACTGGGCAGCGGCCTCGACACGTTAGGCATCTCCCGCGGCGACACGGTGGCCGTCATGGACTGGGACAGCCACCGCTATCTTGAGAGCTATTTCGCCGTACCGATGATGGGCGCCGTGCTGATGACTGTGAACGTACGTCTGTCACCGGAACAGATCGTCTACACCCTCAACCACAGCGGCGCGAAGGCCCTGCTCGTCAACACCGAATTCCTGCCTGTGCTTCAGTCGATCCGAGACCAGCTCGAATTCGCCAAGGTCTTCGTGTTGTTGAACGACGATGCCGCCCAACCGCTGCCTGCAGGGTTCGCGGCCGAATACGAGGCGATGCTCGAGGCGGCCTCACCGGATCACGAGTTCCCGGACTTCGATGAGAACACCCGGGCGACGACCTTCTACACCACGGGAACCACGGGTGCGCCCAAGGGCGTGTACTTCAGCCACAGGCAACTGGTGCTGCACAGCCTGGCCACGATGGGGGCCCTGACGGGCGCGCCCCACCAGGGCAGGATCCACCGCGATGACGTGTACATGCCCATCACCCCGATGTTTCATGTGCATGCCTGGGGCATGCCCTACATCGCGACGCTCATGGGCCTGAAGCAGGTCTATCCGGGCCGCTACGTGCCAGACAGCCTGCTGAGAAGCATCGAACAGGAGAGGGTCACGTTCTCGCACTGCGTGCCGACCATCCTGCACATGCTGCTTTCCAGTCCGGTATCGGCGGCGATGGACCTGTCGCGCTGGAAGGTGATCATCGGCGGCTCGGCATTGCCCCAAGGACTGGCACAAGCCGCCGTGCAGCGCGGCATTGATGTCTTCACAGGCTACGGCATGTCCGAAACGTGCCCGATATTGACCCTGGCGCAGGTCAAGACATCGTTGATGGGCGACGCGGCCAGGGAACTTGCCACGAGAACGAGGACGGGTTTGCCGGTGCCCCTGGTCGACCTGCGCATCGTGGACGCTGAGATGCGCGACGTGCCGCACGACGGCAGGTCTCCCGGAGAGATCGTCGTTCGCGCGCCCTGGTTGACCCAGGGGTACTACAGAAGTGAGGCGGCGTCGGAGGACCTCTGGAACGGTGGATATCTGCATACAAACGACATCGGTGTGATCGATGGCGATGGCTATGTCCAGGTGACCGACCGCATCAAGGACGTGATCAAGACAGGCGGAGAATGGGTTTCGTCGTTGGAAGTGGAAAGCCTGATTTCAAGGCACGAGGCGGTCAGCGAAGCCGCAGTCATCGGGGTGAAGGACGCGAAGTGGGGCGAACGCCCCTTGGCCTTGGTTGTCTTGAAGGCGGGTTGCGCAGCAGACCAAGAGGCGATCCAGGATCATCTGAGTGCCTTCGCGGTGGCCGGCACCATTTCGAAGTACGCCGTGCCGAGCACCGTGCTTTTCGTTGATGCCATCGAAAAGACCAGTGTGGGAAAGCTCAACAAGAAGCTGTTGCGCGAGAAGTACGAGCGCCCGTAGCAGGCTGTGCGCCTGCACGCTTGGCCCCTATCGCTTCTACTGAATGCGGATACTCATCGCTGTTAGGGCCGAAGACGCTTCGGCCGAACTCGCAAGGGCGTTGCGGGCGGATGGCCACGCCTGTGATCATGTCGCCTCCGAAGAGGCGACGGCAGTCGCATTGCTGTCATCGCCGTTCGACTTTGCGGTTGTGGACCTTGGGCTAGGGTCACCCCCAGGCCCGCCAATGATTGGCAGGCTCAGAGCCAAGGCCATAAAGACGCCGATCTTGTCTCTCGCGCTTTCGGGGAACTCGGCCGAACGTGCAGCTGCCCTTGACCGTGGAAGCGATGACTGCGTCGGTCTGCCAGTGGACTCTTCGGAGATCCGGGCTCGCGTCCGAGCCTGGACTCGCCGCGCCATGGGCAGCGCAAGCAACATGATCCGACATGGCCCATTGAAGTTCGACACTGCTGAGAGGACTGTCTTCATCGAGGGACAACAGGTTCAACTTTCCCGGCGGGAACTCTCGTTGTTGGAGATCCTCATCAGCCAACGAGGTCGGTTTGTGAGTAAGGACCGTATGGCTGAGATCATGTTCGGATGGGGGGAAGAGGTCACG
>Ga0209573_1003370_pt1 | contig 17702 bp, 16 predicted proteins | sample TNRBio252014_DNA_FD_185870 | JGI IMG/M metagenome (GOLD analysis project Ga0209573, IMG submission 185870) | Wastewater treatment Type I Accumulibacter community from EBPR Bioreactor in Madison, WI, USA - TNR Reactor_6/25/2014_ DNA (SPAdes)... | ecosystem: Engineered > Bioreactor > EBPR >...
AGGATCTCAAACAGCGAGGCCTTCTCGAGGACACCCTCGTGATCTGGGGCGGGGAGTTCGGCCGCACCCCCGTCACCGAAAACGGCAACGGGCGCGACCACAATCCGCACGGCTTCACGATGTGGATGGCCGGCGGTGGCGTGAAGGGCGGCATGGCCTACGGGAGCACCGACGACTTCGGCTTCAAGGCGCAGGAAAACCGTCTCCACGTGCACGACCTGCACGCCACGATTCTGCATCTGTTAGGCCTCGACCACGAACAGCTCACCTTCCGTCACGCCGGACGCGACTTCCGCCTCACCGATGTCTATGGGAAGGTGGCGAAGGCGGTGGTGGCGTGAGCCGATCGGGGTTTCACCCTCCCACCTGCGCGACCCAGTCCTGCAGATTGTAGTAGTTCGTCACGCGCGCGATGCGGCCTTCGGCGATGTCGAAAAAGGCGCCGACACGCAGGTGGTATTTTTGTCCCGCCGCTTCCGGCAATCCCTCGTCGGTGACGAGATACTCGCCGCGGATGTAGAACTCCGCCGCCGCACGGGTGCCGCTTTCATCGGCCATCACGACGAGGTCCTCGACCTGCTCGGCGTAGCAGCGGTCCATGTGGGCGAGGAATTTCTCAAAGGCCTCCACCCCGGGCACGCTGGCGCCCTGGTTGATGTCGTGGACGACGCCCGGAGCGAGCAAGCGCAGCATCCCGGGTCGGTCGCCCGCGTTGAAGGCTTCGTAGTAAAGGCGGATCAATTCTTCGGTGTCGCTGGCAGTGCAATTCATCGCGCCGAGATTCGCGCAGGGCGGCGCTTTTGACAAGGCACGAGGTGCCGGGAAACGGGGCCGGACAAAGGAGCTGAGCTTTTTTGAACAAAAACATGCAATGAATGTCAAAGCCCTCAAATCCCAACATTCGCATCGTCTCTGCCAAGGAAGGCTTGGCGTTGACGGGTGAAAACAGACTACTCTATCCCCGAAGAGGAACCCCATGAATCCGAACCAGTTCACCAACAAGCTGCAAGAGGCTTTCCAAGCCGCCCAGTCGCTCGCGAATTCGAGGAATCACTCGGAATTGAGCTCCACCCATCTGTTCGCCGCGCTGCTCCGCGAATCCGACGGCGTGACCCGTCCCGTGCTCGAAAAAATCGGGGTGAACACGAGCCGTCTCGAAACGGCGGTGAATCAACTCCTCGACAAGAAGCCTTCCGTGCAGGGCAATGCCGGCCAACAGGTCTACCTGAGCCAGGATCTCCGTGCGGTCATGAATACCGCCGAGAAGGTGAAGGAGAAGATGAAGGATGAGTTCACCAGCGTCGAACACGTTCTCCTCGCCATGATTCAAGAGGGTTCGGTCGACCTCAAGACCCTCTTCAAGGAGAACGGCATCACCGAGGCCGCCCTTTCCCAGGCGATCACCGCGGTGCGCGGCAGCCACCGGGTCACCGACCAGGATCCCGAGGGCAAATACCAGACGCTCGAGAAATACGGCACCGATCTCACCGCGATCGCCCGCAAGGGGAAGATCGATCCCATCATCGGCCGCAATGACGAGATCCGCCGGGTCATGCAGATCCTCTCGCGGCGCACGAAGAACAATCCCGTCCTCATCGGCGAACCCGGCGTCGGCAAGACCGCCATCGCCGAGGGTCTCGCCCGCCGCATCGTCAGTGGTGACGTGCCGGAATCGCTCAAGAACAAACGCCTCATCGCGATGGACATCGGCTCGATGATCGCGGGTGCGAAATACCGCGGCGAATTCGAGGACCGCCTCAAGGCCTTCCTCAAGGAGGTCACCGACAGCAACGGCGAGATCATTCTCTTCATCGACGAGCTCCACACCATCGTCGGTGCCGGCGCGAGCGAAGGCGCGGTCGATGCCTCGAACATGCTGAAGCCGCAGCTCGCCCGCGGCGAACTCCGCACGATCGGCGCGACGACGCTCGACGAGTATCGCAAATACATCGAGAAGGACGCCGCCCTCGAGCGCCGCTTCCAGCCGGTGATGGTGAACGAACCCTCGCCCGAGGACACCATCGCGATCCTCCGCGGGATCAAGGAGCGCTACGAGGTCCATCACGGCGTCCGCATCCAGGATGCCGCGATCGTCGCTGCCGCGACCCTGAGCGACCGCTACATTTCCGACCGTTTCCTTCCCGACAAGGCCGTCGATCTCATCGATGAGGCCGCCTCGCGTTTGAAGATCGAGCTCGATTCGCTGCCCACCGAGATCGACCAGCTCGACCGCCAGGCCATGCAGCTCGAGATGGAGCGTCAGGCCCTCGCCAAGGAGAAGGATGACGCCAGCAAGGATCGACTCGCCAAGGTGGAGAAGGAGATTGCCGACCTGAAAGAGCAATCCGACGCCCTCCGTGCCCAATGGCAGAATGAAAAATCAGTGATCGACCGCGCCAACGCCGCGCAGGAGGAGATCGAGCAACTCAAGACCGAACTCGAGCGCCGTCAGCGCGAGGGAAATCTCGGCCGCGCCAGCGAAATCCAGTATGGCCTGCTCCCCGGCAAGGAAGAAGCGTTGAAGGAGGCCCAAGCCCAGCTTCACACGATGCAGCACACCTCGCGCCTGCTGAAGGAAGAGGTCACCGAGGAAGACATCGCCGAAGTCGTCAGTTCGTGGACCGGCATCCCCGTCTCACGGCTGCAGGAGGGCGAACGTTCCAAGCTCGTCAGCATGGAGGATCGTCTCGGCGCGCGCGTCATCGGGCAACGCAAGGCGATCACGGCGGTGGCCAACGCGGTGCGCCGCGCCCGCGCCGGATTGCAGGATGAAAACCGGCCCATCGGCTCCTTCCTCTTCCTCGGTCCCACCGGCGTCGGCAAGACGGAACTCTCGCGCGCCCTCGCCGAATTCCTCTTCGACGATGAAAACGCGATGGTCCGCATCGACATGAGCGAATACATGGAGAAACACTCCGTCTCGCGTCTCATCGGAGCGCCTCCCGGCTACGTCGGTTACGAGGAGGGCGGCCAGCTTTCCGAGTCGGTGCGCCGCAAGCCTTACTCGGTGATTTTGCTCGATGAAGTGGAGAAGGCGCACCCTGATGTCTTCAACGTGCTTCTCCAGGTGCTCGACGACGGCCGCATCACCGATGGACAGGGCCGCACCGTCGATTTCCGGAACACCGTCATCATCATGACGAGCAACATCGGTTCGGAGTACATTCTCACGGAAAACAATCCCGAGCAGCGCGAGGCGCTCGTCCTCACGGCTCTGCGGGGTCACTTCCGTCCCGAGTTTCTCAACCGCATCGATGAAACGATCATCTTCGACCGTCTCGCCGAAGCCGATCTCTCGGCGATCGTGAAGATCCAGCTCGAGCGTGTCCTCAAACGCCTCCGCGCCCAAGGGCTCGAGCTCGAACTCACGCCAGCCGCGCTGGAGAAACTCGCGGCCGAGGGCTACGACCCGGCCTACGGGGCGCGCCCCTTGAAGCGGGTGATCCAACACCGCCTCCTCGATCCGCTCAGCCTCGATCTCCTCGACGGGAAGTTCAAGGATGGGCAGACGATCCGGGCGGACGTGCGGGACGGCGAGATCGTGTTCACCGCTTAAGCCGCGAGCCGACGGAAGGGCAAGGTGGACCTTACCCCTCCGCGGCTTCACGGCCGCGATGGACTCAGCCTCCGTAGGATCTCTCGACGCGCTCGGCGACGTCGCGGTAACCGTAGTCGACCGCGTAGATCTGCTTGAGCGCCTCAAGGTATTTGGCGTGGTTGCCAAGCTTTTCGTAGAGCAGGCCGAGGTTATAGAGCAGATCCTTCTTCACGTCGTCCATCCCGGTAAGTTCCGTGATCGCTTCTTCGAACTGGCTCGCGGCAAGGTCGGTCATGCCCATGCGCTCGTAGCACTGCCCGAGCTGGTTCATGACGCGGATGCGCAGGTTCGGGCTGCGCTTCGCCATCTGGAGGTGCTGGATCGCGTCGCGGTACTGCCCCGCCCTGAAGAGCCGTGATCCGAGCTCGAAACGGAGCTCGTTGTCGGTCGGGTTGCGGTCGACACGCTCCTTCGACTCGGCAATGAGAGTCTCCATCTGGGATTTCTCCACTTCCTCGAGCTGCTGGCGGTATTGCTCGATGTCAGGATGTCCGGGATTCTCCTCAACGAACTGCCGGAGGGATTCGAGGTAAGCCTTGTTCACGATCTCGCGGATCCCGGCGACCTTTTTCTCGAGAGCCGGGTCGTTGTTGCTGAGGTGATAGGCCCACTCGTAGAACTGGAGCGAGGTCTGGAAATCCTCGAGCTGCTCGTAGGTCGTAGCGAGTCGTTTCGTGATGTCGAGATTGTTCTGGTCGGCGGAATACTCGGCGAGAAGCACTTCCGCCTGGGCGGCGAGCATTTCGGGGGTCATTGCGGCGCGCCCCTGGCTTTCGAGATCCTTGGAGGCACCCTTGTCCTTGAGGAGATCGCGCCAGTCGCCGTTGCTGTCCCACTTCTGCGAGGCAATCGAGCCGCGCGCGGTGGCATCCTTGTATTTCTTGACCGCTTCAAGATCGCTCCGGTTCTTGTCGACGATCTTGCCGTAGATTTCAGCCGCCTTGTCGTAGACGTTCCGCGAGGCGTAGAAGTCGCCGAGTTTGTGGTAGAATTTGACGTTTTCCGGGTCTCCGTCGATCACGGTCTGGAGGGCGAATCCAGCAGTGGACAGGAGACCGACCGCTGAAGCCGCCTCGTAGAGGAGTTCGTTGCCCTGGGCGTTGTAGGGGTCGGTGGCGAGCACTTCCTTTTCCAGCGCTTCAATGACCTTGATGGGGTCTTTCTTCACCTGGGTCTGGAGCTTCATCACCTTGAGCGATTCGCCGCCCATCTTGAGTCCGCGTTTGCCTTCGTTTTCCTTGACGGAGGCAAGTCGAAGACGTTTGCGGCCCTCGAGGAATCCCGGCTCCTTCGCGAGGACGGCCTGGAGGAGGCTGATGGCGTAGCTCCAGTTCCGCACTTCCATGGCGCTCTCGGCCTTCAGGTAGAGCTTGTTCAGGTTCGGGGCCAGCTGGGTCTGGCGCACGTCGTCTTTGTATTCCGGTGTGTTCGCTTCTTCGGACATGATGTCTTGGCTTCCGAGGGGGTCAAAAAGGAGGGTTGATGGGCAATCGGGGAAAACCCGGGGAGGGAAATCCTAACACGAAAGACGGGCCATGATCTAGCGAATGTTGACGGGTCGGACAAGGAAAAAACCCGATTCCGTCCCCGTCGGGCCGAAAGAAGGATCGGATGACTTGCCAGAAGGGGGCTTTTTCCCTTATGATTCCGCCATGCGCCATGCTCTCGTCCTCCTCGCCACCCTTCTCACCACGGCCCTGTGGTGCGAGGGAGGGGGCAATCAATACAAAATGTACCTTGTCACCTTCCACATCGAGGGGGACGACAAGGACAATCCGAAGATGATCACGCCCGTGAAACTGGGGCAGGAGCACCGGCAGTATTATTTCAGCAAGATCCCATCCTTCACGGACAAGGACATCGCCTGGTTTTACCCCTTCACCGCCTCGGATGGAGTCACTTACGGGGCCGCCTTCCGCATGAAGGAACACGCCGCAGTGGAGTTGAAGGCCGTCACCCTGACCAACCAGGGCAAGCTCCTCGGCCTTCGCTGCTCGGACGCTCCGCTGCAGGCCGTGATGATCGACCGACCCATCGACGACGGCGTCGTCGTGATTTGGAGCGGCTTGCAGCAAAAGCACCTCCAGGAATTCCGCAAACGCTTCCCCCACGTCGACGACTACAAGCCGAAAGCCGGGCCGCAGTTCGCGAAACCGGATTGATCCTAGCTGTTTTGGTTCGGATGTGTTAAGGATTCCGGGAACGTCCCGTGATTTCCTACCATGCTCCGGATTCTCTTCTGCCTCTTTGTTTTCTTCGCGATTTCCGCGGGATCTCTCGTCGCCGGTCCTCTCGGACTCGTCCTCCCGACGGACAACGACGCGATTTTTTCCGAAGATCCCTCGCAGTTTTACATGTACACCGACCGGAATTTCGAGGGAGTCGCCTCGAAACCCTGGAGCGGCGGAGCCTACGGCTTCACCCGCGATCAAAAACGTTCGGCCGCCGGGATCATCCTGACTCGCCTCCACGAGGGCATCGACATTCGACCGGTAAAACGCGACGCCTCGGGAGAACCGCTCGACGATGTCCGCGCGATCGCCACCGGCACGGTCGTCTACGTGAATGCCTCGGCGAGCCAGAGCAACTACGGCCGCTACATCGTTGTCCATCACGACTGGGGTGACGGTCCTTTTTTCTCGCTCTACGCCCACCTCAGCAAGCCCACGGCCAAGGCTGGACAATCCGTCACCGCCGGCGAAACGATAGCAAAAATGGGATACACCGGCGACGGGATCAATCGCGAGCGCGCCCATGTCCATGTGGAACTCAATTTCATCCTCAGCGACCATTTCCAGCGCTGGTACGACCGTCATTTCACGAACCAGAATCACCACGGGATCTACAACGGGATCAATCTCACCGGACTCGACATCTCAGCACTGCTCAAGGCCCACCGGGCCAATCCCGCGATCACCATTCCCGAGTTTCTCGCGACCCAGGTCGAAGTCCACTATCGCGTGCTTGTGCCGAGAAAAGGCGGACTGCCCTTTCTCCAGCGTTATCCCTGGCTCGGACGGGATCTCGACCGGGTCGAAAATCCGGTGAGCTGGGAATTCTCCTTTGCCGCCACCGGCGTGCCTCTCGCGATCAAGCCGAGCGACCAAGTGGTGTCGGTCCCCACCGTCACCTTTGTGAAGCCCACCCCGGGGAACCACAGTGATTTCACGGTCGGACGTCTCACCGGCACCGGCGACCGCGCCACCCTGACACCCACCGGATCGCGCTACCTGCAGCTGATCACGGATTCGTTCTGAGAGGCGGGGCTTGTCGCGGAGCGGGACTTGCGGTAGTTTTTCGAGGTCATGACCGCACTTCTCAAGCCTGAGCCGCTCTCCGTAGAGGAATACCTCGCGGGCGAACTCGTCGCCGAGGTGAAGCACGAATATCTGGGCGGAGAGGTGCATGCGATGGCGGGCGGGACGAATCGACACAGCGAGATCGCGCTGGGATTCGCCTCTTCTTTGCGAGCCAGTCTCCGCGGTAAACCGTGTCGGGCGTTCCCCAGCAATACAAAAGTTCGAATCGAGCTCGCGAATCAAACGAGGTTTTATTACCCGGACGCTCTCGTCGCATGCGAAACGAACAAGGACACGGATCAATGGCAGGACCGCCCTGTTGTGATCGTCGAAGTGCTGAGCGAATCCACCCGTCGGATCGACTTGACGGAAAAGCGTGAGACCTATCTGACCATTCCTTCCCTGAAGGTCCTCATTCTTGCCGAGCCGGCAATCCCTTCGCTGACCGTCTACCGCCGAGGACCCTCGGGCGGCTTTCTTCGTGAAGAGTATTCCGGAATCGACGCAATCATTCCCCTCCCGGAAATCGAAGCCTCCCTTCCCCTCGCCGAAGTCTACGAAGGGGTCGAATTCTAATCGGCTGACCGGTCACTCGAGGATCTCCTCGAAGACCCCGCCGCCGAGGAGGGTCTCGCCTTCATAGAACGCACAGATCTGCCCCGGCGTGAGCGCGCGCTGCGGTTTCGTGAAGGTGAGCCAGGCCGTCTCCGCATCGAGAAACTCCGCCGACACCGCCGCCGCCTCGGATCGATAGCGGGGCTGGGCGAGCAATCCGGATGCGGTCGCAAGGGGACGATTCGTCACGCTGATGCTCCCGACCCGGCAACGCGTCGCATAGAGACCGGGCGTTTCGGTACCGTCGAAGGCGACGACGAGCTCTTTCGTCTCCGGCCGCTTCGCCACGACGACGTAGGCCTTGCCGAAGGTGTTCGAGGGCACGCCGAGCCCCTTGCGCTGGCCGAGGGTGTGGAGATGGAGACCGCGATGGCTCCCGACTTTCTCGCCCTTCAGGTTCACGATATCACCCGGATCATCTTGGATGTAATGGGCGAGGAAATCGCTCATGCGGATCTGCCCGATGAAGCAGATCCCCTGACTGTCCTTCTTCGCCGCGACGGGAATCCCGAAACGCTCCGCCTCGCGCCTCACCTCGGGCTTGGAAAGGTGGCCGATCGGAAACAGAGCCGGCTGGATCTGCGGCTGCTGGAGGAGGGCGAGAAAGTAGGTCTGATCCTTCCCCATGGCCCCACGCAGGAGATCAACCGATCCATCCTGACATTCCGCCCGTTTCGCGTAGTGACCGGTCGCGAGATACTCGAATCCCTGGGCCATCGCGAACTCGCGGAAGATCCCGAACTTCATCTCGCGGTTGCACATCACGTCCGGATTCGGGGTGATGCCCTCGCGGTATCCGGAAAGCAGGTAATCGACGACCCGGTCGCGATACTCCTCGGTGAGGCTGAGGATGCGGAACTCGATCCCGAGGAAATCGCAGACGGCGCGCGCGTCACGAATGTCCTCCTCCCAGGGACAGTCGCCCGGCAGGCCCTCCTCGTTCGTCCAGTTTTTCATGTAGGCACCAACGACCTCGTGCCCCTGCTCGAGCAGGAGCGCCGCCGCCACACTGGAGTCCACGCCACCGGACATCGCCGCCAGGATCTTTGCCATCCGTGAGTCTAGACGAAAAGTGACGCCTGTCACGCGGCCACGATCGTTCTCCCCGTCGCCAGACGCATGATCGCTTCCTCACCCAGCTCCTCGCGTTTCAACTCACCTGCGAGCCGTCCCTCGTGCATGACGAGAGCCCGGTCGGACATCCCGATCACTTCCTCGAGCTCGCTAGAGACAAACAGGATCGCCACGCCTTGCTGCGCGAGTTCCTCCATGAGGGCGTAGATCTCGCGTTTGGCCCCGATGTCGATGCCGCGGGTTGGCTCGTCGAGAAAGAGAATGCGCGGCTTCATCGCGAGCCATTTGCCGAGGACGACCTTCTGCTGGTTCCCGCCCGAGAGAAACCGCACGATCTGGCGGGACGATGGCGTCTTGATGCGCATCCGCTCCGTCATCTCCGCGGTGAGGCGGCGCTCGGCCGCGAAATTGAGGAATCCGGCCCGTTGGTCGCGCGAGATCGAGGCCAGGCTGATGTTGTCGGCCACGGCCATTTCGAGGATGAGGCCCTGTTGTTTGCGATCCTCCGGCACCAGCGCCATCCCCGCCGCAATCGCCGCGCGCGGATTTCTGAGCACACGTGGCACACCCTCGACGATCACCGTGCCGCCGACGGCCGGGGTGATCCCGAAGAGCGTCTCAAGCAACTCGGTGCGGCCCGCTCCGACCAATCCTGCCATTCCCACTATCTCCCCTGCCCTCAATTCGAAATCGATGCCATGAGAGGGATGCGCCGGGGTGCGCAATCCCGAGACGGAAAGCACCACCTCGCCCGGAGGATGCGGCTGATGCGCGTAGAATTGAGCGAGATCGCGGCCCACCATCAGGCTCACCATGCGATCGTGTGTGATCTCGCCGCGCGCGAGCTCTCCGGCATTCCCCCCATCCCGCAGGACGACGACCCGGTCCGCGAGTTCAACGACCTCGCCGAGCCGGTGCGAGATGTAGAGGATGCTCACGCCGTTTTTGCGGAGATCCTTCACCACCTGGAACAGGCGCTCCGTCTCGCCTTGGGAAAGGCTCGAGGTCGGTTCGTCCATGATGAGGATGCGGGCATTCGTTGAGAGGGCCTTCGCGATCTCGACGAGCTGTTGCCGGCCGATCGAGAGATCGCCGACCAAGGTCGAGGGATCGAGATCGAGACCAACGCGCTCGAGCAATTTCCGCGAGCGGAGCGTGATTTCGCGCTCGTCGATGAGCCCGCGTTTCACCGGTTCGCGACCAAGGAAGAGATTCGCCCCGATGCCGAGATTGGTGGCAAGATTGAGCTCCTGATGGATCAGGGCGATGCCGAGGGAAAGTCCTTCCTCGACCGAGCGGATCTGCACGGGAGTCCCGTCGAGCCGGATCGTGCCGGTGTCCGGCAGCTGCACGCCGGCGAGGATTTTCATCAAGGTGCTTTTGCCCGCGCCGTTTTCCCCGAGCACGGCGACGACCTCGCCCGCGCCGACAGAAAAACTCACGTCGTGCAGTGCGCGCACGCCGGGGAATGACTTCCCGACTCCCGATACTTCCAACAGATCCGACATGGCCGCGACACTACCAAATCCCCCGAAGGCGGCGAGCTTTTTCCGAGGACCGTTAGGTGCGAATTCCCGGATCCGCACTGGAAATGTTCTCATGAACATGGAAGAGTCCATCCTCTTGAGCAAACCTCCTCCCACCGAGCTTCCCGCACGCTACTACCTCGATCACTTCGAGGAAATGCTGGGCTTTGTCACGGCCCGCTACGACCACGCTCTCGAGAATCGGCACCGCGACTTTCTCCAAGGCTATTGCGCCCTCTCCGAAGACGCCCGTTGTCTGTATGTCAGGATCGCGAACCGGAGAGGCCGGCTTTTCCACCGCGATCACCTGCGCTATGCCGAGATCGATCTCGATTCCGCAATCAGCGAGCTTCTGGAGCGCGGATTTCTCTCCCATCCCGTCGCCGATGACTTCGCCGGGCTCCTCGCCCTCGCCCCGCGCACCGATCTCGTCGCGCGTCTGCGTTCCCGGCCAGCCGAATCCAGCGACGGCACGCTTCGCCTTTCCTTGGCGAAAAAGCAGGCCTTGATCCGCCATGCCCTCGCCACGCTCTCATTTGAAGAGGCCTTTCCCGAGGAGACCCGCACGCTCTATCTCGCACAGGACCACGGGGAGGAAGTCGCCTACCTGCTTTTTCTCTACTTCGGCAGCGTCCATCGTGATCTCACGACCTTCGCCCTGCGCGACCTCGGCCGGGTGCGCACCGCGCCCTTCCGCACCGATTTCCAGCCCCGCTTCACTTCGGGAGAGGCGGCCCGTGCGTGTTTTTTCTACTCGCAGATGCTCGATGTGCTGGAGACGGCAGAGACGGGCGCCTCGCTCGCCCTTCACGCCGGGGTCGCGACTTGGCCCGTGGTCGACGAGGCCGAACCCGAGACACTGCGTCATCGCGCTCTCCATCGGATCGGACGCCTCCTCGAACGCGACGGATTTCCCGACGAGGCCCTCGACACCTATCAACGGTCCGACCAATATCCCTCGACCGAGAGGACAGTACGTCTCCTCTTCACCGCCGAGCGTCGCGACGAGACGGAGGCCCTTTTGAGGAGGCTCATCGACGATCCCTCCTGCGACGCCGAGCTGCTTTTTGCCGAGGATTTTCTAGAGCGGAAATTCCAGAAGAAAAAGCAGGGCCGTCTCACCGCCTTTCTCCGCTCCGCTCCCGTTCTCTTGCTCGACGAATCCGGCCGCGACCGTCCCGAGGCCGCCGCCGTCGCCCGACTCCGTCGTGACGGAGCCGAGGCCGCCCACTCCGAAAACCGGATCTGGCTCCAGCTCTTCGGGCTGCTGTTCTGGGATCTCTTGTTTGGACCAGAACTCGCCTCGCTCCACGACCCTTTCGACTTCACCCCGCAGGATCTCGCCACGGGTACCTTCTTCGAACGGCATCGAGTGACGATTCACGAACGCTTCGCTCTCCTCGACGATCCGGGGTCCGCTCTCGCTCATCTCGATGCGACCTGGATCCGCCATCGCGGCGACCCGAATTCCCTCGTCGCCTGGGATGAACCGCTCTACGCCTTCACCCGCGCTCTCGTCACCAAGGCCCCGCGCGGCGGACTCGCTGCGATCCTCGAAACGATCGCCCGGGATCATCGTCAAAACCGCAGCGGATTTCCCGACCTCATCATTCTCGAAAACGGGGAATTGCGGTTTCTCGAGATCAAGACCGAGGGAGACCAGATCCGGCGCCAGCAACTCGTCCAGATCGAACGCCTGAATCGCGCCGGATTCGAGGTAGGCTTGGCCAATGTGCGCTGGACCGTCGACCCCGGACAGGAATACGTCGTCGTCGATCTCGAAACCACGGGCGGGGATCCCTCGTCTCACCGAATCACCGAAATCGGGGCCGTGAAGGTGCGCGACGGTCAAATCGTCGCGGAATGGACCAGCCTCGTGCGTCCCGGACGCCGCATCCCTTCCTTCATCGTCAAACTCACGGGGATCACCGACGAGATGGTAGCGACCGCACCCGAATTCGCCGGGATCGCTGACGAGCTTCGGGCTTTCATCGGTGACGCCGTCTTTGTCGCCCATCGCGCGAAGTTCGATCACGGTTTTCTCAAGGCGGAGTTCGAACGGGTTGGCATCCGCCTCGCGGGCCCCGTCCTCTGCACCGTCGTGGAAATGAAACGGCATTTCCCCGGCCTGCCCTCCTACGGGCTCGGTGCCCTCTCCGCCCACTTCGGGATTCCGCTCGAGTCCCACCACCGCGCCCTCTGTGACGCCCGCGCCACGGCGGAATTGCTCCTGCGCATCAACGAAAAACGAAGCTCCGCCATCCCGCCCAATTCCTGGGAATCGATGAAAGTGGCCCAAAAGAGAGATTGAAGTCGGAGCGTTTTTTTGGTTCTAGTATGGAGTGAAAATCCTCTTCCTTCGCCTCGCCCTTGTTTTTGGCCTGATCTTCACGGCCACGCTTTTTTCGTCGTGTTATTCCGACCCCTACTATCCCGGATATCGCGGCAGTTATTACGGCGGCTACTACGGCCCTCCTCCCGGCTATTACTCCTCGGGATATTACTACCGGAACGAGTATTACCGCTTTCGCCAACCCCAATACAACGGACGCTACGCCTACAACGGGCGCTATGCCTATCCGAGCCGGAGCGGTTCCTATGGGGGAGGTCAATACAACTACCCTCGTGAAGGCGGCGGCTCCGCCGGAGCACCACGTCCCAACCAAGGCCGTGGCAATGCCAACAACAAACCCTCGAACGGCCGCGGCAACAGCGGACCGGCTCCCGTCTACTCGAATCCCCGCGCCGGAGTCAACCCTCCCCAGCCGACATCGCCCCGCGGCGGCAATGCCCCCCAGAGATCAGGCGGCGGGGGTGACGGCGATGGCAACCGGAAGAGGCGCTGAGGCGCGACTCAGCAGCAGATCCGTCGTCCCGAGTCCCGGGTGGCCTGCGGCGTGATGGTCGAAGCAACCGCCGAATCGGGTCTATCGGACCTCGTTGTCTTTTTGCTCCGCTTTCTTGCACGGGTAAGGCAGGGTATCTGATGCCTACGGTAGGGTTGCACCCCATGGCGGCCCCACTTGGGTCGGCCTAGGGTCCGGCGATGGAAATCGCCCAGACTCCGCTCTCGGCATCGGTGCCCTCCTCGGGTTTCTCCTCGCACGCCGTTGACGGCACTCCTCCCATAGAGTTGGTCACCGATGAAGCGCCCGCCTCAGCGGATCGGCTGGACGATCGGATAGCGCTGCGTGATATCCGATCAACGAATGATCGGAGGGAGGCTCGCGCCGGTCGGGTTACACCCCATGGCCGCGAAGAGAAAGCAGCGACAGGGTGAAGGCGGGATGAGAATCCTCCCATCCCGAATCCAACCTCCTGACAAATGCCCATGAAACAGCCCAAACGAATCACGACCCTCAAACGCCTCGGCACCGCAATCGCCGTCCTCGGACTCACCATTTCCATGCCTCTCGTCCAGGCGGAAGACGAAACCAAGATCAAGATCAAGGACAACAAGGTGAAGATCAAAGGCAAGGGTGCCCGCGAACTCTTGAAACCCGAGGTGAACGAAACCTTTGTCAACGGCTACACCATCCCGAACGAATATCAGACCCACTTCACCGAAGTACCAGCGGTCGAAGGCGAGAATGTGGTCGTGCGCTACTACGGTGGCCGCGCCTACTACGTCAACTCGACCGATTGGAAGATCATCCGCGTCGTCGATCTCGATGCGCCAGTCGAGGTGACCTCGGAAGATGCCGTCTACATCGAAGGTTATGTGATTCCCGATACGAATCGGACCCGCTTCATTGAGGTGCCGAATCCCGATGCCGGATTGAGCGTACGTTACTACAACAACACCGCTTACTATCTCGATTCGTCCTACCGTATTGTCCGCACGGTGCCCCTGATGCCGTAATCGGCGGTTGTCTCCTTCCACTGCGAAGGATTTCGCCGAAGTCCGCCCCCGATCCTCGCGACGAGAAATCGCCGCCAGGATCGGGTTTTTCGTGTCGACCTGGAAGAGCCCGCACAACACCCGTCGGCGATGATGGGGAAAGTCGGGTTTCCCCCCATCGCTGCTTTCCCCCTCCATGGCTAGGGTGGGGTCTCATGAACAAACTCGAAATCAAAGGTGATTGGAACCTCATCAAAGGCAAACTCAAGCAGAAGTGGGCCCAGCTCACCGATGACGACTTGCAGTATCTGGAAGGAAAACAGGATGAACTCCTCGGCCGCATCCAGAAGCGCACCGGCGAGAGCCGCGAAGCGGTGGAAACGGCGATCGAGGACTATCGCGCCAGCCTGCGGAGTTCCTCCGGCGAGTGAAAGCCTCTTCGTTTACCCATCTCCGAACATCATGTCCGCTCTCCTCGATGAACTGGTCTTGGAACAGGGCGAGACCGTGACGGGAAGGCTCTCCGGTGCGCTCGGGATCTCTCGTGAACAAGCCTCGCGAGTCCTTCCCGCGACCGGGGACGTCATTCTCGATCGATTCGAGCCCTGCACCTGCGGCAGGGGCGGTACCGACCCGCATCCCGTCGAGGCCGACACGGATCCCGCGCTTCCCCTTGACGGGATCCTCGCGGGAACCGGTCTCCAATTGAGCGAACGTCTCGGCCTAAGTTTCGGGATTCTACCGGAAGAAGCCGCGCGGACCATTCCCCTTCTCGTTCCCGCCATCCTGCGGTTCATCCTGCGGAGAACCCCGTTCGGCAGCTTGGCCTCCTCCGACCTGAGTAGACGGTGTCCGGGCAAGGTGAGGGATCTCTCGACGCGCTGGCCGTGCGGCTCGCAAAAAAGGCGGTCGCCCGCAGGGAGTCGCGCCCGTGACAACACCCCGTCCGCACGCTGAATGAAAGGCGAGGCCGGTCGGCTCAATGATCCGTGGTCGGCTGCACGCTGCACTCGATGATCCCATTCTCGATGGCATGGCGTGTCAGTCCCGCGATGTCGTGGATATTGAGCTTCTCCATCACATTGTGGCGGTGTTTCTCCACGGTCTTGATGCTAATGCCCATGAGACCGGCCATGTCCTTGTTCGTATGGCCTTCGGCGATCAGCTGGAGCACCTCCATTTCACGCGAACTGAGGATGGGAGTCCCCCCCTTGGGAATCGGATCACCGATGGCGCGAGCCCGGTCGCGATGATGGACGAGGCGCCGGAAAATCTCCGGACTGAAACAAGGCGTGCCGCGATGGACCTCCCGGATCGCCCGGGGGAGCATGTTGGCGGCAATCTGCTTGAGAAGGTAACCCGAAGCACCGAAGGCAAGCGCCTGTTTGACGTAGGCGTCATCGTTGTGAGCCGAGAGAATGATGATCTTGGTCTCCGGACGATGACGGAGGATCTGTCGCGTCGCCTCGAGACCGTTGAGCACCGGCATGGCGACATCCATCACGATCACGTCCGGCCTGAGTTTCTCCGCAAGATCCACCGCCTGATGTCCGTCGCTGGCTTCGGCGACCACATGAAGGTCTTTTTCCAGGTCGAGCAGGACTCTCAGGCCATCCCGGACAATGGCGTGATCTTCAGCGAGAAGGACGTTGATAGCGCTCATCGTGATATTTTCGGAGGGATGGATTCGGTTTTTGTGGAAACTTTAGCAACTTGCGGAACGGATTCCGCCCGGGGGATTTCGACCCAGACGGTCGTGCCTTGGCCGGGTTTTGATTCGATGCGCAGGGAGCCTCCGACCATCTCGGCTCTCTCCCTCATCCCGAGCAATCCCAAATGCATCGCCCCGCGGGTCGGGCTGTGGCCTTCCACGTCGAAACCCTTCCCGTCGTCGCGGATCCGCATTCGCACGCACGCCTTTCCGGGACGCAGATCGATCCCGACGTGACTGGCCCGGGCATGGCGGGAAATATTGATCAACGCTTCCTGAGCAATGCGGAAGATGGCGGTGCGGGCGGTTGGATCGAGCATTTCCACCACTGCTTGGGCCGTCAGCTTGACGGAAACTCGGGTGCGGAGTTCGAAAGATCTCAGATACGATTGGAGGGCTGGTATGAAGCCGAGATCATCGAGAATGAGCGGACGCAGATCGGACGCGAAACGATAAACGATTTCCACCGATTTCTCGACGAGTCGCTCGGTCACCTCGATTTTCTCGTGGAAGTCCTTCGCATTCGCGGAAGTCTGGGATCTCAGGACCGCGAGCCGGATGTTGATGCCGGCGAGGGTCTGGGCGATGACATCGTGCAGTTCCCGGCTGATCTGCCTCCGTTCGTCCTCTTGCACGGTGAGAAGGCGCCGCGAGAGCAGGCGCAGTTCATCCTGCAAGCGATGCGATTTTTTCAGGAGCAGACTGGTGGTCGTCTCGCTCGTGCGTAGGGAAGCCTCCACCTCTTTCCTGCGGCTGATCTCCGCACGAAGCTCACGATTTGTCACGGCGAGGTCTTCGGTCCGCCGTTGCAACGACTTGATTGACTTTTCGAGACGTCCGTTGGCCGCGGTGGCGGCGAGATGGGCCTCCTCGAGAGGTAATATGACGGCTTCAAAGAATTCGCTACACTTCCGAGCCCCGTTGGAAGCATGAGGCATCGACGACAGCAAGGAATTCAGTCCGTCCAAGGCGGCCTGATGAAAATTTGCGAGCCCGAGGAGGTCGACTCCCGCCTTCATGGCGCGCTGACCGAGCCGGCGGGCGGCTTTCAGATCCGATCGGTTATCCCCCATAAGATTCCTTTTCAGCGCCGATCGGTAGGACCGGGCAAAGGCAGGTGAGTCGCCGGGAGTGGAGGAAGCAACGTTCAAGGGAGGCGGCGTGGGGTTGGGTCCGATTCTGTGGACCGTTCACCGCAACACAAGATCGGACCTGAGTGATCACACGTCCATGGATAAAAACCCTACTCCTAGGATGCGTCTCACCACACCACCTTCTGCCGGTTCGATTCGGTTGGAGCGTCCCTCTTCCGGGAGGAATTGAAGGTGGGGTTTCACCCCATCGTCTTCCGGCCCTCGCAGGGCGATGCTCAAAGGGGGAGGGGAGCTTTTCCACGGACAAGCGCGGCCTACAGCGGCCCTCACCAGACACGCCATGAAAAACGATCATCATTCTCACGATCCTGATTGCGACCGCCCTGACCTTCCTCAGCAGTTGCCTCACGGGGAAGTGGTCGAAGCCCCCTCAGCCTGACCTCGGAATGGCTTCGCCCCGAGGCTTTCCCAAACCCTACTACCGCCGCGATGCCGAGGGCAGCTACTATTATTCCAATGGCGACATCGAAAAGATAAACCGCAACTATCGCCCCGCCGTGACACGAATCGCCCGGTGAGCGGATTCACGGACCGATCATTCCCCTCCAACCGTCGTCGTCTCTTTCCCATCCAACCATCCCGCCGCCGATCCTGCGGAAACCGGTGTCAAAAATTCAAGAATTCATCCGCAGAAAGAAAATCAAATCATGTTAATGACCCTCGCCATCATCCTCCTCGTCCTCTGGGCACTTGGTCTCGTGACCAGCTATACCATGGGCGGACTCATCCACATTCTCGTCGTCGTCGCCGTTGTTATAGTTCTCGTAAGACTCATCCAAGGGCGGCGGGTCCTTTGATCTTGCTGGACCGGGTCCTCTTCAGGAGTGGGGTTTTACCCCATTTGGGAAGAACAAAATCGATCTTAGGATGGCAGCCATGAAAAC
>Ga0209573_1003371_pt1 | contig 17682 bp, 15 predicted proteins | sample TNRBio252014_DNA_FD_185870 | JGI IMG/M metagenome (GOLD analysis project Ga0209573, IMG submission 185870) | Wastewater treatment Type I Accumulibacter community from EBPR Bioreactor in Madison, WI, USA - TNR Reactor_6/25/2014_ DNA (SPAdes)... | ecosystem: Engineered > Bioreactor > EBPR >...
AAATTTCTTCGGTTCTTCTTTTTCATGGTTCTGGGTCGAAATCTGCCGAGAACGCCCCAACTCTCAAACCTCAAATCCAATCAAGCCCTTGGCTCCGTCCGCTGGGGCCACCTCTGGACATCAATGGGGACATGCACCTGAAATAACACCTTTAGTTTGCCGTCGACCTGTTGAAATCTTGGGCGGATCTCACCCCATGGGTCTTGATGGGCCGTCAGAGATGAATTGACCAAGAGGAGAATGGCGATGACGAATGGGTGCGGCTTCATTTTCTTGGGCGAATCTTTGAGGGCACTCAGCCCGGAGGGTGAGCGCAAAATAAGTGGGTCGGTGGTCACTCCGAATTCCATCATCGAATGCAGGGGTCAGGCGGGGTCTCTTGTCTGAATGCAGATTTCTCTGTCGTCTTGGAAGGGTCGTGGGTCATTTGGGTCGTTCACAGGTCGCTGAGCGTAAATCCAAGCCCGTCTGCGACAATTCCAATTACTTCGCTCCATGTGCGCTCTCCGAAAAACTCAATTTCGGGCGACCCATGCCCGTCGGTGCTTTCACCTGAGATTAAGATGAGTTGGTGGCGCACTTCGCTTGGGAGCATTATATGAGATTCTGGCCTCGTGGTTGGTGAGTCCGTCGCCATTTCCCTAAGGATCGACCTCACTTCCTCGCTGTCGGTTCCGAACATGGAGAGAGAAAAAAGCAGCCGGCATAACTGGTTTGCATAGGATTGAAGCACCCCGTCTGTTGCGAGAGCGGCATAGGGCTTTTGACCCGTTGCTTTGCCGTGTTCCAAGCTCCTTAGGCTTTCGAGCGTAAATCTCAGTGCACTTTCGCATCGAGCTTGGCTAAACGTATGAGTAACTCCCTCGATCTCGGTGCTGTAGTTTCCCTCTTTCAGTACACCCTTTCGGTCAGCGCTACGAGGTTCCGAATCAGGATGAGTTTTTTCGTGGTCCTCCGACTTCGACGCGGAGCCGGTACCGGGTTGGTCAGTGCCGGACTCGTTGGTTTGGTAGGGTGGCTTTGCGCTCGCGGTGATGGCGTCGATCACGCCGCGATACTCCTCATAGGTGCCTTCAGGAAACCTGAATGTGAGTTGCTGGTAGCAGCGCCCAGAGGTCTCCGTGTATGCGTGGCGGCTCAGAAAATACACGATCACGCTGTCGTTCTTCCGCGAAATAAATCGCTCGTAACCGGGGAATTTGGATTCGTCAGTCCCTGCGGGAAGAATATGCACTCTGAAATAATCTCCAATGTTCTTCTGCTTCGCATCCGCGGCGATCACAGCCTCATGTGAGCGCCCGTCATCCCGGAGTTTGTCGAACATATTTTCTTGCGTGTATCCAGGAACAGTCCGCAACAAGTCCAAATCGCCTATGAAGCCATACGCGATCAACTCGAACGAAAAGTCCGAATCGGGGTCTTTGAATCTCGCCCACCACTTCGCCTCCCCCTGAAGGCTCTCGGGATCCATCTCAAAGCGCGCCGGGTAATCGACCCGGAGCCAAGATCTCCACTCCGGAGCCGGAAAGTGCTTCGTATCCTCGGCTCGACCGACCGCAATGCCGAAGGCCAGTGATGCGAGAAGCGCGATGTTGGGATGTTTCATTCAGCGAACGTTTGTTTAGCCACAGAAGATTGCTGACGAACCAGATCCTCCCAAACTGGCACGACGAAAGCAAGCCCCGAAACACCGGCATTCTTGACGCCGCGCCGCCGGACCGACACCCCCTCCCCGCCGACAACGCCGACCTCGTCTCGGCGGTGATGCGCGCGCAGCTCACGGGTCTGAAGGCCCTGATCGACGCGATCCTCACCCTCACCGCCGCGACGGTCGACAGCGTCACCACCGGCGAGCCGACCGACCCTGCGGCCGCGGGGGTCTCGGTTGTCGGCGACACCCTGCACTTCACCTTCACGATCCCGCGCGGCACCGACGGAGCCCCCGGCGTGGCCGGCCCGCCCGGCGAGGTCAGCGCGATGGACCTCGCCGCCGCGATCGGCGGAACGAGTAGCAACACCAACTCGGTTGCCAATCTCACCCTCTACGTCAGCGACCCGCCCCAGCAAATGGAGGTGCAGGCCATCGCCGACAAGCTCGACGAGCTGATCAACGCGCTGAGGAGGGTGTAGGGGGTTGATGGTTGCGGGTTGCGTGGTCCGCAACGAACAACCTTCAACCCTCAACCAACAACGGCGCGCCCTGCGCGCCACCCAACAGGGTACGATGACCCGCTTGACCCTCTTTGGTGGGGTTTTCGGTCGATCTGCGGAGATTCGAGGCTTGCTTTTGCGGGCACGGGCGGGGAGAATCGGCTTCGGATCTGGCCACAATTTTGTGGACGAGACTTGGTTACACAACGCTGATTTGAGAATGAAATTGATGATACGTGCCACTCAAATAATTGCTCTTGTACTCGGCAGTGCCTTTGCCCAAGTTTTGCAATCGGCGGATACAGAGCGCCGTGAACCCTCTTCGACCAACGAGGAGAAGATTCCACTAGAGAAGGCGGCGACAAATTATCTCCACGAACTCGATGATCTCCTGGTTCGTAAAATCCGTGAGTTTGTTAAACTCGGCGATGCCGCCAATCCTTTCCCGTCCGGCGTCGAATATATCCTCAAAGTCAGCTCGGACGACGGGGACCCGCCACCGAACGTTAAAAAACCCAGATTCTATTCGACCTTTTTTCATGTAGACCGAAAAACAGCATTCGATTGGGCACCGTACACGCACGTCGAGGTCTGGATAAGACCACTGACTGGATTTGAGCCTGACGACAATCTTTTTGTAGAAATCGGCTGGAAGAAGACCGGGGGAGTCGAATTTCTCGAGGGAGTTGAAGTTTACGGCTTCGGTTACTAGGTATCAAGCTGCGTGGAAACTGATCGGGGCAGCCGTCGAAATGAAGAATATTCTCATCATAGCTGGCGCGGCTCTCCTTTCACGCTGCACATGGTTGCTTCCCTTCGCGATCTTCCTCGTCGGAATTGGGCTGACTCTTTCGGCAGAGGATGAAGCCATTCCAAAATTCAAATCCGTGCAAGCCGCCCGTGAGGCCTTCGAAGGCCGTGAACTGTGTTTGCTCGGGAAACTACTGAACTACACGGATTACAATGGAAAGCCGGTGAATCCGGCGAATGAAGTCGTTCAAGGGATGGAGTTCGAAGTGATCTGGAACCTCGGGGAAAAGAAGGAGAAGTATTGGGTGCATATATGTGGTGGAATCTTCAAGGGGGAAGTTTACGGACCCGTGCACGCGACTTATGCCCTCACGACCGAGAATCTGATTCTTCCGGAGGGCGATCCGAAACCCAATTGTTGGCCATGGGGCGGCTGCGCGGATCATTACCGAATCCACCAGATCGAGATCGAAGGCTCGGCCGAGCCGCCCTCCACGCGCCCCTCGCCGGAATGAGCCTCGTGACCACAAACCCTGAGACCCGTAGCCGAGTGGCTCTCCCGGTAGCGGGCCGCCAGCGCTCGTCGTTCGCCGAAAGGAAACGCATGACATCGAGGCAGACATTAGGGGTGATAGCGGTCACATTTCTCCTGTGGGGAATCCGCAACCTCCGATCTATTGGCAAGTCTTTGGATAAGCAGTGCGATGCCGCAGATCACGCCGAACCAGAAGATGACTTGTTCGTCCATGGAAGGGAATGGAAGTTCGTCATGTATCAGGACCTGTTCGGTCGGGTATCCTGAAGCACTTATCCATTCTCGATGAGCTTGAGATGTTCTTTGTCAGAAGGAGCTAACACGAGTGCGCCGCAGGCTCGGCAATGAAGCGCCTGAGTCTCCTTCCAAACTGAAAGGAATCTGATCCACTTCTTACCTCGCTGACGACGGAATTTCAAGTAAGGCCAAAAGAGAGGGCCTGGAATGAATCCGGTGTCTACTACAGCGATCGCCTCTTCCAAAGCAGCTCCACAAATGGGGCATCGTTTCGGTTCCATTAGTGAGGTTTCCATTCAAGCACAACGTCCCGGATCAGGCGACGGCGAGCGCAAGACCTTGCTGACACGACAGATAGCCTTCGTGCCGTTGCTTGCATCCGTTTTGTTCGGACCCCTGAATTCATAAACTAAGTGCAACACCCTCGGAAGGAATCCTCCGTGGGCGCCGGAGAAGTCGAGGGGTCAGGCTTGGAGGACGAAGTTTTCTCTTTAAGCCTTGCCCGCGAGGGGTCGGTCTTAGAATTTGCCGCGAGTGCAAACGAGTGGGCTACGCGGGCGGCGTAGGGTGTCGACCGGCGCCCTGCAAAATGACGCCGGCAGGGATGCCGGCGCTCCCAGGGGCCTCATCCCTCACCCCTCACCGCACCCGCAACCTCTCCGCCAAAAACGGCGCGGTCCGGCTCTGCTTCACCTTCACCACCTCTTCCGGTGTCCCCGATGCGACGATCTCGCCTCCGGCGTCGCCGGCTTCGGGTCCGATGTCGATGAGGTAGTCGGCCTCGGCCATGATCTCGAGGCTGTGTTCGATGACCACGACGGTGTGACCGTCGTCGACGAGGTGATGGATGATCTCGAGGAGCCGCTTCACATCGGCGATATGAAGCCCGATGGAGGGTTCCTCGATGAGGTAGAGATTCGATTTCGGGGTGCGGTTCTGGCGGAGGCGCGCGTTCGTGGCGCGACCGATGCCCTTGGTCAGTTCGGTGACGAGCTTGATGCGCTGGGCTTCGCCGCCACTGAGGCTCGGACTGGGCTGGCCGAGGTGGAGGTAACCGAGGCCGGTCTCGCTCATCAGGTTGAGGGTGCGGGCGATCTTCGGCACCCCGGCGAAAAATTCGGCGGCCTCGGCGATGGTGAGGTCCATGATGTCGCCGATGGACTTGCCGTTGTATTGGACCTCGAGGGTCGAGGCGGCGTAGCGGCGGCCCCCGCATTCCTCGCAGACGACGTAGGTGGTCGGGAGGAAATTCATCTCGAGCTTGATCGAGCCGTTCCCCTTGCAGGGTTCGCAGCGCCCGCCTTCGGTGTTGAAGGAGAATCGCGAAGCGGTGTAGCCGCGGGCCCGTGACTCGGGGAGCTGGGCGAAGAGGGCGCGGATCTCGTCGAAGACCTTCACGTAGGTCGCGGGCGTGGAGCGCGAGGTCTTGCCGATGGGCGACTGGTCGACCTCGTAGACGGCTTCGATGCGGTCGGCTCCTTCGAGCGAGGTCCAGGGAAGGTCGGACTTCGCTTTCGTGCGGGGCTTGCGACCGCCCTTGCCCACGGCGAGGGCGGCGGAGACGGCGGGTTTGAGAACGCCGCGGAGGAAACTCGATTTGCCCGATCCCGAAATGCCGGAGATGACGGTGAGTCGTCCGATGGGAATGCGCACCTCGAGGTTCTTCAGGTTGTTCGCCCGAGCGCCTTTCACGACGAGCCATTCCCCCACTTCTTTTTTGTTCGGGAGTTTGCGACGCGATCCCCGCAAGGGATGCACGAGCGGATGCGCATAGGCCTCCATCGTCGGAGAACCCAACCCGCAATCAACGGCGGCGCCCTTCGCTTTCTCCTTTTTCTTCGACGGTTCCGCCGATGCAAAGAGCTCTTTTGGATCGCCCTGCCAGACGACTTGGCCGCCGTTCTGTCCGGCACCGGGACCGAGGTCGATGAGGTGGTCGGCGCGGCGGATCGTGTCTTCATCGTGCTCGACGACGACGAGGGAATTGCCCTTGTCGCGCAGTCCCACGAGGGTGTCGAGAAGGGCGGCGTTGTCGCGGGGATGGAGGCCGATGGTCGGTTCGTCGAGGACGTAGAGGACGCCGCGCAGGTTCGACCCGAGTTGGGCGGCGAGGCGGATGCGCTGGCTCTCGCCGCCGCTCAGGGTCGTGGCGGAGCGGTCGAGCTGCAGGTAGCCGAGGCCGACTTCCTCGAGGAAACGGAGACGCTGGAGGATCTCGGGGAGAATGTCGCGGGCGATGAGTTTGCCGTGGTCGTCGAAGCGGTAGGCACCGACGGCCTTCGCCGCCTCGATCACGGGGAGCCGCGCGAGGTCGGTGATGGAGAGTTCGCCGATGCGGACGTGGCGGGCGACTTCATTCAACCGGGTCGAGTCGCAGACCCGACAGGGTTCGGTCTCGCTTTCCTCGGAGCGGGACCGACGCAGCTCTTCTCGGAGCTCGGCATCGAGGACGGATTCGGCGTCGCGCTCATCGAGTCCGGCAGCGCGTTTTTCGACGCGACCGTAGCCGCGGCAGGCGGGGCACCAGCCGTGAGGCGAATTGTAGGAGAACAGGCGCGGATCGAGATCCTCGAAGGAACGGCCCGTCTCGGGATCGACCATCTCCGTGTTCATGACGTGGAGCCGGTTCGCCGCGTCGAAGAAACGGAGGGTGTTTTTGCCGAGGCGCAGGGCCGTCTCGACGAGGGTGAGGACCTCGGCCGCGGGAGTCTTCGCGAGGACCTCGCCGACGACGACGTCGATGCTGTGTTCCTTGAAACGCTCGAGCGGTTTGAAGTCGGCCACGGCTACGAGGGCTCCATCGACGAGGAGGGTTTCGTAATCGTGTTTCCTCGCCCACTCCGCGACCTCGGTGTGGAAACCCTTGCGGCCGCGGATGAGCGGCGAAAGGACGCGCACGATGCGTCCCTTATTCGAGGCCTCGGCGCGGAGGCGCGTGACGATGGCCGAGGCGCTCTGTTTCTCCACGGCGTTGCCGGTGTCGGGTGAATACTGGCGGCCGACCTTCGCGTAGAGGAGGCGCAGGAAATGCCAGATCTCAGTGACGGTGGCGACGGTCGACTTGCCGCCGCCGCGCGAGATGCGCTGTTCGATCGCGACGGTGGGCGGCAGGCCGGTGATGAGGTCAATGTCAGGACGCTCCATCTGCTCGACGAACTGCCTCGCGTAGGTCGACATGCTGTCGAGGAAACGCCGCTGCCCCTCGGCAAAGAGAATATCGAAGGCCAGGGTCGACTTGCCCGATCCACTGAGTCCGGTGATGACGACAAACTGATCGCGCGGGATGGAGAGGGAGAGGTTTTTGAGGTTGTTCTCGCGGGCTCCGTGGAGGGAAATCGCGTTTGCGATTTCCTTGCGGTGATCGGTAACCGGTATCCGGTATTCGGTGACGGGTGCTTCGGCGACCTTGCGCGACTTCGCTGCCTTCTGATGACCGATGACCGATAATCGATTACCGAGATACCACCCCGTCCGCGACTCCGGACACGCCGCGACCTCCTCGGGCGTGCCGCTGATGACGAGCTCGCCTCCATTCACTCCCGCCTCGGGGCCGAGGTCGATGACGTGGTCGGCGGCGGCGATGACGTCGAGGTTGTGTTCGATGACGATCACGGAATCGCCGGCCTCGACGAGTCGGTCGAACATCTTCAGCAACATCGCGGTGTCGTCGAAGTGCAGGCCGGTCGTCGGTTCGTCGAAGAGGAGGAGCGAGGTCTTGCCGTCCTGCCGTTTCTTCACCGGCGCGGAGAGGAGGTGGCCGACGAGCTTGAGCCGCTGGCTTTCGCCCCCTGACAAGGTATTCAAAGGCTGGCCGAGGCGCAGGTAACCGAGCCCGGCCTCGGCGAGGAGTTCGAGTCCCGTCACGACGGAGGCGGCGGGTTTGCCCTCCATCGCGGCGAACCAGGGGATGGCCTCGCTCACGGTCAGGGAAAGGACCTCGTGGATGTTTTGGTCGTGGAGCGTGATCTCGAGGGCCGCGGGGGTGTAGCGTTTCCCCTCGCACTCGGGACAGGTGACGTAGAGATCGCTGAGGAACTGCATCTCGACCTTCTCGAAGCCGTTCCCCATGCAACGGCCGCAACGTCCGTCGCCGCTGTTGAAGGAGAAGAAGCCCGGGGTGATGCCGCGCGATTTTCCATCGGGCGACTCGGCGAAGAGTTTGCGCACGGTCTCGAAGAGGCCGGTGTAAACGATCGGGGTCGAGCGCGGGGTGCGGGCGAGGGGCGCCTGATCGACCATCACGACCTCGCGGAGATGTCCGGCGCCGCGGATCTCCTTGCAGCTCCCGATCTCGGCCTCGCCGGTGGGTTGGCCGAGGGCCTCGAGGAGATTCCCGTGGAGGACGGAATGGACGAGGGTCGATTTGCCCGATCCGGAAACCCCCGTGACACAGCAGAGCACGCCGAGAGGAAACTCGACGTCGATCTTTTTCAGGTTGTGCTGCGTGGCGCGCTTCACCGTGAGGGTGCGGACCGCCTTGCGGCGTTTCACCGGCACCGGGATGGTTTTTTCTCCCGCCAGATATTGTAATGTCAGGGAGAAGGGATGCGCCTTGAGCGATTTCGCGGCTTCGGCCACGGTGGCGGCACCGGGTCCGGCGAAGACGAGCTGGCCGCCGCCCTCGCCGCGGCCTGGACCGATATCGATGAGGTGGTCGGCGGCGCGGATGACGGCTTCCTCGTGCTCGACGACGACGAGGGTGTTGCCGAGATCGCGGAGCCGCTGCATCACGCCGATGAGCTTGCCGACGTCACGCGCGTGCAGGCCGACGGTGGGTTCGTCGAGGACGAAAAGGGTGCTGGTGAGGCTCGCTCCGAGGCAGGTCGTGAGATTGACCCGCTCCGTTTCCCCGCCGGAGAGGGTGCGGGTGGGGCGGTCGAGATTGAGATAGCCGAGCCCGACCTCCTTCAGGTAGCCGAGCCGGTTCACCACCTCGCGATGCAGCATCGTGGTGGTTTTGTCCGTGTCGGGGACGGGAATGGACGAGACGAAGGTGGCGAGGTCGTCGATCGAGAGTTGCCAGAGTTCGGGCAGGGTCCGGCCCGCGACCTTGAAGGCGAGGGCCTCGGGTTTCAGGCGCGTGCCCTTGCAGGCCTTGCAAAGGGTGTAGCTGCGGTAGCGGCTCAGGAAGACCCTGACATGCATGCGATAAGCGCGCGACTCGAGCCAGTCGAAGAAACCGCGCACGCCGTACCAGATCCCCTGGCGCCAGGCTTCGTCGGGATCGCCGCCCTCGCCCTCGAGGATCCATTTCTGGTCGGCGGCGTCCATCTCGTCGAAGGGCGTCACGAGGCTGAGCCCGCGACGACGCGCGGCGCGCTCGAGATCCTCCTCGCATTCGTAGTAGGAGTCGCCCTGGAAGGCGCGCACGAGTCCCTCGGCGATGGAGAGCGATTTATCAGGAACGGCCTTGTCGAGATCGATCCCGATGACCCGGCCGAAGCCTTTGCAAACGGGGCACGCACCGACCGGATGATTGAAGCTGAAGAGGCCGGGCGTCGGCGGCTTCAGCACCGTGCCGGTCTCGGGCGAGCTCCAGTCGCGGGAAAAGGAAACCCGTTCCCCCGACTCCGGATCGGCGATGGTGATGACGCCTTTGCCGAGATCGAGGGCGCGCTCGACCGCTTCGAGGAAACGCGTTTTTCGCGCGGGATCGATGCGGTCCTGGATGATCTCGACGCGGGCGGGCAGGGCCTTGCGATCATATCCGCTCGGTTCGTCGACCCGAAAGGCTTTGCCGTAGAGCCAGACGCGCAGGTAACCCTGCTGCTGGAGGAAGGCGAAAAAGTCGGCCACCTTCGTGCCGGCGGGCGCGTCGATCGCGAAGAGGATGAGGAGGGCTTTGCCCGATCCGAAACGCTCGATCGCTTTCCGCAGGATGGACTCGGGCGAATCGGGCGCGATCTCCTCGCCGTTGACGGGATCGTAGCCCTTCGCGAGGCGCGGGAAGAGGAGCTTCAGGTAGTCGTTGATCTCGGTGATGGTGCCGACGGTGGACCGCGTCGACTTCACCGCGTTCTGCTGCTCGATCGCGATGGCGGGCGGGATACCCTTGATCGAATCGACCTGCGGTTTGTCCATGCGGTCGAAGAACTGCCGCGTGTAGGGCGAGAAAGTCTCGACATAACGGCGCTGTCCCTCGGCATAGAGGGTCTGGAAAGCGAGGCTCGATTTGCCCGATCCGCTGGGACCGGTCACGACGGTGAGTTTGCCCACGGGCACGTCGAGATCGATGCCCTTGAGATTGTTCTGCCGCGCTCCCCGGACCTCGATGACCGGGGCGTCGGGAGAGGTCTTTCCTGTTCGTTTGCTCGCCATGTTCCGTGTCCCCGGAGGTTACGCGCGACGGGGCGGGTTGCATGGGGAAAATGTGCCTTTCACGAAGGATCCGGCTTCCCTTTCTCTTGTCCGCCCGGCAAGCTCTCCGAAATGGAAGCCATGGAGCGCTTGAACGAAATCTTCTCAACGATCGAGCGCGTGATGCTGAGCTCCACCATGGAAGTCTTGCGCGGCCCCTTGCTGTTCGCCACGGGCCTGGCGACCCTGATGTATTTGTGGAATCGTCCACGCTACACCGGATTGTTTCCAAAGGATTCCAAGTCTTGGCGGGAATTGGTCTCCCGGAGCTCGGCGGCAATCGCGCTCTCTTACTCGGCGATGGGCCTTTTCAGGCCGGTTCCCCTCGTTCCGGTGATCGCGTTCTTCTTCGCGCTCCTGACCATCGGCTGGAGCTACTTTGGTGGCGAAGATCGGATCTTCCTGCGTTGGTGGGGTTGGATGTCGCTGATTTTCAGCCTTGTTTTCGGGGTATTGCGTCCGGTGGTGGTGGAATGACGGTGTTCTTCTTGCGGGGCCTGCGGGCGCGCATTCACGAAGCACGACTAAAATCCCTCCACCGCCCCGATGTCAATCCGGGCAAAGAAGAAGGGGATCTCCGCTCCCTTTTTCCAAAACATGAGCGAGAAGGGGCGGTCAAAGACAAACTGCCGCTCGTTCGGTGGTGTGGTGCGCCCGGGCGCTCCTCCCGCATCGCTTGAGAGAAATGTCGGCGGTATCAGGTATGCCTTGGTCACCATTTCCGCGCCGGATTCATGCAAGGTCAACTGCACGCTTTGACCGGCTCTGGCGATGACGAGGTCGCCGCCGGGAAAGTGCGCCGTTCCCCGGAGGAGATCGGCGAAATCCATGTGATGCGTGAGCTTTAGTTTCGGCACCAGGAAGGTGTCGATCGGTTGCAGAAAGGAAAGCGAATCGGGAGTGGCGTTTGCGGCAGCTTGCTTGATCCAAGTGTGGATCTGATCGATTTGCGCGCCAACGGTGTCGAGAGATTCGTTCATGAGCAGAATGAGGGAGATGTCCTCCGCGTCGCCGGGGATTGAGATCGCATGGCGACGGTTCGCCGCATCGTAATGAAGAACTTTCACGGAAGAAGGAACGGCGGGCTGGCTTCCCCTCCAAGATCCGAAGGACTTTGTAAATTGGGGTGCTCCGGATCCGCCATGGAAAGGCAGGGGTTTCGCATTGGGGACAAAACTGGAAGTGAAGTCGTGGTTGTGACTGAGGATGGAAAGGAGCACCCGATGAAGCACGTCCTCTGGCGGAAAAAAGTCCGGTCCGAAGGGCTCGAAGTAGTTCTTTGCGAGCGGTTCAACGGTGCCGCCGAATTGAGCCATGATGAGGGCGTTTGCCTGATCAATGAACTGATTTCCCATTCCGGCGATGAAGACAAAGTGGCTCCGCTTCGGGACCGTGGCTTCATAGTCGAAAGTGAATGAATTGAGGTGGCGGACGAATGGGGTCTCGGGTTTGAGCGGGATCTCCTCGGCTCCAACGTTTTTGGCGAGTTCGTCCCAGCATTTCTGAAACGCGGGAGTCCAGACGAGGGTTTCGCCCGCCGCAAACGGTTCGTCGGTGAGGAAGGTCTGCCGGATCGTCTGGGCGCTCAGAGGAAAGTGGAGGAGCAACCCGATAGTGAAAATGACAACTTGGAAACGGGCGGGGAACATCAGAAACGTTTACCAAACTTCGTGTGGTTCATTCAAGCATCTCCGCTCGGAAGGTGGTAAATGACGACGGGAGCGCACCTTCTGGTTTGCCCCCCTTCACAATCCCCCGAACCGCCGGTGCCGCCTCTGATATTCCCCGATCGCTGCCTCGAGATGGGGCCTGCGGAAGTCGGGCCAGAAGACGTCGGTGATGACGATCTCGGCGTAGCTGATCTGCCAGAGGAGGAAATTCGAGACACGGCATTCGCCGCTGGTGCGGACGAGCAGGTCGGGATCGGGGATGTCGGCGGTGTAGAGATGCCGTCCGAAGCTCTCGACGTCGAGGGCTTCGGGTTCGAACTCGCCCGCCTTCGCTTTTTTCATGAGCGTCCTGGCCGCGTCGACGATCTCCTCGCGCGAGCCGTAGCTGAGCGCCACGACGAGGGTGAGTCCGTCGTTTTTCGCGGTCATGGCGATCGATTCGGCGAGCTGGCGCTGGTTGCGCGCGGGCAGCTTTTCGATGTGGCCGATCACCCGGAGACGGATGTTGTTCCGCATCAGGGTCGGGGTTTTTTCGCGGAGGAAATGCGCGAGCAGTCCCATGAGGGCGTTGATCTCGGACTCGGGCCGTTTCCAGTTCTCCGAGCTGAAGGCGTAAAGGGTGAGGTATTTCACCCCGATCTCGCCACAGGAGCGGAGGATCTCCTCGACCGAATCGGCTCCGGCGCGGTGGCCGTCGCGACGGGGCAGACCACGCGCCGCGGCCCAGCGTCCGTTGCCATCCATGATGATGGCGATGTGCCGCGGGATCTCTTTTTCGGGATCGTACGCGGACATGGCTGGGAGAGCGGCCGGCCGCTCAGCGGATGATGGTCTGGTCGCGCGAGGGACCGACGCCGACCATGCTCACGCGGGTCTCGGTTTCCTGCTCGATGCGAGCGAGGTAGGCGAGGGCGTTGGCGGGGAGGTCTTCGTAGCGGGTCACGGCGGTAGTGTCGCACTGCCAGCCGGGCAGCATCTCGTAGACGGGCTTTACGCGGTCGAAATCCTTCGCCGAGGCCGGGGGCAGGTGCAGCTTTTTGCCGTCGAGCTCGTAGTGGGTGCAGACGGGGATCTCGGGGCAGTCGTCGAGACCATCGAGGATGGTGATGGCGAGCTCGTCGAAGCCGTTCACCATCGCCGCGTAGCGGACCAGGACGAGGTCGAGCCAGCCGCAGCGGCGCTTGCGTCCCGTCGTGGCACCGAATTCACGGCCCATCTTGTGGAAACGGTCGGCGAGGTCGTCGTTCTGTGTGGGGAAGGGGCCTTCACCGACGCGGGTGGTGTAGGCTTTCGTCACGCCGACGACACGGTGGATCTTTTGCGGCGGCACGCCCGAGCCGGTGCAGGCCCCGCCCGAGGTCGTGTTCGAGGAGGTGACGTAGGGATAGGTGCCCTGGTCGATGTCGAGGTAGGTGCCCTGGGCGCCTTCGAAGAGGAGGCTGCTGCCCTTTTTCATCTCCCGGTGCAGCACCTCGACGGTGTCGGTGCAGTAGGGAGCGAGGCGGCGTCCCGCGGCGAGGAGTTCCTCGGCAAGGGCGGCGGCGTCGAGCGGGTCGAGCCCGACCGATTCAAAGAGGCGGTTGCACTCGGCGACACGGGCCGAAAAGCGTTCGGTGAACGCCGCCGTATCCCCGACGAGTTCGTGGAGGCGGAAGCCGATGCGGTCGACCTTGTCCCCGTAGGTGGGGCCGATGCCGCGCTTCGTCGTGCCGATCTTGACGCTGCGGTTCGCTTCCTTGAAGGCGTCCATCTCGCGATGGAAGGGCATCACGAGGTGCGCCCGATTGGAAATGAGGAGGTTCTCGGGCGAGACCGCGATGTCCTTCTCGATCAATCCGTCGATCTCCTTGAGGAGGGCGACGGGATCCATGACGACGCCGTTGCCGATGACGCAGAGTTTGCCGGGCCAGAGGATGCCCGAGGGGATGAGGTGCAGGATGTATTGCTTGCCCTCGCTGATGACGGTATGGCCGGCATTGTTGCCGCCCTGGGGACGCACCACGACGTCAGCCTTCTCGGTGAGGAGATCGACGATTTTACCTTTGCCTTCGTCGCCCCACTGGGCGCCAATCACGATCGTATTCGACATGGGAAATCAGAGTTCGGGAGAAATGCCCGGGAAATCCCGCCGCGCGCTTCTCCGGGAAGCGCCGGACGGTCCGGACGCAGGGGCGGTTGAGCGAGTCCGGTTCAGGCCGCCTTCATCATGGCGGAGAGCACGACCAGAGCGATGGCCGCAAGAATGGCGAGGACACCGACGAGCGTGGCGACCTGTGCGAGCGCGTTTTTCTTCACCACCTTTTCGATGGGGGAAAGGTTCTGGAAGCCGGCGGGACGGTTCGAGACCTCGGCGATCTCGGCGGAGTGACCGCCCGAGTAGCCGCTGCCGCCCGAGGAGGCGCCGAAATCGGCACTGGCCTGGGTCTCGTCGTGGAAGACCGCCTCGACCCCGCCGAACTGGACGCGATAGCCGTTCGCGAGAGCCGCTTCGGAGATGGCAGCCCCATTCACGAAAGTGCCGTTGGTCGAGCCGAGGTCCTGCACCTGGAAGTTGCCGCCGAGGTTGTGGATCATGGCATGCGAGCCCGACATGGAGACGTGGTCGAGGACGATGTCGTTGTCGGGTCCGCGTCCGATCGAGACCTGCTCATAGCCGTCGAGGGCGAGTTCGATGGGTTCCTGATCGGGGACGTAGATGGTGATGGTGGCCATAGGGAAGTCGTTTTTAACACGGTTTAGCGCGTTTGATCAATCAGATTGGCAAATTCTTCGAAGAAGTAGTTGGCGTCGTTCGGTCCGGGAGCCGCTTCGGGGTGGTATTGCACCGAAAAAACGGGGTAATCGCGGTGCCGCATCCCCTCGACGGTGCCGTCGTTGAGGTTCAGGTGGGTCACCTCGACGTGGTCGGGGAGCGAGTCGGCGTCGGCGGCAAAGCCGTGGTTCTGCGCCGTGATCGCGATTTTGCCGGTGCGGAGGTCCTTCACCGGGTGGTTGCCGCCGCGGTGGCCGAACTTCAGCTTGAAGGTCGTGCCGCCGAAGGCATGGGCGAGCACCTGATGGCCGAGACAGATCCCGAAAATGGGCTTTTTCCCGACGATCTGGCGGATTTCCTCGTGGATGTAGTCCAGTGCGGCCGGGTCTCCGGGGCCGTTCGAGAGGAAAATGCCGTCCGGATTCTTCTTCAGCACCTCGCTCGCCGGGGTGCGCGAGTTCACCACCTCGACGTCGAAGCCCTTTTGGCGCAGGCTGCGGAGAATGTTGCGCTTGATCCCGAAATCGTAGGCCACGATGCGGTATTTCGGGTCGGGCAGGGCGCGATACATCTGCCCGTCGACCTCGACGAGGGCCTCGTTCAGCGTGGGATTGACCAGAGTCCACTCGCGGCTGAGGACGCCGTCCGGATCCCAGTGGTAGGCCGTCTCGGTCGTCACTTCTTTCACGAAATCGGACCCCTCCATCGGGGCGGCGGCGCGGGCCAAGGCCACGGCCCCGTCGGCGTCAAGAGTGCCGTCGGTGCAGAGCGTCGCCCGCATCGCCCCGGCGACGCGGAGGCGTTTGGTGAGGGCGCGGGTGTCGATTCCCTCGATTCCGGGGACGCCCGCGGCGAGGAGGTAATCATGGAGCGAGCGCTCGCTGCGCCAGTTGCTGGGGATGTCGCAGAGCTCCTCGACGACGAAACCGCGCACGTGGACCGCCGAGCTTTCCGCATCGACCTCGCCGACTCCGTAGTTGCCGATGAGCGGGTAGGTCATCGTCACGAACTGCCCGCGGTAGGAGGGATCCGTGAGGATCTCCTGATACCCCGTCATCGACGTGTTGAAGCAGGCCTCGCCCGTATGCGTCGTGGCGGCCCCGAAGCCGGTGCCGTGAAATACTGTCCCGTCCTCGAGCGCGAGGATCGCCTTGTTCCGTGTTCTACCCATGAAGGTTCCCGGCCCGGTGGAAAAAGGGCCTTGGGAGCATGGCAGAAAAGCCGGGGGATTCAAATGGTTTGTCGGGAGGGTGTTGGGGGGAGTCATGGGTCACGGTTCACCGGCATGCCTTCGCGGAATCGTTTTCGTAGTGGTGACGTCCTCGTCGCCACCACGCGCACCGGCCCCACGCTGCGCCTCAAGGAATTGCGAAAGTCTTGCCCCGCGTGCGCGGATCCGCTAACTTCGCGGCCTGATGAAAAATCCCTGGGTTCGAAGACTGCTGCGCCTCGCCGCATTCTGTCCGGCGCTCCTCCTCGGAGCCTGGCTCGTGAATTACACCCAGCGTCAGGCGGCCCGACCGCCTTCTGTCGAGTTCAACCACCAGCTCGACCGACTGATCCTCGAAGCGAGGGCGGAGGCGGCGGAAAATGCCGCCGCCGAAGTCGCGGAAGCCACGAGGGACAGGCCGGGCGAGTTCACGATCGATCTCGACCTGGCTCCGGAGGTCGTGGAGTTCGATGAGTTCGTCCAATACGGCGAGCCGATCTACAGCTCGAAAGGCACCACGCCGCTGCCTCCCCATGTCATCCGCGTCACCTCGAAACGGATCGAGATGCCGGTTTTCAACACGCGAAAGGTCACGACTGCCCCGACAGAGTGGGACGGCGTCTCCGCCACGGCTGCCGCGGACCGGAAGGGACTCGAGCCTTGGCTTGCCGATTTTATAGATCGTTTGTCCCGGAGCTTCGGGGGAAAATCGCCGACTCCCCCATGATCGCCTCTTACCTCCTCTCCGTCGGGGTGGGTTTCCTCCTCCTCGCCGCGATTTTCCGACCGCTCGAACTTGCCTTTCCGGCGAAACGGCAGGCCTTCTTCCGGCCCGAATGGGTCCTCGACCTCTCTTTCTTTCTCGGACAATACCTCCTCTGGGGCGGTCTCGTCTTCCTCGGCATCGAGCTGCTCGGAACCCGGATCGGGGGAGTTCTGCCGCAGGGGTGGCGCGAGGCGGTCGCGGGACAGCCGCTCTGGCTGCAGATCGCGGAGGTGATCGTGCTCGGGGATTTCCTCCTCTATTGGGGGCACCGTCTCCAGCACCGTGTCGGGTTCCTCTGGCGCATCCATTCCATCCACCACAGCATCGAGCACCTCGATTGGCTCGCGGCGCATCGCGAGCATCCTCTCGACACCATTTACACCGTCGCCCTGGTCAATCTACCCGGCTTTCTCCTCGGCTTCCCCATGGAAACCCTCGCCGGATTTTTTGCTTTCCGGGGATTGTGGGCCGGGTTCATTCATTCGAACGTCCGACTTCCTCTTGGCCCGTTGCGGATGCTGATCGGAGCTCCGGAACTTCACCACTGGCATCACGCCCGCGACCGGAAGGCGGGGAACTACGCGAATCTCTCGCCCCTGATGGACCTGATCTTCGGCACCTACCACCATCCCAAGGAAGAGCCCGCAGCCTTCGGTCTCGACACACCCATCCCGCGCAGCTTCCTCGGGCAGTTGGCGTTTCCCTTGCGGAAAATGCGGGAGGAGAGGGTGGGTGAACGGTAGGACAGGCGCCCTTGGAGAATTCAAGGCCAATGAACAGAGCGATCGCCTTTCCTTGAGCCGATCGCTGGAACGGGTTGGCGAAGGCCGCGCGCGAGACGGTTCGCCATCGCCATCGGCGCATTGAACGCTCGGGCAATCGCTGCCACCCTCACGGCACCGCCGCTTGGAAACGTGCCCTTAATCAGAGGGGTTTTACCGCGAAACGCTCGTAGTGGACCTCGCTGTCGGGGTCGTGGGCCTGGATCCCGAAGGTGCCTTCGCCGATCTTGCGTCCGGCGAAACCGGGCGAGGTCGGACCGCCTTCCGGCTCGGTGTAGTCGACCGTGACTTCGCCGTTGACCTTGATGACGATGTGTTTGCCCTTCACCGTGATGTGGTAGTCGAACCACTCGCCGTCGGTGCTCGGGGCCTTCTCACGGACTTCGCTGTCCCCGCCCTTGGGTACTTCCTGGCCCTCCTTGAGGACGACGATGTTCTTCACGCCGTAGAGGCTGCCGGTCTTCTTGGGATC
>Ga0209573_1003373_pt1 | contig 17673 bp, 11 predicted proteins | sample TNRBio252014_DNA_FD_185870 | JGI IMG/M metagenome (GOLD analysis project Ga0209573, IMG submission 185870) | Wastewater treatment Type I Accumulibacter community from EBPR Bioreactor in Madison, WI, USA - TNR Reactor_6/25/2014_ DNA (SPAdes)... | ecosystem: Engineered > Bioreactor > EBPR >...
CCGATGAGGCCGAAGCGTTTGATCTCCAGGCTGCGCAGGGCCTTTTGCAGGCTCTCTTTGAAGGTGCGGCCGATGGCCATGGCCTCGCCGACGGATTTCATCTGCGTGGTGAGCGTTTCGTTGGCACCGGGGAATTTCTCGAAGGTGAAACGCGGGATCTTGGTGACGACGTAGTCGATGGTGGGCTCGAAGGCGGCGGGCGTGTGGCGCGTGATGTCGTTCTTCAGCTCATCGAGCGTGTAGCCGACGGCGAGCTTCGCGGCGATCTTCGCGATGGGGAAGCCGGTGGCCTTCGACGCGAGCGCGGAGCTGCGGCTGACGCGTGGGTTCATCTCGATGACGATCATGCGGCCCGTGTCGGGATGCACGGCGAACTGGATGTTTGATCCACCCGTCTCCACGCCGATCTCGCGGATGCAGGCGAAGGAGAAGTCGCGCATGATCTGGTATTCGCGATCCGTCAGCGTCTGAATCGGTGCCACGGTGATCGAGTCGCCGGTGTGCACGCCCATGGGGTCGAGGTTCTCGATGGAGCAGATGATGACGCAGTTGTCCGCCTTGTCGCGGATGACCTCCATCTCGAACTCCTTCCAGCCGAGCAACGATTCCTCGATGAGCACTTCCGTGACGGGCGAGAGATCGAGTCCGCTGGCCGTGATGGTTTCAAACTCTTCCTTGTTGTAAGCAATGCCGCCGCCGGTGCCACCGAGCGTGTAGGCCGGGCGAATGATGAGCGGCAGCGTGCCGATCTGAGCGGCGATCTCGCGTGCTTCCTCCATCGTGTGCGCCACGCCAGACTGCGGCAGGTCGAGGCCGATCTTGAGCATCGCGTTTTTGAAAAGCAGACGGTCCTCGCCCTTCTCGATGGCCTCCGGCTTCGCACCGATCATGCGCACGCCGTGCTTTTCCAACGTGCCAGCCCGATGCAGCGACATGGCCGTGTTCAGCGCCGTCTGGCCGCCGAGCGTCGGCAGGAGCACATCCGGCTTCTCTTTGATGATGATCTTCTCCACCATCTCCGGCGTGATCGGCTCAATGTAGGTGCGGAAGGCGAACTCCGGATCGGTCATGATCGTGGCGGGGTTCGAATTGATGAGCACCACCTCATAGCCTTCCTCGCGCAGGGCCTTGCAGGCCTGGACGCCGGAGTAGTCGAACTCACAGCCCTGGCCGATGACGATGGGGCCGGAACCGATGACGAGAATGCGTTTGATGGAGGTGTCTTTGGGCATGAGGAGTGAAAGGACGAATGACGAGGTCGAGGGACGATTGTCTTAGTTTGGAGGGAAAGCGTATGATTTGGGCGCTTTCGAGGGGGCCTGCTGGGGCTGCGGCTTCGGCGAAGCCACTCTTCTCTGCGGCGGCAACCGGGAAAGCGCGGTATCTTGCACGGAGCTTCCCTGCTGTAAAGGATGGATGGGCGGCTGTGGGGGAATTTTTTTGGTTTGTGGCGGATTTTCGGCGGATCCAGGGGCGTGAGCACGGTGATCCCGCCGACGTTTTTTGGTGGGCCGATGAAAAGGGGGCGGGATGCTGGGGCATCCCGCTGCGACTGGGGCGCGGTGGGTTTTTAGCGACCGAGGTTCTTGGTGCCGTTGACCTTGCTGTTCACCCGCAGGCGGAGGCCATTGAGGTTGATGAAGCCGGTGGCATCGTCCTGGTTGTAGGCCTTGGTGGGGTCTGCCTCCATGGTGGCGATGTGAGGATTGTAGAGGCTGACGGCGGACTTGCGGCCTGCGGCGTGGATGCCGCCTTTGTAAAGTTTTACGCGGACGGTGCCAGTGACGTTCTTTTGGCTCTCGGTGACGAGGGCTTGGATGGCGAGGCGCTCCGGCGCGTACCAGAAGCCGTTGTACACGAGCTCTGCGTATTTCGGAATGAGGCCGTCGCGGATGTGCATGACCTCGCGGTCCATGGTGAGGCTCTCGATCTGGCGATGGGCGAAGTGAAGGATGGCACCGCCGGGGGTCTCATAGACGCCGCGGCTCTTCATGCCGACGAAGCGGTTTTCCACCATGTCCACGCGACCGACGCCGTGTTTACCGCCGATTTTGTTCAGGGTCTGCATGACCTTGAGGGGGTTCATCTTCTTGCCGTTGACGGCGGTGCAGTTGCCCTTTTCAAAGTCGAGTGTGACCATCTCTGCCTTGTCTGGCGCGTCTTCGGGGAAGCAGGAGAGGACGGTGAAGTAGTCTTTGTTCTTCTTGTCACCGGCGTCGAACCAGGGGTCCTCGAGGATGCCTGCCTCATAGGAGATGTGCAGGAGATTGCGGTCCATGGAGAAGGGCTTTTTGGCGCTGGCCTGGATGGGGATTTTTTTCTTGGCGCAGTAGGCGATCATTTCTGCACGGCCGGGGAACTCGGTGCGGAAACGCTCGTCGCGCCATGGGGCGATGATTTCGAGGTCGGGGGCGAGGGCTGCCGTGGTGAGCTCAAAGCGGACCTGGTCATTGCCTTTGCCGGTGGCACCGTGGCCGATGGCCTGGGCTTTTTCTTTTTGGGCGATCTCTACCATGCGCTTGGCGATCAGCGGGCGGGCGATGCTGGTGCCGAGGAAGTATTGGCCTTCATAGATGGCACCCGCCTGCATCATCGGGTAGATGAAGTCGCGGGCGAATTCCTCCTGGAGGTCATCGACGTAAATTTTGGAGGCACCCGTGGCTTTGGCTTTTTTCTCCAGGCCTTTGAGTTCATCGTCCTGGCCGACGTTCGCGCAGAAGGCGATCATCTCTGCGTCATAGGTGTCTTTGATCCAGGAGAGGAGGACGGAGGTATCGAGACCACCGGAGTAAGCGAGGACGATTTTCTTTTTCATGGGAAGAAGTGGGTGTGGGGCAAAAAGGGGCGGGGAGCATAGGATGGATGCGCGCAATTGCAAATGGATGCCGCTCTAGGTGCATGGATTTAAAGAAAGATGCGGTGAATGGCAGCGAAGACTGGCACGCGGACGAAAAAGCTGCTATGGCTGTCAATTCCCCCCAAAAAGTTTTGGGCGGGCCTTTTGCGCCACCATGTTTGATTTAGCCACTGCGATTCCCGGACTGTTGCAGCAGTTCCTGCCAACCGTCCGCCAGGAGGCCCTGCGTCTGGTTGAAGACGGGGCTGTGCTGGGGCTGGATGAAGTGGAGGACGAGGCACTGGCAGAGGTGATGCTGGACCAGCGGGCGGTGAATGTACGCTGGGCCAAGGGTGAAGCTGGCTGGCATGGGGAGTCTGATATTGAGGATGCGGAGTTGCATCTGCTGGCGCTGTGCGCGGTGCTGGTGGCGGTGCAGAGGCGCGCGGCACGCGAAGCTGCGGAGGCGAGCACTGGGCCGGATCTGCGGGAATTTGTGAGCCTGCGGCTGGCGCGGGCGGTGAATCCTGATGAGGATGCCTACCTGAGCAAGCTGGAGAAGCGCTTCCTGCGGGTGAAGCAGGTGGGCCACATCCTGGATCAAGACATGGTGCGCCTGCACCCCAAATGGGCGATTGAGAGTGTGGAGCCGCTGAACTTGTGGCCAGAGATCCCGGCGACGGTGCGTGAATTTTGGGACTACGTGGCCCTGGCGCTTTTTGAAAAGAATTTGCCGGTGCCTTCCTTTCTACGCGGCGTGGCGGATGTGGATGCGACGCGCAAACGTTTGCATGCGTGGCGTCAGGCGCATGAACTGCCCCTGTGGCGGGAGCGGATCCGGAACTTTGCGTTGGATGGTCTGCGCCGACTGCCCAAGGAGCGGGAGCGCTGCGAACTGCGCATGATGGTGACGCTGGCGGAGGCGCGGCTGCAAGCAAAGCGGGAGGGCGAGGACTACTTTAGCCATGTGGATCCGGTGGGTTTGCGTCGACTTTACAGCGAGCAAATGGAAGGCGCGTTGGTGCTGGAGACGGCGGATGAGCTGCTGCTGCGCGCCTGCCAGGCTGGCGAGGACGGTGGTCTGGGCGAAGTCTGGCGCATGGATGGTGGCACGGCGACTGCGGCGCTGGCGGGTCTTTTTCATCAGCCTGGATTGGCCGATCGTCTGGTAACTCTGGACGAGGTGCCGTTTGCCCGGCCCACGACGGCGCTGCGCTGGACTGGGCGTGATGGTGAGGGCGAGGGCACGCTGCTGATGAAGCTGATCACGGAGGATGGGGCGGATGCGCCGCTGCCGCTGATCATCCTGCACGGGGTGGAGACGCTCTACCTGAGTGCGGACACAGTTTTTAAAGGACCCCGATGGCTGGCCGATGAATGGCGTGTCGAGGGGGAGGTCTCCCTGCCAATGCCGGCGCTGGCCTCTGAAGATGGCATCAACTTTCTGCAACAACTCGGTGTTGAGGTGCCCGATACGCTGGGAAAGCGGATCCGACGTGAAGAGCTGAAGGTGCGCCTGCGCGCCTACTGCATGGCCAAGTCTCCGCTATCGGGGGCTGAATTCGCCGTGATGCAGGTGGAGGCTCTGGACCAGCGTGGTGTGGTGAAGGAGCGCCTGGGAGATCGCGGCTGGGCTCCGGTGGCGCAGGAGGAAACGATGCTGGTGGAGGATGCGATCATCTGCCGAGATCGTGGCGCACTGCTGGGTGCGGAGAATGTGCTGAACGCGTTTCGCGTGGTGCATGAGGGTGCGGTGGATGGATTTCGGGTGCGGTTGACGAAGGACTTCCCGGAGCAATTCCAGTCCTGGGCGGCCAATCTGCCTGCGGATGTGGAACTGGACTGCGATGATCGTTTGCGCAGCATCCTGGCGGACCCGCTGGTGGCCCGCGTGCGGATCGAGGCGTCCCAGACGGATACGATCGATTGGTTTGACCTGAAGATGGTCTTTGAGATTGAGGGCGTGGACTTGAAGCCGGCGGAACTGCGCCGCCTGATCGCTGCGCGCGGTGGCTTTGTGCTGCTGGCAGATGGTACCTGGCGTCGGGTGAAGCTGGAACTGACCGATGAACAGGTAGCGCTGATGCAGAGCATGGGCATCGATCTGGATGAACACGCGGGCGAGGTTCACCGTCTGCATTGGCGGCAACTGGCGGAGGGGAAGGCGGCGGAGGTCATCAACCCCATGGCCTGGCAAAAGGTGAACGAGCGGCTGACGCAGGCGAACCTGGAACTGAAGCCGGATGTGTCCCCGAATCTAGGCTTTACGCTGCGCCCGTATCAGGTGGAGGGTTATCACTTCTTGGCCTACCTGGCTGCGAACGGTTTCGGTGGGATTTTGGCCGATGACATGGGCCTGGGCAAGACGGTGCAGAGCATTGCTTGGATCCTGTGGCTGCGGGAGCGCCAGACGGCGGCGTCCGATGCGCCAGTGCTGGTGGTGTGTCCGAAATCAGTGCTGGACGTGTGGGCGACGGAGTTTGGAAAGGCGGCACCCAGCCTGCGGGTGGTGGTGCTGCGCGAGCGCGATGAGCTGGACATGCAGCATGTGCGGACCGGTGTGGATGTGCTGGTGGTGAACTACGCGCAACTGCGTGGCTGCATCTCTGACCTGGGGGCGATGTATTGGCTGGCGGTGATTTTGGATGAGGGGCAGCAGATCAAAAATCCTGATTCCAAGGCGGCGCGTGCGGCACGCCAGCTGAAGTCGCAAAATCGGCTGGTGCTGACGGGTACGCCGATGGAAAACCGATTGCTAGATCTGTGGAGCCTGATGACTTTTGCGACACCTGGGGCACTGGGGGATCGGGCGTATTTCCAGCGTCACTTTGATCGCCGCAAAGATACACAAGCGAGTGAGCGTCTCACCGCCCGGTTGCGGCCGTTTTTGCTGCGCCGGACAAAGGGGCAGGTGGCCCGCGATCTGCCGCCGCGCAGTGAGGAGATGATGCTTTGTGAAATGGGTGCGGAGCAGGCACGTCTGTATCAGGCGGAGTTGGCCCGTGCCCAGCAGATGGTGCTGACCAATTCTGCGCTGGATGCTCTGAACAAGAAGCGATTCGCTGTGCTACAGGCGTTGACGCGGTTGCGGCAGATTTGCTGCCACCCGACGCTGGCCCATGTGGCGGATAAGAGCGCGGAAAGCGCGAAGTTGACGGCGACGCTGGATCTGATCGAGGAACTCCATGCGGAGGGGCACAAGGTGCTGCTCTTCAGTCAGTTCGTGACGATGCTGACGCTGATCCGCGAGCGCCTGGAGGAGATGAAGGTGCCCTACCACTGGCTGACTGGGGCCAGCACGGATCGCGCTGGGATCGTGAAGGCATTCCAAGAAGATGAGAACGCCTCCGTGTTCCTGCTATCGCTGAAGGCGGGCGGGAGCGGGCTGAATCTCACTGCGGCATCGTATGTCATTCTGTACGATCCCTGGTGGAATCCTGCCGTGGAGGCGCAGGCGATTGACCGTGCCCACCGCATCGGCCAGACGCAGCCAGTCATGGCCTACCGCATGCTGACGAAGGGGACGATCGAGGAAAAGATCATGCTGCTGCAGCAGAAGAAGAATCTGATGGCAAACAACATTCTGGGCGAAGGCGGCTTCTCCAGCACGTTGGACAAGTCGGACTTCGAGTTCCTCTTCGATATCGAGACCAAGGCGCTGTCGGAGGCTGGGGAGCGCTAGCGCCCTACCAGCCGAACACTTTCTTGAAGCCCCAAAACAGCGCGAGACCCAGTGCTGCCCAGATAAGGCTGAGGATGAGGATCAGGAAAAGCACACCGAAGACAAGACGGCGTGTGCTGCGCCTGACCTCGTCCATTTGACCTGCCTGCCAGGCCTGGAGCATGCCGAAGTTTCGGGAGTTGGACTTGAAGAAAATGGAGACGGCAGGCCCCAGGATGGGGATGAAATTTAGCCCGGCATTGGCCAGCATGTTGCCACCCATCCGCGCGAGCACTCCGGCGGGCGCGTGTTTGCGGACCGCCTCCAGCATGATGATCGCGCCAGCGCTGGAGACGATGACATCGCCGACGACCGGGAAGAGGGAGATGATGGGATCTAGGCCGATCTTCATCTTTCCAATGGGCAGGTGAAAAACCTCATCCAGCCATTTGGCGATGATGCCCGTGACGCCTTGGAACTCTTCCGGCTTGATCCCAGGCCTGCCGCTGCTGCGCGCTGGCGGGATGACCTGGGTGACGGGGATATCTTTGGGTTCGGACATGCGGCGGGTAGGAAATCCGATCTTCAGTGTTTTGCCAAGTGGAAAGACGGCGGGGCAGTGGGCCTAAAATGACCTTGTGCCCAGCGGTATTTCGTGGCCATCTGTGCCTGTTGCTATCGCTCCTCCGACATGCCTCCTGCCACTGCCCCTGATTTTGATCCGCCCCGGTTGCCTACGCTTTTCCAAGCGATGCATGACCTGCGCGAGCGGCGTCGGGCGATTGCGGAGTTAGGCGGTGGCAAAGCCAAAAAGGCGGCGGAGCGCTTGGATGCCGTTGCCGGTGATCAATCGATGGACGCGGACATGATCTGCCTGCGGGCAGAGGCCCAACGCGCTGCAGGCCGCAGCGGCGCGGCGCGGCGGACGCTGAAGGACGCAAAGAAGCGCATCAACGGCAAATTGGATGCGGCGATGGATCGGATCGATCAGGTCTTGCTGGCGGAGTCGGGTGGCGAGGTGCCTTTCCATCTGCTGCGAAAACTGCCGCGTCACCAGCCGGGGACGACGGAGGTGGAAGGCGTGAAACTCGTCTTCCCCGATGGCCCAGCTGCCTTTAGCGCGCATCAGGAGATTTTCGCCAAGCGCATGTACGAGATCCCGCCGATGGATGCCCCGCGCATCATCGATGGTGGGGCGAATATTGGTCTGGCGGCGATCTTTTTTTGTCAAAAGCATGCAGGGGCGCGGGTCACGTGCTTTGAGGCAGATCCAGATGTGGCGGTGTACCTGCGCAAGAACTTGGCGGCCGCAGGGGCGGAGGCAGTGGAGGTGATCGAGGCGGCGCTCTGGAGCGAGGAGGGATCACTGACCTTCAGTGGTGAAGGCAGCGATGCTGGCCGTGTGGGTGAATCGGGCGCTGGAACGACGAAGCAGGTGCGCGCCGTGCGGCTATCGCCGTATCTGAAGGAGCGCATCGATCTGCTGAAGCTGGACATCGAAGGAGCGGAAATAGAAGTGCTGCGAGAGTGTCGCGATGCTCTGGGACAGGTGCAGCGGATCTTTGTCGAGTATCACTCCTTCGAGGGCGCGCCGCAGTGTCTGGATGAACTGCTGGGAATCCTGCGTGCAGCGGGATTCCGGCTGGCGGTGACGGTTTCTGATGCGCTGACTCAGCGTCCGTTTATCGAGCCTGGATCGAGCCTGGGCATGGATATGAGGCTCAATGTGTTTGGATTCCGCGATCATGTCTGATTCACCTCTCAACGTTCTTTTTGTCGGCCATGAGGCGAGTCGTACTGGCGCTCCGATTGGTTTTTTGAGCCTGATGCAATGGCTGAAGGATCGCGGCACAGTGAAGCCGACGGTTTGGCTGCGCCATGGTGGGATCACTGTGAATGAGCATCGCCCACTGGGATCGATGATCGTGGCGGGGCGGGATCTGGATGGGGTGGCACCGGGTCCTTATCAGTTGGCCTATCTGAATACGGCGACTCTGGGACCCTTCGCCGAGGCCTTGAATTTGGCGGGTCTGCCGGTGGTCTGTCATGTGCATGAGATGGACTTTGAGCTGCACGTGACGGGCGATGCGAATCTGCGCCAGTTGCGCGCGAACGTGGCGCACTACATCGCCTGCTCTGAGGCGGTGAAGACGGATGTGATGCGGCTTCTCGGAGTGGATGCTGAAAAAATCAGCGTCGTCCCCGAGTGTGTGGATGTGGATCGCGCACTGCGTCAGGCGGAGGATGCGTGCCCCGAGGCGCTACAGCAGTGGCGTATGCGGGCCGGGATCACGCGATTCATTTGCGGCATGGGTACGGTCAGCTGGCGCAAGGGTGTGGATCTATTTTTGCAAACGGTGTCGCGGTTGCGTGCCACTGGCGGCGCTGGCTGGGGAGGGTTGTGGATTGGCGATCTGGAGACCGGGCCGGATGCCGACAGGATGAAGCACGAACTGCGCGTGCTGGGCCTGGAAGATCACGTGCTGTTTACGGGTTCGCAGTCCAATCCGCATGCGTGGCTGAAGGAGGCAAACGTCTTCACGCTGACCTCTCGCGAAGATCCGTATCCACTTGCGATGGTGGAGGCGGCAGCGCTTGGCAAGACGGTGGTCGGATTTAGCGGTAGCGGCGGTGTGGTGGAATTTGTGCGCGTGGCCGGCGGTCATCTGGTGCCCTATGGCGATGCTGCTGCGATGGCGGATGCCTGCGTGCGGGCAAGCGGCGAGGCTGCGGGACAGGGCCTGGAGGCCGCGCGCAGGCTGTGTCATCCCGATGCTGTGGGGGTGCAGATTTTTGAGGTCATCCGGCGGATGGCACTGCCGTCGCCCATAACGCTGGGGGCTGAAACGATTGATCGCCTGCGTCTGGCCAGCCAAGCAGGTGCCAAATTCCGCGTGACCTTGCATCGGGACGGTGACGATGCCGATGTGGTCATCGATGAGCCCTGGGAGGGGCCGGTCAATGGTCGTGGGGAGGTGGAGTTGCTCATGCCGGATAGCATCGATATTTCAAGCGGGAGCTGGGTGCTGACTGTGTACGCGCTGGGTCGCGCGACGGGGGTGCGGAACCTTCGACTGGATGTTTTACGTGGCCAAGGAACGGGTGAGCGGCTCGAAGGTCTGCGCATCCGCACGGCAGGCCCGGCGGTGCAGCTTTCGGGGCCTGGGGTGGATGAATGGCTGATGCTCGATGGTCGCGGTCGATTGACGGTGAAGCTGAATGGAGCAGCCCTGCGCAGTGCGGAGAGTCTGCTGCTGCGTTGGGATCTGAATGCGGAGGTGAAGGAAACGCTGCGTGATCTCTGCGCTGCGGCTGGAGATCCCACGCCACGCGAGTCAGCTCGTTTGCCGATCTGGGTGCGGGCATCACGATTCATCTTTGGGGGCTAACTTTTGACGCGTATGCATTTCATGACCCGATACCTGACTGCCGCCCTGCTTTTCTGCCTGACCTCTTGCAACCCGAAGGATCGATTGGAAGATCCGAGTGCGGCGCTCGTCATCGGTCTGGAGGCGGCCTATCGTCCGTTTGAATTTGTGGATCAGGAGGGGCAAATCACCGGCGTCAGCGTGGAGATCGGTAACGAGATCGCCAAGACGATGGGTCGTCCGGTGAAGTTTGAGAACATGCAGTTCGATGGGCTGATTCCCGCGCTTCAGACGGGCCGAATTGACATGATCATTTCCTCGTTGAGTGCCACGGATGAGCGTCGCAAATCGATCGATTTCTCTGATCCGTATGTGAAGACAGGGTTGTCCGTTTTGGTTTCTGCCAAGTCGCCGATCCAGACGGCGGCAGACCTGAAGGCACCCGGTCGCCGCATCGCGGTGCGCATCAGCACGACCGGGGAAAGTTGGTCCAAGTCCAACCTACCGGATGCGAAACTGGTGGGCCTAGATACCGATGGTGCCTGCGTGCTGGAGGTGGTGAACGGCAGCGTCGATGCCTGGGTCTATGATCAGGTCTCGGTCATGAACTATCACGCACAGCACCCCGATCAGACCCGTGCTTTGCTGGCTCCGTTGCGGGTGGAAGAGTGGGCTGTCGGCCTGCGCAAAGGCAGCGATGACCTGAGGGCGGTCGTGAATGAGACCCTGGGTCGAATGAGAAAAGACGGTTCGTTTGCCAGGATCGCGGACAAGTATCTGGCGGCGGAGAAGAAGATGCTGCTGGAGCAAGGGCAGCCGTTTGTTTTTGATCTGGATGCGGCGCAGTAAACCCGCGCTGGACAAGTTGATGGGCTGCGCTTTGCTGCGCGCCTCATGAAACTACGTTCACTGACTTTGACCGCCCTGATGGGCATGCTGGCCTGCACCGCTTCCCTGCGTGCAGGAGACAATGATGGCTGGATCTCCCTGTTCAATGGTAAGGACCTTACGGGCTGGAAGGCCAACGACGAGGTGCCCAATGTATTCTCCGTAGTGGACGGGGAACTGAAGGTCAGCGGTGGACGCTCTCACCTTTTCTACGTGGGTGAAGACGGCAAGGCTTCCTTCAAGAGCTTCGTCTTGAAGGCCAAAGTGAAGACGACCCCTGGGTCGAACTCAGGCTTCTATTTTGCCACGCAATACCAAGCAACGGGTTGGCCGGACGCGGGCTACGAGTGCCAGGTGAACAGCACCCACAAGGACCCGAAGAAAACGGGCAGCCTTTATGGCGTCATCAACATCCTGGCCTTGGCAGAAGGTCAGGCGGAACCGCAAGGTGGGACTCACATCAAGGTCCCTGCGGCACCTAGCACGGATGGCGAATGGTTCGACTACGAAATCAAGGTCGATGGCAAGCACATCACCCTGTCCGTCAACGGCAAGGTGACGGTGGACTTCACCGAACCCGAAGGCTGGGATCCTGCGAAGGAACTGAAAGGAATGCCCGGTCGTAAACTCGCCGAAGGCACCTTTGCGATTCAAGGCCACGACCCAATGAGCACGACCTTCTACAAGGACATCATGGTCAAGAAGCTGCCATAAGGTTTGCTGAAAAATCTTGAAGCGGGTGTGGTGACGCAGGTCACGCACCCGCTTTTTTGTGGGCTGGGAGATCGGTGTTCGCTGCGCAAGGGGTCGGCCAGTTTTTGATCGGTGAACCCGTGTCCTTTTGGCTTGGGTTTCACAGATGTGGAGATGGCCGACGAGGCTGCGTCGTGACATCGGCGGGCTTTGGTCTTGCGAAGTCCAAGAGTTCTGTGGCAAACTCGTCTCGATGTCAGCCTCTTCTCACTCAGCCCTCTGGCAATTGACCCTCACAGGGCTGCTCGTGGGCATTGGCTCTGGCTGGGCATGGCGAGAGGCAGCTCTCAAGGGCGAGCCACAGCCTCCCTCGCTGCCTGCGCCTGCTCCTGTAGCGGTGGAGGCAACGCCGGGCACGCTCTCAGCGAAAACCGGCCCTGACTTCGAACTGCGGCTGCGAGATGCGCTCGCCGCGAATCGTGTGGAGGACGTGCGGAAATGGATTGTTGAGCTGGCAAAGCGGGACGGCGTGCGTGTCCTGGAACTGGTGCTGGCTTGGAAGTCAAAGGATCGCCCCGCGATGCTGGACCACGCCCTCTACCATGCAGCCGTGAATGACCCGGAGGGCACGGCGAAACTCGTCTTTGCCACACCAGAGCTGAGAGACTCTGCGGCACTGGTCACCCGCATGTTCGCGGGCATCACCCGTGGCAGCGTGTCGAAGGCTCTCGGAATGGCCTCCACGCTCACCTCCGAGCCCCATGACAGCGCCCTGCGCGGCATCGGGCGCGAGTGGGCGCGCATGGATTGGCGCAGCGCGCTGGAGCATGGGTTGCAAATGCAGCCGATCAAGGATCGCGACCTTTTCCTGAAAGAGGCCGTCGGCATTCAGGTCCAGCAGGGTTTCGGTGCACTGGCGCAGTGGATGAAGTCGCTCCCTGCGAGCACTCGGGGCTTGCTGCCGATTGATTGGGATCGTGTGGTGCTCAGCATGCCGACGGACTTCGCTTTGGCGATGGATATGATGCCTCCGACGCTGAGAGACAGCGAGTTCAGCGACCTCTTTCAACGGCTGATGAAGGTGATGGATGCCACGCCGACCAACCGAGCTTGGATCGAATCGCTGCCGAAAGGACAGACGCGTGATCGAGCCTTTGAAGCCTTCGTGCTGCGGGCGGTGCAGTCCGACCCGGGCTCCGTGCCGCAACTGATTCAAGACGGAGCCTCTACCAGCTCGGAGCGCAGTCGCCTCACCAGCCTGCTGGCCGGGCTGCGCGCCTTTGACGATCCACAGGGTGCTCTCGCATACGCAGCGGCACTGCCTGATCCGCATGGGCAAGCCACCGCGCGTCTAACCGCGATGGGCGTGATCGGGCTGCACTCACCGCAGCAGGGCCTTGACGCGCTGATCAAGGCACAGGCCGAATGGACTCAGGTTGAGATGCGCGCCCTCGCCGAAGTCTATGGCTTCGCTGATCCCGTGGCGGCGCTGGAAGCAGGGATGCGCATGAAGAACGAAGCCAACCGCAACCGCTGGGCCGTGATCGTCTTCGGCCATTGGCTAAACAGTAATCCCGCCGCTGCCAGTTCTTGGGCGAACGAGCTACCGCAGGGGAACATACGAGACGGAGCATTCAGTCGCGTTGCCGAGAGTCTTACCATCAGCCAGCCGCAATCCGCGATCATTTGGGCACAGTCCATCACCGATCCGAAGAATCGATTCAGCGCAATGGAGGAAGTTAGCCGCTACTGGGCGTATCGATCATCTGCCGATTGGCAGGCCTGGTTAGCCAGCAGCGGCTTGGATGAAGAGACACGGCAAAAGTTGGTCAAGTCCACCATGGTTAGGAGTCAGCGGCTTGGCGGCATCACTTACGACGATGGGAAAACAACGATCTACGTGCCATGAAGCAACGTGTCCTCCTATTCATCCTTGCCGCAGCGGTTGGCTTTGCTGCCATGCTGGTTCCAGCTTCAGCTCCGCACCCCAAGACGAGTGTGAAAATCGCAGAGCAAACCTCTACGCCTGCCACACCAGCGCCTGCGCGGGATGGCAGCGCCCAAGCCCTGCGCGATGCCTTCGCCCTGCCTGCCGGGCCCCGCAAGCAAGCGGCAATGCGGAGGCAGGCTGAGGCGCTGGCCAAGCTCAGTCCAGAGGAGGCACTAAGCCTCGTGCTCTCCATGCCGCCTGGCAGTGCTCGGGATGAGACAGCGCGGTCAGCGTTCGTGCGCCTTGTGAAGCAGGACTTGGCCAAAGCGATCGCATGGGCGGAGAAGCACCGTGAACTCGCGCTGATGGCCCGCAATGACCTCGAGTCAGCCCTCGCCAAATTAGCGGAGAAGGACGGCCCGGCGGCCTGGACATTACTGGGCCGACTGCGGAAGGTGGATCACTTAGTGGACGTGGGCGAGTTGGCGTTGCATTGGGCAGACAATGACCCGCGAGGAGCGGCCAGCTTTGGCATGACCCTGCCCCCAGGATCGGAGCGAAAGAAGTTCATGGAGCCTGTACTGAAAGAGTGGGCGAAGAACGATAGCAAGGGCCTAGTCGCATGGCTGCGCACTCAACCGCTCGATGACATCGCGGGGGCTTTCGGACGCACGTTTGGCCTCAAACTGGACCCTAGGGCGAGCTGGGCAGAGCTGATGAGCATCGCTGAGGTGCTACCACAGGAAGCCTTCTCCGACTATCAATGGGCCAGCGCGGTGCAGGCTGCCCTCAGTAATCCCGAGACCCGCGCTGCCCTGTTGCGCTCCGTGGGTAGCATCGCTGACCCAGAGTTGCGCGATCAAACTTGGCTGGGTGCAGTGAAGGCCAGTGCCGCATCCAACTCTGAGGAAGCCAAGCTCTACCTGGCAGAGATTCAGAATCCCAAGACCCGTGCCGTTGCCGCCTCCACCATCGCAGCGCATTTGGCTCTCAGCGATCCTGCCGCAGCCATCGCCTATGCGAACAGCCAGTCCGATGACCTCGCCGGGGATGCCGCCACTTTCAGTGCGCTCGGCACTTGGCTCAAGAGCCAACCCAAGGCAGCGCGTGGTTACATCGCCGAGAACCTAACCCTGATGGACGTCGAGTTCGTGGATAGGCTCACCAGTGGCGCTTCGCACGATAATCCCGCCGAGTTCGCGACGTGGGCGCTTAGCCTCCCTTCCTCAGCGCAGCAAACCCGCGTGCTGCGCAATCTCTCGACCTGGCTGCATTATAACCCGGATGCGTTCCGTGCCTGGGCCGCCAGTCAGGCCTATGCACCGGGCTTTCAGGATGCGCTACCGGGGTTGCTCGAAGCGGCGCACCACTACTACAAACCCAGCTCCGAAAGCCTTGCCACTGTGATCGAATACATGGGGGATGCGAGCGCGCGACAGCAGGCCGCTGCGAAATTGATGCCGACGTGGCGCGCTACCAGCCCGGCAGAAGCAGCGCGCTGGCATGATGCCCAGGTGCAGGCAGGGCGCATCACTGCGATCCCAGAGACTCCGCTGCCAAAGACCAGCGACGACGCTGAAAAGGTGGAGCGCGCGCAGGGGAACGAAGTCTGGCTCTCACGCGGTGGCCGCGGGCTCAGAGTCGGCAATGACACGCCCCATCGCACCTACCACTACAACGCGAATGGGCGCAGCTTCACAGTGTTCTACTGACGGCCATAGGCCGCCAGCCGGGCGATGGCCCAAGGCGCGCCGTGGAATTGGCTCAGCGTACAACTGGCCAACAGAGTGTTCTGGCTGCATTGCATCCGAGTTGTTGCCTAAACCGACTTCGCGGATTTGGGGGGGGCTGGCGGCCCTGAGTTATCTGAATGCATGAATGCTTGCGTCGCGGTGAATAGCTCCCAGACCAAATAGCGCAAAGTTGGCCAAGAATGAGGAGTTCATAAGCGAGATTAGAGGACCGTGAGGGCCTCACGCGCGCCTTGACGAGACGGTTTTCCAAGGGTGCGATGCTTTTGCAAACGTTGAGGGATGGTCGGGAGACAGATGCTGGCCTGAGGCCGGGGCCGGGGGGACATCGCCATCGGTTGGGGGCTTTGGCTTGATCATGGCTACGAGCCCGACTGCTTTTGAATTGGTTCCAATCGGGGATCAATTCGAGACTGAAGTGATTTCGGGGCGGGTGTTTTATGACGCGGAATTGTCTCTGGGAAATACGCGTCTGGGCGCGCTGCGCAACATCGTAGGCATCGACCATCCGACCGTGAGTGCCCAGCGATTGCAAACATCGGCGCAGGGCCGGTGGGGGCAACCGGTGCTGCTCGGCACCATCAGCCCCCCTCACGATACTGGCACCAAGGTGCTGACGGATACGGGGCGGTTCTGGGTGGCCTTCCTAACGTTGGAAAAGCGTTAGATTTCTGGTCGTGCCTCCCCCGCTTTTCTCGGCGTGAATTTTGGATGGTCCATCATCTTTGTTCAAAGGGTCCCAATCAGTCATGGTCGCGCTGTCGTCTTGATGCCTTTCGATTCCTACTGGACTGACACAGCGCTATTCCAGCCAACGAGACTCCACTGCCAAAAATGGCCTTGGCACAGCGGGCAGGAAAGCTATCCTCTGGAGCGTTGAGAGTGCGTCATGAGTCGCGCAGCAGACTTCCCCAAGCATTTTAGATCCGTCCTAACATTCCGTTGATATTTGGCCCATGAAACCCACTCCCGTCTCCCGCCGCCGCTTTATCTCTGCCGCACTTGCTGGCGGTGCCGCTAGCCAAACATCCCTAAGCGCGGCGGAGGTCAAAGCTGACCTCTTCAACGAACCCGCGCGGGACATTCCGCTCGCGAATGATGCCGATGTCATCGTGTGTGGTGCCGGGCCGGCGGGTGTGACGGCGGCGATCACTGCGGCGCGTGCAGGGGCGAAGGTTCGCCTGTTCGAATGGCGCGGCTGTCTCGGCGGCATCTGGACGGCGGGGTTGCTGGGATACTTTCTGGACTTCAACAAGCCGGGCTTTGCGAAAGAACTGCGGGACAAGTTAGATGCACGCGATGCAAGGGCGAATTCGACAAGCACGAGTCGATTCTGTTACGATCCCGAGGCTCTGAAACTGCTGCTCGAAGAGCTCTGTGTGGAGGCGGGCGTGAAGTTTCAGTATCACACAAAGGTGTCCGCCGCCTTCAAGGAAGGAAACAAGCTCACGACGGTGGTGACTGAGTCCAAATCCGGCCGTCAGGCATGGCGCGCGCCCGTTTTTATAGATACGACAGGCGATGGCGATCTCGGCTTCCTGGCAGGGTGCGCCTTTGAAATTGGGATGGCTGCGGACTGCCCGTGCCAGCCAATGTCGCTCAATGCGTTGCTCGTGGTGAAGGACGTCGAGGCGCTGCGTGAGTTCGTGCGTTTTGGCACACCAAAGCAGGGGGAAAACACCGACGGCGAAAAGAAAAAGCGCATCAAGGATGTCATCATCGGCACTGGCCACTTTCCCTCCTATGCCAGCCCCACGATGTGGCATGTGCGGGACAATCTGATCTTCGCCATGATGAACCACGAATACGGCATCAAAGCCTGGGATGCCGCTGAGATCACCGCTGCCACGGTGCGAGCACGCGCGGAAATGAACAAGATGGTGGCTGGGCTGCGCGGACTCGGCGGACCCTGGGAAGGCATTCAAATCGTCGCCACCGCCGAGCAGATCGGCGTGCGCGACGGTCGCCGTATCCAGGGGCGCTACACCGTGCTCCAGGACGACCTCGCCAAAGGCGCGCGGCATGACGATGCGGTCACGCGCGTGACCTTCGGCATTGACGTGCATGCGCTGAGCGCTGACCACAACAAGAAGCACTCCATCATGCCAAAACCCATCGACATGAAGCCTTACGACATCCCGCTGCGTGCCTTGATCGCGAAGGAGGTCGATGGACTCATGATGGCGGGCCGCTGTATCAGCGGAGATTTCATCGCACACTCCAGCTACCGCGTCACCGGCAACGCCGTGGCGATGGGCGAGGCTGCCGGAGTTACCGCCGCGCTGGCGGCCTTGTCGAAACGTCTGCCGCACGAAGTCGCCTGGAGTGAGGGTGAGGCGAAGCTAAAGGCGATGGGACAGCGGGTTTGATGCCCTCGTGCCACTTGCGTGAAATTCCCGTCATTCGCGTGCGCTCATCAACGGTGTCCAAAGATGAGGGTTTCAAAGGCGTGCGTAGAGGACTGCGAGGGCCACAGAGGCGCGTTGTAGCGAGACGGTTTTCCAGAGGTGCACAGCTACCCAGCGGATAAACTTCACGCTGGTCTG
>Ga0209573_1003374_pt1 | contig 17671 bp, 16 predicted proteins | sample TNRBio252014_DNA_FD_185870 | JGI IMG/M metagenome (GOLD analysis project Ga0209573, IMG submission 185870) | Wastewater treatment Type I Accumulibacter community from EBPR Bioreactor in Madison, WI, USA - TNR Reactor_6/25/2014_ DNA (SPAdes)... | ecosystem: Engineered > Bioreactor > EBPR >...
GCGACATCGCCGACAACGCACGCGACATCGACCTGGCCATGCGCTGGGGCTTCGGCTGGGCGCAGGGGCCGTTCGAGACCTGGCAGGCCGCGGGCTGGAAGGCGGTGGCCGAGATGATCCGCGACGACATCGCCCACGGCCGCGCCATGTCCGACGTGGCGCTGCCGGCGTGGGTGTTCGAGCGCGACGGCGTGCATGCGCCGGCCGGCTCCTACAGCGCCGCCGAGGACACCCTGAAGCCGCGCTCCGCGCTGCCGGTGTACCAGCGCCAGCTCTACCCCGACCGCGTGCTCGGCGAGGCGCCGGACGATCGCGGCGAGACCCTGTGGGAGAACGCCGGCGTGCGCCTGTGGCGGCGCGCCGACCAGGACGCGCGCATCGGCATCGTGTCGATCACCTCCAAGATGCACGCGGTGGGCGAGGAGGTCATGGACGGCCTGCTCGAGGCCATCGCGCGCGCCGAGACGGAGCTCGACGGCCTGGTGATCTGGCAGCCGGCGCCCTTCGCGGTCGGCGCCAACCTGCAGCAGGTGGGCGAGGCCTGCCGTGCGGGGCAGTTCGAGCTGCTGGAGAAGATGGTCGCCAAGTTCCAGCGCACCTCGATGGCGATCAAGCACGCCCAGGTGCCGGTGGTGGCCGCGGTGCAGGGCATGGCGCTGGGTGGTGGCTGCGAGTTCGTGATGCACGCCGCGCACCGGGTGTTCGCGCTCGAGAGCTACGTCGGCCTGGTCGAGGCAGGCGTGGGCCTGATCCCGGCGGGAGGCGGCAGCAAGGAATTCGCGCTGCAGGCGCATGCGTTGGCGCAGCGCGCTGCGGGCGGCGACGTGTTCCCCTACATCCAGAACGCCTTCCAGACCATCGCCATGGCGACCGTGGCCAAGAGCGCGCAGGAAGCGATCGCGCTGGGCTTCGGCCGGGCGGGCGACGACGTGGTGTTCAACGCCAACGAGATCCTCTTCGCTGCGATTCACCGCGCGCGCGCGCTGGCCGAGTCGGCGTGGCGGCCGGCGCTGGTGAATCCGGCAGTCACCGTGGCCGGGCGCAACGGCATCGCCACCTGCGAAATGATGCTGGTGAACATGGCCGAGGGCGGCTTCATCTCGGCGCACGACTACCGCGTCGCCAAGGCCGCGGCCACCGCGCTGTGCGGCGGCGAGGTCGACACCAACCGGCGCGTGAGCGAGCAGTGGATCCTCGACGTCGAGCGCGCGCAGTTCGTCGAGTTGCTCAAGACCGAGAAGACCCAGCAGCGCATCGCGCACATGCTGGAAACCGGCAAGCCGCTGCGCAACTGAGGGAGAACGAGACAATGAGCAAACAGATCCAGGACGCCTACATCGTCGCCGCGGTGCGCACCCCGGTGGCGCGCCGCAACGGCGCCTTCCGCCACGTTCGCCCCGACGACATGCTGGCGAAGGTGCTGCGCGACGTGGTCGCCAAGGTCCCCGGCCTAGACGCCACCGAGATCGGCGACGTCATCACCGGCTGCGCGATGCCCGAGGCCGAGCAGGGCATGAACGTGGCGCGCATCGGCCTTCTGCTGGCCGGGCTGCCCGACGGCGTGCCCGGCATCACCATCAATCGCTTCTGCGCCTCGGGCCTGCAGGCCGTCGCCGACGCTGCCAGCCGTATACGCCTTGGCGAGGCCGACGTGATGATCGCGGCAGGCACCGAGAGCATGAGCGCGATGCCGCAGATCATGGGCAACAAGGTCAGCCTCAACCCCGAGATCTTCGCGCGCGCCGAGAACCTTTCCATCGCCTACGGCATGGGCCTCACCGCCGAGAAGGTGGCCCAGCAGTGGAAGGTGAGCCGGGAGGATCAGGATGCGTTCGCCGTGGAGTCGCACCGGCGCGCCTGCGCCGCGATCGCCGCGGGGCACTTCGCCGACGAGATCCTGCCCTATGCGGTGAAGTCCTACGCCCCGGGCGCCGACGGCACGGTGCGCATCACCGAGCGCGTGGTCGAGCACGACGAGGGCCCGCGCCCGGACGCCGCCGCCGACACGCTCGCCAGGCTCAAGCCGGTGTTCGCCGCGCGCGGCTCGGTGACCGCGGGCAACAGCTCGCAGATGTCCGACGGCGCCGCCGCGGTGCTGCTGATGAGCGAGGCCGCCTTGAAGCGCTACGACCTCAAGCCGATCGCGCGCTTCGCCAGCTTCGCGGTTGCCGGCGTGCCGCCCGAGGTGATGGGCATCGGTCCGGTCGAGGCCATCCCGCGCGCGCTCGCACGCGCCGGCGTGGCGATGGCCGACCTCGGCTGGACCGAGCTCAACGAGGCCTTCGCCGCGCAGGCGCTGGCGGTGATGCGCCAGCTCGAGATGGATCCGGCGAAGGTGAATCCGCTCGGCGGCGCGATCGCGCTCGGTCATCCGCTCGGTGCCACCGGCGCGATCCGTACCGCGACCTTGATGGCGGCGATGCAGCGCGATCAGGGCTTGCGCTACGGCATGATCAGTATGTGCATCGGCACCGGCATGGGCGCGGCGGGCGTTTTCGAGCGCGTCTGATGCGGCTTGCCGCCGGAGGCCGAGGGTTTGCTTTCGGCGGCATGGCCGGCAGGCGGTCGCGCGTGAACGGCGCTTCGCGACGATCTGCCGGTCTTCGGACGGCGTGGTTTTCGACCCGTTTTTCATCCTCCGCCGGCGTGCTGCAGGGTTGTCGGCGTATTGTGGATTTCACGTATTGGGCGCTCTTCGGGTATTCCCCTGCGTGATCGAGCGGTAACAATCTTTTATACTCCGCGCGTTTATCGACGCGGGAGCGCCCCGGCGTCCAGCCGCCGCGGCGGTTGTGGATGCGCCTTCGGCGGCCCCGTTCACTCTGTGGAACCTACGGGCGAGAGGCGCATGATTAGAATCAAACGCGGTCTGGACCTGCCCATCACCGGCGCTCCCGAGCAGCGTATCGAGGCCGGCCGGCCAGTGCGCAGCGTGGCCGTCATCGGATTCGACTACCACGGCATGAAGCCGACGATGGCGGTGCAGGTGGGCGACCGGGTCAAGCTTGGACAGCTCCTGTTCTCCGACAAGAAGACGCCGGGTGTGGTGTTCACCTCCCCGGGCGCGGGCACGGTGAGCGCGATCCATCGCGGCGAGCAGCGTGTGCTGCAGTCGGTGGTGATCGACCTCGACGGTGACGACGCGGTCGAATTCGCGCGCTACGACGACGCCGAGATCGATCGGCTCGACGAGCAGCGGGTACGTGCCAATCTGATCGATTCGGGATTGTGGACCGCGCTGCGGACGCGCCCCTTCAGCAAGGTGCCGGCGATCGATGCGCGCCCGCATTCGATCTTCGTGACCGCGATGGACACCCATCCGCTCGCAGCCGATCCTGCGGTGGTCATCGGCGCGCACAAGGAAGATTTCGCGCGCGGACTGCGCGTGCTTGGGCGCATCGCGCCGGTGGTGGTCTGCCATGCCGACGGCTCCCAGATGCCATGCTCCGGGCTGGCCAACGTGCGCACCGAGACCTTCACCGGTCCGCATCCTGCCGGGCTGCCCGGCACCCACATCCACTTTCTCGATCCGGTCAACGCCGAGAAGTCGGTGTGCTCGCTCAACTACCAGGACGCGATCGCGATCGGCAAGCTGTTCGCCAGCGGGCGCCTGTGGGTGGAGCGGGTGGTCGCCATCGGGGGACCGATGGCGGACAAGCCGCGTCTCGTTCGCGCGCGCCTCGGCGCCAGCCTCGACGAACTGACCGCCGGCGAGCTGAAGACCGGGCGAAGGGTGCGCGTGATCTCGGGTTCGGTGTTCGGCGGGCGCACCTCGCGCGGCGCCTGCGCCTACCTCGGTCGCTATCACCTTCAGGTGTCCTGCCTCGAAGAGGGGACCGAGCGCGAGATGCTGCATTACCTGCGCGCCGGCGTGAACAAGCACTCGGTGATGAACCTCTTCGTCTCCAAGCTGGCCGCGGGCCGTCTGTTCGACTTCACCACCAGTACCAACGGCAGTCCGCGTGCGATGGTGCCGATCGGGAACTACGAGGAGGTCATGCCGCTCGACATCCTGCCCACACAACTGTTGCGCGCGCTGATCGTCGCTGACACCGAGATGGCGCAGAAGCTCGGTTGCCTCGAGCTCGACGAGGAAGACCTCGCGCTGTGCACCTACGTGTGCGCCGGCAAGTATGAATACGGTCCCATCCTGCGGGACAACCTGACTCGCATCGAGAAGGAGGGTTGAGCATGAGTCTGCGCTCCTGGCTTGACAGCATCGAGCATCACTTCGAGAAGGGCGGCAAGTACGAGCGGCTCTACGCCCTCTACGAGGCGGTGGATACTGCCCTCTACAAGCCGCCGCTGGTCACCCGGACGACCGCCCATGTGCGCGACGGGCTCGACCTCAAGCGCATGATGATCACAGTGTGGTTGTGCACTTTCCCGGCGATGTTTTTCGGCATGTGGAACGTCGGCTATCAGGCCAACACCATCCTCGCCGCCAACGCGGAGCTGATGGCGGCGCAGGAAGGCTGGCGCTTCGCGCTGATGGGCGGAATCGCCGGCTTCGATCCGGCCAGCCTGTGGGCAAACTTCCTCCATGGAGCGACCTACTTCCTGCCCATCTACCTCACGACCTTCATCGTCGGCGGGTTCTGGGAGGTGTTGTTCGCGTCGATCCGCAAGCACGAGGTCAACGAGGGCTTCTTCGTCACCTCGGTGCTGTTCGCGCTCACCCTGCCGCCCGACACCCCGCTCTGGCAGGTGGCGCTCGGCATCAGCTTCGGTGTGGTGATCGCCAAGGAGGTCTTCGGCGGCACCGGCAAGAACTTCCTCAACCCCGCGCTCGCCGGCCGCGCCTTCCTGTACTTCGCCTATCCGGCACAGATGTCGGGTGATGCGGTGTGGACTGCGGTCGACGGCTACACCGGCGCCACCATGCTGTCGCTCGGCGCCGCCGGCGGCATCGAGGCGGTGACCGGCGCCGGCATCGACTGGATGAGCGCCTTCCTCGGCACGGTGCACGGCTCGATCGGCGAGACCAGCACGCTCGCCATCTTCATCGGCGGCGCGGTGCTGCTCGTGATGAAGATCGCAGCGTGGCGCATCGTTGCTGGCGTGATGCTGGGCATGGTGGCGACCAGCCTGCTGTTCAACGCGATCGGCTCCGACACCAACCCGATGTTCGCCGTGCCCTGGCATTGGCACCTGGTGATGGGCGGCTTCGCCTTCGGCATGATGTTCATGGCCACCGACCCGGTCTCGGCCTCGATGACCAACACCGGCAAGTGGATCTTCGGTGCTGTGGTCGGTTTGATGACCGTGCTGGTGCGCGTGGTGAACCCCGCCTTCCCCGAGGGCATCATGCTCGCCATCCTGTTCGCCAACCTGTGTGCGCCGCTGATCGACCATTTCGTGGTCGCGGCCAACATCAAGCGGAGGCTCGCGCGCAATGTCCACTAAAGAATCGACGACCCGCACGCTGATGGTGGCGCTCGCGGTCAGTCTCGTCAGTTCGGTCTTCGTCGCTGGCGCAGCGGTGTCGCTCAAACCGGTGCAGATCGAGAACCGCCAGCTCGACAAGCAGCGCAGCATCCTGTCGATCGCCGGTCTTGGCGGCGACGGCATGTCCGGCCGCGAGGTCAAGGAACTCTTCGCCAGCCGCATCAAGGCGCGCGTGGTCGACCTCGAGACCGGCGAATACACCGATGCCCACGATCCGGCCGTTTTCGACCCGCTCAAGGCGGCGCGCGACCCCAAGCTCTCCGATGCGCTCGCCGGTGAGGAAGACATCGCGCTGATCAAGCGTCGCGAACGCTTCACCACCGTCTACATGGTGGAGAAGGACGGCAAGCTTGAGTCGCTGATCCTGCCGATCCGTGGCTATGGCCTGTGGTCCACGCTGCACGGCTTCATGGCGGTGAAGGGCGACCTCAACACCGTGGTCGGCATGGGCTTCTACCAGCACGCCGAGACCCCCGGCCTGGGCGGCGAGGTCGACAACCCGAACTGGAAGGGGCTGTGGCCGGGCAAGCAGCTCTTCGACGAGCAGGGCAAACCCGTTATCCGCATCGTCAAGGGCGGCGTCGATCCGGCCAGCCCGCAGGCGAAGCACCAGGTCGATGCGCTCGCCGGTGCCACGCTGACCAGCAACGGTGTCGACCGCCTGATCCAATTCTGGCTCGGTGAGCAGGGCTTCGGCCCGCTGCTCGCCAGGCTGCGTACCCAGGGGGCTTGAAAATGGCCAAACCGACCGTCAAGGAAGTCCTGTTCAATCCGGTCTTCGCCAACAACCCGATCGGCCTGCAGATCCTCGGCATCTGTTCAGCGCTCGCGGTGACGTCGAACCTGCAGACCGCGCTGGTGATGTCGCTCGCGCTGACGCTGGTGACCGGCTTCTCCAACCTGTTCATCTCGATGATCCGCAACCAGATCCCGAGCTCGATCCGCATGATCGTGCAGATGGTGATCATCGCGTCGCTGGTCATCGTGGTGGACCAGATCCTCAAAGCCTACGCTTACGGTCTTTCGAAGCAGCTCTCGGTGTTCGTCGGCCTCATCATCACCAACTGCATCGTGATGGGCCGTGCCGAAGCCTTCGCCATGCAGAACCCGCCGGTGCTGTCGTTCTGGGACGGCATCGGCAACGGCCTCGGCTACAGCGTGGTGCTGCTCACGCTTGGCGTGATCCGCGAGCTCTTCGGTGCCGGCAAGCTCTTCGGCGTCGAGATCATCGCGCTCGCCAAGGATGGTGGCTGGTACGTCCCCAACGGCTTGCTGCTGCTGCCACCGTCGGCCTTCTTCCTGATCGGCCTGTTGATCTGGGCGCTGCGCACCTGGCGCACGGAGCAGCTCGAGAAGCCCGCCTTCCGGATGGCGCCGCAGGTCGTGGAAAAGGAGGCCTACTGAAATGGAACACTATCTGAGCCTCTTCGTGAGGGCCGTGTTCATCGAGAACATGGCGCTCGCCTTCTTCCTCGGCATGTGCACCTTCATCGCCATCTCGAAGAAGGTCGAGACCGCGATCGGTCTCGGTATCGCGGTCATCGTGGTGCAGACCATCACCGTGCCGGCCAACAACCTGATCTACACGTATCTGCTGCGTGACGGCGCGCTGGCGTGGGCGGGACTGCCGGACGTCGATCTGTCCTTCCTCGGCCTGTTGTCCTACATCGGCGTGATCGCGGCGATCGTGCAGATCCTCGAGATGCTGCTCGACAAGTACGTACCCAGCCTCTACAACGCGCTTGGCGTGTTTCTGCCGCTGATCACGGTGAACTGCGCGATCATGGCTGGCTCGCTGTTCATGGTCGAGCGCGATTACAACCTGGCCGAGAGCACGGTGTACGGCGTCGGCTCAGGCGCCTCGTGGGCGCTGGCGATCGCGCTGCTCGCCGGCATCCGCGAGAAGCTCAAGTACAGCGACGTGCCGGAAGGCTTGCAGGGCCTGGGGATCACCTTCATCACCATCGGCCTGATGTCGCTCGGCTTCATGTCCTTCTCGGGCGTGCAGCTCTAAGGAGACCGTGAAACGATGAATACCGAAATCATTCTGGGCATCGGCATGTTCACCGCCATCGTGCTCGCGCTGGCCGCGTTCATCATCGCCGCCCGCTCGAAGCTGGTGTCGTCGGGGGATGTCACCATCGACATCAATGGCGAGAAGAAGATCACCGTACCCGCCGGCGGCAAGCTGCTGCAGACGCTGGCCGGCAACGGCCTGTTCCTGCCCTCGGCCTGCGGCGGCGGCGGCACCTGCGCGCAGTGCAGATGCGTTGTCATGGAGGGCGGCGGCTCGATGCTGCCCACCGAAGAGTCCCACTTCACCAAGCGCGATGCCAAGGAAGGCTGGCGCCTGTCGTGCCAGACTCCGGTCAAGCAGGACATGAAGATCGAGGTTCCGGAGGAGGTCTTCGGCGTCAAGAAGTGGGAATGCACGGTCGAGTCCAACCCCAACGTCGCCACCTTCATCAAGGAGCTCACGCTGCGCCTGCCTGCGGGCGAGGACGTGCACTTCCGCGCCGGCGGCTACGTGCAGCTCGAGTGCCCGCCGCACGTCGTCAGCTACAAGGACTTCGACATCCAGGACGAATACCGCGGCGACTGGGACAAATTCAACCTGTGGCGCTACACGTCCAGGGTCGACGAGACCACGATCCGTGCCTACTCGATGGCGAACTATCCCGGTGAGAAGGGCGTGGTGAAGTTCAACATCCGCGTCGCCTCGCCCCCACCGGGCCGGGACGACATCCCGCCCGGCAAGATGTCGTCGTGGGTGTTCAACCTCAAGAAGGGCGACAAGGTCACGGTGTATGGCCCCTTTGGCGAGTTCTTCGCGCGCGATACCGACCACGAGATGGTCTTCGTCGGCGGCGGTGCGGGCATGGCGCCGATGCGCTCGCACATCTTCGACCAGTTGAAGCGCCTGCACAGCACACGCAAGATTACCTTCTGGTACGGCGCGCGCTCGATGCGCGAGGCCTTCTATGTCGACGAGTTCGACAGGCTGGCCGCCGAGAACCCCAACTTCACCTGGCACCTCGCGCTGTCCGACCCGCTGCCCGAGGACAACTGGACCGGCTACACCGGCTTCATCCACAACGTGCTGTACGAGCACTACCTCAAGGATCATCCGGCCCCCGAGGACTGCGAATTCTACATGTGCGGCCCGCCGATGATGAACGCTGCGGTGATCAAGCTGCTGCTGGACCTCGGCGTCGAGCGCGAGAACATCATGCTCGACGATTTCGGCGGCTGATCACCGGCAGCGCCTGGACGAACCCGCCCGCGTTCCCGGCCTTTACAGGCGGGCGCGGGCTTTTTGACGCATGGAGGCCCTGATGGCAGGAACCGTACTGATCGCTGTGGACCACGGTGTGGCCACGCTGACCCTCAGCCGCCCGGATGCGCTCAACGCGCTCTCCGAGGAGATGATGGCCGACCTCGACGCCGCCACCCGCGAGCTTGTCCAGCGCAAGGACTTCGCGGTGCTCGTCGTCACCGGCGCCGGCGCGCACTTCATGGCGGGCGGCGACCTCAAGGACTTCGCCCGTCGCCTGTCGCTGTCGAGCGAGGCCCGCCACGCCCACTTCCGCGCGCTGCTCGAGCAGTATGTGAACCCGTCGATCCAGCGCCTGCAGTCGCTGCCGCAGCCGGTGATCGCGCAGGTGCGCGGCGCCTGCGCCGGGCTCGGCCTGTCGCTGATCGCGGGCTGCGACTTCGCCTTCGCCGCCGAGGACGCCAAGTTCACCACCGCCTATTCCGCGATCGCGCTCTCGGGCGATGCCGGCGCAAGCTACTTCCTGCCGCGCATCCTCGGCCGTCGCAAGGCCGCCGAGCTGCTGCTGCTCGCCGACCGCTTCGACGCCGCCGAGGCGCTGCGCCTCGGTCTGCTCAACAAGGTCGTGGCGGGCGCCGAGCTCGGCGCCGAGGTCGCCCGTCTCGCTGCCCGCCTGTGTGCCGGCCCGCGGCACGCCTACGCCGAGATCAAGCGCCTGCTCGCCGAGTCGCACGATGCCCCGCTCGAAGCCCAGTTGCAGAGCGAGGCCGAAGCCTTCGCGCGCTGCACCGCCAGCGCGGACTTTGGCGAAGGCATCAACGCCTTCTTCGAGAAGCGCAAGGCTTCGTTCCGCAGCGCCTGAGGCAGCACCGGGCGCGCAGCGTCACCTCACACGGGCGCCCACGACCTGCATCGCTCCTGTACGAAGCTTCGACTGCTCGCGGGAATCACCGCGACCACCGGTACGCCAGCTGCCCAAGCAGTTCGTGCAGCGCGAACCAGCCCGCGTACGCGGTGTTCTGGCTTGGCAGCAGGGGCAGCGCGTCGTCGGTTCCGGGGCGATCGCCACCGCCCAGCCAGGCCGTCGGCGCCGGGATCACCACGAGGCCGACGGCCTCGAACTCGCTGCGCGCGCGATCCATATGCATCGCATGGGTCACGAGCACGATGCGGCGCACGCCGGCGGCCTGCAGAGGGACGGCGGAGAAGCGCGCGTTCTCGCGCGTGTCGCGCGAGGCCGTCTCCACCCAGCGCGGTCCTACGCCGTGTTCGTCGTGCAGCAGGCGCTCCATCAGCAGCGCTTCAGGGGTGTCCCCCGCGGGCGCGCCGCCGCTCACCAGCACCGGCAGCCCTGTCTGGCGCGCGAGGGCCGCCGTATAACGGAGGCGCTCGAGCGCCAGCCGGTTGACCGTCTCGCCGCCAAATTCGGGCGCATGGCTGCGCTTGCCCGCGCCGAGCACGACGATTGCCTGCGCCTCGCGCAGCCGCGACGCATCGAGCAGATGCGGATATTCCACCCGCGCGACCAGCCAGCCCACGCTGAAAGGCATGATCAGCAGCAGGTTCAGCGCCACGCCCCCCCAGGCCAGCAGGGCGCCCAGGCGCGGACGCCGCCGCAGCACGAGCAGGCCGAGCACGATCGGCAGCAAGGGCAGCAGCGGCGGCAGGGCCAGCACCGCGAGCAGCTTCTTGAGCCAGAAGAGGAGGGTGCCCGGATCGAATTCCATGTTCGGCTTCGCAGTGCTTCGTCAGTGAAGGAAGGGCAGCGGGCAGGCGCACGCGTCGCGAGATGCCAAGGAAAGGGCGCGCAACGGTCCTGCGCTGGTGTGGCAGGCGCCTTTGCCGCCTGTCCGCGCCGCGGAATCGGCCACGGGTCCCACCCCGGTCGTTGGGCGGTGAGTTTGGCGGCGGCTGCCGTGGCCAGTATTATCGACGCATCGAGCCTGTTTGCAGCCTAATGCACCTTCCGAACGCTTCCTGTCGCCTCCCGCGACCACCAGGCCTTGCGCCGCGCAGCCCTGCCGCAGCGAGGACGCTGGCCCATGCGTGAAGCCCTCTGGCTGCTGGCGCTGCTGCTGGCTGCGTACGCCGCGTTCGAGTTCCTGCGTGCCTTGCGGCTGCCGCGCGCAGAAAAAAAGGCTGCCCCAGAGGTGACGGGGCCGGGGCCGCGTACCGCCGCAGTGCCATCAGCGGCCAACGACGAGGCGGACGCGGATGACGACTTCCTTGCCTATGCGCCGCTCCCGGCTGCGGCGGGTGCCGACTCCGGGCCCCCGGCGGCGGCACCCGCGATGGCGCCCCCGGATCACGCCGCCGAGCGCTTCGCGCTTGAGCTCGAAAACTCCCGCCTGCGCCAGGCGCTGCAGGCCCAGCGCGACCTCGTCGCCCTGCAGCAGGGCGAGATCGATCGTCTTGTCGAGGACATCACCGCCCTGCGCGACGAACTCGAGCGCCAGAGCTCCGGCGCGGCGAGTTCGCCCGAGTACACCGAGGCCCTCGTGCTCGCCGCCCAGGGCCTGAATGCCGAGATGATCGCCGAGCGCTGCGGCATCTCGCTCGCGGAGGCCGGCCTGGTGCTTTCGCTCGCACGCCACGAGGAGGGGCCACGGTGAAGGCGCCGCAGACGAAGGGCGGGGCGGCCAGGAAAGGAGGCGTCGCGAACGGACGAAGCGGTGGGGGCGGCCTCGCGCCGGGCCCCGCCCTTCCGCGTCAAGATGCGGCGTCAGGCACGGCGGTCGTGCGCGCTCCGCGCCGCTTGGCGCTCGCGCGTGCGGCCGCGGCGCTTGCCGGGGCGATGGCCGTGGTCCTGCTTGCGCTGTCGGTGGGTGAAGGGCCGGCGCCAGCCACGTCCGCGGCGCGCGCGCCCGAGCAGCGTGCGCGCGCGCCGGTCCTGCCGCCTGCGCTCATCCCCGATACGGTTGCGGCGGTAGCGCAGCCCCGGAGCGAGCCGGCAATACTGTCTGCCGACGCCGGTCTCGCGGCTTCTTCGCCTCGCCTTGCAGGGGCGCCGGCTGCAGGCCCCCTCAGCGCGGCTGCCGCACCGACGACGGTCGCGCGCGCTCCAGGCGTGCTCATTCCGCCGGCTGCCGCTGCTGCAGTCGGTGCTGGCTATCTGGTGCAGCTTGGCGTGTTCGCCGATCCGGCCAATGCGCTCAAGCTTTACGAGCAGGCTGCGGCGGTGGGGCAGCCGGCACGCATCCAGAGCCGCGTGGTGCTGGGGCCGTTCGCCGACCGCCCGGCGGCCGAGCGCGCGCGCAAGGCCTTGCAGGCTGCGGGTGCGCGTCCCGGAGTGGTGATCGCGCCCGAGCGTGGCCGATGAGCGGACGCGGAGCACGCAGCGATCGCCTGACGCACCGCTGCGAGCGCGCGCTTCGCCCCGTCCTGACATCGTGACGCCGCGCCGTGGGCGCATGCCGGCGCCGCGCAAGGCGCAGGTTTTCGGTCCGCCTTTCGGCATCGCGGTCGGGCTGCAAAGGCTTGCGCGTGCGACTATTCGGCTGTGAAGCCCATCACGCCGCGGGCATGCGTTCGCGGCGAAGATATCCCTGTCGAGTGAGGAGCGTGCCATGCAGATCAAGAGTCCGTTGTTCGGTAGCGCCGAGATTGCCGAAGACAAGATCATCGAGTTCCCGTCAGGCCTTCCCGGTTTCGAGCAGTGCCGGCGGTTCACGCTGCTGCACGAGGAAGGAACCGAGGCGCACGTGTTCCTGCTGCAGAGTGTCGACGAGCCGGAGGTGGCGTTCTCGGTGACCGCCCCGGAGCGCCTCGGTGCGCATCTCGAGTTCCCGCTCTCCGATGCCGAGGTCGCGCTGCTGCGCCTGCGCGCGCCGGAGGACGCCGCGGTGGTGGTGATCGTGCGCAAGGACGAGGGCGAGGGTGAGGGCCCGGCATCGACCGGCCTGCGTGCCAACTTCATGGCCCCGGTGGTGATCAACACCGGTGAGCGCGTCGGCCTGCAGAAGGTGATCGGGCAGCTCGACTGCGAGATCACCCTGCGCGCGAAGAGCTGAGCGGCCCTGAACGCATGAGAGATTCGCGGCTCCTGCAGCGGACTGCGGCGTCCGCGAGACCATGCAGGCGCGGCAAAAGCCGCGAGCCTTTGTTCCGCCCCCGCCCTCAGGCAAGCCAACGAACCGTCCTCCGGGCGGGCCCGGGTACAATGCCGTCTTTACCCCCGCGGAGGCAGCGCTCATGGCTCGTCAGATCATTTCCACCCCCAACGCCCCCGCCGCCATCGGCCCCTATTCGCAGGCGGTCAAGGTCGGCAACCAGGTCTTCCTGTCCGGGCAGATCGGTCTCGACCCCGTCACCATGGAGATGGTCGAGGGTGTCGAGGCGCAAGCGCGCCGTGTGTTCGACAATCTCGCCGCGGTTGCCGCGGCCGCGGGCGGCTCCTTTGCCGACGTGGTCAAGATCACCATCTACCTCACCGATCTCGCCAACTTCAGTGTCGTCAACGAGATCATGAAGTCCTGTTTTGCCGAGCCCTATCCGGCGCGCGCCACGGTTGGCGTGCGTGAGCTGCCGCGCGGCGCGCTGGTCGAGGCCGACCTGGTGCTGGTGCTTGGCTGATCACCTTCAGGCTTGAGGCGTGAGGAGTCACGGGTGAGGTGCGACGACGGGGCGGAGCGCCCCCGGGCCGCGCCCGAGCTTGCCTCCTCTCTCGCCCCGATAGCTCCGCCTGACGAGCGTTCCGGATCTGCGCGCCGGGCTTCACCCACGCAGTCCGGTCCGCGCTTGCCCGCAGCGGGTCGGGCCGGGCCGCTGACCGCGTGGCCGGGCGTTGGCGCCCAGCTTGCCGGGCGGCTGGCCAGGCTCGATCTGCGCGCGCCGCGCGACCTGCTGCTGCACCTGCCGCTGCGCTACGAGGACGAGACGCGGCTGACACCGATCGCCCTGGCGCGGCCGGGATTCTCCGCCCAGATCGAGGGCGCGGTGCTGAGCACCGAGGTCGCCCTGCGCCCGCGTCGCCAGCTGGTGGCGCGGATCGCCGACGACAGTGGCACGCTGGTCGCACGCTGGCTCAATTTCTACCCTTCGCAGCAGAAGCAGCTCGCGCCGGGCAAGCGCGTGCGACTGTTCGGCGAGGTGCGTGGCGGCTTCTTCGGCGACGAGATGGTGCACCCACGCCTGCGTGTGGCCGAGCCGGGCGAGGGCTTGCCCGCAGCACTCACCCCGGTCTATCCGGCCACCGCCGGCGTCGGCCAGTTCACGCTGCGCAAGCTGGTCGATCGCGCGCTGCAGACCGAGCCGCTCGACGATCCGCTCCCCGCCGACTGGCTGCGCCGGCTCGATCTGCCCGGTTTCGCCGAGGCGCTGCGTGCACTGCATCACCCCGCGCCGGACGCCGACCCCTTCGCCCTCGAAAGCCGCGAACACCCGGCGTGGCGGCGCATGAAGTTCGAGGAGCTGCTGGTGCAGCAGATCTCGCTGCGCCGTGCCTGGCTCGCCCGCCGCAGCCAGGCCGCGGTGCCGCTGCCGGCGCGCGCCGAGCTCACCGCCGCGCTGCTCGCAACCCTGCCGTTTCGCCCCACCGGGGCGCAGACGCGCGTCGGTACCGAGATCGCCGCCGACCTCGCCGCGCCGCATCCGATGCAGCGTCTGCTGCAGGGCGACGTCGGCTCGGGCAAGACCCTGGTCGCCGCGCTGGCGATGCTGCAGGCGGCCGAGAACGGCTGGCAGGCGGCGATGATGGCGCCCACCGAGATCCTCGCCGAGCAGCACTGGAAGAAGCTGTCGGCCTGGCTCGAGCCGCTCGGCATCGGTGTGGCATGGCTGTCGGGCAGCCGCAGGAAGCGTGCGCGCGAGGCCGAGCTCGCCCGCCTGGCGAGCGGCGAGGTGCTGCTCGCGGTCGGCACCCATGCGCTCATCGAGGATCCGGTGACGCTACCGCGGCTGGCGCTCGCGGTGATCGACGAGCAGCACCGCTTCGGCGTGCGCCAGCGCCTGGCCCTGCGCGAGAAGGGCGAGGGCGGACGCCGCCCCCACATGCTGATGATGTCGGCGACGCCGATCCCGCGCACGCTGGCGATGACGCACTACGCCGACCTCGATGTGTCGGTGCTCGACGAGCTGCCGCCCGGGCGCACGCCGATCCGCACCCGGCTGGTGTCGGACGCGCGCCGCGAAGAGGTCATCGCGCGCGTGCGCGCGGCCTGTGTCGAGGGCCGCCAGGCCTACTGGGTGTGTCCGCTGATCGAGGAGTCCGAGGCGCTGCAGTTGCAGACCGCGCAGGACACCTTCGCGACCCTGGTCGAGGCGCTGCCCGATCTGCGCGTCGGCCTGGTGCACGGCCGCCTCAAGACCGACGAGAAGTCCGCCACCATGGCCGCCTTCTCTGCCGGCGAGCTCGATCTGCTGGTGGCGACCACGGTGATCGAGGTCGGGGTGGATGTACCCAATGCCAGCCTGATGGTGATCGAGCACGCCGAGCGCTTCGGCCTCGCTCAGCTGCACCAGCTGCGCGGCCGGGTAGGGCGCGGCACCGCCGAGTCGGTGTGCATCCTGATCTACGCCCAGCCGCTGTCGCAGACCGGCCGCGAGCGCCTCAAGGTCATCTACGAGAACACCGACGGCTTCGCGATCGCACGCGAGGACCTGCGCATCCGCGGCCCGGGCGAGTTCGTCGGTGCCCGCCAGAGCGGCGTGCCGCTGCTGCGCTACGCCGACCTCGAACTCGACGCCGGGCTGATCGAGCCCGCGCGCGAGCTCGCCGAGCACCTGCTCGCCCACGATCCTGCTGCCGCCAACGCGCTGATGCGGCGCTGGCTGGGCGGGCGCGAAGCCTTGCTGCGCGCATGATGGCCGTTCCCGCCCCCCACGTCCCCCCTGTAGGAGCGCCGGCAGGCGCGAACAGGCCCGATTCGCGCCTGCCGGCGCTCCTACAACACCCCCGCGCGCGACACCGCCCTGCAGGAGCGCCGGCAGCCGCGAACACGGCGCTCGGGTCTCCAGCGCGGCCGACGCAAGCGACCGCCGCATTCGCGCCTGCCGGCGCTCCTGCATGAGACGCGCCTCCGCAGCCTGAACCGATGCGCCCTTCGACCGCCTTTCCCCTGCACACCGGCCCGCGCCACGAGATCTGGCTGGCGCATCCGCCGCGCGCCGCGCTGCCGCACGCCCTGCTGCCCTGGCTGAAGGATGCCGGCTCGCTCACCGCGCGCATCCGCGCGCGCTGCACCCGCTTCGAGGTGCGCGTGCTGTGCCAGACGCTCGCCCGCGTGCGGCGCGACGAGGCGCTGCTGCTCGGCCTGCGCGCCGGCGAACTTGCCTGGCTGCGAGAGGTGCTGCTGGTGGCCGACGGCTGTCCGGTGGTGTTCGCGCGCTCGCTGCTGCCGCGCCGCAACCTGCGCGGGGCGTGGAATCTCTTCCACGGCATCGGCCCCCGTCCGCTCGGCGCGGCGCTGTTCTCCGACCCCGCGATCGCGCGCCTGCCGCTCGCCTGCAGGCGTCTGGACGGGCGCGATGCGCGGTATCATCGCGCGGCCGCGGCGCTCGCCCGCCAGTCCCCCGCACCGACGCTGCCGCGCGCGCTGTGGGCGCGGCGCTCGGTCTTCCTGCTGCGGGGCCGCGCGCTGATGGTGAGCGAGGCCTTCCTCCCCGCAATCCTGGAACTGCGCAAATGACCCCTGCCATGAGCCTGAGCGACAAGCTTCCCCATTACGCCCGCCTGATGCGGATCGACAAGCCGATCGGCACCCTGCTGCTGCTGTGGCCCACGCTGTGGGCGCTGTGGATCGCCGCCGAAGGCTGGCCGCCGCTGCACATCCTGGCGATCTTCGTCGTCGGCACCTTCCTGATGCGCTCGGCCGGCTGCGTCATCAACGACTACGCCGACCGCGACTTCGACGGCCACGTCGAGCGCACCCGCAACCGCCCGCTCGCCACCGGCGCGGTGAGCCCCGGCGAGGCGCTCGCGCTCGCCGCGGTGCTGTCGGCGGCTGCCTTCGTCCTCGTGCTGCCGCTCAACACTCTCACCATCCTGCTCTCGGTGCCTGCGCTGCTGCTCGCCGGCAGCTATCCCTTCACCAAGCGCTTTTTCGCGATCCCCCAGGCCTACCTCGGCATCGCCTTCGGCTTCGGCATCCCGATGGCCTTCGCCGCGGTCACCGGCACGGTGCCGGCGACCGGCTGGCTGATGCTGCTCGCCAACATTTTCTGGGCGGTGGCCTACGACACCGAGTACGCCATGGTCGACCGCCCCGACGACCTCAGGATCGGCATCAAGACCTCGGCGATCACCTTCGGCCGCCACGACGTGCTCGCGGTCATGCTCTGCTATGCCGCCGCGTTCGCGCTGCTCGCGGTGGTGGGCATGCTCGCCGGGCTGGGCTTCGCCTGGTATCTCGGCCTGGTCGTCGCCTGCGCCATCGCCGGCTACCACTACACCCTGATCCGCGCGCGCGATCGTGCCGCCTGCTTCAAGGCCTTCCGCCACAACAACTGGGTCGGCGGGGCGATCTTTGCCGGACTCTTCATCGACCTCCTGCTGCGCGCTTGACGCGCTCGCTGGCGCGCGGCGCGCGCGCCGTATCACCCACGGACTGACCCCATGCATTTCATGACCGCCCTCCGCGCCGCCTGGCAGCAGCGCGACAGCCTGCTCTGCGTCGGCCTCGACCCCGACCCGGCGAAGTTTCCCGCCCACCTGCAGGGCCGCCCCGACGCCATCCTCGCGTTCTGCACGCAGATCGTCGACGCCACCGCCGATCTGGTGTGCTGCTTCAAGCCGCAGATCGCCTACTTCGCCGCCCACCGCGCCGAGGATCAGCTCGAGGCCCTGATCGAGCACATCCACGCCCGCCACCCCGATACCCCGGTCATCCTCGACGCCAAGCGCGGCGACATCGGCAGCACCGCCGAGCAGTACGCCATCGAGGCCTTCGAGCGCTTCAAGGCCGACGCCATCACGGTCAATCCCTACATGGGCCGCGACTCGGTCGATCCCTA
>Ga0209573_1003375_pt1 | contig 17663 bp, 9 predicted proteins | sample TNRBio252014_DNA_FD_185870 | JGI IMG/M metagenome (GOLD analysis project Ga0209573, IMG submission 185870) | Wastewater treatment Type I Accumulibacter community from EBPR Bioreactor in Madison, WI, USA - TNR Reactor_6/25/2014_ DNA (SPAdes)... | ecosystem: Engineered > Bioreactor > EBPR >...
AGTTCTGTATTATTATCCTGCAGGAAAATCCGTTGCAGGAATGCATCACTTACCTGTACCGGCAATACCCCGTTATTTAATGCGTTATTCCTGAAAATATCAGCAAAAAAACTGGAGACCACCACCCTGAATCCATAATCCAAAATAGACCAGGCAGCATGTTCCCTTGAGGAGCCGCAGCCAAAATTCTTTCCGGCTACTAATATTTCGCCATCAAACTGTGACATATTCAACGGGAAATGCGCTATTGTTTTTGATTCATCATCATTTTCATAACGCCAGTCACGGAATAGATTTTTGCCAAAACCATCTTTGGTAGTAGCCTTTAAGAAACGGGCCGGAATGATCTGGTCGGTATCAATATTTTCGATATTGATAGGAACAAACCTGCTTTGTATGGTTGTTAATGCTCTCATTAGTTAATTCAATAGTTCTCTCACATCAGTTACTACTCCTGTAATTGCTGCTGCTGCTGCTGTTAACGGACTTGCCAATAAGGTTCTGGCGCCAGCACCCTGCCTGCCTTCAAAATTTCTGTTAGAAGTGCTGATACAATATTTACCGGCCGGAATTTTATCTTCATTCATACCGAGACAAGCGGAGCAACCCGGCTGCCGAAGCATGAAACCCGCTTCCTCAAAAATCTTATCAATGCCTTCCTGTATCGCCTGTGCTTCTACCTGTTTACTTCCCGGCACAACCCAAACTTCCACATTATCAGCCTTCTTTTTTCCTTTTACAAACGAGGCTACCATTCTTAAATCTTCTATTCTGGAATTGGTGCAACTTCCGATGAATACATAGTCAATTTTCTGTCCCTTGATAGGATATCCTGGTTGTAATCCCATATAGGCTAATGATTTTGACAACCCTGATCTGTCATTTTCATTGATTGTTTCAGTAGTTGGGATATTTTCACTTATACCAATGCCCATTCCAGGGTTAGTGCCATAGGTGATCATCGGTTGTATATCCTCTGCATCAATGAAAATCTCTTTATCAAAAGAAGCATCGCCATCAGAATACAATTGTTTCCATTCTGCTATTTTCTGATCCCAGTCAGTACCCTGCGGAGCAAATTTTCTTCCTTTGATATATTTAAATGTTATTTCATCAGGAGCGATCAATCCGCAACGACCACCCATCTCAATACTCATATTGCAGATGGTCATTCTTGCTTCCATGCTTAAAGAACGGATAGCTGATCCGGCGAATTCAACGGCATACCCCGTTGCACCACTGGCAGTGATCTTTGAAAGGATGTATAAAACAATGTCTTTTGACACCACTCCTTTATGTAATATTCCATCCACATTAATACGCATTAATTTGGGCCTGCTCTGCAATAAACATTGTGACGCAAAAACCATTTCTACTTCGCTGGTACCGATACCAAAGGCAATTGTACCAAATGCACCGTGTGTGGATGTATGACTGTCGCCACAAACGATCGTCATGCCGGGTTGTGTAATTCCTAGCTCAGGGCCTATAACATGCACAATGCCCTGGAAGGGATGTCCAAGGCCATATAATTCGATGCCATGTTCGGCACAGTTCTGTATTAATGCCTCTACTTGTTTTCGGCTCAATTCTTCTTTAATGGGTAAGTGCTGATTCAGGGTGGGTACGTTATGGTCTGCCGTGGCAACTACCTGTTTCGGACGAAACACTTTTATACCTCTTTTATTTAACCCGGTAAAAGCCTGCGGGCTGGTAACTTCATGAATAAAATGTTTATCAATATATAATACAGAAGGGCCATCATCAATTGTTTTAACGATATGCTTCTCCCAGATCTTTTCAAATAGTGTCTTACCCATCTTGTTTATACTACTGCTGCTTTGGATTGATATTGTTTTGCCATGGTTGACAGGTCAGCGTCTTCCACTTCTTTTTTACTATCGGCTACTCTTAAAAATTCATTGTATAATACATCCACATCATTACGGTCAAACTGGAAGCCAAGTTTCTGAAAACGGAAGGCCAGTGCGCTGCGGCCGCTTCTTGCAGTCAATACAATTTTTGAACTGTCTGCTCCAACTTCTTCCGGAGCGATGATCTCGTAGGTTTGTGCATCTTTCAAAAATCCATCCTGGTGGATGCCGGATGAATGAGAGAAGGCATTGCTTCCAACTATCGCTTTATTCGGTTGTACAGGCATCCGCATTGTTTCAGATACAAGCCGGCTGACCGGGTTCAGTTTCTCTGCTTTGATATTTGTATATAATTCAAGGTCCTTATGCTGCTTCATGATCATCACCACTTCTTCAAGAGAAGTATTGCCGGCTCTCTCACCTAAACCATTTATGGTACATTCAATTTGTCTTGCCCCGGCAATAACACCGGCAATGGAATTGGCAGTGGCCAGTCCCAGGTCATTATGACAATGGCAGGATATAACAGCCTTATCAATATTTGAAACATTATTAACGAGGTAAGCGATCTTTTCACCATACTGGTGAGGTAAACAATAACCGGTGGTATCGGGTATATTTACAGTAGTAGCACCTGCTTTGATTACTGCTTCGATAACCTGTGCCAGGTAATCATTATCTGTTCTTCCGGCATCTTCGGCATAAAACTCCACATCATCTGTGTAGTTACGGGCCCATTTCACACACTGGATGGCTCTTTCTAAAATTTCTTCACGGGTAGCATTGAATTTTGCTTTGATATGAAGATCAGATGTACCGATACCGGTATGTATCCTTGGCCGTACGGCGTATTTTAATGCTTCACCTGCTGCTTCAATATCTTTTTGTACAGCCCGGCTGAGTCCGCATACAGTTGCATGCTTAATGGCTTTGGCGATCTGGTTCACCGATTCAAAATCGCCGGGAGAAGAAATAGGAAAGCCGGCTTCAATGATATCCACTCCCAGGTCTTCTAATTGCAGCGCCAATTCCAGTTTTTCTGTAGTATTCAGTTTACAACCCGGCACCTGCTCGCCGTCGCGGAGGGTGGTATCAAAAATGAAGACTTTTCCTGCTGCCATATTTAATTGATAAATTGAGGGGTATAAAAAATGCAGGCTGCTTATTTTTGTATTGCTTGCTATTAATTCAGTCAATAAACAACCTGCCATACTAAGGTAGTTTTACAATGCAGGCTGGTAAAAACAAAATATGGGGTATTTTACACCTTTTAAATGGCCCGGATTCCATTAAAACCCTTGCTGGTATTGAGTTTTAAAATTTTTGAATTACGATGCCCAACCGTTCTGCCGATAGTCTTTTTCAACTGGTCAAGTCACTAGAAAAGAGTGAAAAGCGGAATTTTAAGCTCTATGTGAAGCGGAATACCGATACGGAGGATCTGAAGATCATCCAGCTCTTTGATGCGCTGGATAAGATGACGGATTACGACGAAGCCCAATTGCTCAAAAAAACCAGGAGCATCAAAAAGCAACAGCTCTCCAATATCAAAGCACATTTGTATAAACAAATACTTTCCAGTTTACGCCTGATAAAGGAAGAAGATAATATTGATATACGGCTGCATGAGCAGATGGATCATGCCCGGATATTATATAATAAAGGCCTCTACCTGCAAAGCCTGAAAGTGCTGGAACGGTTAAAAGAAACAGCCCGGTCTTACCAGCAGCTTACTTTTTTACAACAGGCATTATTCTTTGAAAAGAAGATAGAGACCCTGTATATCACCCGCAGTATGCAGGACAGGGCCGATAAATTGTCCGAAGAATCTGATGCCGTAAACAGCCAGCTGGCCCTGGTGAATAAGCTTTCTAATCTTTCCCTGCAATTATACAGCTGGTATATCCGGCATGGCCATGCCAGGAATGAGAGGGATGTGAAAAGTGTGGAAACCTTTTTTGAAAAAAACCTTCCGGGAGAAGCGGAACAGGCAAAGGGATTTTATGAACGTTTATATCTCTACCAGAGTTATGTTTGGTATGCATTTATCCGGCAGGATTTTTTACAGTATTACCGCTATGCACAAAAGTGGGTTGATTTGTTCTCGGCTTTTCCCGGTTTATTAAAAGTGGAAACGGCCAGTTATATTAAAGGGATGCATAACCTGATGGGGGCACAGTTCAACCTGATGAAACATGATAAACTGGCACAAAGTATCAAACAGTTTGAACTGTTCGTCAGGCAAAAGCATTTGGAAGAAAACGAGAACAACCGAATACTGGCATACCAGTATTTATATGCTGCCAGGATCAATCTTTATTTTCTGCAAGGCACTTTTACCAAAGGATTGCGGCTGGTTCCTTTCCTGGAGGAGATGCTGAAGGAATATGGCTTGTACCTGGATACACACCGGGTGCTGGTCTTTTATTATAAGATCGCTTCATTATATTTTGGCAGTGGCAACAATGAAAAAGCTATTGATTACCTGAACCGCATCATCAACCAGAAAGGTGATCTGCGAACTGACCTGCAATGCTATGCCCGTCTGCTGCACCTGATCGCTCATTATGAACTCGGCAATTTTGATCTGCTGGAATACCTTATCAAATCGGTGTACCGTTATATGGCAAAAATGGAAAACCTGAGTAAGGTGGAAGAAGAGATGTTTGCTTTCCTGCGCCGTTCCTTTCATGTGGGGGCTCATGCATTGAAGCCGGAATTTGAAAAGCTATTGGTCAAATTAAAAAAGTATGAGGGTAACCCGGTGGAAGCCCGGGCATTTACTTATCTCGATGTTATCTCCTGGCTTGAAAGTAAGATCAGCGGTGTGCATGTACAGGATGTGATACGGGAAAAATTTTTGCTGGGGAAAAGGAAGTAGCCAGGAGTAAATAAATATAAGAATAATATGATTTGATTTTTTCGACCAGGAGTTGGGATTTAGAAGTTTATTGTGCAGCAGCATAATCTTCTACAAAATACATATCGATCAGGCCTTTATTTTTAGCTTCAACCTTTCCACGATAAATACAGGTAAATTTATCTTTTACCAACTCATATGTTGCTCCGCTAATGTTCAGTTTTCCTACTTCTCCGCTACTTTCCATACGGGAGGCGGTGTTCACGGTATCTCCCCATATGTCATAAGCGAATTTTTTGATACCTACAATCCCAGCTACTACCGGGCCTGTGTGAATGCCAAGTCGCAACTCGAAATAAGGCAGCCCTTTTTCAATTCTGTCCTTTTTATTTCTTTCAATAAAAAGGGTCATTTCCAGCGCTGCAGCTATAATATCAAAAGCATGTGTATTATTGGGCACGGGTAATCCCCCGGCACACATATAAGAATCCCCGATTGTTTTAATTTTCTCAATTCCATATTTACTGACTATACGATCAAATTCGCTATAGCAGTGATTGATTTCTTCCACAAGTTCTTCCGGAGTCAACTCTTCACTGGCCTGGGTAAAATTTTTAAAGTCAGTAAAAAGAACACTAACCGATTCAAAGCGTTTTGTTTTTGCTTTGCCGGTTTCTTTTAATTCTGCTGCAGTTTTTTCCGGCAATATATTTAGTAACAGCTCCTCGCTTCTGTGTTTCTCTTTGCTGATCCTGTTTCGCTGCCGGAAAAATATACCTGCAAATAATAACACTACTGCAAACCCGGCAATAAAACTATTACGTACAAATTTTTGCCGCCTTATTACCTGTTGCTGTAATTCCTGTTCTTTGCTCAGCAGATCAATTTGTGATTCTTTCTTTTCAAGATCAAAGGTAAATTGAAGGGTTCCCAGTTTTTTGTCAGTATTCGTATTATAAATAGTGTCTTTTATGGCCAGTAACAGATTCTGGTATTGAAATGCATTTACAAAATCAGATTTATCTAAATAAGCTTTGGATAAACCTTCGTAAGCGTCTTTAATTTCTGTAAGAGCTTTTAGTGGTATTCCTATATCAAGGGATTGTTTATAGGCTTTTATTGCTGATTCAATATCTCCTTTTGCATAATAGGCCTGTGCTAACCCAACAAGAGATTGTGTCATATCCAGGCTGGTGTTCAGATTTTTTGCAAATTCATACGCTTCAGTATGGTTCCTGATCGCTTCTTCATAGTTCTTTTTTCTGGTATTTACCCGGCCAATGTAATTAAGCGAATAGGGCAGGTCTTCTGTTCCTTCATACGCTTTTACAGATTGATTTAGATAGAACAGGGCGGTGTCGTCATCACCCATTTTATAATATATTTCACCCAGGTTGGCTGTTGAAGTACCAATCAGGTATTTATCATTTATTGCCTGGCTTAATTTATACGATTGACGAAAATAATCGAGTGCTTTATCATAGGTTGCCGGTTTATTCAGGTAGACCGCTCCAATGTTTACGAGGGAAGTAAGAATCCGTAAAGTATCATTGATCTCCTCAGAGATTTTAAGTGACTTTAAATGTAACTCGAGAGATTTTGCATCATCGCCCTGGTTAAAGTAAATGGCACCCTGGTTACTGAGCATATTGGCAACACCTGTCTTATCTCCGATCAGATTGTATACATCAAGTGCCTGCTGCCATGTTTTTATTGCATCAATATATTTACCAGGCAGGTAATACCCGATACCCATGTTCTTTAAAGCAAGAGCCAAACCGGCTTTGTAATTGATTTTTTCTGCTAACTGCTTCGAGGACATGGCAATGGTGACAGACGTATCCGGACTGGTATTAAAGTAACTTTTACTTAAAGCATTGAGTACATCGACCCGGGCAGTATCCGGCAGGTTTGTTGAGAGTAATTTGGTTAAACTGTCACTCTCATTAGATTGCGCATTTGTTTTAAAACAAAAAAAGCAAAAAAGGATGAAAATTGTAAAACAGCCGCTTTTTTTATTCATTCCTTTGAAAATTTTACATTCATAAAGCTAGGAAAATGGGATTGTATGAATATACATTTTAATAATGAATTTTATGACCTGGCATACTTTTTTTAATGTTAATCCTTTATTTCTGACAGTTGAAAGAAAACTAATAAATACAAATGGGTTATATAAAAGGAGGCTGTAAAGTACAGCCTCCTGATTAGTCAAATGTCCGGTTTACTTTAATTTGTTTTTATAAGCTTCACCACTTTGCGTTGTCCGCCCTGAACCACTTCTGCAAAGTAAATTCCCGCTGTCCAGTTTTCGGAATTGATCTTCTGTGTACTGTTTGCTTTTATTTTTTGAACAGACAGAACCTTTCCGTCAATATTGAGTATTCTGTATTCTATCACGGTATTTATATCCTTACTTGTTACCTTAATATTGAAGAAACCAACTCCCGGATTTGGACTGATATGAACTGAGAAATCAGCTAATTCAACAATTTCTTCTTCTTCAGTATTCTCATTTTCTTCCTGTTGTACAATTACCTCAGTTCCTGGTCTGCTCGCTGCCGGACAACCAACTTCAGAAATTTGCCATTGTTGAGAATAGCTGCCATTCGGAATGTTCCTGCCATTTATTACAACTGGTTTGTTATTACCTGTGCTGGCATCCTTAACTACTATCCGGTTATTAGGACTGGTAGTATAATGCTGAGGGGTAATATAGAAGTAATTTCCGGTTGCTGTCAGTTTCCACTTTTGGAAATTGGCATTTGTATAAGGATCCAGTATGATTTCTCCATCGTTAGCAGTAGTTCCATTTTTGGCTTCTAATGACAAATGGGTGCTGGCCTGGTTGATGATCCTGTAGAAGCCATTGGATCCTGAAGCAACTTCAAACTTCCATATCTGATCATTTGATGGTGAACTACCGATGGTTTTTGTTTTTACCTGGCTACCGGCAGTTGCACTACTGTTATTAGCCGACAAACCTTTTCCACCATTACGATTTACTATCGTATAGCATTTGTCTTCTTCTACTGGTCCGCAAACAGGATTGGCGATAGTAATAGTTTTCGTTATGGAACAGCCTTTTGAATCCGAAACTGCAAATGTCCATGTACCGGGACCTCTTGTGAAAGTGCCTGTTCCGTTATAAGGGGCAGTTCCGCCTGATGCATTTACCGTAACCGTTGTATTTGTTGCATTACAAGGTATTACCGGCGCAGATACAGTAGCAGACAAGCTATTTGGTTGAGAAATATAGCCTGCTACAAAACTTATACATCCATTTGCATCCGTTACAAGGAACAAATAGAAACCTGCATCTCTTACGAAGGTTCCGGTTCCATTGTAAGGGGGAACACCGCCTGTAGCTGTAACCGTTACTGTTGTTGTTCCTCCGTTGCAGGAGATAGTTCCGGCTGTTGCATTTACCTGGAGTTCAGCAGTTGGCTCAGTAACAATTACAGTTTTTGTTGCTGTACATCCCTCAGCATCTGTCACCACTACAGTGTAGGAGCCTGCAGAAAGGAAATACGCATCCTGGAAAGCCCATCCATTGCTCCATTGATAGCTGTATGGGGCAGTGCCACCACTCACTGTAAGATCAATTGATCCCAAAAATCCGCCTTTGCATCGTACATGAGTGACATCAGCGGAAAGCTGAATCGATGAACAACCCGTTGCAACAGTAGCAGTAGCTGTATTAGAGCAATTATTTGCATCTGTTACAGTGACCGTATATGTACCTTCTGCCAACCCTGTTGCTGTTGATGTAGTTTGAACAGGAATCGTATTCCATGAATAGGTATATGGACCTATGCCGCCCGTTGCAAGTGCTGACGCTGCTCCATCATCACCGTTATTTGTATTAGTGACGCTGGTAATAATAGATATTGGCTCAGGTACTATTAATATGCCAGTATCATATACGATAGTATAATTAGGAACAGGATCATTTTGATTTAACCCGGAAGGAACTATCCGATAGTTACCCGGAGCAAGATTACCGGTACCTGCGGGTACGTTGTTACTATTAAATACTTCAAAGACCGGGCTGTTTGCTAATTCACTGCTATCAGAATCTTCATATTGGTAAATAGAATTGAAGGTTTTATATAATGGTTGCTCTCCATTACATCCTGCGATTGTGTCTTTTGCCTTTACAATCAGCGTTTCCGGTATTATGGTTATATGACCCACCTGGTAAGTGATATCAAAGTTTTCTGATAACAATACTCCCGGGCCTATCAGCCATGTACCCGGAGTATATCCCGAGATCATATTCATAGACTCATAGCCGCTTAATGAATCAGCCCCTGGTCCATAGACATCTAATGAATCGACAATCAGTAATACATTTTCATTGGTTTCATCATTAAAGCTATTACTGTTGACCGCTGCTTTTCCATTAACCGCCTGCTTGCCATTAACCAATGGGATATTATTGACCGCTGCTTTTCCATTAACTGCCGCTTTCCCATTGACCGCTGCTTTGCCGTTAACAGCCTGTTTGCCGTTGACAGCTTGCTTTCCATTATAGATTACTGCATGAGCGGAATCAACCTGGTAGTCATATAAAGATTGAGGTGCTACCGGGATAAAATAAGTGGTATCATAAACAATACCATTAACCGCTGCTTTTCCATTGACAGCCTGTTTTCCATTGACAGCAGCTTTACCACTTACCATGAAACTCATATTGAGGAAATCGGCTTCAGACAAGCCGTTAACGGCTTGTTTACCATTTATGAGAATAACGGAATTGGACATCGTGGATTGATGGTTGACGTTCAATGAATCGAGGAAGGCGATTCTTTCTGATGGCAAAATATTCGTTGTATCATAGTCATAGTTGAATTTAATTCCTCTGCCATTAATTGCTGAGCCATAAATCAAAGTAGTGTCACGGGGTGATATAGTAATTGGCATTCTGTTAATCGTAAGAATACCATCACAGAACTGGTAGTTATATAATTGAGCCAGTGCCTGCGATGCCGGCAAAGACAGATCTGTAACAGATGAGTGGGCCCGCCTGTAATACAAACCAAAATTGCTTAAGCTATTCGCTGATGTGCTGAAAGTAATATCGGTCAACCCGAGGTCTTGTACTGTTAGGTTAGTTGAGTCTAATGGCTGGCCATTTACCTTTACTTCATAAGTGTATTCCGGGATCTTTTCTCCGTAATATTTAACTGCATTATTAACTATCACTTTTACATTCTGGGGAATAGCAGATTTCAAATATATTGAATCGCTAACCCCACCATCCAGGCCACCGGGGGTAATTGGTGGATTATACACCGTAATCGGCGGGTTGCCCATAAAAGTGGGAATGGCTACTGTGAGTTGAGTATTACTTATTGCAATAGGGGCAATGGTATCAGTCCGAAGTATAACTGCTGCACCGGAAGCAAAATATTTTCCGTTAATGACTAACGTAACAGGATCTGTACCCGGTATCAATTCAGGATCTGTTAAATTAAAACTATCTATTAGCGGGAATGGATTAGAGAAAGATAGTAAAGCTGAATCAGCCTGGATAAAACCAGAACCGGTATTAATATCATAACCCGGCGCATCCATATCTATCGCAGTGGTTTTTAAAATCTGCTTCATTTGAGCAGCTGTAAATGAAGTGTCATTAAAATATCTTTTCCTGGCTTCAATTAATAAACCAGCAACAGCTGCAGCATGCGGTGCAGCCGCAGATGTTCCAAAGAAATTCGGAAAAAGATCGTTGTCAATATTTACGCCACCAAAATCAACAGTTGTATTGACACCATTTGGAGCAATGATGTCTGGTTTATTCCTGTCTACATTATTTATTATTATTCCGCCGCGGGATGAGAATGAAGCTATCGTTGGCGGGTTAACTCCATAAGCAGGAGTATTAAGATAAAGTGCAGCTCCTACTGCAATGGCACCGGCTGCATTGGCCTGTCCAAGTACGGTTCCCACACCTTGTGTATTAACAGTCAGATTATCGCTGCCCATGATAACACCATCTCCTCTGAAGAAAACATATTTGAAACGAACCGGGGCCGTTCCGCCTTTACGGGTAATGATAATTTTTGCATCTACCGGTGCTTTTACCACGAATGGTAAGATCTCAAACGGATCACCTGACAAGTTATCTCTGTTGAATCCAAATAACCGGGTGCCGAATTGATCGACGAGATATATATCAAGGTCATTCAGTGCACCGGCAGAGTTACCCAGTGAGTAAAAATCATCATCCCATTGCAGGGCAATCGTATAAGAACCTTTCGGTAAGTAAATATTCTGGTAAACACTGCCGTTTTCGAATTGATGGGCAACACCAATGTAATCAGGAGGGGCAGGAACAGCATTGAAAATTCCTTCGTAGGATTTATTTCCAAAATTTCCGGCAGAAGTGAAATAACTTACTCCTGAAGAGGTGACATCTTGTACAGCATTGGCAATAACCCCATCCTGAAAGAATGGTTCTGTGATGTAAGTAATATCATCTACGATTACATCGCAACCCAGGTCACGAAGCTCCCTGATGCCGTCTGCAAAATTACCGGCGCTGATAAATCCTGACTTGAAATACAGGCTGGCTTTAGGTGCAACGTCGTGTATAATCTGCAACATGGCCCGGCCTTCATCAGAGCCTTTTCCATATTCTGCGGGATATTCCTGCGCCACAACTACCGGTTGCATATTTGACGGGTTGTCAATACCAGGCAGATCACCGTTTTCGACATCTCTTGATGCAGGATCCCCGAATTTAGTGTTATAGCTGTCGGACATTACGCCAATCTTGACACCTTCACCTGAGAGTTTCCAGGCCTCTCTTGCTTTATCTGAAATCATTGCTTTATCTCCCTGGGTAGTCGTTAAACCAGTAAGGCCATTCAGGATCGGGGGATAATATGGCCTCACATAATTAATAGTATCGATAAGCATATTTAGTTTCAGTAAATTGGCAATAGGGATAAAACCAGTTATGACCAACGTCGTATCACCGTTATCGATAATGTTATTTAAACCATATTCAGGTGTTTGCAAAAGTGCAAGCAGGTAATCATATTGGGCACTATCTGCAATTACTTCCACCAAAACCTGTGTAAAATCATCCTTGGTTAAAAATACTGTGCTGGAAGCAGTTGTATCAACAACAGATTGGGGAAAATTGAATAGCTGTGTCAATTCAGCGCCAATTAGTGTCTGGATAGTGTCATTTGCTGGAGGCTCGTAATAAGGCACTATGCAATTGGTCACAATTACGTTCAATGTTGTTGAATCAGTACAGCCTTCAGCATCAATTACAGCATACCTGTAAATGCCGGCTGCCAAATTTGTTGTATCCGTACCATTATAGGGCGGCGTATTCAGAAATGTATAGGGAGCGGTACCATTTGTAACGATCAGATTTACATTACCTGTTAATTGACCACTTTCAGTACAAACAATGAGTGAGTCTTGTGAGGTCGTTGTTAGCACCAGGTTACAACATTCTGTTCCTGTCACTACACCACCTTGTGCTACCCAGTTAGAACCGGTACCGGTAAGGGCAAAATTCTTAAGAGTAGCATTCCTTCCATTACTGCTGGCATCAGTTAATATTGTATCGGAAGGGTTAGCAGCATTTGCATTACCCTGGTTAAAATTGTAAACAGCTACTAAGTTCTGTCTTGCATAAGTGATCTCGCAATTCAGGTTTTTTTGTAGTTCTGCTGAATCTAAAGCTCTTCCCCAAACTCTTACTTCATCTATACTTCCATTAAATAGTTCAGAATTGCCGCTCCATTGAGATCCGATGTAAAAAGTAGCAACCGGGTTGGTGGGAGGCGAACTGCCCGGATTGGGGATAGCATATCCGGCGGTTGCCCTCAAAACACCATCCAGGTAGAAATAGGTATTGCTATCCGTACGTACAACGGCATAATTATGCCATTCCGTATCTGTTGGCCAGGGAACACCGGTGGCATACCAGCTATCACCTATGCGGATAGTATCATTATAGAATTGTCCGATATAAAATTGCCTTCCCTGAGAAACGATGTTTCTAAGCACACCCGGTTGAAAAGCATCTTGTTTTGCCCAAACCGAAACTGTGTACGCCCCGGTGGTTGGAATCAATTCTACCTGGCCTTCTACCGCATCATCAATACCATCAAAATTCAGTGCCGCAGCAGGACCAGTAACAGCTAATTCTCCGACTATGAAATCGCTGAAAGAAGTAACACCGTTTAATTGTATGGAAGTTGACAAAACATTGGAAACTGAAGGATAAGTCCATTCAGGCGCATTATACTTACCTGCTTTAAGATTTAGTGTATCAGTTCCTGCATCTACTTCACTTATATCCCAGTTTAAAACTGAGGATGCATTAGAAAAGGATAAACCGGAATTTGTAAATGTCCAGTAGCGGTTAACACTTTTTGAAGCAGTAATTTGTGAGGTACCGATATTCGGATGATCTCCGCTGGTAGTGGAAACGATTACACCGCCTGTTCCTGATGCCCCTGTTAAAGAAAGGCTTACTGGCCTGTACCCGCTGGCATCACCAATCCGGTAATCTTTTGTACTGCTACCGTTTGGAAAATTCATTTGCAGGTTTCCGTTTACATACCATTCAGTGATACCATCACCCGGAATGTTTTGAATGGAACCTGTTTCAGCAATGATAAGTTTATTGGCACCCGTAACAATATTTCTTGATTGAAAGGTTAATACACCTGTTATTGTTTGTTCTCCTCCTAAAATAAGGTCCTGAGCAGGGAAGAATGTTGCCATTAACATGTTAGAAATGGTGCCTGTTCCATTTAATGTTATTTGCCCGGGATCCGGAGCCATCCTTAAATTACCCAGGTTAATCGTACCATTATTGGTTAATGTTGGGGCCCTGTAGGATATGGTAGTACCCGGACCATTTATAAGTGCTCCACTGTTTACTACCATTGATGGTCCTGAAGGAACACCCCAGACAACTGCACTGAAGCCCGAAAGTTCAAGATCAGTTCCCGGCCCATTATTAATAGTGAATGTGCCAGGTACGGTAGGCTGTATAGTAGCGCCATTTTCCACTACCGTTTGGTCTATCGTCAGGTTGCTATTGATAGTTATATAATGCGGGCTTCTTATAGTAATGGTACTATCGGTATACGATGGAGCAACTGTTGCGGGCACCCAACTGGCACCATTAAAAGTTTCCCATGTCGAGGGGGATTCCCAGTTGCCCGTGGCAACGGTTCTGTATTCCAGGGTCGGAATTGGTAATAATTCTCCTACTACATAATTTCCCGAACTTGCATTTGATATTCCGGTCAACTGTATGGATGTCGAAGTAGGATTGATTGCTGTAGGATAGCTCCAGGTACCTCCCCATCTCCCCACCTTCAATTGGGAAGGATTCACACCAGGATCAAGAGCAGACGCAGGCCAGTTTAAAGTAATGGTTGCATTATTAAAAGTCATTGAATCTGCGGAAACTAACCACCATCGATTTACATCTTTTGTAGTGTCGATCTCAGATGAACCTATATTTGGGAATGTGAGGGATGAGATAGCAACCCTGACACCGGCATTGGGGAAACCGAATGTCTTATTTAAGGTAATGGTGATAGGAGTGTAGTTGTTTAAATTATCCCCCAGCCGGAAAGTTTTTGTACTGACGCCAAGAGGAAAATTCATTTCCAAATTTCCTTTTACAAATAAATCACTGGCTGAATTATTCTGAACTGTTGCAGTTTCAGCTATTATTAATTTGTTGTTCCCGGTCGAAATATTTCCATAATTGAAGTTTAATAATTCCGTTATGGTTTGATTACCGCTGATGAGGCTGATCTCCTGGCTACCACCAAATTTAAAAGTAATAAGAGTGCCTATTGAACCAGTACCACTAAGATCACCATCGCTCATTAAAATGCTATAAATGGTCCCATTATTTGTAAGGGTGCTGCCTCCGAAACTGACATAAGAAGAAGGGGATGCTGGTCCGTCAATATTAGCACCTGCAGATACTGTTAAACTGGGAACCCCGTTGTTAAAACTAAATGAACCATTATTGTATAAATCTGTTCCGGTACCATTATTAATCGTTACGGTACCGGAGAAAGCAATCAACGTTGCATTTGTTTGAATAACCACCTGGTCGATCGTAATATTTGAAGTAATGTTAACCTGATCTCCATCTATTATTGTAATAACACCATCTGAAGAAGATGGTGCATAGGTGGAAGGTACCCACCCTGCAACAACACCATTATATCTCTCCCAGATTGACACATCCGTCCAATCGCCTCCTCCACTGCCATCGGTTCGAAAGTCTCCGGCAGATTGCGCATTTGCCTGCATACTGTTCAGTAAACAAAAGCATGCAAATAAAACAGGAATAAAAAACCGGGAGTTACTGCTTTTAGCCGGAAATATCCCGGTGAGTAATTGCCTGAACGAGGTAAAAATTGTAGACAAGGTCTAAGCATTTAGTTGGTTAAAAAAAATTCGAAACAGAATTGCTGCTTAGATTTTAAAGGGATGGATTCAGAACGTAATGTATTATGGATTAAAGTTTACTTCAATCCATTTTCTTTCTATTCTATTATTAAAATTGTATTACGCTAACGAATCAGTGCAGGATCAGTTGGATATCTTAAAACTAAGTGTTTTTGCTTAAACCAAAAAATAATAATTAAAGGTTCTTATTACTGATTTACTAAATATTAATATTAGCGGTATAGTGGATCTACGTATAATTTAGAAGTTCAAATCAACGTGATGGTTTTTATTCAACAAAATGCCAGCATACACCGGCTATGTCAATAATGTTTACTTCTTTGCCATAAGGTTGTTGTGTTACCTGCCCGATGCGGATCCCAAATTTTTCCGTCAGTTTTTTTTCCAGTAGTTCATTTCTGAACACAGCAACATCATCCACTTTTACACTCAGCATAAAGTTTTCAGCAAATGTCTTATCATCGTAGTGTTGTAAAATAAAAGAACAACCATCTTTTTCAAAACCGGCATAGCCCCCTGCATCCCAGGTAATATTGAAACCCAGTTCCCGGAACAATGATTTTGATTTTTCAAAATCTTTACCGGAAGGAACAAAGGGTTCGAGTGATAGAAATTTCATGCTGTTGGTTTTTGTTCTGAATAAAAATACAATATTATCATAGAGGGCTTGCTCTTTAACTTCCTTCTTTAATAAATAAAGGACTTGTGGCAGTTAAACTATAAATGGGTGTGAATTTATTTGTGAATAACTGCACCAAAAATCCTCTTTCAAATCCATCTCATCACCTTACATTTGCACAATTTGTTTATAATGCTCAATTCTCCCATTCCCGCGGTATTATTATTAGCTGACGGTACTGTTCACCAAGGTCAGGCTTTTGGTGCTATCGGCACCACCACCGGTGAAATATGTTTCAATACCGGCATGACCGGCTACCAGGAAGTGTTTACCGATCCCAGTTATTTTGGGCAAATACTTATTATGAACAGTGCCCATATTGGTAACTATGGGGTGAAGGATGTGGATGTAGAGAGCGACAGTGTGAAAATAAACGGCCTGGTTGGTCGTAACCTGGAAGATCAGTATAGCCGCAAACTGGCCAACGGCTCGCTGAGTGAATACCTGAAAGTGAATAAGGTTGTATCGATAGAAGGAGTGGATACCCGGACACTGGTGGCGCATATTCGCACCAAAGGAGCAATGAACTGCATCATTTCCTCAGAGACTACCGATATTGAAGTACTGAAAAAGAAGCTGGCCGAAACACCGAATATGGACGGACTGGAACTGGCCAGCAAAGTGAGCACCAAAGAAAGCTATGAACTGGGCGATAAGAATGCAGCAGTTCGTATTGCCGTGATGGATTATGGGGTAAAGAAGAACATTCTTACCTGTATGGTAGAGAGAGGGGCCTATGTAAAAGTGTTCCCGGCGAAAACATCTTTGGAAGAAGTGAAGAAATTCCAGCCGCATGGTTATTTCATCTCTAATGGCCCCGGCGACCCGGCTCCGATGGATTATGCCGTGGCCACGGTAAAACAAATATTAAAAGAGGAAAAGCCGGTCTTTGGTATCTGTCTCGGTCACCAACTGCTGGCCCTCGCAAATGATATCCCAACGTTTAAAATGCATCACGGTCACCGGGGATTGAACCACCCGGTGAAGAATGTTATTTCCGGCCGGTCAGAGATCACGACACAAAATCATGGATTTGGGGTAGACCCTGAGGCGGTGAAGAAAGCTTCCCACATTGAGATCACCCACGTAAACCTCAATGATCAGTCCATTGAGGGTATCCGGGTTAAAGGAAAGCCTGCTTTTTCTGTGCAGTATCACCCGGAAGCTACCCCCGGGCCACATGATAGCCGCTACCTGTTTGATGAGTTTATTGCAATGATAAAGGCGAAGCAGAATTAGTTTTAATCAAGAGTAAACGGATTTTTCTTTTACAGGCTACACAGCTTAGCTGTTTATCAATCCATGCTCTCTGTGGTTTTATTTATATTCGAAGTATGAAAATCGCTATTATCAACGGCCCCAACCTGAACCTGCTCGGTAAGAGAGAAACTGATATCTATGGCAATATGCCATTCGAACAGTTTCTTGATTCTTTGAAAAAGAAATATGCCAATATTGAGATCAGTTATTTCCAGAGCAATGTGGAAGGCGAACTGGTCAATGAGTTGCAGCGGGTGGGGTTCAGTTATGATGGTATCGTTCTCAACCCGGGCGGTTATACGCATACATCAGTCGCTATCGGCGATGCCATTACCGCCATCAAAACACCGGTGGTTGAAGTACATATCTCCAATGTGCATGCAAGGGAGGATTTTCGTAAACTATCACATGTTAGCGCCAAAGCAGCGGGTAGTATTTTCGGTTTGGGTCTGAAGGGATATGAACTGGCCATTGACTGGTTGATGGCTCATTAATAGTACTGATTCTTATA
>Ga0209573_1003376_pt1 | contig 17663 bp, 19 predicted proteins | sample TNRBio252014_DNA_FD_185870 | JGI IMG/M metagenome (GOLD analysis project Ga0209573, IMG submission 185870) | Wastewater treatment Type I Accumulibacter community from EBPR Bioreactor in Madison, WI, USA - TNR Reactor_6/25/2014_ DNA (SPAdes)... | ecosystem: Engineered > Bioreactor > EBPR >...
CGTGGTGGACATGAGCGCCCTGATCGTTATCGAGGCCGCCAGCGAGTAAGCGTCACCGCTCGTCCGGCGACGGCACAGCCGTCGCCCACGCGAACAATTGAAGGCAGCGGCTGCGCACAGCGGCGTGCTCCGCATCCCCCCTACCGAGGTCAGCAACAGGCAGGTCCGCGAGCAGCCCCGGGGCCGGGATTCCTGCCGAAAAGCCGCTTCTTTACAAACACGCCGAGTCAATGCATCATCGGAAAGGCTAATAACTCGGCATAGCCGGGACCTGATGGTTCACAACGCATTGCAAGGTCCTATCGCAAACAATGGCAGCCAATCCGCAAAACCCCCTGCTCAGCGGTCTCGCCCGTGCGCTGGTACAAGCTGGTCGGCTCAAGGAAGCCGAGGCGGAGTCCTTGCTCGCGCAGGCGGCTGCCAGCCGTACTTCGCTGATCGAACAGATCGTCAAGGCCAACAAGGCGAGCTTCCTTGACCTGGCACGTTTTGCCGCCGAGAAGTTCGGCTACCCTTTGCTCGACCTGTCCGCTTTCGACGACGCACAGATCCAGAAAAGTGCGATTGACCGCAAGCTGATCGCCAGCCATCGCGTCGTGCCGCTGCACAAGCGCGGCAATCGCTTGGCGATCGCCATCGCCGACCCGACCAACCTGCGCGCGCTCGATGAAATCCGCTTCCAGACCGGTCTGGCGGTGGACCCGGTGATCGTCGAGGAAAGCAAGCTTGCCCCCCTGGTCGCCAAGCTCTCGGAATCGGTCGAGGAGACGCTAAAGAACTTCACCAGCGAGGACATCAACCTCGAGTTCACCGACGAGCAAACACAGGAAAAAGCGGACGAGGCGTCAAGCCTCGAAGTCGACGACGCGCCGGTCGTCAGGTTCATTCAAAAGATGATGCTCGACGCGATCAATGATGGTGCCTCCGACATCCATTTCGAACCGTATGAAAAGAGCTATCGCATCCGTTTTCGTACCGACGGCATCCTGCGCGAAGTGGCGGCACCACCGCTGGTCATCAAGGACAAGATCGCTTCGCGGATCAAGGTCATTTCGCGCCTGAACATTGCCGAGAAGCGGGTGCCCCAGGATGGTCGGATGCGCCTGGTGCTGTCCAAGAGTAGATCCATCGACTTCCGGGTCAGTACCTTGCCGACGATGTACGGCGAAAAAATCGTCTTGCGGATTCTCGATCCGGCCAGCGCCAACCTGGGAATCGATGCGCTGGGCTACGAGCCCGAGCAGAAGGAGCTGTTGCTCGATGCCATTCACCGCCCCTACGGGATGATCCTGGTTACCGGACCAACGGGCTCGGGAAAAACCGTTTCCCTGTATACCTGCCTCAGCATTCTCAACAAGGCCGGAGTCAATATCGCCACCGCCGAAGACCCGGCCGAAATACCGCTGCCGGGAATCAACCAGGTCAACGTCGATGACAAAGCCGGGCTCACCTTCCCGGTGGCGCTCAAGGCTTTCCTCCGGCAGGACCCGGACATCATCATGGTCGGCGAGATTCGCGACATCGAAACCGCGGAAATCGCGATCAAGGCAGCACAAACCGGGCACATCGTCTTGTCGACCCTGCACACCAATGATGCGCCGGGAACGCTGACTCGCCTGATGAACATGGGCATCCCGACCTTCAACCTGGCCTCGAGCATTTTGCTGATCACCGCGCAGCGTCTGGTGCGCCGGCTGTGCACCTGCAAGAAACCCCTCGATACGCCGGTCGAGACCTTGCTCAACGCCGGCTTCCTGGAAAGCGATCTTGATGGCACCTGGACGCTCTACGGCCCGGGCGAGTGTGAACGCTGCAAGGGGAGTGGCTACAAGGGGCGCCTAGGTCTCTACGAGGTGATGCCGGTCACTGAAGCCATTCAACGCATTGTCATGGCCAACGGTACGGAGCATGACGTGGCAGCCCAGGCCAGACAGGAAGGCGTCAATGATCTGCGCCGCTCCGGGCTGCTGAAGGTCAAGCAAGGGCTCACCTCTCTCGACGAAATTCTCGGCAGCACCAACGCTTGAAGAGGAGGAAATAGATGGCCACCGCTGCGAAACGCACCCGAAGAGCCGAGCCAGAAGTCAAAGAATACGTCTTTCTATGGGAAGGTAAAAACAAGGCTGGCAAGATCGTTCGCGGCGAGCAGCGCGCCAATAGCCAGAACGTCGTGCGCGCGACGCTGCGACGGCAGGGAATTCTCGTCAGCAAGGTCTCCAAGCAGCGCTTCAAGGGTGGGCGTCAGGTCACCGAAAAGGACATCGCGCTGTTCACGCGGCAATTGGCAACGATGATGAAAGCCGGTGTGCCGCTGCTGCAGACTTTTGAAATCGTCGGCCGCGGACACGACAACCCGGCCGTCGGCAAACTGCTCCTGGACATCAAGTCCGACGTCGAGACCGGCAGCTCCCTGTCGCAAGCCTTCCGCAAGTACCCGCTGCATTTCGACCAGTTGTACTGCAATCTGGTCGCTGCCGGTGAGCAGGCCGGCATTCTCGAAACGCTCCTCGACCGCCTGGCGAACTACAAGGAGAAAATGCTCGCCATCAAGTCCAAGATCAAGGCCGCGCTGTTCTACCCGGTGGCGATCATCGTCGTCGCGTTCATCATCACCGCCGTGATCATGATCTTCGTGATTCCGGCTTTCAAGGAAGTCTTCAAGAGCTTCGGTGCCGACCTGCCGACCCCAACACTGGTGGTAATCGCCATATCGGACATCTTCATCGAGTACTGGTGGGCCATTTTCGGCGGTATCGGTGGCAGCGTCTTTGCGTTCTTCTACACCTGGAAACGGTCGGAGAAGATGCAGATGGCTTTCGACCGCCTGTTCCTCCGCTTGCCTATTTTCGGCGAAATCATTCGCAAGTCGGTCATCGCCCGCTGGACGCGTACCCTGGCCACCATGTTCGCGGCCGGCGTCCCCCTCGTCGAGTCGCTGGAATCGGTCGGTGGCGCAGCCGGCAACTACGTTTACAAAGTCGGCACCCGGCAGATCCAGAGCGAGGTCAGCACCGGCACCAGCCTCACTTCGGCGATGCAGAACTCGGCGCTGTTCCCGAACATGGTGAATCAGATGGTCGCCATCGGTGAAGAGTCAGGCGCCCTCGATTCAATGCTCGGCAAGGTTGCCGACTTCTTCGAGGCCGAGGTTGACGATGCGGTCGAGGCGCTTTCCAGCCTCATGGAACCGGTCATCATGGTCGTTCTCGGGGTACTGATCGGAGGCATGGTGATTGCCATGTATCTGCCGATCTTCAAACTGGGCGCGGTCGTCGGATAGTGCCTCATCTCCTCCCCGCTGACCTGCCCCCGGGCCTGTTCGCGCTGATCGGCGGAGTGCTCGGGCTGCTGGTGGGTAGCTTTCTCAATGTCGTCATTCACCGCTTGCCGACCATGATGGAGCGCGAGTGGCGCCACCACTGCGCCGAACTGTGCGGTGAAGCGGCGCCGCACCACGAGCCGCTGTCGCTGGCCAGGCCCGGCTCGCGCTGTCCCGCGTGTGGGCATGCGATTACCGCGCTCGAGAACATTCCGCTACTGAGCTGGCTGTTTCTGCGCGGTCGCTGCTCGGCGTGCGCAGCACCAATCTCGCCACGCTACCCACTGGTCGAGGCGATCAGCGGCCTGTTGTGTGCTTTTGCTGCGTTTCATTTCGGCTATGGCTGGACAAGCCTGGCGGCCATGTTGCTGATCTGGAGCCTGATCGCGCTGACCGGCATCGACTTCGACAGCCAGCTGTTGCCCGATTCGATCACTCTGCCCCTGCTTTGGGCCGGCCTGCTGGTCAATCTTTTCGGCACTTTCGCCGACCTGCAAGCGGCGGTCATCGGGGCGATGTGCGGCTATCTTGCCCTGTGGTCCGTGTATTGGGCGTTCAAACTGACCACTGGCAAGGAGGGCATGGGCTACGGTGACTTCAAGCTGCTCGCCGCCCTTGGTGCCTGGCTCGGCTGGGAGATGCTGCCCCTGACCATCCTGCTTTCGTCGCTGCTCGGCGCAGTGGTCGGCATCGCATTGATGGTGATTGCCAAGCGCGGGCGCAGCGTGCCCATTCCCTTCGGCCCTTACCTGGCGATGGCCGGCTTACTGGCGCTGTTCTGGGGAAAGCCACTGACGCGCGCCTACCTGAGCTTGCTGTAGCCTTTTCGGCTGGCAACTGGAGCCCCCCGCAGCCGCGGCGGGGACGGGTAAACGACACCGGGGTTCGCGTATAATCGTGCCTTTTCGGGCGCCAGCCTGCGCCTTTTGAGGGTTCGTCATGCCGATTTACGCCTATCGCTGCGAAACTTGCGGTTTCGAAAAAGATCACCTGCAAAAACTTAGTGACCCTGCCCTGAGTGTCTGCCCGGAATGTGAACAGGCGACCTATACGAAGCAGGTAACGGCGGCCGGCTTTCAGTTGAAAGGCAACGGCTGGTATGTGACCGATTTCAAGGGTGGCAACAAGGCCCCGTCGACGACCACAGGGCCCGAAAACAAGGATAGCTCGCCAACCGGTACGGAAAATACGACGAGTTCAACGGCGCAGGCCAGCGCTTCAGGCAGTTCAACGAGTTCGACCAAAGCAACGACTTCGGCGAACAGTACGCCCGCCAGCGCGAAGAGCACGGCGGCAGTTAAAGACAAGGGATGAAGCGGTATTTCATTACCGGACTGCTGATCTGGGTGCCATTGGCCATCACGGCCTGGGTGTTGGTGCTGATCGTCGGCACCATGGACCAATCGATGCGCCTGCTGCCGACGGCGATCCAGCCGCGCACCCTGCTCGGCTTCGACATCCCGGGTGCCGGAGCGATACTGACCCTGCTGATCATCATGACCACCGGCTTGCTGGCCGCCAACTTCATCGGCCAACAGCTGGTGCGCTGGTGGGAACATCTGCTGGCGCGCATTCCGGTCGTCAATTCGATCTACAACAGCGTCAAGCAGGTTTCCGACACCTTGTTCTCGTCATCCGGAAACGCTTTTCGCAAAGCGCTGCTGGTCGAGTACCCGCGTCGCGGAGCCTGGACGATCGCCTTCCTGACGGGCAAACCGGGCGCTGATCTGCTTCACCACCTCGACGGTGACTATGTCAGCGTGTACGTGCCGACGACACCCAACCCGACTTCCGGCTTCTTCCTGATGCTGCCGAGAAGAGACGTCATTGAACTGGAGATGAGCGTCGATACGGCGCTGAAGTACGTCATTTCCATGGGCGTCGTCGCACCACCGTCCACGCGCTCGAAAGAATCGGCAGCGTCGAAACCATCGGCGGCCGCCGTCGCGCCACCCATCGACCCCACCATAACCTGATATCAGCAACCCGGAAACAGCATGCGAACTCATTACTGCGGACACGTCAATTCACAGCTCATCGGCCAGGAAGTGAGGCTTTGCGGCTGGGCGCATCGGCGGCGAGACCACGGCGGCGTCATCTTTGTCGACCTGCGCGACCGCGAGGGCCTGGCTCAGATCGTCTGCGACCCGGATCGCCCGGAAATGTTCGCGACCGCCGAAGGGGTGCGCAACGAGTTCTGCCTGCGCATTACGGGCAAGGTTCGCGCCCGTCCCGAAGGAACGGTGAACGCCAACCTCGCCAGCGGTGAAGTCGAGATTCTCTGTCATGAGATGGAGATTCTCAACGCTTCGGCGACGCCGCCGTTTCAGCTTGACGAAGAAAACCTGTCGGAAAGTATCCGTCTGCAGCACCGGGTAATCGACCTGCGCCGTCCGCAGATGCAGAAGAACATGCAGCTGCGCTACCAGACGGCACGCGCTTTCCGCCGCTTCCTCGACGACGCCGGCTTCATGGACATCGAAACGCCGATGCTCACCAAGAGCACCCCGGAAGGAGCGCGCGACTATCTGGTACCGTCACGCGTTCATCCGGGGCAGTTCTTTGCCCTGCCCCAATCGCCACAACTGTTCAAGCAACTGCTGATGGTCGCCGGCTTCGACCGCTATTATCAGATCGTCAAGTGCTTTCGCGACGAGGACTTGCGCGCCGACCGGCAGCCGGAGTTCACGCAGATCGATATCGAGACATCCTTTATGGCCGAGGGCGAAATTGTCACCCTCATGGAGAAGCTGATCCGGGCGGTATTCCGCGAAGTGCTGGCCGTCGAACTGCCCAACCCCTTTCCCCGCCTGAGCTACGGCGAGGCGATGGATCGTTACGGTTCGGACAAGCCGGATCTGCGCGTCACTCTCGAACTCGTCGAAGTCACCGACGCGCTCAAGGACGTTTCCTTCAAAGTCTTTGCCGGCGTCGCCAACAGCGCGGGCGGGCGCATTGCCGCCTTGCGTGTTCCAGGTGGCGCCACGCTGACACGTGGCGAGATCGACGCCTATACCCAGTTCGTCGGTATCTATGGTGCGCGCGGCCTGGCCTACATCAAGGTCAATGATGTCACGCAGCTCAACGAGACCGGTCTACAATCGCCGATCGTCAAGAATCTGCATGCCGTTGCACTGCAGACCATCGTTGAGCGCACCGGCGCGCAGTCCGGCGATCTGATTTTCTTCGGCGCCGACAAGAGCAAGGTGGTCAATGACGCGCTGGGCGCACTACGCGTCAAGATCGGTCACGAAAAGGGCTTCCTGAACGCCAACCCCTGGGAGCCGGTGTGGATCGTGGACTTCCCGATGTTCGACTTCGACGCAGCCGAGCGACGCTGGAGCGCCTGCCACCACCCGTTCACCAGCCCCAAAGACGGCCACCTCGACCGCCTGCAGAGCGACCCGGGCAACTGCCTGGCGAAAGCTTACGATCTGGCACTGAACGGTTCGGAACTGGGTGGCGGCTCGGTGCGTATCCACCAGGCCGAGGTGCAGGAAAAGGTCTTCAAGGTGCTCGGTATTAGCGACGAGGAAGCGCAGCTCAAGTTTGGCTTCCTGCTCGACGCACTCAAGTACGGTGCGCCGCCGCACGGCGGCCTGGCTTTCGGCCTCGATCGCATCGTCGCCATGATGGCCGGCGCCGAGTCGATCCGCGACGTGATCGCTTTTCCGAAAACGCAGCGCGCGCAGTGTCTGCTCACCGACGCGCCAAACAGCGTTGACGAGAAACAGCTGCGCGAACTGCATATCCGCCTGCGCCAGAAAGTCGACACGCAGGTCGAGGTCGGCAAGGGCTAGCAGGCGTGCTACGCGCCGCCGCTTCTTTTCGGCTGCTACTGGGTACGGTGGCGCTGCTCGCGCTGCTGGCAGTGCTCGGCCTCTTGGGCGAGAGCACTGCCACGGCACGCGAAAGCGTGCCCCTCAACAGCGTCGCACTGGCCGAGCTGCCTGCCGAAGCGCGGCAAACCCTGCAATTGATCAAGCAAGGCGGACCCTTCCCGTATGTACCCAAGGACGGCAGCGTCTTCGGCAATTTCGAGCAGCGCCTCCCCCTGCAGCCACGCGCTTACTATCGGGAATACACGGTACCGACTCCGGGTCGCCGCGACCGCGGACCGCGACGCATTGTCGCCGGAGCGGGCAGCGGTGGTGATGTCGCCACCTCCGGCGAGTACTACTACACCGGCGATCACTACCGCAGCTTCCGCCGTATCCGCGAATAGTTACCGATAGCCACCATCTGCCATGACTCAGAAGAATCTGCAAGCGTTGTTGGAGGATTCACGCCAGGCCGGCATCTACGCTCTGCCGCCTGGCGATCGTCTGGCCCTCAGAGACGCGGCCGAGGCAGCCGGCTTTGCCTGTTTCGAGGCCGATCTCGGCGACTGCGGCCTGATCGAGGGGGTACTCACCCGGCTCGGCCGCCAGTTCGGCTTCCCCGAATGGTACGGCAACAACTTCGACGCCCTGAAAGATTGCCTGAGCGATATCTCCTGGCGCGAAGAACCCGGCTATCTATTGATCCTGTCGCGAGCGGACACCCTGCAGCTCGCGAACGCAGACGCTTTCCGGACGCTCAACGAAGTCTTTGCCGCCGCGATTGATGCCTGGCGTGCGCAAGACGTACCGATGTGGGTTGTCTACGACTTCCAGGCCGACGGCCTGGCGACTCTTCCGACCCTGGAATGACTGCCTACAAGCAACCGGTATCGGTCCTGGTCGTGGTCCATACCCCGCAACTGCAGGTGTTGCTGCTTGAGCGTGCCGCGCATGCCGGCTACTGGCAGTCGGTCACCGGCAGCCAGGAAGCGGGCGAAGCGCTGCTCGACACGGCGCGGCGTGAACTTGCCGAAGAGACCGGCATCCGCACTTCTCCAGGCGAGCTGCAGGACTGGCAGTTGAGCAAGCGCTACGAGATTTTTGCCGAGTGGCGCCATCGTTACGCACCGGGCGTTCTGCACAACACCGAACACGTCTTCTCGCTGCAGGTAGCGGCCGTGCAAGCGGTCAGCCTCGCTCCCGGCGAGCATCTCGACTACTGCTGGCTGCCCTGGCGAGAGGCTGCCGCAAAATGCTTCTCCTGGAGCAACCGCGACGCGCTGCTCATGCTCCCGGAGAGGGTTTCCCTGGCGACGCGCTGAAGCGCTGCGCCAGGCAGCTCGGGCAATAACAATTGCCACCAACCTCCGGCGCGAAGGAAGGCGGCGCTTTGTCGGCGTTCTCCATGCACCAGCAAGTCGCCAGACCAGCCACCGCAGCGCAGACGAAGGACATGCCGCAAGCTGGGCAGGTGCTCGCCAGCGGCTTTTCAGGGACCTTCGACATGATCTTCCTCGCTCTCCAGTTTCACTCTCATGGGCGCCGCGGCAAAGCCACACGCCGTACCGTACCCAAGCGACAATATGCCGGGCAGCCGCAGTTTATCCTGGCGCTGTGCAGCAGGCCAGGCGCAGGGATGGCGAGCGCCGCCTCCTTTCTGCCTATTTTGCGACCGCCTCGCCGACGATGCGCGCGAACACCGGGTCCAGCTCCCGCGCCAACACGTCCAATTCGGCGCTCCGATAGGGTGCGAAAAGCGACGACGGCGTACGGTAAGTAATCGCCACTTTGCCGTCGCGGCCCTCGGTCACGTACAAGCGAATCGGCGCTTCGATGCCCGCCGCTACGCTGGCGGCCAGCATGCGCACGGCGTAGTCGTTGCGAAAGACCATCAGCACCGCGTTGCCGGCAATCTTTTCGCCGCGCGCGGCAGCTCCCGCACTGGCACTGGCCTTGGCGACCAGCCCCATGTGGTTCATTTCGGTGGCGCTTTCCAGACGACTGACGGTGTCGGCAAAGGAATGCGGCGAAGCGATGCTCAGCGTACCCGGATAAGGTGCCCCATCGCTGGCACGGGCCAGGCCCGCGACCGCAAGCAGCACGGCAAGGGTGACCACGACGATGCACATACGGTGTCGAAGTGAGGTCAAGGTCAAGGGTGACAGGTCAAACATGTTTTCCTCCTGGAACGATAGCTGGGCACCAAGTCTGACATCGAAAACCGGCTGAGAAGCAATGAAGCAGCAAGAAAAAAGTCGAAATAGAGTGTAAGTATCTGCCCGCAAGAAGCGACCAACCGGTGTAACCTCTGCGCAGCGAGAAATCCCTGTGCTGTAAAGAAATAGCGGATTTCCCGCTAGATTGTGTAAGAAACAAGCACCCAAGGAGACGCCCATGAATACGAAAACCCTGAAGCTTGCTCTCGGCACCGCCGCTCTGGCTCTCGCCGTTCCGTTCGCGCACGCGGCCAATCCCTGTGCCGCCAAGAACCCCTGCGCGGCGAAGAACCCCTGCGCGGCGAAGAACCCCTGTGCAGCGAAATCCGCTCCGGCCAAGATGGCCAATCCGTGTGCGGCGAAGGCGGCAAACCCTTGCGCAGCTAAAAACCCCTGTGACGCCAAGAACCCTTGTGCAGCAAAGAACCCTTGCGCAGCCAAGAAGATGTGATGAGCATCGCCTGAGCATGTTCACTTCAGCAGTTGGAACGGGAAGGGTGCTGTTGGCCCTTCCCGTTTTTCTGTTGGCTCTCGCTGGCTGTAGCAGGAGCGAGACGGTCGTGCCGCCAGCCCTCGCCGAGACCACGCCGCTTACCGAGTCCCGAGACGTGACAGGCGCGTTTCTCGACCGCCACTGGACGCGGCCACTCGCCGCGCAGGGCCAGACGCCCGAGCAGTTCAGCCCGCTCGAAGCGTCGCTACTGCCGGCCGATTGCGGTAGTTGTCACCCTGAGCAATACCGCGACTGGCAGACAAGTTTGCACGCCCACGCCATGGGGCCCGGCCTGATGGGACAGTTGCTCGCCATGGAGCCGACAGCGCGCGATGAGCATCAGGATTGCATCCGCTGCCATGCGCCGCTGGCCGAACAAGCCGATGGCCTGCTGGCCGAACTCGCGACAGCAGCGCGCTCGTCCGCGGGCGCAGCGCCTTCGCCAGCAGCCGCGTCTCTGCACCAGCAGGGGGTGGTCTGTGCCGCCTGCCATGTGCGTGCTCATCAGCGCTTTGGCCCGCCACGGCGCGACGGGACATCACCCGACGCGGCACAAAACGCCGCTTTGCCGCACGCCGGCTTCGTCGCCACTGGCGCCTTCGAGGATTCTCGCTTCTGCTCTGCCTGCCACCAGTTCGAGCCCGACGAATACGCGCTGAACGGCAAGCTGCTGGAGAACACCACCGAAGAGTGGAAAGAGTCGCGACATGCCCGAGAAGGCCGCAACTGCCAATCGTGCCACATGCCCGAGCGCCGGCATCTATGGCGAGGAATTCATGATCCGGAAATGGTACGCGCCGCCATCGCCTTTTCAGTGGAAAGCGGCGAGCGAGCCAACAACGCCATCCGCGCAGCACTTAGCGTGCGCAATACCGGCGCCGGCCATTACTTGCCAACCTATGTAACTCCCAGACTGATCGCCGAGATCGAGCAGCTCGACAGCGACGGTCGCAGTCTGCCGGGAACGCGTGTGGAGCGGCTGATTCAACGGCAGGTCCCTCTCGATCTCGGTAGCGAAACTGCCGACACGCGCTTGCCACCGGATGGCGAGCTGCGCCTGGTCTACGAGCGACCGGCGCATCGCGCCGCGGTGGCACTTGCCTACCGCCTGCGCGTCGAACCTGACGAGTTCTACGCCCGTTTCTACCGTGCACTGCTTGCCGACAGCGCGGCAGGAAAAGGCCGGGAGCTGATTGCTTTGGCGCTCAAACAAGCCGAATCATCAGCTTTCCTGGCATTTGACGAGCGGCGCGAGCTGCCCCAACGATAAGCCCGGCGGACGCTGGCGCCGGGCGCCCGCAGGCGCAGCCGCAAAAGCGGCTTGCGTCTTTGCCCGGTCCTTGCTTGGCGGCACGCCGCGAAGCCTTCTCGAGGAGAAATTGCCATGATTACCCCAAACAAGTTCTTTGTGACCCTCTTGCTCGTCGCCCCATGCCTTGGCGGCAGTGCCTTGGCTGCCGAGTCGGAAGCAGCGGTCGTCGTCGAGCTGACGCAGGTCCCCTGCCAGTTCCTGGAGAGCGAACAGGGCAGCAACCACGGCTATCGCAGCAGCAGTATCAAGGACTGTGAAGCCATCAATGCCAAGTCTGGCGCCAGCCGTATCGAGCAGGCGGAAGCCCTGCAACTGAAGCCGGGCAAGACGATTTTTCGCGTCACCAACAAGAATGTTCCTTACGAGCTCGGCTTCTGGTTGCGCGGCGAAGGGATCGCGGGGCGGGTCACCCTGCCCAGTGTCTCCGGCGGCGGCCTGATCACCGGCAAGACGCAGGACTACGTCATTGATCTCAAGCCCGGCGAATACATCTATTCGTGCCCCTTGAACCCGACACCCAACTACAAGCTGGTGGTGAACTGAGAGAGCCGGGCCGGCCACGCGTACCTGCTGCCCCGGGCCCGCAGTGAGCCAGCCAGACTCCCCCCAGGTGCTGCCGATTCTGCTGACAGCCGCAATCAGCATCGCCCTGAGCGTCCATCTGGCGCTTGCCGATGGACGCATGGCGGCACTGTTCATTGTCGGCTTGCTCCTCGGCATCACGCTTTACCATTGCAGCTTCGGCTTTACTTCGGCCTACAGGCGTCTGCTGGTAAACGGTGAGCTGCGCGCCATACGCGCGCAGCTGCTGATGCTGGCAGTAACAACGCTCGCCTTCGCACCGTTACTGGCCCTCGGCGAAGCCTTCGGCCGGCCACTTTCCGGAGCGATTGCGCCGGTAGGCGTAGCGATGTTCTGCGGTGCCTTTCTCTTCGGCATCGGCATGCAACTCGGCGGCGGTTGCGGGTCGGGAACCCTGTACGCCATGGGCGGCGGTTCGCCACGCATGCTCGTCGTGCTGCTTGCCTTCTGCGCAGGGGGGTTCTGGGCCAGCCTCAATCTCGGTGCCTGGCAGTCACTCCCCGAATGGCCACCGCTGGTTCTCGGCGACCGCTTTGGTTGGGGCATGGCAGCGGGCGCGCAAGCCCTCCTCCTGATCACCGCGGCATGGACTCTGCGGTGCTACGACACGGCACCTCCAGCAAGGCAGAGCTGCCATTTGTGGCGCGGCCCCTGGCCCCTGCTGGCAGCCGTCGTGTTGCTGCCGCTGTTGAACCTCGCGACGCTGCTGCTCGCCGGTCACCCATGGACGATCACCTGGGCATTTACCCTGTGGGCAGCCAAAGCGGCGGCGCTAATGGGCTGGAATCTCACCGACGATCCCTTCTGGAGCGCACCGTTCCAATACGACGCCCTGCATCGCGGCATTCTCAGTGACGTCACCTCGGTCATGGATATCGGCCTGGTGCTCGGCGCGGCAAGCGCCGCGCTGCTGGCCCGACGTTTCGCGCCGATGTGGCGGATTCAGCCGCGTTCGCTTGCTGCAGCGATTCTCGGCGGGCTGGCCATGGGTTATGGCGCGCGTCTGGCGTATGGCTGCAATATCGGTGCCTTTTTTTCCGGCGTCGCATCGACCAGCCTGCACGGCTGGTTATGGATCATTGCAGCCTTGATCGGGTCGTGGATCGGGGTGCGTTTGCGCCCTCTGTTTGGCTTGGCCAACGATTCCTGAGGCGTGCACTCCTCGGCCTGTCCGCTTCCATGACGTCTTGATGCGCCGCCGTCACTCACCGTCATTCCGAGAAAGCCTGTCGTTCCTTCGCGGCTCCACGGCTCATTATCCGGACGAACTTTCTCTGCTTTTAGCACTCTCAAGCCGCGAGTGCTAAAATACAATTGTTAGAAAGTAAACAGCAAGGAGGAGTCCATCCAAATGACACACGCGTTGGCTTTACCCACGATCTCCGCCGTCGGCAGCATTGACGCGTATATCCAGGCGGCCAGACAGGTTCCCATGCTGACCGAAGAGCAGGAGTTCGGTCTGGCGACACGCTTCCGCGACGAAGGCGATCTCGGCGCTGCGCGGCAGTTGATTCTTTCACACCTTCGTCTGGTGATTTCCGTTTCTCGCGGCTACCTGGGTTATGGCCTGCCGCATGCGGATTTGATCCAGGAGGGCAATATCGGGCTGATGAAAGCCGTCAAGCGCTTTGATCCCGAGCGCGGCGTTCGGCTGGTTTCTTTTGCCATCCACTGGATCAAAGCCGAGATTCATGAGTACGTCCTCAGGAACTGGCGGATGGTGAAGCTGGCAACGACCAAGGCGCAGCGCAAACTGTTTTTCAACCTGCGCAGCATGAAAGCCAACCGTGACACGCTCGGCCCGGCTCAGGTTGCCGATATCGCCCAGCGCCTGAACGTCAAAGCCGACGAGGTCATGGAAATGGATACTCGCCTGTCGGGCCACGACACCGCTTTCGACGCGCAGGCTGACGATGACGAGGCTTTTGTTCCCGCGGCGTATCTGGCCGACAACTCCAGCGAACCGGTACATATTCTCGAAGGCCGCGCCCGCGAGCGACTGCACAGCGACGGCCTCCAGAATGCCCTGGGCAGTCTCGACCCACGCAGCCGCAGGATCGTCGAAGCGCGTTGGCTGACGGAAGACAACCCGGCAACCTTGCACGATCTCGCCGGCGAGTTCTCGGTTTCCGCAGAACGGATTCGCCAAATCGAAGTCAAGGCGATGCAGAAAATGCGCGCCAATCTGGCGCCGCTGGTGGCCATCACCTGAGTCGCGACCGCGACTTTCACATCAGGGAAAGCCGGCATTGCCGGCTTTCCCTGTTTCGTGCGCTCACTTCTGGCGCGCGCGGCGCTTCTTGTCCATCAACTGCATGATCATCGGCGTGAAAATGATCTGCATCGCCAGCCCCATCTTGCCGCCAGGGCAGACGATGATGTTCGGGCGCGACATGAAGGAATCATGCAGCATGCTCAGCAGATAGGGAAAATCAATGCCATGCGGGTTGGCAAAGCGGATCACCAGCATGCTCTCGTCGGCCAGTGGAATGTCCTGAGCAGTGAAGGGATTCGAGGTATCGACCGTCGGCACGCGCTGGAAATTGACGTGCGTCGTGGAGAACTGCGGGCAGATGTAATTAACGTAGTCGGGCATCCGGCGCAGGATGGTATCCATCACCGCCTCGGTCGAATAACCCCGCTGCCCCTTGTCGCGATGCAGCTTCTGGATCCACTCCAGGTTGATGATCGGAACCACACCGACGCGCAGGTCGACATGCCGCCCGACATCGATCGTCTCGGTCCTGGCGGCACCATGCAGACCTTCGTAGAAGAGCAGATCGGTGTCCGCCGGCAGATCGCTCCACTCGGTAAAGCTTCCCGGCGGCGCGCCATAGCGCTCGGCTTCGGCTTCGTCGTGCACATAGTGGCGGCTCTTGCCGCTGCCGCTCTCACCGTATTGACGGAACAGGTTTTCGAGCTCTGCGAGCAGATTGGCTTCCGGTCCGAAGTGACTGAAATGGTGGTCACCGGCAAGCGCTTGCTCGGCCATCTGCGCGCGCATGGCGAGACGGTCGTAACGATGAAAGCTGTCACCCTCGATGATCGCCGCGTTGACTTGCTCGCGCCGAAAAATATGCTGGAAGGCCTTCGTCACCGAGGTGGTGCCGGCGCCCGAGGAGCCGGTAATCGCGATGACGGGATTTTTGATCGACATTGGGCATGCCTCCTCAAATTAAGTAATGAATTGTTTGCCGTGCGGCTCAATCGTCCCGAAAGAGGGTGCGCGTCGAGAACAGTGGCGAACTGAAAGGCTGGTCTTCTCCCGTCTCGTGCTCGCGGTGGTAGCGTTCGATGCGCTCGACCTCATCGCGCGAACCCAGAATGACCGGCACTCGCTCGTGCAGACCGCTCGGTTGCACGTCGAGGATTCGCTCGCTGCCGGTTGACGCCAGGCCGCCCGCCTGGGCAACGATCATCGCCATCGGATTGGCTTCGTACATCAGGCGCAGTCGGCCGGGCCTGGACAAATCCTTGTTATCGCGCGGGTACAGGAAAACGCCGCCGCGCATCAGGATGCGATGAACTTCTGCGACCATCGACGCCACCCAGCGCATATTGAAGTCCTTGCCGCGAACACCGCTCTGGCCAGCGAGGCACTCACTGACGTAGCGCTGCACAGGCGGCTCCCAGAAGCGCTCGTTGGACGCGTTGATCGCGAACTCGTGAGTTTCCGGCGCGATCACCAGATTCGGGTGGGTGAGCAGAAATTCGCCGATGTTGCGATCGAGGGTGAAGCCATGCGTACCGTTACCGACGCTCAGTACGAGCATCGTCGATGGCCCGTAGAGCGCATAGCCGGCGGCAACCTGCTGCGAGCCTGGCTGCAGAAAATCAACTGCAGTCGGTGCGCCGCCACTACAATTCTCGGGGCAGCGCAATACTGAAAAAATGCTGCCGACCGACAGGTTGACGTCGATGTTCGAAGAGCCATCGAGCGGGTCGAAAACCAGCAGGTACTGGCCGCGCTGGTTTTCGGAGGGAATCGGAAAGATGTCTTCCATCTCCTCGGAAGCCATCGCCGCCAGGTGGCCGCCCCACTCGCAATGGCGCAGGAAGGCCTGGTTGGCCAGTACGTCGAGTTTCTTCTGCCCTTCGCCCTGGACGTTTTCGCTGCCCGCATCGCCAAGCAGGTTGGCCAGCGAACCACGCGAAACGCCCTGCGCAATGGCCTTGCAGGAACGCACGATGTCGCTCATGAGCATCGAAAAATCGCCGCTCAGCGCCGGATTGCGGCGCTGCTCTTCGATCAGGAACTTGTTGACGTTGGTCCGTCCGCATAGCATGGCAGCACTCCGGAAGATGAAATTGTTGCTGGCCGATCATGAATGCAGCTGATTCTAGCCGCCTGATAGAAAAACTCTAGTTAAAGCTATTGTCTAATTTGATAAACAAATACTAACCTATGAGAAACGCCACAATCCGCCAGTTGCAGATCTTCTCGGTCGCCGCCAGCCATCTTTCGTTTGCCCGCGCTGCCGAGAGCCTGCATCTGACGCACGCCGCCATCTCGCTGCAGATCAAGCAACTGGAGGAGGTCTGCGGGACGCTGCTCTTCGAACGCATCGGCAAACGCGTCTTTCTGACCGAAGCAGGCGAAATCCTGCTCGAACACGCGCGCCAGATCCTGCAGTCGCTGAAGGACGCCGATGAGGCATTGCTGGCGCTGAAAGGGCTGCAAGGCGGACGCATCGCCGTCGCCGTGGTCAGTACGGCCGAATATTTCGCGCCCGGGTTGCTGGCGCAGTTTCGCCAAACGCACGCCGACGTACGTATCCGCCTGCTGATCGACAACCGCGACACGGTGTATCGCCTGCTGGCCAGCAACGAGGTGGACCTGGCGATCATGGGCCGGCCGCCACCGGCCCTTGACGCCACGGCGGTGGCCTTTGCCCCGCACCCGCTGGTGATCGTTGCCGGCGTAGACCATCCATTGGCCCGGCGGCCAAACCTTACCGTCGCGGACCTGGCCAACGAAATGCTGATCGTTCGTGAAGCCGGGTCAGGTACGCGTTCGGCAATGGAAGAGTTCTTTCAGGAACGTTCGACCAAGCCCTGCATCGGCATGGAGATGGGCAGCAATGAAGCCATCAAGCAGGCAGTCGTTGCCGGATTGGGGATCAGTTTCCTTTCCCAGCACACGCTCGGACTCGAACTCAGCGCCGGGCGTCTGAGTATTCTGAAAGTCGAAGGCACACCGGTAATGCGCCGCTGGCACATCGTCCGCCACAAGAGCAAGCACCTGACGCCGGCGCTGGCCGCTTTCTGGGACTTCGTCCTGGAATTCGCGCCAGCCTACCTCTGCAAGCTGGTCTGAGGACTCCACCTCAACACTATTACCTGATGAACGGCAGCACTGTCGGCCTGGCTAGCTCGAGGCGCAACTGCCACTGCTTGACCAGCGCGTACAGCGCCGGAATGACGCACAGGGTGAGCACCGTCGACGAAACCATGCCGCCGACCATCGGTGCGGCGAGGTGGCTCATCACTTCCGAACCGGTGCCGCTCGACCACATGATTGGCAGCTGGCCGGCCATGATCGCCACCACGGTCGTCATTTTGGGTCGCACCCGTTCGATGGCGCCTTCCATGATCGCGTCGTAGAGGTCGGCGGCGGTGGGATCGGCGCCTTTGGCGCGTCGCTTGGCGGTGATTTCCTGCCACGACCGATCAAGGTAGATGAGCACCACGACGCTTCTTGACATTGATAGGGCGTGCGTCCGTCAAGCCAGCTTATATTGGGGCATCCATTTCAGGGTGTAGTCGTCAGCGTTCCGCAAATCGTTCCGCCGCGACAGCTTCTGTGATGCCATGCGGATCGCGAATCGGCTACAACCCGCATGAACACTGGTGCCTCCGGTCGGAATCGAACCAACACCTGATGATTACAAATCAACTGCACGACCTTCATGCTACGGAG
>Ga0209573_1003377_pt1 | contig 17662 bp, 13 predicted proteins | sample TNRBio252014_DNA_FD_185870 | JGI IMG/M metagenome (GOLD analysis project Ga0209573, IMG submission 185870) | Wastewater treatment Type I Accumulibacter community from EBPR Bioreactor in Madison, WI, USA - TNR Reactor_6/25/2014_ DNA (SPAdes)... | ecosystem: Engineered > Bioreactor > EBPR >...
GGCCGCGCCAGGCCTTGACGAAGAACGGGGGCGGCGATTGGAACCGGTCGATCGCCATCTCGCCGAGCCACGGGAAGGGCGCAGCCAGATAGCTGGCACGGCGCAAGGCGCGTGAGATCCGGCGGATCTCCTGCGGCGTGTAGTAGACCGTAAACTCGCCGCCGTACTCCTCCACGAGGCTCAGGATGGCTTCGGTCGCATCGTGTGGGCTGGCATGATCATCGCCTGTCGCGATCAGCATCCCCGGTGCGCCGGCCGGGAAGTACCACAATCGTGGGAGCGGGCGTCTGGCCTGCTGCAGGCCATTCAGCACATTGGCGAAGAGGCGCTGCAGCTCATCGGCTTGCGGGACGGGCAGGCGATCGAGATCGATCCAGTCGACGAACATATTCACGGCCCGGATGCCGCTCCACGGTTGCGGGTTGTGGCGGAGCGCCGGGTTGCCCTGGCGCAGGTACGCGATGCAGCGCGCGAGGTCGAAGGCCCACAACACCGCCAGGCCGGCGCCATAGGCGTTGATCGACAGTCCGATCGAGCGCCGCTCGTTGCCCGTGCGATCCGTCAGCCAACCGAGCACGACCGCGCTGTCGGGGTCATAGCGATCAGCCGTACCATGGAATTGCAGCGGTTCAGGTGTGATCCCGGCGGTCAGCGCGTGCGACGCGTCGATCACGAAGGCGCCCTCGGTTTCCTCACCGTCGAGCGCATCGACGCCGAAGACATCGCGCAATCGCTTGTCGGGTCGCAGGCCCACGAGGCGTCCGCCCTCGGAGACAAAGGCCGTGATCAGTTCGGCCTGCGCGTCGGTCAGGGGCCCTTCTGCCAGGATAACGGTGTCGCTGGCGGCGAGCATCTCCGACGTGAGCGCGGAGGCGTGACAGGTTTCGAACGCGACGAGGCCTTCGGTGCGCAGGATCTCGCCCAGCAGGGCGGCGAAAGGATTGTCGCCGTCTTCGGGCGCGACGATGAGCAGCGGCGTGGACGTTGGCGACGTGAGCTCTGCGGGGCACGAGGCGTAGGGCGACAGCAGGGGGAGCGATTCACCCTCGGCTTCGGCCCATTCATAGGCGCCCAGAGCCAATGGCGCGATCGCCAGACCGCCGGCTCCGGCCAGCTTGAGAAATCTGCGTCGAGAGAGTTTTGGGCGCTTCATCAATAAATGCTCTGATCTCCCGAGACGCCCGACGGCCTGAGCAAATGCAACAGTAGTCCGGCAGCCTGTGCCCCATTGTGCCTCAGGTCGCGGGCGGGCGGCGACGAGATGCCGCGGGTATTACCGATCGGGGATACAAGGTTCGTGCCGCGATGACGAACATCGATCGCGTGCGGAGTTGAGGCCGATTTGTGGAATGTGTGGCGAGGCCGGATGTGCCCGTGAGGGCGAAACAACGGAAGGGGCCCTTGACTGGCCCCTTCCGTGTCTGAATGAGCGGCGAGGAGACGCTGCGCAGAGCGGCGTCATTCGAAGGCGGGAGAGCGCCTAAGCGGCGTCATACGCCTGCCTCAGCCAGGTCAGCAGCTCCTTGTCGATCTGGCCGGCGGCCGTGATGCGCACCCGGTGCGTGACCATGGCATTCCACGAGCCGGCCGCTTCAAAACGCTCCGTGGGCGCGACGCCCTTGAGCTTGATGCCGACGTCGAGCCGCTCGGCCGATGAGACCTGCACGATCCCGAACTTCTTCACCCCGCGAACAAGGTTGATATACGTTCGATTGGGGGCGAGTTCGACGTCGCCGCCGAACTTCACGAGCCGGGCGGCCAGTGCATCGTATGGTTTGCGCCAGACCGCCTTGCCGCCGGCAAAGTGGGCTGCGATGGGGTCCTCGGTCGCGGCGGGCCGGGGTGCATTCGCCGACTTGATCACGGCCACGAGGGCGTTGGCGTGGCCGTGCCCCAGCCCAAACTCGCTCTTGAGCCAGGCGACCAGCTCGCCGTGCTGGGTCAGGCCCTTCTTCTTCGCCAGCGCCTGAAAGTCTTTGGGCGACTTGCCGGTCTTGGCCTGGATCGTATCGAGGTACGACTGGAAGATCTTGCGGTCACGGTCGGTCTTTTCGGACATCTGTGCCTCGTGCTGGGAATGGCGAGAAGAGCCAACGATCCAGATCCGGCGGCGCGCCGTGGATCGCTGGCCGGCTACACACCCTCATCCGTTGTTCAGAGCAGCCGCGGCCTTCACCAGTGCCTTGAGCCGGGCGGCGTTGAGCCTGTCGCCCGGATGGATGTCGATCGACCGCATGACCTTCGAGTCGAGCCCGGCGTTGAACATCCCGTCAGGATCGGACAACGACGCGCCCTTGAAGAAGTTGATTTTGACGTACTGCTTCATGGCGCTCGCGGCCACGACATTGCCGTTGCAGGCCCAGACCGGGGCGTTCCATTTCCAGGTCTCGACCATACCCGGGACGGCCGCGAGCACGATCTTGCGGATCTGAGCCAGCGCCGTGCCGCGCCAATCGCCCAGGCTTGCGAGATAGGCGTCGATGGCCCTGACGTCGGCGGCCTTTGAACCGCCCTGCGCCGGCTCAGGTTCGGATGGTTTCCTTGTCGCCCGGGCGGGCGCCGTTTTCTTTGTCGTCGGGGCTGAGCCCTTGAAGGCAAGCCCATTGGCCTTCAGTACAGGCTTAAGGATCGTGATGGCCTTGGGGCCAAAACCATGCAACGCGAGGAGTTCGGCCTCGGTGCGCTTGGCGAGTTGCGCCAGCGTCTTGATCCCGGCGGCGGCCAGGGCCCGATGCGCGGGCTGACTGATCTTGAGCGTGGTCAGGTCGGTCTTGGGTGAGGGTCGGATCGTAGGCATGGACACTGTCTTCTCATGGAGTCGGAGCGCTGTCAATTCCCGGGTTGTCGCTATACGACACGCTCGCCGGAATCCGTCACGATCAGGGCCTGATCGTCGTTGAGCGCGACAAGCGGCAGGCCATCGGCCTTCACGGCCTGCACCATGGCGGCTGCCCCGTCACGGTAATAGGCGTTGTCGACGTGCGGCACCACGACAGTCTGCGTCAGGCTCAGGCCCTCCCAGATGAGATTGGGGGCCGCGGCCGGGTCGTCCATGAGTTCCGTATGGCGCAGCGTCGGGCCGGCCACAATGGCGCCCGCACTGATCCCAGCGTATACGGCTGAGCGCGCCTGGACACGGGCCGTGATCAGGCGATCGGCGCCTGTGGCCTTGAGGATCCAGCGCAGATAGAAGGTGTTACCACCGCCAATCCAGATGACATCGGAGCCCGCCAGTGCGTCGGCGAGGCCAGGTTGCCCGGCTAACCAGTTGCGTAGATCGATCAATTGAACATTGAACCCGAACGAAGCCAGGCCCGCTCTAACCTCCGCCCGCCAGCCTTCCGAGTCGGGCACCGTGTCGGCCGCGTTTTCGATCGCCGCCAGCGAGATGGCGTCGGCAGGTTTGCCGACCATCGTGGTCAGTTCCTTTACATGATCGGCCGTAAGCACAAAGGAGTAGAGCAGGAGATTCATGGGTTTGATGTTCCTGGGTTGGGTGCAGATTGCTCAACAGAGTATAGAAAATATGATCTAGCGTCAAGGCCCAGTTGTCTCTCGGACAGCGCTCTGCCGGGTCGCCGCTCTGATCGCGACACGAGCAGCCCAGGTGGTCGACTGGCGAAAAGGAAAGCCCATGGACGGAGACGTCGTGGTACACTTAACAGGTTAATTTCTGCAAGCTCAGCAGTCCTGGTGTGTCTTTCCGTTGAGTGTGTCCTCCGCGTGATGTCCCTTTGACTTCTGAAGATAGGACAGTTGTGAGTTTCAAATCGTTTAACCTCGATGCCCGTCTGATGACGAGTATCGCCCGCGCCAGCTATACAGAGCCGACGCCTATTCAGAAGGCCGCCATCCCTGTGGCGCTAACGGGGCGTGACCTGATCGGCACAGCCCAGACCGGAACGGGCAAGACCGCCGCCTTCGTTCTACCGATCCTGCAGCGCTTGCTGCACGGCCCGCGCAATCAGGCGCGCGCGCTTGTGATCACGCCGACCCGCGAGTTGGCCGAGCAGATCAACGATACGTTCAAGGCGCTGGCGGTCGGTACGTCGCTGCGCAGCGCCACCATCTACGGCGGCGTCGGCCAGGCGCCGCAGATCCGTGCGCTGCGCGACGGCGTCGAGGTGCTCGTCGTCTGCCCTGGGCGTCTTCTGGATCTGATCGATCAACGCTATGCGAAGCTGACCGCGATCGAAGTGCTCGTCCTCGATGAGGCGGATCGTATGTTCGATATGGGCTTCTTGCCCTCGGTGCGCAAGATCCTCAAGCACCTGCCGAGCCGCCGGCAGACGATGCTGTTCTCGGCCACGTTCCCACGCGAGGTCGAAGAGCTCGCCGGCCAGACGCTGCATCGCCCCGAGCGCATCGCGGTCGATCTGGCGAAGCCCGCGCACACGGTCACGCACGCGCTCTTCCCGGTGGCGTCGCATCTCAAGACCGGGCTGCTCCTGGCTCTGCTCAAACAGACCGACACCGACTCGGTCTTGATCTTCACCCGGACCAAGCATCGTGCACAGCGTCTGGCGCAGCAGATCGCGCGTGAGGGCTACAAGGTCACCAGCCTGCACAGCAACCGCAGCCAGAGCCAGCGCCAGGCGGCGCTCAACGGCTTCAAGGGCGGGGCGTATCAGATCATGGTCGCTACCGATATCGCCGCTCGCGGGCTGGACGTCGAGAGCATCTCGCATGTGATCAACTACGATATGCCCGACACCGCCGATGCCTATATCCATCGCATCGGCCGCACCGGCCGCGCGCAGCGCACCGGCGACGCCTTCACGCTCTCGACATCGGAAGACGAAGTGATGGTGCGCACGCTCGAGAAGATCATGGGGCAACGCATCCCGCGCCAGACCCTGGCCGGTTTCGACTACGCGGCCGCCCCACCACCGCGCGAGCCGGCTGGCCCATCTTCGGCCCAGGGCGGCTTTCGCCGCGGCGGCGGGCGTGGTGCGCCGACGCGCCGGAACGAAGGGCACACCGATCGGCGCGAGGCGCCGTCCGGCCGTCCGGCCCACACCGCTGATCGACCTGCCGTTTCGAACAACCGCGGAAGCCAGCCGCCGGCCCGCCCGAGCGCCTCAGCGGATCGCCGCCCGAGCGACAATCGGCCGACCGTCACTCAGGGCGCGGGCCATGCGCCGGTTGGAGCCGGATCCGGCAACAGAGCTTCGCGCTGGCAGTATCGCAGCTCGCGCCGCTCCTCCAACGGCCGCTAACATACCGCGCACCCTCGGGCGTCACACAGGCGGGCCAGCCGATCACGATCGACTGGCCCGTTTTCTCGTTGCCGACGTATCGAACTAGAACCGCAGCACCGCAGCGCACAGCGCCTTGCCTGGCATCACGCCCTGGGGCAGGCTGTGCACGGCGCCTCCATTCAGCCAGGTCAACCCGGCCGCCACATCGAGCAGGTCGTCGCCCAGACCTGTTTCGGCGTCCACGCCATCGATGTGGACAGTCAGCGGATCCGAGTCGAAGCGGCCCCAAACTGACCGATCCTGCGCCATCAGCAGACGACCGACCCGGCCCTGCAGGGCAGCCGGCAGGATTTTGCGCAGGTCGGTCGTCACGCGCCCGGTGTGCGTGAGGCGATCGACCTCGGCCAGGGCGGTGATCAAGCCGGCGCCGCGTTCGGGCGCAAGCCGATCCCAGGCCGTGGCATGCAGCTCGGCCGCCTCCCAGCGATCCACGTTGCCGTCGATCTCGGCATCAACAAGGGCCGGGTAACGGCTCACCTGCCGATAGAGATCAAGCAGAAAACGCACGCCGGCGAGGACAAGCGGTGGCCGTTCGGCGGGCAGCCAGGCCGTCAGCGCCGCATCCACGCGCTGGCAGAAGTGAAGCTGCTCGTCGCGGAGCGGCTCTTCGTTGGAGGCCGCGCCGTGGAAGGCGACAGCGCCGCGCCGTCCTCCTACCCCGACCGGCCCGGCGCTGTGCAGCCGCACCTGGGCGCTCGGGGCGATGTCGTGGCGCAACGTGGCGCCGATGTCGTGAGGCAACGTATCGGCCAAGATCTCGGTCAGCCCGTGGGCGTCGCCGCGAAACAGTCGGGCGCTCTTCTGGCTGAGCGCGAGAACGAAGAAGGAAAGCGCCTCAGCGACAAGCGGCCAGAGCGGCTTGACGTGATACCGATGGCCCACGATGACCTGCGGTTCGAGTTCGAAATCCACCGAGTACATCTGCGCCCCATCCGGGCACATGAACAGCGCCAGGCCGGCCGGCGGGCGGCGCCACAACCAGCGATCGTCGATGAGCGTCTGGGCCGGAGCGAGGAGGCCCCGGATGGCGTCGCCGGTCAGCCCGGTTGAGGCAAGCGCCCCTTCGGCGGTTCGCGCGAGGTTGCGCAGTTGGGTTCGGTTTTCGAGAGCCTGGGTGCCGGTGCGCCGGTTGGGGGCGTAGAGCGAGACGCCGGGGGCCGGCGCCGAGGTGAGCAATGTCCGGATATCGTCGGAGGATGGCGGTTTCATACGTTCTCCTGAACGACCGAAGGATCCGTGCGACCTGGTCTGTGCTGTATGCCGTTCGATGGCGCTCCTTTCTGTGAAGGCTCAGATGGCTCACTGAACGTGCGCCGGGGCGTAGACGAAGCGCGCGATCTCGGGGATCGCGAGACGGATGTAGTCGCGTGTGGCCATCTTGATTGTTTCGCGATGGGTCCCCGCCTGGAAGACGATGGTCTCGGTCTGGGCGAGCCCCTCATCGAGCAACGTGCGCATGTCGTAGAACTTGCCGAAAGGCGGCATGGCGCCCGGGGCGCAGTCGGGGAAGCGATCGCGAAAGCCGCTTTCGGGGACGGGCAGGACGTGTTGGGCGCCGAGCACAGCGCGGGCCGCATCGAAATCGACGTGGTCGGGGGCGGCGAGCACGAGCATGACCAGCGAGTCATCGGCCTGGGCGATCACGACTTTGGCGACATGAGCGCCTTTCTCGTGTAGCTCGGCCGCCACCTGCTGCATGGTGTACACCTCACGATGCCGCTGCGTCTCAAGGGGCACACCCGTTTGATGAGCCAGACTCTGGATGCGTTCGAGACACGTTTTCATGGGACGTCCTCCCTTTGGCAGGGCGCCGTCCCCCCTGATCGGCGCAATGAGGATCAGAAGGCTTCATCCAGCCTAGCACAACCCGGTGGCCCCTGGGTAGTGACGTTTGGACCACAGGCCGGCGCTTGATCGCGGTATGACCCTGTCCACCTGGCCCGGCGCACAAACCCGCACAGAGACGCTGATAGCATGTGCTGTGTGAACGGTATTCTGTGACGATCGCGGGCGCGATATCTTTGCGGGTCTTGTCGGGCGCCACACATGTCCATTTATCCCTATTACATCGATGTGCCGATGCTTGTCGCGACGGCGTCTGCCCTGGCAACGCGTTTGAGTTCCGGCACGGATGCCGAGCGGAGCGCCGCGCACGACCTGGCCACGCTGATCCGACAAGTGACGTCGCCGCGCGCCGGCGACCCGACCTGGCCGGCCGGCGACGATGCCGCAGACGAGCGGCGTGAGGCGCGCGCGCACCTGGATCTTCGCCTTGCGGTGCGGACCGTGGAACTCCTGCGCCGCGAAGGGCGCGCTCTGACAACACCGACGGTGCACGAAGCCGCAGTTGAGCATCCTGATGAGGTGCTGGTCGAGGCTGTCGGTGACCTGGAACGGGGCTATCTCGATAGGGTGATCGATTATCTTGAGGCCGTCAATCTGGCTCGCAAACTGGCCGAGACGACGGATGAGGAGGAGCTTGCGTTCACGACTACCGGAGAAGCCGCGTTCACGCGCCGACGGCGACAAAGTCGGAAATCCGCTGCCGAGCAGATTCACGACCTCATCGTTGGCGAGCGTCGTCGGGTTTTCGTGCCCTATGTTCTGCGGGGTCACAAGGTGCCCGGGCTTCACCTGGTGATCCAGATTCGGGCGCACAATCTGCGCCACCTGGGCCCGACTGAGCTTTGTCGGATGGCCGCGCGCGTGATTGGAGTTGTTGTGCGGCGAGTGCCGATTGGCGAGCAGCTTAATCTGGCCGGTGACATCGGCCTCGGTTTGATCGCGCCCAAGACCCTCTCGGAACTCCTCGCCCGGCACGCGCCCGCCGACAATGTCGCGCTGGATCTGGGTGAGGCCTCCCTTTCGGGACCCGTTGTCGTCATTGCGCCCATGATGATCACGGTCTGAGCGCGACTCGAGCCAGCCATGAAACCCCGCGATGGGTCGCGACACGCCGGGTGGCTGCGCGGGTGTGCACGGGCAAGCTGTCAGGGTGGGATCCTCAACAGCGCAATCGGCGGCAAAAGCGCGCCGACAACGTGTGCTGCCGACCTTCGCGGCTACCGCCAACCGACCAGCGCCCAGACCGACTGCAAGGCCTGCCAGATCTCGGGCAGGAAGCGCGCCAGCCCGATCAGGGCCAGCACAAGCAGCCAGCGAGAGGGCAGGCGGCCATGAAACGACGTCAGCCGCTTCTGCACCGTCAGGCTGACTTCGAGCTCGTGCTTCATATCGCCTTCCGGTTTCTCCTTAGGCTTGCGGCTCATGGCACAGATCCCCACAGACATATTCGGCGTGCCCAAGGGCACGCCGGTGATTGACCCTTTACAGGATACAGAACTTTTGTTCTAATGGCAAGTGCCAGGTCTGGCGGGTCGGGCGCTTGCCAAACCAGGCCAGTTCACTAAAATCAAGGGCTTGCCCTAGAAGTGGGGTAGATGAAGCGGGGTGATCCAGGGACCGGCGCGCAGCCCTGGCCCCGGAAGCACCCCGTTTTTCGCCCGTATTTGTGAGGTGAGTGTGACGACAGCCATCAAACACGCTTATTCCGGCGCCGATGTCGAGCAGCTGAATTGGAGCCGCGCCGTCCGTGCCAACCCGGGCATGTACGTGGGCGACGCCCGCGAACACGGCCTGCACCACATCCTGTGGGAGATCATCTCGAACTCGATCGACGAGGCCGTGGCCGGCTTTGGCAAACAGATCGAGATCGTGCTCGAGAAGGACGGCAGCGCCACGGTCACTGACCAGGGCCGCGGCATCCCGATCGAATGGAAGGCCGACTCGAACCGTTCGGCGCTGACCCTGCTCTTTACGGCCCTGCACGCCGGCGGCAAGTTCAAGGATAAGGAGCGCGACCCGAAGAAGGGCGCGTCGGCCTACGCCAGCTCGGGCGGCATGCACGGCATCGGCACCAAGGCCTGCAACGCGCTCTCGGCCTGGCTCGAGGTGACGGTGCGCCGCCACGGGTTGCGTTTCGTCCAGCGCTTCGAGCAGGGCGGCGACAAGATCACGCCGGTCGAGGTTTACGATGCCGACGGCCAGATCGCCGAGATCAGCGAGCACTTCGCCATCGAACTCGACAAGCAGCAGTTGGCGACGAAGGTACTTGTCAAGGGCAAGCCGGTCAAGTTCAAGGCCTACAAAGACACGCGCACCGGGACGTCGGTGTCGTTCCTGCCCGAGCGCGGTTTCTTCGACGCCAAGGCGATGGAGTGGACAAAGGACGCGGCCGTGCCATGGGACGCCGAACGGCTGCGCACGCGGCTGCGCCAGGCGTCGTTCCTCAACGCCGGGGTCAAGTTCAAGTTCACGGACAAGCGCGCCGGCGGCGAGACCGAGACTTTCGAATCCGACAAGGGTCTGCTCGGTTATCTCAGCTGGCTCAACGACGGCGAGGAGCCACTTCACAAGCCGATCGAGATCGAGAAGGAGCTCGAGCTCGAGGTCAACGACGCCCAGCAGAAGTTGCGGATCCACGTCGCGCTGCAATACGCGGGCGACATGACCCATCTCGAGTCGTTCGTCAACAACATCCCGACCGCGCAAGGCGGCAAGCACGTCCAGGGCTTCCAGACCGGCCTGATGAAGGCCGTCAAGGCTTTTGCCGACGACAAGAAGCTGATCAAGAAGGAAGATCTTCGCTCCGACGACGTGCTGCTCGGCCTGACGAGCGTGATCGCGATCGAGATGACCTGGACGCCTCAGTTCCAGGGCCAGACCAAGGACGCGCTCAACAGCCCCGAGATCTACGGCCCCGTGATGAGCACGGTCTACGAGGCGATGCAGGGGTATTTGAGCAAGAACATCCCGGTCGGCAAGCTGATCGTCAACCAGGCGTTGGCGAGCTCGCACGGGCGTGAGGCCGCGCAGCTGGCGCGGCAGGCCGTGATCAGCCGCGGCGGCGGGCTCGACGACGCCGGCTCGGAGCTGACGATCAAGAAGCTGGCCGACATCCAGCGCCGCAACGGTCAGCCGCTCGTGCCGGTCGAGCACACCGCGCTCTTCCTGGTCGAAGGCGACTCGGCCGGCGGTTCGGCCAAGCAGGGCCGGACGGCCACGCACCAGGCCATCCTGGCGCTGCGCGGCAAGATCGACAACGTCTGGGACCGCAAGCTGGTCGACATCCTCAAGAGCGCCGAGATCGCCACGATCCTGCGGGCGATGGGCGGCATCGATGACAAAGGCGAGACCTTCGATCCCGAGCAGATGCGCTACGGCAGGATCTCGCTGATGGCCGACGCCGACGACGACGGCGCGCACATCGTTTGCCTGCTGATCACGATGTTCTGGAAGCTGCGTCCCGAATTGATCAAGGCGGGGCGCCTGTATGTCTCGCGCCCGCCGCTGTATCAGGTCAAACCCAAGAAGGGCGAGCCGCGCTACGCCTACAGCGAGAATGAGCGCGACGCTTTCGTCAACAAGCTGGGCGGCATGAGCAACGTCCACGTCCAGCGCTACAAGGGTCTGGGCGAGATGAACGCCGAGCAGCTCAATGAAACGGCGCTGGCGTTGCCGCCCGAATCGATCAATGGTCGCTCCGAGACGTTGACGCGTGACGATTTTGCCCGGCATGCCCACGAGCTCAAGGTTACGGCTGACGACGCCAAGTCTATGCAGAAGACCCTCGAGCTCCTCATGGGTCGCAGCGTCGAGCACCGACGCGAGTGGCTGATGGGCACGGGTTGGAGAGGGGAACAGGAGTAGAACATTGCTGATTGTTGATTTCTGATTGCTGATTGAAGGCCAATCGGCAATCAGAAATCAACAATCAGCAATCATTGCATTATGGCCAAAGCAAAGAAACCCACCAAGCCGGAGCAGAAGGATCTCAAGGCCCAGGCGCCGCTGCCGATGCGCACGGAACGCAATGCGGCCGAGGAAGTCGACCGCCTGATCGAGAACGGCACGGCCCTGGCCAAGGGTGTGCCCGGCGCGCTGCTGCTCGACGCGAACTACAGACGCTACGCCGAGATGGTCGTGCTCGGACGGGCCATCCCGGACGCGCGCGACGGCATGAAGCCGGTGCACCGCCGCATTTTGTATGACATGCTGATCGAGCTCGGCCTGAACGCCAGTGGCCCGCACAAGAAGTCGGCTCGCGTGGTCGGTGACGTGCTCGGCAAGTTCCACCCGCACGGCGATAAGTCGGTTTACGACGCGATGGTGATCCTGGCCCAGGATTTCTCGATGCGTCTGCCGCTGATCGACGGGCAGGGCAACTTCGGCTCGCAAGATGGCGACTCGGCGGCCGCGATGCGCTATACCGAGGCGCGTCTGAGCCACGCCGGCGAGATCATGTTGGCCGACATCAAATCGAACACCGTCGACTTCCAGCCCAACTTCGATGGCTCCCTCGACGAGCCGATCGTGCTGCCGACACGCATCCCGAACCTGCTGATCAACGGCTCGAACGGCATCGCGGTCGGCATGGCCACCTCGATCCCGCCGCACAACGTCGGCGAGGTCTGCGACGCAGTGACCTACGTGGCCAACCGGTGGGACGCGCGCGAGAAGATCAAGACAGCGGACCTGATGAAGATCATCCCCGGGCCCGATTACCCGACGGGCGGCGTGGTCTATCGCTTCCGTGAAGATAAGGAGACCGGCGAGCCAGTCGACGTGATCTACCAGGCCTACGACACCGGCAAGGCCGTGTTCGTGGTGCAGGCCGCGGTCGACATCCAGGAGATCGGCGGCGGCAAGAGCGAGATCGTCGTCACCGAGATCCCGTTCCAGGTTTGGAAGAGCACGATCAAGGATCGCATCGCCGACAACCGCGACGCCTTCCGCAACGCCGGCGTGGCTAACGTCGCCGACCAGTCGGACCGGAAGGGCATGCGGCTTGTGCTCGAGACCGTACGCGGCTTCGAGCCGGCCAACGTGTTGCAGTACGCGCTCGACAAGACCCAGCTGCGCGACAGCCAGAGCTACAACGCCGTCGCGCTGGTGCGCGACCCCGACGGCCGGCGGCGGCCACAGCAGTGCAGTCTGCGTACGCTGCTGACCGAGTTCGTCAACTTCCGGCTCGAAGTCATCGTTCGGCGCAGCAAGTACGAGCTCGAGCGCGCGGAGGCCAGGCTGCACATCGTCGCGGCCTTGCTCAAGGCGATCAACGACATCGACGCCGTGATCAAGATCATCCGCACCTCGGCCGATGTCGACGATGCACGCAAGAAGTTGATGAAGCGCCTGAGCATCGACGAGATCCAGGCCAACGCCATCCTCGACATGCAGCTGCGCCGCCTGGCCCGCCTCGAGTACAAAAAACTCGACGACGAGCGCAAGGAGCTCGAGGCGCGCATCAAGGAGCTCAAGGCCATCATCGGCTCGGAGAAGAAGCGGCTCGAGATCGTGGTCGCCGAGACCAAGGAGATCAAGGATCGCTTCGCCACGCCGCGCAAGACGATCATCATCGACAGCGAGCAGGGCCATAAGGCCGTGGTCACCGGCCCGATCGCGGCCGAGGGGCCGCAGGTCGTGATCGTCAACGACGAGGGCGTGCGCACCGAGGACGCGAGCGGCTTCAAGGATAAGATCGCGGCCGGCACGCCCTCGACGCGCGCCGTCGAAGTGATCGTCCAGCGCTTCCTGGCCGAGCCCGAGGCCAAGGTCGTGCTGATCAGCGCCGGCGGGCGTCTGTGGAAGGGCAGCGTCGCGCGGCTGGCGCAGGGCCTGCAGCTCGAGGGTGACCAGATGGTCTACGCCGGCCTGGCGGAACCAAGCGCCAAAATCGTGCTGGCGACCCTGGCCGGAAACATCAAGCGCGTCAGCATGGAAGACGCGCTCAAAGGTGTCGAGGCCAGTTGGGCCATGATCATCGGCCTGGATGAAGAGGATCAGGTGGTGTTCGCCGGCGCGGGCAGCGACGAGGCCCAGATCTTCCTGTACAGCGAAGGCGCGACGGGCGAGTCGAAGATGCTGCGCTTCCCGGCCGCGGCGGTCAACCCGCAGGCGACGCCGAGCGCGCGCGGCATGGCCGGCATCAAACTGCCCGAAGGTGAAGCTGTACGCGGCGGCATGCTCTTCGAGCCCGGCTCTGACAAGAAGGCCGTGGTGCTCATGACCACCGAGGGCCTGATCCGCCGCGTCGGCCTGGACGAGTTCCCGGTGCAAGGGCGCGCAGGGCAGGGCGTGCAGATCCTCAAGGTGTCCGACGCCACCGGCCCGATGGCCGGCGCTGCGCTCGTGGCCTCGGATTCGACTGTCGACATCTACTCGGTCAAGTCGAAACGCCTGCGCCTCGAATACAAGGAAGTGCCGAGCGGTAAGCGTGCCCACCCGGGTGTCTCGCTCCGCAAGCAGGTTCGCGACCTGTTCGGTGGAGAGTCGCTGATGCGCGTGGTCTCGCTCGACAAACTGCGCTGAGCGGCGGCTTGAGCTGTCGATTGAACTCAACCAAAGCCGGCGTGCGCCGGCTTTGGTCCATTAACGGACCATGGTTCCGCACACCGAGGCGATGCAAATCGACCCCTTCTCGACAGGATCGTAGGCTCTAGACAAACTGCCCGAACCGACCCGCGGTGTGTTGGTGCAGATCGTCCACTGTCGCCAGTGAAAGGGTTTACGGGTGACAAAACGCAGATGATGTGCGTGGCAGATTGCCCTTTTCGCGTCCGTTGATTTGAATAGAGTGGACGGGAATTGGCTCAGTGCTTCCTGAGCCTGGAGGGCATCATGCATCATCTTCAACTCGACGAGGAATCCCGCAATACGTTGGCCGAGACGCTCGAGAGCGCCATCGGCGAGCTGCGCATGGAGATCGCCGATACCGACAGCTACGACTTCCGCCAGATGCTGAAGGGCCGCGAAGCCACGCTGCGTCGTGTGCTCGCCGACCTCTCCGCCGCCGCGCTCGCCGCCTGAGCGAGACCCGTCGGCCCCGGCCAACTGAATAGGCCCATCGCTGAAGCGCGTTTCCGCCGCGGCTTCCCGGTGTGGTTGTTCTTGACGAACGGGCCTGGCCGCACAGCAGCACTGTGCGGCCAGGCCCGTTCATGCTGTGGCATGCCCTACGGAATGACTGCGAATATCGTTGTGCCTGGTTCGACAACGCCGCCGGCCTGCGGGTCGACCGCGAATGTCGGGGTCAGGATGTTGAGCCCCGTCTCCGGGTCCCATGTATCGACGTTTGCAAACTGGATCGCATACTCCAGACGGTCGCGAAGACCGGGCGCGGCGTCGGGCAGCCACAGCCCGAGCCGATACTCGCCGGCCGGCGCGTTGGCCGGCACCCTCAGCCTCACGGCCACGGTCACCGTCTGGCCAGGCGCCCAGAGCCGCACATCGACCGCGGGCAGCGCCACGTTATAGCGGCTCGGGCCGTCGAGCACGACTTCGAGCGGCCGGGCGTTGACAGGCGCTGCGAAGCCGTCGTTGCGGACCGTGACTGTCAGGTCGATGATGCCCCCCGGACGCACCGTGGTGTTGACGCTGGCCTTCTCGAGCGCCAACCGATACCCCAGTCGTTTCTGGATCTCGGCCAGACAGCCGCCCTGTTCCCAGCTGCGGAGCACGAGTTTATTGAAGCTGGCGTTGAGCTCGGTGTAGTGGAAGCGCGCCAGCTCCTCGAGCGCGATCGGGCATTCCGAGCGCGGCGGGTTGTTCTGACAGGTCTCGCCGCCCATGGGCGTGTAAGCGGTGACGTCCTCGATGAACGCCTTCTCCTCGTCAATCGTCACGCCCTCGCGCTCATAGGTGCCCTGGTCGCTGTCGCTGGCGAGGAAGCAGTCGTTGTGGTGGCCGATGCGGGCCCGGGCGTCGTCGGTCGCGGCGACAGCGGCTTCGGGCGTCAAGGGCTCGCCGATCAGAAAGCGGATGTCGCCCGGGTAGCGGAGCTGGATCATGCGATCGCCGGGAAGCGCGGCGAGGAGCGCGTCGACGATCGCCAGCTTGGCCTCGGGGTCAGCGTGCAGGCCATGGGTCGATGTGTGCCATTCGCCCCAGGCGCCGACGAAGCCGGCCTCCATCCAGGCGATCACGTCGCCGTTGGCTTGAAGCACCGGAGTGAGTTGTGCGATATGGCGCAGGATCTGCTCGCGTGACGCGTCGGGCTCCGAATCGGGGTAGGGGCCGAAGTTGTAGGCGAAGCGCAGGATCACCTTGACGCCGCCGGCGCGCACCTCGCCCAGGGCGTGGTCGAGGTCGTCGAGCAACGTCTGTGGCAGGTCTTGATCGCGGTAGTCGTCAAGGCGGACGTAGCTGCGCACCAGGGTGTAGCCGAGCGCCGTCCGCAGCGTCTCGAAATTGGTCGGCGTGGTGACGATGTCGACGGGTGTGAAGAAGCCGCGCTCGGGGTTGGTGACGTTCTGGTCGCTGGGCGTGAACGTTAGCGCCACGGGCGTCGGCTCGGGGCGCGGCGGCGTGGCGCAGGCGGCCAGGGCGAGCAGGGCGGCCAGGGGGAGTGCGGTGAGGCGGTGTCGAGACATGGTGGATTCTAACCTTCGACCTGTCAGGTCGACTCACGTTTCTCGGGAATCTCAGGCGTTTATAGATAGACGGGTGTCGATGGATCGCCGATTTTCTAACTTTCGGACGCCCTGACATGGGCCAGGGCCTCCTCGAGCGAGGCCTGCGCCGCTGTGCCGCCCGCCGCTCGGGTCGAGAGCGAGCCGCAGACCGCAGCGAACCGCACAACGCGCGCGAGGTCCCAGCCGGCCAGATAGCCGTACACAAAGCCGGCATCAAACGAGTCGCCAGCGCCTGTGGTATCGACGACCTGCACCGGCAGGATCGGCGCCTGCGCCTTCACGGGCCCACGCACCGCGCGCGCGCCCTCGCCGCCGAGCTTGACCGCGATCGTGCCGACCCGGTCCCGCAGCGCCGCCAGGCCACTCTCGACATCGGGCCGGCGCGTGATCGCGCGGAGCTCGGCCGCGTTCGGCAGAAAGACGTCGGTGTTCTCGAGGACGGCGCCCAGCCCCCCATCCCAAAGCTCGCGGGGATCGTAGTTGGTGTCGAGCGACGTGGTCAGACCGGCCGCCCTGGCCCGCGCGAAAAGATCCGGCACACCCGGCCGCAGCCCATCGAGCAGGTAGAAGCTCCCAAGATGCAGGTGGCGCGCCCGCTTAAGCGGGGCCGGATCCACATCCTCGGGGCGCAGCGCCGCGATCGAGCCGAGGTAGGTCAGGAGCGCGCGATCGTCGTCGCGCGAGAGGATCACGGTCAGCCCGGTCTTGACGGCCGGGTCGACCTGGACGCCCCGGGTATCGATCCCGCGCTCGCGCAACGAATCGACCATGAAGCGGCCGAACAGGTCGTCGCCGACCTTGCCGATGAAACCGACCTTGAGCCCGAGCCGCGCGACGCCGCAGGCGAAGATCGCGGACGAGGAGCCGATGGCGAGCGTGGCGTCGTCGAGCAGCTGCTCGACCTGGCCGTACGCGGGCGTGATCGGGCCACGCAGGATCAGGTCAGCGTTGAGCTCGCCGACGACGAGCACGTCGAGTTCGAGGTGATCAGTCGCCATAGGCGTTGTACCAGCCCTCTTCAACCTGCGGCGCCGCCCAACAGGCCGTCCACGGCCGGGCCAGCGCATCCACCAGCGCGGTCAGACGCGCCATCCGCGCGTGCGCGGTCTGGCTCAGGAACGCGCCACGCTCGGCGCCGCTCACCGAGGTCGCTTCCTTCCACACCGCGCGCCCTGCGGCGACGCCCGAGGCGCCCGCCAGGCAGGCGACGCGCACCTGACGCAAATACGTAGCGAAGTCGACGCCGGCCGAGAGCAGCACCCAGGGCGCCGGGCTGGCCGCCGTGAGCTCGGCGCAGGCCTCGGCCCAGGCCCGCTCGTCGGGCTCGGCGGCGATGTCGAGCGGGAACTCGGCCTTGAGCACATCCACGCCCGGCACGACCAGACGCCGCGCGCTCTCGACCACCACCCGCCGCAGCTCGGCGCCGCTCAGCTTTTTGACCGCCGGGTCGAGCGGATACGACAGCGGCTCGACGCAAAATGCGAGATCGAGCGCCACGCTCTCGGCCGCGACCTGGCGCACCAGCGCCTCGACCTCGCCCGCGCTGGGGGAGTCGGGGTGGTAGTACACGAGCAGCTTGATCGCCGTGGCCTTCATCCGCTGCGCCTTGGCCACGCTCCACCCGGGCAGGATCCGTGCGCGCCGCGCCGTCGGATCGCCGGTGTAGCCCGTCGCTTCGACAGCGACCATCATCCCGACCGCCCCGGGCAGCACGCCGCCTCCGATGCACTGCGCCGCCCCGAACTCCGGGTCGAGCAGCGCGCACGAAGCCGCGCCCGCGACGGCGGCGATGACCTCTCGCTTGAAGGCGCTCATCGCGGCGCCTGTGACGCTGCTTGCGTCCCCGCCGCCCAACGCCTGCCGCAGGTTGTTGCGTTGATCAAGGGCCAGCCAGCTGAACGCCCCGCTCGGGGTGCTGATCTGCTGGAG
>Ga0209573_1003378_pt1 | contig 17662 bp, 16 predicted proteins | sample TNRBio252014_DNA_FD_185870 | JGI IMG/M metagenome (GOLD analysis project Ga0209573, IMG submission 185870) | Wastewater treatment Type I Accumulibacter community from EBPR Bioreactor in Madison, WI, USA - TNR Reactor_6/25/2014_ DNA (SPAdes)... | ecosystem: Engineered > Bioreactor > EBPR >...
AAAGCCTGTTTCAGGATGGCGCGGTGTTCCGCCTCCGCGCTCTGCCGGTGGCGTACGGCGCGTTCTTTAAGCGCCTGTACGATTTGCTCATCCAGGTTGCGTACAACGAGATTGGCCATCATTTTAAGTCCTCTTAAAATCCTGAATGATTGCAATGCTATCGCTTTATGCCTCACTCTGCAATGCATCAACGCCCCGCACAAAAATTTTCCCCGCTCCCCTAAAGCCGCGCCGCCGCCCGCCGATAGAGAAGGGCAGGGCGGGACACAGACCCGCCACGGTTTCGGAAGCAATCCATCGGGATTGCCTGAATTCACGAATTGCTGAGGAGATATCATCATGGCTATGCTGACCATCAACCACAACCAAATGTCCCTAAACGCCCAACGGCAACTGTCAAAAAGCGGCGGCCTCCAAAGAACGACCATGGAGCGGCTGTCTTCGGGTCTGCGCATCAACTCCGCGAAAGATGACGTCGCGGGCGTAGCCATTGCCGACCGCATGACATCCCAGATTCGCGGGCTCAACCAAGGGGTGCGCAACGCGAATGACGGTATCTCCCTGGCGCAGACTGCGGAAGGCGCGCTGCAGGAATCGACCTCGATCCTGCAGCGGATGCGCGAGCTGGCCGTGCAGTCAGCTAATGACACCAATGCCGGCACCGACCGCGCCTCCTTGCAGAAGGAAGTGGGGCAGTTGCAGCAGGAATTAAATCGCATTGCGAATACGACAGCTTTCAACGGCAAAAATCTGCTGGACGGCTCGTTCAGCGCCCAGAAATTCCAGGTCGGCGCCAACGCCAATCAGACCATTTCGATCAGCGCGGGCAATGCGCAAGCCACCGCGATGGGTGCGCATACTGTCCAGGCCTTTACTACGTCGGGTAGTGGCGGCATTTCGGCTGCAGTCACCGGCGCTGTTGCCAGCGCTACTAATAATGCTACTACTTCAGGCACCCTGAAGGTTGCGGGTTCACTCGGTACTGCCGACGTCACTGTCAAGACGGCCGATTCAGCGCGGACTATCGCGGCGAATGTGAATGCTAAAACCGCGGAAACTGGCGTGACCGCCCGGGCCAGCACACAACTGCAACTGACCGCCTCGGGCGGCGGCGCCAGCGGCGGTACGATCAGTTTCTCTCTGAGGGGACAAAACGTCACCGACGGCGGCACGATCTCCCAGGATGTGAAAATCAGCTACAATTTGACAGCCAGTGGCACTGACGGTGCCGGTGATGACAGTGCGCTGGCGGGTCTGGCAGCGACCATTAACAGCTATACCGGCACCACGGGCGTGACCGCCAAGCTGAATCAGGACAAGACCGGTCTGATTCTCGAACAGTCGAGTGGTTATGATATTCAGTTGACAGGCAATACCGACTCGACCTTGGGGTTTGTGGCGCAAGGACTCACGTTTGATGCGACGAATGAAAGTGCGGTCACGAACAGTGGCGGCTACGAGTTGGCAGGAGCGACCGCAGGCGTTGCAGCCGCAGCTTCGAGTACTATTAAGGTAGGCGGAGAGGTGACCTTTGAATCCGGCAGAAGCTTCAGCGTCTCGGCTTCGGGCACCAATGTGCTGGGATCAGCAACCGGAACATCTGCCGCTGCGAGCGGAATTGGCACCTCCAAACTGAATACGGTCGCTGATGTTAATATTTCCAGCCAGATCGGCGCGAACGACGCCATCAGCGTCATTGATAATGCCCTGGCTTTTGTTGATGACCTGCGTGCTGAATTTGGCGCATTACAAAACCGCTTTGCCTCAACGATCAACAACCTGCAAACCACAGCGGAAAACATCAGCGATGCTCGGTCGCGGATTCAGGATGCGGATTTCGCCCAGGAAACCGGCAACCTCAGTCGCGCCCAGATCCTGCAACAGGCCGGTACGGCGATGCTCGCCCAAGCTAACCAGTCGCAACAGAGCGTGCTGCAATTGCTGGGTTAAGTCTGACAACCGCTCCGCAATACCTGGCAGTGCGATGGCTCCCTCCCCCTTCGGGGAGGGCAGGGCGAGGGAAAAGGTGGTCTCCCACCGATCTGCAACACGCTAGACCCCCCGCTTTGCTCTCCCAGTGGAGAGAGGGAGCTAAGCCGCGCTCAGGGTGGGGAAAACCGGCGCAGACCACGGATTTCCTGGCGCGAGCATTGAGACCAAGGAGAAAACCGCCATGTCGAATATTACCGCCACCAGCAGCGCCGCGCCGCCTCCCATCAAGGCTCATCTGCGGCCCACGGCGGGTCCGCTAGAAGATGCAGCACGGCAAGCTAAAAATATCAGCGACCCGACGATGCCGTCTGATCTCGCTCCCGCAACCTCCGAAGCCTCACCCACGAAGGCGACCGCACCTACCACCAGAGTTCAGGATGCCAAGACCCGGGACGCCAAGGCCCAAGACGCTAAGGCGTTGGCTGAAGCGGTCGGGGAACTCAATGAACGCTTCAAAAGCTTGTCGCGAACCAACCTTCAGTTCACCATTGATGAAAAAGCGGATCGCGTCGTGGTCAAGGTGATAGATGCCGAAAAGGATGAAGTGATCCGGCAGATTCCACCGGAAGATACCCTGAAGCTGGCGGCTTCTCTCAAGGACAAAATCAACATGGAAGCTGAAAAATTGCAACAAGTCGTACTGGCGGCTGCGAATAAACCCTCAGCAGAAACCTCTTTGGACAGTTTGCTATTACGCGACCAGGCTTGACAGGCGTCTGCCGCATATCCATCCCTACCTAATATCCAGTTCTCAATTTTTAAGGAGGCGTTCATGGCCAGCATTACGTCATCGATAGGCACGGGATCAGGCTTGGATATCGGCTCGTTGGTATCACAACTGGTCTCAGCCGAGGCGGCTCCGGCGGCTAACCGGATCAACAAGCGTGAGGCCAAGCTCCAGACAGAGCTATCTGCAATCGGTACGTTCAAGGGAGCATTATCCTCATTCCGTTCTTCGGCGTTTTCCCTGAGCTTGTCCTCCACATTTACTGCCATGAAAGCGACCTCAAGCAATTCCAGCCTGTTCACGGCGACGGTCGGCTATTCCACCATGGCAGGCAATTATAACATTAAAGTCAATCAGTTAGCCCAAGCACATTCACTGGAGTTGGCAACTCTGGTTAACAAGGATGCGCAGTTCAACGACGGTGCCCTGAAAATCACGGTCGGTAGCGGCGCCAGCCGCGAGATCGCCATTGACAGCACCAACAACACGCTTGAAGAGATCGCGACAGCGATTAACAAGGCTGGGGCCGGCGTTACCGCCACCATTCTGAATAATGGCGATAATCGCCAATTGACCCTTAAATCTACGGCCACTGGCGTTTCTAACACCATTAAGATCGAAGTCACCGGCGCTGACGAAGTCGGCAAGCTCAGCCTGGCGTCAACCTTTGACTATAGCGGGACGGACGCCGGACTCAAGCAGGTGCAGGCGGCTCAGGACGCCAGCATCACCATCGACGGCAGCAGTACGGAAACCACCAGTTCATCCAATATTTTCCTGTTTAACAGCGGCAGCCTGTCTGGGGTCAGCCTCGAAGTCAAATCGGTGGGCGCTGACGCGGCCGCCAGCACGGCCAAACTGGAGATCGGGCGCAATAGCGCTTCAGCGACCGATGCCCTGGATGGTTTTATAAAAGGATTCAACACTCTGATGGGAGCTATCAAATCTTTGACCAGTTATGACGCCAAGACCAAACAGGCCGGCGCCTTGCTGGGCGATGCCAGCGTGCGATCGGTCAATTTCCAGCTCAGAAAAATGCTGGGCGAGTCGATAAGCGGCCCATCCGCCTACAATAACCTATCGAGCATCGGCGTCGAAACGCAACGGGATGGGACGTTGAAATTCGACAGCAACAAGCTCACTGCGGCGCTGGCGGCGGACCCTACCGGGGTAGCCAGGCTGTTCACCGGCGCTGAAGCCAGTGATAGTGAGCCTGCCGTCGAAGGGTTGGGAACCCGCCTCACCACTTATCTGGACAAAATAGCTGGCAATAGCGGATCGCTGAACAGTCGGCTGGACACGATCAGCAAAAATATTTCTAATCTGGGAGATGTTCGTGAAACCTTGAATATGCGGCTGCAAAAACTGGAAATACGGCTAACTAAACAGTTCAGCGCCATGGATGCGCTGGTTGGCCAACTGTCAGGGACCAGCAATTTCCTGTCTCAGCAACTGGAAGGTATGGCTGCCATCTATGATAGAAAATAAATACAGGACTTTCGCCAAACCCTTAAATTCGTCATACCCGCGAATGCGGATATCCAGTTTTTTCAGTGGGTTACTGGATTCCCGTCTACGCGGGAATGACGGAAAGCGAAAGTCCTGTAAATAATCGTGGACCAGTCGAGCCATGAGCGACATTGGCAGTCTCAGTAATTATTTGGCCAACGCCAACAACGCTGCGCAGGCCAAGGCTAATATACGTCCTGAATCGCCGCCGCCCCTCACCGTTCAGACCGCCGTCGCCCAAACCCTCAATACCCCACAGACCGCCGTCAATCAATCACCGAACGCCGGTCACACCGAATGGCGGCGCGAGGCAAACCCTGACGGCAAGCGACGAGGTTCTGAGGCTTCAGAAGAAGACGCCCCGAACCGGGAGCAACTGGACGCCTTTCTCGACCGCCTCAACCAGCGCCTGCGCCACCACAACGCCCATCTGCAATTTGAAGTCGTTGGCAGCCATGCAAACTGGCTTATCCGCATCGTCGATCAAGACACCGGCGACTTGGTGCGCTGGATTTCCTGGAAGGAGACTCGTGCGTTTGCCCGTTCCATTGAAGACCTGGATGATCAGTCCTCCTCGGGATCGTCGGGCATGGGCGGCGGTTTGCTGCGAGTCACCGCATGAATGTTGTGGGTCCTGGCGCCGGCTTCGATTTCCGAAAAGTCGAACCCAAACGCACTAACCCCCAGTCTAAACCTGCGGCACAGCGGCAAGCTGAAACCCAGGAGCGGCTATCGCGGGCGAGCATTGGTGGAGGCGGCAAACTGTCCGCCGTCACAACGACTGACCCCAAAGGCAGTGATTTCAGCCCTGGCTCGATAGAGGGTAAAGCGTCGGATGGAGCTGCTGAAACCGGCGCTGACGAGTCTGTTTCTGAAAATGCCGCTGAATGGCCGGATGATCCCGGCGATCTCGCCAATGACAGTGAACGGGTTGACGAGCGCCTGACGGATGAGGAAGAGTCTACTGAAGAACAGCGCCAAAGCCAGGGCCAGCGTCTGGATGCACTGGAAACCAGCTACCGTTCCCAGTTCATGGTGTTAGACCGGCTGTGTGATTGCCTCATCGCCACTGACAATGCCTTGACGGAATGGCTGGATGAGCGCTCCAATAAGCTTTAGTCGACAGCATCTTTCGTATCCCCGAGGTCAGTATGGTTACTCCGAACATCCCCAAAGCCTTGCGGCAGTATCAGCAAGTGAGTAAAAGTGGCGCCGCCTACGCGAGCCCACACCGGCTGATTCAGATGCTGATGGAAGGTGCGCTGGAGCGGATCGCCGTCGCCAAGGGTTGCATCCAGCGCCAGGATATCGCCGCTAAAGGTGAGCAGATTGGCAAAGCAGTCGATATCATCGGTGGGTTGCGAGAAGGTCTGAACCAAGAGGCAGGTGGTGAAATCGCCGCCAATCTCGATGCATTGTATGACTATCTGCAACGGCGATTACTGCAAGCCAACCTGAACTCCGATATCACTATCCTGGATGAAGTGACTCATCTGCTGCGTCCCATTAAGGAGGCATGGGACGCTATTGGCGAAACTCCCGCCCCCGATTCCACGCCACCCACAGTGGGTGCGCCAACATGAATTCGTTCGCTGACTGGGAATTGCGAATTCAGCAACTCCGCGCGCTGAGTTTTGAAATGCTCGAACTGGCCCAGTCCGGCGAATGGGAGACGGTGACTGCGTGGGAAGAACAGCGCCGCGCATTACTGGACGAGCTATTCCAAAGCTCGCCGCCCACCCGGTGGATGCCTCTGCTTAAGGACGCCGTCCAGACCACGCTGGCTAGCAATGCCCAAGTGCAAGCGCTGGCGCGCACAGAGATGGACAAGATCAGCGATGATCTCCGGGCGCTCCGGCAAGGACGCCGCGCCCTCAGCGCTTACGATGAGGCCTAAGCAATCTCTCGCCACTCATTCCCAAGACCGCCGCCATGCCTATCCCCTCTGAATCGCTTCACTCTCATCTGGTCTTCACCGGTCATCTCCCGTTGGCTTGGCAGGAATTGGCCGTCTTGCCGGACGCCGCCGAACTTCAGCATCTGGAACAAACCAACCTGCACATCTTGCACACACTGTTTGCTCTGGATATCCATGCCGGTGACTATGGCGATGATCCCGCGATCTCCTCCAACGCCTCCGAACTGAAACGTCTGGATTTCAAAGTCGGCTTGTTGCTGGAATTGGTCGGCCAGCTTTTCGCCCGCCAGCAGGCGATTCCTTCGGAACGCCTACTCACCCTGACGGTGAACGAGCTGATCTGGCGTACAAACTCTCCTCCCACCACCGCCCCGCTTCGGCTGGAGCTGTACTGCAACCTCAGCTACCCTCGCCCGCTGATCCTGCACACGCTGACCAGTGAAATTGTTCCGCTTGAAGACGACTATCAAATAAAAGCAGCAATTTACCAGTCCAGTGAACCGCTCCAAGAAGCCTTGGAGCGCTATATTTTTCTCCGCCATCGTCGGTTGATTGCCAATCGTCGCGGTAATAGCCAGCGTTAAAAATTTGACGCTACGGCTGATGGGGTTAAAATGATTCGATAATGTGTGTTGAGATGGTTTCTCGCGCTTTCCGGAATGGCGTGTCGCTAACAATAGATAGACTGTTGACGCCAAATCGTGCGAGCTTCATCTCTTTTCAAGGATCCCCCCTAGCCGATGAAAAACGCGCTGCTCGTCATCGACGATGATCCCGTTCGGGCGGGTGAATTATGCTTTTTGCTGCGATTTCTCGAAGAACACCCGGTGGCCCAAGCGGACGCCACCAACTGGCGAGACTACGCGGAGCGTGACTCCGAACTGCGTTGTGTGTTCCTCGGCCAGTGTGGAAACCAGGATCTGATCGTCGACGCCGTTCAGACCATTCGCACCCTCGCGCCCCGGGCGGTCGTGGTGCTGATTGAAGATGCTGATCAACCCCACGCATTGCCGACCCTGCTCGAGATGGCCCATATTGTTCGGTTGTCACGCCCATTTTATTACTCGCAATTAAGCCAGATTCTGGTCAAGTCGCAACAGAATCCCAATCGTGACGCCAAATCCGCGTCGACCCGCCGCAATGCTGAACTGTTTCGCAGCCTCATCGGCAACAGTCCCAGTATCGCCCGGGTGCGCGAACTGATCCAGCGCGTGGCGCCTTCCGAATCCACCGTGATGATCCTCGGTGAATCTGGCACTGGCAAGGAAGTGGTGGCGCGCAATATTCACTATTACTCTAACCGCAGCCAAGGGCCATTTGTACCGGTCAACTGCGGCGCCATCCCCGATAATCTGCTGGAAAGCGAGTTGTTCGGCCACGAAAAAGGCGCATTCACCGGCGCTATTTCCGCCCGGCGGGGCCGCTTCGAGCTGGCGCGGGGTGGCACTCTGTTTCTTGATGAAATCGGCGATATGCCGCTGAACATGCAAGTCAAACTGCTGCGGGTCCTGCAAGAGCGCGCCTTCGAACGGGTGGGCAGTGACCGCAGTATCGAAGCCGATGTGCGCATCATCACCGCCACCCACCGGGATCTCGACGATTTCATCAGAACCGGTAAATTCCGTGAAGATCTCTTTTACCGGTTGAATGTTTTCCCTATCGAAATGCCGACTCTGCGTGAGCGGATTGAGGATTTACCGCTACTGGTCAATGAATTGTTGCAGCGCATGGCGCATGATCAAGGCACACGACTCAGCTTGAACACTACAGTTTTGCGTTGTCTGGCGCATTATCCCTGGCCGGGCAATGTTCGCGAACTCGCGAACCTGATGGAGCGGTTGGCGATTATGAAACCGGATGGTCGGGTGGAACTGGACGACCTACCGGCCAAATTCCGTGCTTATTACCCGGCAGAACTGGCTGAATCGGAGTCTGTTGCGACGATGCACAGCACCACCGCCGGCGATCACCAAGGCCGGCTTGCCGCTGGCGAAGCGGTCGCATTGCCACCAGACGGTCTCGATCTGCGGCAATACATCATGGATCTCGAATCTTCGCTGATTCAAACTGCACTGGAAGACGCTAACGGCGTCGTCGCCCATGCCGCTTCTCTGTTGAAAATGCGCCGCACCACTCTGGTCGAGAAAATGCGCAAATACAATATTCGGCGCGGGGAAGACGGCGAGTAATCGGCCTCTCTTGCTCACACGGCCTTAAGGGTCCAGGGCAACGCCCCGGATGCTGAAGCGAATGCGGGCGACTTCAAATCTTTCCTGCAACGGGGAAAGCCGCTATTCCGCCGAGATTTTGGCGCTCCCTGTCCGCAGTGGATGATCTTTAACTCTATGTAAATAATTGAATTTAAAAATTATATAGTATAAGGCACGTTTTTTGCTGGCTCCAGATGCATTGTCTATAAGACCGATTCAAACTCGGGGAGCCTGACCCTATGAACAACATCGATACGACCCAATTGCTGGCGACAGGATCGCACGGTCTAGCCAGTCCCGCCGTTCCAGCAGCGCTCCATCTGGCGACCCTGGAAACCGAAGACTTCGCCAGCGTCTTCAAATCCATGCTAGTCGGCGTCAATCAATCGCAACAGCATTCCCGGCAATTGGCGGAATCCTTCGACAAAGGCCAGCATCAGGATCTGGCCGAAGTCATGATCGCTCAGCAAACCGCCAGGTTGGCCTTCCAGAGCACCCTTCAGGTGCGCAACAAACTGATGACGGCTTATCAGGATGTTATGAACATGCCGGTCTAACCGTTTGTCTGGCTTGCAGGATCCAGTGATGAGGAGCGCGCGCCGTGGCTGAAGCAAGTAGCAATTCGCCGCCAAATCCGCCGGCCCGGATCGACTGGCGGGGAGAACTCGCCAAATTCCGCCAGCCCGGCCCTGCTCAGATCGGCATTCTGGCCGGTGTTGCGGCCCTGCTGGCGTTGCTGACCGCGTTGGTGTTGTGGTACGCCGCGCCGACCTACGATGTGTTGTATCGCGGCCTGGCCGAAGAAGACGCCGGCCAGATCATGGAAGCTCTGCAGAAAGCCAATATTCCCTTCAAAGTCGATTCGCGCACCGGCGCACTGATGGTAATCGCCGGTCAAGTTCATGAGGCGCGGTTAAAACTGGCCAGCCAGGGCTTGCCCAAAGGAACCATCAACGGCCTGGAGGCGTTGGAAAAGCAGGATAGCTTCGGCGTTAGCCAGTTCATGGAAACCACCCGTTACCAACACGCACTCGAAGGCGAGTTGGCCCGCTCGGTCATGACCATCGGCGCAGTCGAAAGCGCCCGGGTTCACCTGGCTTTTCCCAAAGACACCGTGTTCGCCCGTCAGCAGCAACCGCCGACGGCTTCGGTACTGGTGCGTCTCCGGTCGGGGCGAGTACTGGATGAAGGTCAGGTAGCCGCCATTATCCATCTGATTGCCTCCAGCGTACCGAAACTCAAGCCAGACCAGGTTTCAGTCATCGATCAATACGGCAATTTGTTGACGCGCACCGGACGGGAAGGCGGGGCAGGCGCTGGGTTGAATATGGATCAACTGGAATACGCCCGCCGGGTTGAAGAACGCTACGCCCGGCGCGTCGAAGATTTGCTCACGCCGGTCTGGGGCGCCGGTCGGGTGCGCGCCCAGATCTCCCTTGATCTCGATTTCAACACCAGCGAGGAAACCGCTGAACGCTACGAACCCCGCGAAGAGCCGCGTCCGATCCGCAGCGAGCAATTGCTGGAGGAACATAATCCTCGCCAAAACCCGGTGGGCATCCCTGGCGCACTGACCAACCAGCCTCCCGGTCCCGCCGTCGCTCCGGAAGTCGTTGCTCCCCAAAATCCGGCCAATCCGCAAAATCCGGCGGGTGCGCCCGGCGCGGCGCAAACGGCGCAATCCCCGCCCTTGCCGACGCGCAAGGAAGTCACCCGAAATTACGAATTGGACAAGCGGGTCACGCAAGTCCGCAGCGGGCCAGGACGGATTTTGCGGGTATCCGCCGCCGTCGTCATTGATGACCGGATCACCTTTCAGGAAGGCAAGCCGGTACGCACCCCCGTCACCCCGGAGGAAATGGAGCGCATTACCAACCTGATCAAACAGGCGGTCGGGTTCAATGCCGAACGAGGCGACAGCGTCAACGTCTTTAGCGCCACCTTCGCCCCCTCTTCGTTGTCGGCGCTGGACTCGCTCAATACGCTTGATGAGGTCCCCGTGCCCATGTGGCAGGAGGCCTGGTTCCTGGAACTGGTCAAGTGGGCGGTGGTGGCGCTGTTATCGCTGCTGTTCCTGTGGATGGTGGTGCGCCCGGTGATGCGTCGCCTGTTGCCGCCACCGGTCGTTGCGACGCCTGCGCTCGAAGGTGGTCAGGCCGCGTTGCTGGGCGCCGATGCCGAGGACACGGGTCTGGAAGGGTTGCTGGAAGACCAGGTGCAAATCGGCGGCGCACTGGAAAATGGCCGCGCCAGGCATGCGTTGGGCAGCCCGGTCGAACAACTTGAGGAGCGCATGGATATCGCTCGCGCCCTGGTCGCCGAAGACCCGAAACGGGCGGTTCAAGTGATCAAGAACTGGCTGATCAGTGAGGCGTAAGCCATGCAGGAACTCACGACTCCTCTCAAAAGTATCGAACAAGCGGCAGTGGTGCTGATGGCCTTGGGCGAAAGCCATGCCGCCGAAATTCTCCGTCATCTCGATCCGCGTGAACTGCACAAAATCGGCGTGGCTATGGCCAATATGACCAACGTCAGCCGCCATCAGATCAGTGAGATTATTCATACCTTCAACGAGGAAGTGCGTAACCAAAGTTCACTGACGGTGGACAGCGAAAACTACATTCGCGGGGTGCTGACCCGGGCCCTGGGCCGCGAAAAGGCTAAAGGAATTCTGGAGCACATTTTCGATACGGAAGGCCAGTCAGGCGTCGATTCGCTCAAATGGATGGACGCCAGCGCGATTGCCGGGGGTCTGCGCGAGGAGCATCCCCAAGTAGTTGCTCTGGTGCTGTCCTCGCTGCAAACCGAACAATCGGCCCAGGTAGTCGGTCTGCTGCCGCCGACGCTGCGTGATGAGGCGTTGCTGCGGGTGGCGATTCTCGATGAAGTACCCTCGGGAGCGTTGGAAGAACTCAATGAATTGATTGAGAAACAGGTCATGCGCAATATCAATGCCGCTGCAACTTCCAAGATCGGCGGGGCCAAGCGGGCAGCGGAAATCCTGGGCCGGCTGGATGCATCGGTCGAAAGTGAGATTCTCGACAAGATCAAGGAAGTTGATGCTGATCTGGGCTCCAGAATCGAAGAAATGATGGTGGTGTTCGAGAACCTGCTCGGCGTCAGCGACCGCGATATTCAAGCGTTGCTGCGCGAGGTGTCCTCCGAAGTTTTGCTGGTGGCGTTGCGTGGCGCTGACGAGGGGGTGCGCAACAAGATTTTGAGCAACATGTCCCGGCGGGCTGCGGATCTGCTGCGGGATGATCTGGAAGCGATGCCGCCGGTCAAACTCAGCGACGTAGAAAATGCCCAGAAAGAGATTATGTCTACCGCCAAGCGGTTGGCGGAGGCCGGTGAAATCACTCTGAGCAGTAAGGGAGACCAGCTTGTCTAAAGTCATTTCAGGCGACCATCTGACGGCCTACCAACGCTGGGAATTGCCCAGTGTAGAAGCACCGCCCGAACCAGAGCCGGCCCTGGCGCCGGCCACCCTGCCCGTCAAAGCTGAAACCCGTGAACGTGGGCCGCGCAGCCCCAGAGCCGTTTCCGCACCGCCGACTCTGGACGACATCGAGGCGATCCAGAGCGAGGCCCATGAGGAAGGTTTTGCAGCGGGTTACCAGGAAGGTCGACGCGAGGGCCGTGAGCAGGGCTATAAGAAAGGCCAGCAGGAAGGGCATGCAGAGGGTTATCAGCGCGGCTATGCCGAAGGGCTAGCGGCGGGTCGCGATGAAGTGACGTTGCGGGTGCAAAAACTGGATCAGTTGCTGAGCTATCTGCATCGACCGCTGGAAAACCTTGATGCAACGATTGAAGAGGAGCTGACGTGGCTGGCGACCGAAATCGCCCGGCAACTGGTGCGGCGGGAACTGCGCACTTCGCCGGGGGAAATTGTCGCCGTCGTGCGCGAGGCGGTGGCGCTGTTGCCGGCGGGTAGCACCAGCGTTCAGGTTCGTTTGCATCCAGACGATGCTCGCTTGATCCGCGAAGTCTTGTCGCTGGGCCAGGATAATGAACCGATCTGGCGGATGATCGAGGATCAAACGCTCAGTCGTGGTGGCTGTGTGGTGAATACCGATTTATCGCGGATTGATGCGACGATTGAAAAACGGCTGGGCGCGGTCATTGCAACGGTGCTGGGTGACGAGCGCGACAGCCAGATGGGGCGCTCCTGATGGACCTGACAGCGTCCCATACGCCGCGTTGGCGGACGCATCTGGCCCAGCGTCGGTTGCGGGTTGCTGAGGCGCCTGGCCTGGTTGTGGAGGGACAGTTGACCCGTATGGTTGGCTTGACCTTGGAGGCCGCTGGTTGTGTCGCTCCAATCGGCGCCCGCTGTTTGGTGGTCAGTCCCGGCGGCGGGCAAATTGAAGCGGAGGTCGTAGGCTTCGCGGGTGGTCGGCTGTTTTTGATGCCCAGTGGCGATATTCACGGGCTGACGCCCAATTCGCGGGTGATTCCCACCGGCGGCGTCAGTCAGGCCTGGATTGGCGATGGTCTGTTGGGTCGGGTTCTGGATGGTGCAGGGCGGTTTTTGGATGGATTGCCGCCGCCGCCGCATACTGAACTGGTTTCGCTGACCGGAAAGACGATCAATCCCTTGATGCGCAAGCCGATTCGTGAACCATTGGATGTCGGGGTGCGAGCGATTAACGCCTTGCTGTCAGTTGGGCGCGGCCAGCGGATGGGCCTGTTTGCCGGTTCCGGGGTGGGTAAGAGCGTGTTGCTGGGGATGATGACCCGTTTTACCGATGCTGAAGTGGTTGTGGTCGGATTGATCGGTGAACGTGGCCGCGAGGTGCAGGAATTCATTCAGGAAATTCTCGGGGTGGAGGGTATGGCGCGAGCGGTGGTCGTCGCTGCCCCGGCGGATGATCCACCGCTCAAGCGGTTGCATGGCGCAGCCTTGGCTACCCGCATTGCTGAATATTTTCGCGATACCGGGCGGCGGGTGTTGCTGTTGATGGATTCACTGACCCGCTATGCGCAGGCGCAGCGTGAAATTGCCTTGGCGATTGGCGAACCGCCGGCCACTAAGGGCTATCCACCGTCGGTATTTGCCCTGTTGCCGCGTTTGGTGGAGCGAGCGGGCAATGATACGGTGGGGGGGTCCATCACCGCTTTTTATACCGTTTTGACCGAGGGCGATGACCAGCAGGACCCCATCGCCGATGCGGCCCGCGCCATTCTCGACGGACATGTGGTGCTGTCACGGCGGCTGGCGGAGGCTGGCCATTACCCGGCAGTGGATATCGAAGCGTCGATCAGCCGCGTGATGCCGCAGATCACCGGTCCCCGTCATCAACAGTTGGCGCGGCGGTTCAAACATGTTTATTCCACTTATGAACAGCATCGGGATTTAATCAATGTCGGCGCTTACGTCGCCGGCAGCGATCCTGCAGTGGACGAAGCCAAGGATTATTATCCACGTCTCAAGCAGTTTCTGGTGCAGGGCATCGACGAGCGCGTGACCATGGCGGACAGTCTGAAAGCGCTGGAAGCGGTTTTGCAACCGATCAAACCCCAGGTCAAGGGACGATAGGCCCGGTAGAACCTTATGGCCTATAAACCCCATCCATTGCAGGCCGCCGCCCAGGTGGCTCAGTCCCGTGAGCAGGTGGCGGTTAAAGCGTTGGGAGAGTGCCAGCAACGCCTAGTTGATCAGGAAAATCGCTTGCAACAGTTGCTGCTGTTTCGGGGCGAGTATGCGGCACAGTTTCAGCATGAGGGCAGCGGCGGTATTTCAGCACGCCGGTATCAGGATTACAGCGCTTTTTTGAACCATATGGATCAAGGTATTGTTCAGGTGCAGCAACAACTGGTGTGGTTGCAGCAGGAACTTCAGCGCAAGCGGCTGGCCTGGTTGCAAAGCCGCGCCAAGACCAAGGCGCTCGAAGAAGTCATCGAGCGTGACCGCAAAGTGCAATTACAAGAGGAGGATCGTCGCGAGCAGCGGGACAGCGACGAGCATAATCTGCGTGGACTGGCGGGCCGGCCACGATTTATTGACAGTACTTGATAGCGATGTTCCCTCTCTCGCCGGGCGAGGAAGAGTTGCGGTCAGGGGAACGGTGGATCAGCAGTATTGAATACCGCTTTTGCGGAGGATGGCGTCATGGCTCACCTTGAACTTGCTCATCTGCTTTCATTGACTGGCGGCGCAGCTCATACGCCCAGCGCGGCGAAAGGGGCGACAGCAACGGTTAACGAAGCCACGGCGTCATCGCTGTCTTTCAACTCTTTATTATGGACCAGTGTGTTAAGCCACCCAGCGACTGAGCCGATTCAGGCGCCTGGGGTGACCGATCCCAATGAACTGGAAAGCTTGGTCCGGGAAGCGGGTTTGGACTCACTGGATCAGTCAGAGGCCGCGAATGCAGCCGCGCTACACGTCCAGCCATGCATGATCGAGCCTGCTGATACCGGCGATTTTGAAGCTGATCCAGAGATGCTGGTGGTCGCGTTCATGCAGGAAGAAGGAGATGCGATTGATGAGCGCATCGGGAAAAAACCAGAAGGATTAGTGGTCAGGCCGGGGGTGAAAAATCCTGATCATCAGGACGAGGCAGTACTGCCTTGGGCTGGTTATGCGCTGTTCATGGAATCCCGTGCGGCTTTGCGGGATGATGGGTTATCGGGAAGCGGCCCTGTCGCCGCCTCACTGCCAACGCTTCTCCCCACAGCACGGTCCCCTTTAACCCAGGTAGAGGAGACTGAGCGCAGACTTTTGCCGTCCGCGTCGGTAGCTTCAATTGCACCTATGAAGCCCGCGATTCTGGCGACGTCATCGATTCCAACGTCGATCTCCATGGCGCCTGCGACACCCGCTACCCTGGCAGTGCCTGCCACTTCAACAGCATCTACCCTGTTTTCCACCACGCTCACGCTGCCCGTTGCGCCTGTGACGCTGGCGGTCCCCGCAGTGCCTGTGATTCCGACGCTGGGTTCCGCCTTACCCGACATTTCAACTACGCCGACTCTTACAGAGATCTCCACAGCGTCGGCAGTTCCCGCGATGCCTGTACCGTCGGCGATTCCAGCTATGCTTCCAGCATCAGCGCAGGTTTCAGCGATCCCTACCGCGCCGGCGATTCCAGTGGCGCCGTCCACGCCAGATGTCCCTCCCGCTCCGGTTTCGATCACCGCCTCCGCTGGATTGGTGACGCCATCGACTCCGGTCATGTCGGTTGTGACATCCGCTTCACCGGTGACCCCGGCGACTGGGGTTTCCTCAACTTCCATCTCGCCGGTAACGTCCGGGGTATCTGGGACGCTGGTCGCCCCAGTTGTTGCTGCGCCGATACCTGGTGCGCCTGCGACGCCCGCAATTCCAGTGATGCTTGATGCGGCCCCGACGCCGGTTGCCGCCCCCGTTTCTTCCATCTCGCCGGTAACGTCCGGAGTATCTGGGACGCTGGTCGCCTCGGTTGTTGCTGCGCCGATACCTGGTGCGCCTGCGACGCCCGCAATTCCAGTGATGCTTGATGCGGCCCCGACGCCGGTGGCCGCCCCTGCTGGCTCGGTAACGCCGCCGACTCTGATGATGTCGGATGCTCCTACACCAATTTCGGTCACCGCTTCCGCTGGACTGGCGACGTCATCCACTTCACCGGTGACCCCGGCGACTGGGGTTTCTCCGGCTTCCATCCCACCGGTAACGTCCGGGGTATCTGGGATGCTGGTCGCCTCGGTGGCCGTCCCCGCTGACTCGGTAACGCCGCCGACTCTGATGATGTTGGATGTTCCTACACCAATTTCGGTCACCGCCTCCGCTGGACTGGCGACGTCATCCACTTCACCGGTGACCCCGGCGACTGGGGTTTCTCCGGCTTCCATCTCGCCGGTAACGTCCGGAGTATCTGGGACGCTGGTCGCCTCGGTTGTTGCTGCGCCGATACCTGGTGCGCCTGCGACGCCCGCAATTCCAGTGATGCTTGATGCGGCCCCGACGCCGGTGGCCGCCCCTGCTGGCTCGGTAACGCCGCCGACTCTGATGATGTCGGATGCTCCTACACCAATTTCGGTCACCGCCTCCGCTGGACTGGCGACGTCATCCACTTCACCGGTGACCCCGGCGACTGGGGTTTCTCCAGCTTCCATCCCACCGGTAACGTCCGGGGTATCCAGGACGCTGGTTGCCTCGGTTGCCGCCGCGCCAATACCTGGTGCGCCTGCGATGCCCGCGATTCCAGTGATGCTTGATGCGGCCCCGACGCCGGTTGTTATTACTGCCACCCCGGCGACGGTTTCTGCTTCGCTCGTGATGCCGACGATTCCGGCAACGCCTGTCACGGTTTCCATCACATCCGCCGTGCTGGAAGTGGCGGCTGCACCACCTGCAATGCCAGCCATTCCAGTTACATCGGCCCCGGTTTCCGCCACTGCTGCCACTCCCCCTCCGGCGGTGCTCGCCACGCCCACACCTTTAGCCGCCGTCGTCGCGATGCCGATCAATCCGGCAATACCGACAATCACCACCAGACTGGCAATACCGATGTCGGGTGGGCAGCCGTCTCTAAGACGCCTGCAAATCGCCGAACCGTTTGTTGGCACTGAGGTGGAAACACTGACGGAAAACGAGCAAATACCCAAAGTCGCTATATCGGGTAATCCGGGGCGAACAGGGTCTATTGCGGCGACCCTGATGATGAGCAGCCCAGCTTCTGGCGATGCAGGACAACCCCAGTTACCGGCGAGCCGTGATGGAGCCTCATTCACATTCACGGCGACTGGCCAAACTCATCCACTACCAGTGGAGGGGGCCATTGCGTCTACAATTTTGCAACAGGAGCCCATCCTGGTGGGTGGGACCATCACTCACACCGTCGAATCCACGCTACCCATTGCGGGCAGTGCGCCGACACCGATGAATTCCCTTTCCACCACGTCGGCTCGATCTGAAGCGCCGACGGCGCCGACTTTTTCATCAGCGTTACCGGACATGTTGGAAGCACTGGATTTGCGTCAAAACAACTGGGGGCGAGTGCTGGGCCATCAACTGAATTGGCTGGTCAGCCATCGAATGCAGGAAGCAGAAATCAAGATCAATCCCCCGGAACTCGGTCCGTTGACCATTCGGATGTCGTTACACCAAAATCAAACCAACGTCGCTTTTTTCTGTCACGAGGCGGCCGTGCGAGAGGCGATTGAAAATGCTTTGCCTCGATTGCGGGAAATGCTGGACAGTCAGGGCGTCTCCCTGAATCAGGCACAGGTTTTCGATCAGGCGTCAGCCCGACAGCAACAGGCAGGTTCAGAACAATCATCACAGAACTCACGCGATGGCCGCCCATCGACAGCCACCCAACC
>Ga0209573_1003379_pt1 | contig 17660 bp, 15 predicted proteins | sample TNRBio252014_DNA_FD_185870 | JGI IMG/M metagenome (GOLD analysis project Ga0209573, IMG submission 185870) | Wastewater treatment Type I Accumulibacter community from EBPR Bioreactor in Madison, WI, USA - TNR Reactor_6/25/2014_ DNA (SPAdes)... | ecosystem: Engineered > Bioreactor > EBPR >...
GCAGGTACCGATAAGAGTAATGGGCCTGACCCATCGCACCCTTTGGTTCACCTGCCGTCCTGCTCAGTTCTCTCCGGTGATCCTGTCCACCGAAAGGTCAGCACAGGAACTTGTGCAACAATAGAGTCGCACCCTGTCACCCCTAATCGACCGTTTCTTCTCCACCGTATCAATAATTGCGAAAGGGTATGACCTCCGTTGCAATGGATCCCGCCTCTGGCGGTCATGTTCCAACAGTCCCATGCTCGGTCCCGAAATGGTGCCTTCACTCCGTGAACGTTGCGTTCGTTGCGCCGCTGCGGTGATCGGCACGGAGGTCCACTGAACCCTTCGGCCGGCACCAACGATCCCGGGTCCCCCCGTACGAAAGCGGGGCCTGATCCTGCGCCCTCGGTATCTTTGCCTATCCTGCTTCGGACCCATGCCCATGCACCGCCTGCGCCTATTCCTCCTGCTGCCGCTGTTGCTGCTGCACCTCGGCGGCCGTGGCACGGGGAACGCGTCGTTCGCCGTGAACCGGTTCGGGATCAGCTTGAACACCGGCTTGAACAACCAGCTGTACACCATCTTCATCGTAAAGGAGTTCGAGGGCAAGGTGATCCAAGCCGACCCCATCACCCGCGAGCAGTTCGTCCTGCAGGCACAGGGGCTGGTGGCAAGTCGTGCCAACCCCGACAAGGAGAACCTGTTCCGGAAATACCAGGTGAATGCGTGCGTGGCGGAAGGAGCGGACACCGCCAACCTCTTCGTGGCCGACTGCCCCGTGTTCGACGATCTGTGGAAGTTGCGTTTCTGGGACTACCCCTTCAGGCCCCAGGAAGGTCAACACCCCGGCAAGGGTTGGGCGGAGAAACGCGAGGCCCCTTCACCCCGGCAGCTGCTCCTGCTCACCGAGTACGGGATCATGCACCTGAACGATATCGCGCGTGGAGAGAACGCTTTCCACCTGTTGCGCGATGTGGGCGATAGCTCTTGGGTGGACAACTACCGCAAGGGGTACTGAGCGATGGCCGAGCGATCCATCAGCGAATTGCTCCCCGCGTTGAAGGCCGGTGACCGGGTGGCGTTGGCACGGGCCATCACCCTGATCGAAAGCACACGCGCCACGGACCGTGCCACGGCCATCGATCTGCTGGACCAGCTTGGCCCCGCACCGACCACGGCGATGCGACTCGGCATCACGGGTATCCCCGGTGTGGGGAAGAGCACCTTGATCGATACGCTCGGCCGACATGCCATTGAACGCGGTCGCCGGGTGGCCGTGCTCGCCACCGACCCCAGCAGCCGGCGCAGCGGTGGGAGCATCCTGGGCGACAAGACGCGCATGGATGTGTTGGCGCGTGCGGAACAAGCCTTCATACGACCCAGCCCCAGCAGCGGGCAGTTGGGCGGCGTGGCACGGCGCACCCGCGAGGTGATCCTGCTGTGCGAGGCCGCCGGGTACGACCTGATCCTGGTGGAGACCGTGGGCGTGGGCCAGAGCGAGGCCGATGTGGACAGCATGACCGACCTGAACCTGCTGCTCACCATCGCCGGGGCCGGGGATGAACTCCAGGGGATCAAACGGGGGATCATGGAGAGCACCGATGCGATCGTGATCACCAAGGCCGATGGCCTTGAACCCCGTGCGTTGGCCGAGACCATGAACGCCCTGCGCCTGGCCATCCCCTACCTCCCTGTGCGCGATAGCGGCCGACGGCCCGCGGTGTTGAAGTGCGATGCGATCACCGGCAACGGGATCGCCGCCCTTTGGGACCATGTGGAGGGCCTATTCCAACAGGACCTGGCCACCGACCACGTGCAGCTACGACGCACCACGCAGCAAGTGGCCTGGATGGACGAGGCGATCACCGATGGGCTGCAACGACTGCTTTCGGGTGCGCCGGGCATGGAGGAGCTGCGTACCGCGCTCACGGCCGCCGTGCGTACCGGGCAACTTGGCGCCTTGAAGGCCGCCGATCAGGTGCTGGAACGCTTCAGAACAAGCGGCGCACGTCTTCCTTGATCACCACCAGGCACTCCTGCGAGGGGGTGTGCGTGAGCTTCGATACGTTCTCGAAGATGCGGCGGCTCAGTTCGGTCCCGGCCGGTGCATCGCCGGACTGTTCGTAGCTCATGTTGATCAACCGGATGGTCTCCTCCTTGGCCTGCCGCACCTTGGCCCAGGCCCTATCGCTCACGTAGATCTGCTGGGTCACGTTGTGCTCGAACTCCTCCCGGATGGTGGCGACCAGTTCGGCATGGAACATCCGGGTGCTCATATTCCCCTTGTGTACCCGCAACACCAGGGTGCCCGGCGCGATCCTTTCGGCGAAGAGCGCGAGGCGCTCGTACGCTTGCAGCCGCAAGGGGAGCGTGTGCTTGTGGTCGTCCTTGCGCACCTCGGCCATGCGTTCGGCCGCCCGTTCGGCCGCCCGTGAATTGAAGAATTGCTTGAGGATGTAGAACGCGGTGAGGAAGACCACCACCGAGGGCAGCACGGCTACCAGGACCTGTACCAGGGGATCGTTCATGGTTGATAAAGCGGTGGACGAATATCGGGATCCGCGATCGCTCCGGGGAGAACGCCCGATCGGGCTTGGTTAGTTTTGCGCCCTTGAAGCCGCGCCGTGCTGGTCCTCATGGGACGGCACGGCCCCAACAAGCCCGCATGCGACTTTCCCCGACCGTTGCCGCCATCGCCGAACCGGCCACCCTGTTAATGGCCCGCCGGAGCCGTGAATTGCGTGCACAAGGACGCGACATCATCGACCTGAGCCTGGGTGAGCCGGACCACGACCCGCCCGCCTTCGCCTTGGAGGCGGCCCAAGAGGCCTTGCGAGGCCCCTGGCACAAGTACCCGCCCGTGAACGGCTACCTGGATCTGCGCCAGGCCATCGCCGCCAAGTTCGAGCGCGACAACGGCCTACGCTACACCGCCGACCAGATCGTGGTGAGCACCGGGGCCAAACAATCGTTGGTGAACGTGGTGATGAGCCTGGTAGGGCCCGGCGACGAGGTGGTGATCCCTGCTCCGTACTGGGTGAGCTATTCCGAGCAGGTACGCCTGTGCGGCGGCACACCGGTGATCGTGCATTCCACCATTGAGGAGAACTGGAAACCGCCCATTGCTCGCATCGCTGCGGCCGTGACCGAACGCACACGGCTGATCATGTTCAGCTCACCCTGTAATCCCAGCGGCAGTGTGCTGACGCAGGCCGAACTGGAGGAACTCGCCGAGGTGGTGCGACGCCACAAGGACCTGTATGTCCTGGCCGACGAGATCTACGAGCACATCGTGTTCAGCGGGCGGCACCTGAGCTTCGCCTCCTTACCGGGCATGGCCGAACGCACGATCACCGTGAACGGCCTGAGCAAGGCCTTCGCCCTCACCGGTTGGCGGCTGGGGTACATCGGCGCCCCCCTGTGGATCGCGCAGGCCGCCACGAAGGTGCAGGGGCAGTTCACTTCGGGCACCAACAGCATCGCCCAACGTGTGGCCAAGGCCTGTGTGGAGGCCGACCCCGCGCTCCTGGCCCCCATGCGCTCCGACTTCCTGCGCCGCCGCGACCTGGTGCTCGCCGAACTGAAGCGGATCCCGGGCTGGCGCTGCAATGTGCCCGACGGCGCTTTCTACCTGCTGCCCGATGTGCGGGCCAGCATCGACGCTCGCACCATCAAAGGTTCGGTGGACCTGAGCCTGTACCTGCTGGACACGGTCGGGGTGAGCCTGGTGGAAGGAGCCTCGTTCGGTGCGGAAGGCACCCTGCGCATCAGCTACGCCACAAGCGACGAAAAACTCACCGAGGCCATGGCCCGCGTTGCGCGCGGCATCGCCCAACTCCAGCGGCCATGAGCCAGGGGCTCGACCACTTCCTGGAACATGCGCGGCGATCCACCGTGCTGGTGGTGGGCGATGTGATGCTGGATGCCTACCTCTGGGGCCGTGTGGACCGGATCTCGCCCGAGGCTCCCGTGCCCGTGGTGCATGTGCAGCAGCGCAGCGCCCGCTTGGGAGGCGCGGCCAACGTGGCCCTCAACCTCCATGCCCTGGGCGCCACCCCCATCGTACTGAGCGTGATCGGCAACGATGCCGCGGCCGACACCCTGGTCCAATGCGCACGCGAAGCCGACCTGGGGACGAATGGCCTTGTACGCAGTGCCGCACGCCCCACCACGGTGAAGACCCGTGTGATCAGCGGGCACCAGCATGTGGTGCGCGTGGACGAGGAAAGCACCGCAGCACTCGATGCGCAGGAGGAGCAAGCGTTGCTCGCACGGATCCGGACCACGATCGCCGAACGCAAGCCGAACGCGGTGGTGATCGAGGACTACGACAAGGGTGTGCTCACCAGCACCACCATCGCCGGCACCATCGACGCGGCCAAGGAAGCGGGGATCCCGGTAGCCGTGGATCCCAAGCTGCGCAATTTCATGCGGTACAAGGGGGTGTCGCTCTTCAAACCCAACGTGAAGGAACTGCGCGAGGGGCTGAAGGTGGAGGTACACGGCGCCGACATCGCCAGTGTGCGCCGCGCCGTGGAACGCCTCGAACAGGAGTTGCGGAACAGCGCCACCATGGTGACCTTGAGCGAACATGGCATGTACGTGCATGATGAACGTGGCGAGCACCACCTCGCGGCACATCCGAGGAGGATCGTGGATGTGAGCGGTGCGGGTGATACCGTGATCGCGGTGGCCACCCTGGCCCTGGCCCATGGCCTGCCATTGGACCGCATCGCCGCACTCTCCAACCTCGCCGGGGGCCTGGTGTGTGAGGAGGTCGGTGTGGTACCCATCGATCCCGGACGTTTCCGTCAGGAGGCAGCGGCCAAAGCGATCCTGCCATGAGCGTGACCCCATACGCCGACAAGGGCAGCAAACGCGACCAAGTGGAGCGTATGTTCGATGCGATCAGCCCGAAGTACGACCTACTGAACCGCGTGTTCTCCATTGGCATCGACCAGCGCTGGCGACGGCTGGTGATCCGGATGTTGGGGCAGGAACCCGTGGGGCACCTGCTCGATGTGGCCACCGGAACTGCGGATCTCGCGATCATGGGAGCGCAGGTGGCCAAACAGGTGACCGGAGTGGACATCTCCGAGGGCATGTTGCAGCATGGTCGGGTGAAGGTGCGGTCGAAGGGCCTTGACGGCCGTGTCACCCTGCAACAGGCCGATTCCACTGCCCTGCCCTTCGCCGATGCGAGCTTCGATGCGGTGACGGTGGCCTTCGGGGTGCGGAACTTCGAGGACCTGGAGAAGGGCCTGGCCGAGATGATGCGGGTGCTGCGACCGGGTGGGCGCCTGTTCGTTCTGGAATTCTCGCGGCCACAACATACGCCCATGCGGCAGCTCTTCCGCTTCTATTTCCACCGCGTGATGCCCGTGGTGGGCCGGATGGTGAGCAAGGACAGCGAGGCCTATTCGTACCTGCCCAGGAGCGTGGACGCTTTCCCGGAAGGACAGCGGTTCCTGGAACTGCTCGGCCGCGCCGGTGGCCGTGAGACCGCAGCACGGTCCCTCACTGGCGGCATCGCCACGTTGTACACCGCCCGCAAATAGGACCGCACACACGGATCCGTCCCCTACTTTCGTTGCCCATCGTGATGCCGCCCTTCCTGCGTTCGATCCTTTTTCCGTCGCTCTTCCTGCTGGCGGCCACGAATGCCTTCGGGCAGCCGGGTGTCAAGGTGGAGAACCTGCCCAATTTCGACCTGCACCGTTTCCACTTCGGCTTCCACCTGAGTTATAACACCAGCGACTTCGCGATCGACCTGGATCCACAGTCGCCCTTCCGTGATTCGCTCCTTGTGCTGAGCCATGCGAAACAGCCCGGCTTCGACCTCACCATGCTGGCCTCGCTCAACATGAACCCCTTCCTGAGCCTGCGCTTCTCCCCCACGCTCTCCTTCCAGGAACGGCTGCTCACCTACGCCTTCGCCCAAGCTGACAATAGCACGAAGTATTTCCAGAAGCCGGTGGAAAGCACCTATCTGCAATTCCCGCTGCTGCTGAAGTACCGCAGTGCACGCATCAACAATTTCGCGGTGTACCTGCTGGGTGGTGGCAAGTTCTCCATCGACATGGCCAGCCAGAAGGACGTGAATAATTCGCTGGATGATGAGGTGGTGGTGAAGCTGGACAAGTACGACTATGCCGTGGAGGCCGGTGGCGGCATGGACATGTTCCTCACCTACTTCAAATTCGGGATCGAACTGAAGGCGGCATTCGGGATCCCCAACCTGCTGATCGACGACGGCACCCGGTTCAGTACCCCCATCGACCGGTTGCGTTCCAAGGTGTGGGTGCTCACCTTCACCTTCGAGGGCTGACATGGAGAAGGTGGTCGATATCGCGCTGGCCCCGCGCGAGGCCGCCGACCCCGTGGTGGTGCGCGAAGCTGCCGCCGAAGCCGCAGGCATGCCCTTGGACAGGGTCGTTACCGCACGCATCCTGAAACGGTCGATCGACGCACGCAGCCGACGACCGCTGATCCGGCTTCGTGTACTGGTGTGCGACGAGGACCGCCCGGAAGATGCACCACCGTTGCACCTACCCGATGTGCATGCCGCCGATCCGGTGGTGGTGGTGGGCTGCGGCCCGGCAGGACTCTTCGCCGCCCTGCGCCTGATCGAGCATGGGCGAAGACCCATCCTCGTGGAGCGTGGCAAGGATGTGCGCACACGACGACGGGACCTCGCCGCGATCAACCGCGAACACGTGGTGGACCCCGACAGCAACTATTGTTTCGGCGAAGGCGGTGCGGGCACGTACAGCGACGGCAAACTGTACACACGCAGCCACAAACGGGGCGATATCGCTGCGGTGCTGCGCACCTTCGTCCACTTCGGCGCGTCGGCCGATATCCTGGTGGATGCCCATCCCCATATCGGCACGAACAAATTGCCGCATATCATCACCGCCATGCGGGAGGCGATCCTGGCCGCAGGTGGTGAGGTCCATTTCGGCGCGCGGGTGGACGACCTGCTGATCGAAGCACAACGGATCCACGGGGTGCGCACCGCGGATGGCCGGATCTTCCGCGCCGATGCGGTGATCCTTGCCACGGGCCATTCCGCGCGGGACATCTTCGAACTCCTGCATGCGAAGGGTGTGCGCATCGAACGGAAGGACTTCGCCCTGGGTGTGCGCATCGAGCATCCGCAGGCGATCGTGGACGCCGCCATGTACCACTGCGCGGAGCGGGACCCCTACCTGCCACCGGCCAGCTACAGCCTGGTGCAACAGGTGAACGGTCTGGGGGTGTATTCCTTCTGCATGTGTCCGGGCGGGATCATCGCTCCATGCGCCACCGCTCCCGGCGAGGTAGTGACCAATGGCTGGAGCCCGAGCAAACGCAACAACCCCTTCGCGAATTCGGGGATCGTGGTGGGCCTTTCGGCCAGGGAACTGACCACCGGTCCACATGGCGACCATCCGCTGGCGAGCATGTGGTACCAACAGGCGGTGGAGGTGGCGACCTGGAAGGCAGGTGGCCAGCGGCAAAGTGCCCCGGCCCAACGGCTGGTCGACTTCATCGAAGGGCGTGGGTCGAAGGACCTTCCGCCCTGCAGCTATCCGCCCGGTGTGGTGGCCACACCCTTGGATCCGGTGTTGCCGCGTGAGGTGGCCATGCGGCTGCGCGACGGTCTGAAGGCCTTTGGCGGGAGGATCCGTGGTTACCGCACGAACGAAGCGGTGCTGGTGGCCGTGGAGTCGCGCACGAGCTCGCCGGTGCGTATACCGCGTGACCGCGACAGCCTGGAGCACGTGGAGGTGGCCGGGCTGTACCCCTGTGGCGAGGGGGCGGGCCATGCGGGCGGGATCGTGAGCGCCGCGATGGATGGCCAGCGTGTGGCCGACCGGATCGGGTCGCTTCAGACCAGTCGCTGACGGAAGAACTCCATGCATAGGGCCGCAGCCGCCGTGGCCACATTGAGCGATTCGGAGCCTCCCCCACCGGGGATGCCGATGAGCGTGGCCTTGAGCGCGCGCACCTGCTCGGAAAGGCCGTGCGATTCGCTGCCGAGGACCAGCACCGCGCGTGGCTTCAGTTCCACCTCGAAGACCGACCGGCCTTCCATTGAAGCCAGGTACACGGCAACGCCCTGCTCCTGTTGCCGGCCGAGGAGAACGGGTAGGTCGACCACGGAGACGTTGACGCGGAACAAGGCCCCCATGGCGGATTGCACGGTCTTGGGGTTGTACGCATCCACACTGCCCTGCGCACACCAGAGACGGCGCACGCCGAACCAATCGGCCAGGCGGATGAGGGTACCGAGGTTGCCCGGATCGCGTACACCATCCACGGCGAGAACAAGTTCGCCCGGCGCCACATCGGCCACCGTTGCTGAAGCGGCAGGGCGCCGCGCGATGGCGATCACCTCATTCCCGCTCTCCAACGTGCCCACCCGTTCCAATTCGTGGGCCGCCACGATGGTGGCCCCGCGCAAGGCCATACGCTCGGCCTGATCGGCCGTAGCGAAGACCTCGACCACCGGCCACCCGGCCCGTAGCAACTCACCCACCACCTTGGGACCCTGCACCAGGAACTGTCCGTGCTGATCCCGGAACTTCTTTTGCTGAAGAGACCTTGCATGCTTCAGCGCTCCCTTGGTGCTCACGTGCCGGATATATTTGGCACGACCTGCGGCGCGGTGCCGTGCGGATCAAAACTATACGCTATACCCACATTGCTTCCGGTGGCCACCCCGTGTAGTTCCACGACCGATCGGGGGAAACATCCCAGGCAGGTGCGGGACATGGCTGGGATCACGCATCGGGGGGGGGGTAAGGGTGGGTCCCGGACCAATGGCCGTGAAGTGGTGGTCATGGCCACCCTCTTTCGTCTGCTCCGCGCGACCCTCCCACTCCTCGCGCTGGCCGTGTACACGGTGATCCTGACCGGCTGCGACCCCACCAAGCGTGTACCCGCGGGCAGCCACCTGTTGAAGCACAATGCCATCCTCACCACGGAGAAGAGCGTACCGTACGAGGACCTGTTGGACATCGTGAAGCAGAAGCCGAACAAACGGATCCTGGGCATCCCCTTCTACCTGGCCCTGTACAACCTGAACGACCCCGTGGCCGCCCAACAGCGGCGCGAACTGAAGGATAGTCTGTGTACGGTCCGGAATGCGGAGAGAGCGGCACGTGGGCGGCGTACACGGCGATGCGACCACGCCACCCGCGAACACAACGGCGAGGCCCCCGTGATCCTCGACACCCTGCTCACCGAACGCTCCAATGCCCAGATCCGCATGTACCTGCGCAAGGAGGGCTGGTTCGAGGCTGTGGTGACCGACACCACCCATTACCGGCGCCGCACCGTGCTCGCACGCTTCCTACCCGGCCATTACAACACCTGGAGAGGCCGACCCTACCGGCGCCCGAAGGCCGAGGTGTGCTACACGGTGGTGCCCGGCCACGCCTACCGCCTGCGGAATATCCGAATGGAGGTGGACGACCCCACGATCCAAGCGTATGTGGACCAGAGCCGGGGAGCGAGCCTGCTTCGAAGCGGTATGCGGTACGATGCCGATGTGCTCGATGCGGAGCGCCAACGGATCACCACCGAACTCAACGAACTGGGCTACCTCTACTTCCACAAGGACCTGATCCTCTTCCTGGCCGATACGGCCGTTGGCGATCACGAGGTGGACCTGGTGATGCGCATGGAACGGCCCTACGCGCCAGGCGAACGGGGCCTGAAAGGCACCCCTGAGGGCACGGTGTACACGATCAGGGACGTGACGATCCAGACCGGGCGGGCTACCGGCGCACCTTGGGACACCACGGCGCTCGCGGGGTACGACATCCTGCATCAGGGCCGCTTGATGTATCGCCCCAAAGCCCTCTTGAGCCCGATCTTCCTCGCACCGGAGAACCGGTTCAGGCAGAGCGATGCGAACAACACGTACAGCCGGCTCACGGCCTTGCGCGTCTTCGACCGGGTGGAGGTGGTGTACGACACGGTGGGCACCGGGAGGCCGGGGATCGCCGATGCACGGATCGGCCTGCTGCCCGGCAAACCGCAGAGCATCACCACCGAACTGTACGGGACCAACCGCGGGGGATTCCTTGGCGCCACCGTATCGCTGGGGTACAAACACCGGAACGTGTTGCGCACACTCGGCTTCTTCCAGGGGCAGGTGAACTTCGCGGTGGAGACCCAACAGGCCTTCACCCGTGGAACCTCCAGCCAGGGGTTGGGGAGCGGTGACCTGTTCAACACGGTGAGCATCGGCCCGGAGGTGACGATCGGTATGCCCCGCCCCTTTCGTCAGTTCAGCAAATCGAGCGGTTCGCGCATGACCCTGAACCTGGTGTACAACTACCAGCGGCGACCCGATTTCACCCGCACCCTGGCACGCGGCTCCTTCGGCTTCGATTGGAATTCCACCGCCACCCAGCATGTGGATGTGAGGGTGGCCGAATTGAGCGTCATCCGCATCCCATCGCGGAGCGATGCGTTCACCGCCTTCCTGTCGCAGACGAACGACCCGGTGTTCGTGAACAGCTACACGGACCATTTGATCCTGAGCGTCCCCAAGATCACCTACACCTTGAACACACAGGGCCAGGCCCCCGACCGCTCGGTGAAGTTCCTGCGGTCCACCTTCGAGTGGGCCGGCTCGGTGCTCGGCCCCCTGAACCTGCACCACGACCTGGATACCATGAGCGGCCGGCATTATGAGTCGCTCTTCGGTATCCGATATGCCCAGTTCGCCAAGTTCGACAACGACTTCCGGATCAACAGGACCCTGCACGACCGCAGCAGCCTGGCCTTCCGGCTGGCGGCCGGGATCGGCCTGCCCTACGACAACCTGCGGGTGCTGCCTTTCGAATCCGCCTTCTTCGGCGGCGGGGCCAACGGCCTTCGCGCCTGGCAGGCCCGCTCATTGGGCCCAGGCTCGTACTCCGCCCCACTCTTCGCCTTCGACCGGGTGGGCGAGATGCGGTTGGAAGCCAACCTGGAGTACCGCTTCAAGCTGATCGGTTACCTGGAGGGCGCCCTTTTCACCGACGTAGGCAATATCTGGAACCGGCACAAGGACCCCCTGCGGCCCGGGGTGGAGTTCGAGGTGCGCGATTTCATGAGCGAACTGGCCGTGGGGACCGGCTTTGGCGCCCGGCTCAACTTCGAATTCTTCATCGTTCGCTTCGACCTGGGCATGCAAACGAAGGATCCCGCCCTGCCCGTGGGCGAGCGTTGGTTGTTCCAGCCCAAGGACCGCTACATCGCCGAGCAAGCGTTGTTGGGGAACACCGTGGACTATCGCACGCGGTTCAACTTCAACCTGGGCATCGGGTATCCTTTCTGATCCGTGCTGGCACGGGGCTACCTCTCCCACTTGTCCCTGCCTCCCCACCATCCTTACCTTCGCGGCCGCTAACGCGGAACACCCATGCAGACCCTGAAGACCGGAAAACTCGACGAACTCCTCGGCAACGATGCAGCCAGCCTGCTCGAACACCAGTGCAAGACGATCGACAAGTCGATGATCCACCTGCCCGGACCCGACTTCGTGGACCGCAGCTTCGCGCACAGCAACCGCAACCCGCAAGTGATGCGCAGCTTGCAGGCACTGTATGGTACCGGCCGTTTGGCCAACACGGGTTACATGAGCATCCTCCCGGTGGACCAGGGCATCGAGCACAGCGGCGCGGCAAGCTTCGCACCCAACCCGATCTACTTCGACGGGGAGAATATCGTGAAACTCGCGATCGAGGGTGGCTGCAATGCCGTGGCCAGCACCTACGGTGTGCTGGGAAGCGTGGCGCGCAAGTACGCCCACAAGATCCCCTTCATCGTGAAGATCAACCACAACGAGCTGATGACCCTGCCGAACAAATTCGACCAGGTGCTCTTCGGCAACGTGAAGGACGCGTGGGACATGGGTGCCGTGGCCGTGGGGGCCACCATCTACTTCGGCAGTGAGGAGAGCACCCGCCAGATCACCGAGATCGCCGATGCCTTCCAGCACGCGCACGAGCTGGGCATGGCCACCATCCTGTGGTGCTACATCCGCAACAACGGATTCAAGATCGATGGCAAGGACTACCACACGGCCACCGACCTCACCGGCCAGGCCAATCACCTGGGTGTGACGATCCAAGCCGACATCATCAAGCAGAAGCTCCCGGAGACCAACGGCGGCTACAACGCGATCCCCGGATACGGCAAGACGCACAAGAAGGTGTACAGCGAGCTCACCACCGATCACCCTATCGACCTGTGCCGCTACCAGGTGGCCAACTGCTACATGGGCCGCATCGGCCTGATCAACAGCGGTGGGGCCAGCAGCGGCGCCAGCGACATGGCCGAGGCCGTGCGCACCGCCGTGATCAACAAACGCGCCGGTGGCCAGGGCCTGATCAGCGGTCGCAAGGCCTTCCAACGCCCCGTGAACGAAGGCGTGGCATTGCTGAATGCCATACAGGACGTGTATCTGGACAAGTCCATCACCGTGGCGTGAATCAGCAATGAGCGATCGGCAATAATGGACTCATTGCGGATCGCTCATCGCTAATTGCTCATCTTCGTCATCCCTAACGGATCGTCATGGGTTGGTTCACACGCGTCAAGGAAGGCATCACCACCAGTACGGAGGAGAAGAAGGAAACCCCCGAGGGCCTCTGGTACAAGTGTCCTGAATGCGCCGAGATCATGACCTCCGAGGATCATGAGAACAACCTGTGGGTATGCGTGAAATGTGAGCACCACGAGAAGATCGGTAGTGAAGAGTACTTCGCCATCCTCTTCGACGACCAGAAATTCACGGAGCTCGGTGCCGATCTGATCGCCGGTGATCCGCTGCAATTCGAGGACACGAAGAAGTACACGGACCGGCTGGCGAAGACCCGTAAGGACACCGGGCTGAACGATGCCATGCGCGTGGCAGAGGGCAAGTTGGAGAAGAGCATGGTGGTGATCGCGTGCATGGATTTCCGATTCATCGGCGGCAGCATGGGCAGTGTGATGGGCGAAAAGATCGCGCTGGCGGCGGACCAGGCCATGAAGCGCAAGTGCCCGCTGGTGATCATCAGCAAGAGTGGTGGTGCCCGCATGATGGAGGCCGGCTTCAGCCTGATGCAAATGGCCAAGACCAGTGCCAAACTGACGCAGCTGGCCAAGAAGAAACTGCCCTACATCAGCGTGATCACCGACCCCACCACGGGCGGGGTGACCGCCAGCTTCGCCATGCTGGGCGATATGAACATCGCCGAACCGAAGGCACTGGTGGCCTTTGCCGGGCCACGTGTGGTGCGCGAGACCATCGGGCGCGACCTCCCCGAAGGCTTCCAAACCAGCGAGTTCGTGCTGGAGCACGGCTTCCTGGACAAGATCGTGCATCGGAAGGAGTTGAAGCACTTCCTGGCCCGCACCTTCCTGATGCTCAGGAGCTAAGCGATAACCCCAGGCATCCAGGGGGCTGATCCGCAGTATGAGCGGTCGGGGGAGCGTCGGATCGAGAAAAACCCTATCTTCGCGCCCTGTTACGTAAGACCATGTACCTGACGACCGAGGCCAAGAAGGCCATTTTCAAGCAGCACGGCGGTTCGGAGAAGAACACCGGTATGGCCGAAAGCCAGATCGCCCTCTTCACCGAGCGCATCAACCACCTCACTGGCCACTTGAAGGTGAACAAGAAGGACCACGGCACCGAGAAGGCCCTGATGACCCTGGTGGGCAAGCGCAAACAATTGCTGGCCTACCTGAAGATGTATGACATCGAACGCTACCGCGCGATCATCGGCAAGCTGGGCTTGCGTAAGTGATCATGCGCACCGCGGCGATAGCGGCGAAAGCGACAACGACGACTTGAACCAACGGGGGTGATCGTGAGAACGGTCACCCCTTTTTCTTAAAGGCCACTACGGCCGACACGGCAGGCGAGCCCCCGATCGCTGGCCGAACTGATGAACCGGGGAGATGTAAAGAGGTAAAGACGAACGTACAATGAGACCAAAAGGCATACAGAAGACCATCGACATGGGCGATGGCAAGATCATCACCATCGAGACCGGGGTGCTGGCCAAACAAGCGGACGGTGCTGTTACCGTACGCCTGGGCGACACCATCCTGCTCGCCACGGTGGTGGCCACCAAAGAGGCACGCGAAGGCATCGACTTCCTGCCGCTCCAGGTGGAGTACCGCGAGAAATTCAGTGCTGCCGGGCGTTTCCCCGGTGGTTTCTTCAAACGGGAGGCCCGTCCCAGCGACCATGAGGTGCTGACCAGCCGCCTGATCGACCGCGCCCTGCGCCCGCTCTTCCCCGACGACTTCCATGGCGACACCCAAGTGGTGGTGAGCCTGATGAGCGCCGACAAGCAGAACCAGGCCGATGCCATCGCCTGCCTGGCCGCTTCGGCCGCCCTGGCCGTGAGCGACATCCCCTTCGGCGGCCCCGTGAGCGAAGTGCGCGTGGCCCGCATCAACGGGAAATTCGTGCTGAACCCGCTGCTGAGCCAGATGGAAGGTGTGGACATGGACCTGATCGTAGCTGGCACCAGGACGGACATCCTCATGGTGGAGGGCGAGATGAACGAGGTGCAGGAAGGTGACATGATCGAGGCCATCAAACTGGCGCACGGCGCGATCCAGAAGCACTGCGTGGCCATGGAGGAATTGAGCGCCATGGTGCCCAAGAGCCAGGTGAAGCGCACCTACAACCACGAGAACAACGTGGAGGCCATCGGCAACAAGATCATGGACTTCTGCTACCAGAAGTACTACGATCTGGCGATGAACGCGAGCAGCAAGGAAGAGCGCGCCGCCAACTTCGGTGCGGTGAAGGAGGCCTGCCTTGCCACGCTGAGCGATGAGGAGAAGACCGACAAGGCCATGCTCGCCCGCTACTTCAAGAAGACCCAGAAGAAAGCGGTGCGCAACGTGTGCCTCGATCACGGTAAGCGCCTCGATGGCCGCAAGACCACGGACATCCGCCCTATCTGGAGCGAAGTGGACGTGTTGCCCGGCACACACGGCAGCGCCATCTTCACCCGGGGTGAGACACAGGCCATCAACATGGTGACCTTGGGCAGTTCGTTGGACGAGCAGACCATCGACCTCGCCACCCGCAAAGGCAGCGAACGTTTCATGCTGCACTACAACTTCCCCAGCTTCAGCACCGGCGAGGTGAAGCCGATCCGCGGCCCCGGCCGTCGTGAAGTGGGCCACGGCAACCTGGCCCTTCGCGCGCTGAAGCCGATGATCCCCGGCATCGATACCAACCCCTACACCATCCGCCTGAACTGCGACATCCTGGAAAGCAACGGATCGAGCAGCATGGCCACGGTGTGCAGCGGTACCCTCGCCCTGATGGACGCCGGTGTGAAGATCAAAGCTCCAGTGAGCGGCATCGCCATGGGGATGATCAGCGACGGCACCCGCCACGCGATCCTCAGCGATATCCTGGGCGACGAGGACTTCCTGGGGGACATGGACTTCAAGGTGACCGGTACCGCCAAGGGCATCACCGCCACCCAGATGGACATGAAGGTGGATGGCCTGCCCTACGAGGTGCTCGCGCAGGCATTGGAGCAAGCCCGCCAAGGACGCCTGCACATCCTGAACGAGATGTTGAAGACCCTCGATGCACCGCGTGCCGACTACAAGGACCACGCACCACGCATCATCACCATCACCATCCCGAAAGAGAGCATCGGTGCAGTGATCGGACCCGGTGGCCGCGTGATCCAGGAGATCCAGGCCGAGACCGGCGCCCAGATCAGCATCGACGAGATCGATGGCATGGGCCACGTGGAGATCATGAGCGAGAACAAGGCCAGCATCGACGCGGCCCTTGCCCGTGTGAACGCGATCGCCAATCCGCCACAGGCCGAGGTGGGTGCCACCTACAAAGGCAAGGTGAAGACCATCATGCCCTATGGCGCCTTCGTGGAAGTGCTGCCCGGGGTGGATGGGCTGCTCCATGTGAGCGAGCTGGAATGGCGCCGGATCGAGCGCGTGGAGGACGTGCTGAAAGAGGGCGACGTGATCGAGTTCCAGGTCACGGGCAAGGACCCGCGCAGCGGCAAGCTGAAACTGAGCCGCCGTGTGCTGCTACCGAAACCCGAAGGCTACGTGGAGCGCGAGCCCGCGATGGACGGTGAGCGTCGTGACCGTGGCGACCGCCCCCGTCGCGATGACCGCCCCCGCCGCGATGATCGCCCGCGCCGCGATGACCGCCCGCGCCGCGACTTCGGTGGCGACGGTGGACCCAGCGCGAACTGAACAACGACGGGGAGGACCTCCCCACACTAACACAGGAAGCCGTTCCGAAAGGGGCGGCTTCCGTCGTTCCGAATGGGCGCGATCCGTTCCCGATCATACCTCGCATGGGTCCTGGTGAAAGGCGACCGAAGGGGTAACCCTCGGCCGCCATCCTGCGTTGAACCTCCCACTCTTCGCAACACACAAGGCGCACATATGGCAAGGATGAGGCAGTTGAAGATCACCAAGCAGGTGACCAACAGGGATACTCCGTCCCTGGACAAGTACCTTCAGGAGATCGGGAAAGTGAAGTTGATCACCGCCCAGGAAGAGGTGGAACTGGCAAGGCGCATCAAACAGGGAGATACGCTGGCCCTTGAACAGCTCGCGAAAGCGAACCTGCGCTTCGTGGTATCCGTGGCCAAACAATACCAAGGACAAGGCTTGAGCCTGCCCGACCTGATCAGCGAGGGTAACCTCGGTCTGATCAAGGCGGCCGGGCGCTTCGATGAGACACGCGGATTCAAATTCATCAGTTATGCCGTGTGGTGGATCCGCCAGCAGATCCTGCAGAGCCTGGCCGAACAGGCCCGGATCGTGCGCCTGCCACTGAACAAGATCGGTTCGATCAACAAGATCAACAAGGCCTTCGCACGACTGGAACAGGAGCATGAGCGCCCGCCCACGGCCGCCGAACTGGCCGAGGTGTTGGAAATGACCCTGGAAGAGGTGAAGACCAGCCTGAACAACACGGGCAGGCACCTGAGCATGGACGCGCCACTGCGCGAAGGCGACGACAGCGGTACGATGATGGACGTGATGCGCAACGACGACACGCCGAGCCCGCTGGACAGCCTGATGACCGACAGCCTGCGCAACGAGATCGAACGATCACTGAGCGCATTGGCCGGAAGGGAGAGCGACGTGATCCGGCTGTACTTCGGGTTGAACGGCAACCAACCGCACACCCTGGAGGAGATCGGCCAGAAATTCGACCTGACCCGAGAACGGGTGCGCCAGATCAAGGAGAAAGCGATCCGCCGCATGAAACACACGAGCCGGAGCACGGTGCTGAAAGCGTACCTCGGCTAAGGGTCCGACCCCCATCGTTGCCGGTTGTTGGTCGTTGGGTGCAGGCCTGGCGAACAGCTACCGGCAACTTGTTCCGTGGTCGATCCACTGATTCGGTGGAGAAGAAACGGTCGATCATGGGTGACAGCGTGCGAAAGTGCAAGTGCTGTAACCCTCGCACCCACTCACTTTCGCACCATTCGCCAAGATCAGTGTGGAAAGGCCTGGGTCCCAGGGCTATCGCCTCTTGATTCCCAGCAGAAGGTCGAGATAGTCGTTTCTTCTTGCGGCGGTCATGCGCTTGCGGGAGAGGCTCTTGGCGGGGTCGTGGTGTTTTCGGCACATGTTCAAGGCGGTCCTTCGGACAATGGCCATGTTCTGGTCGGCAT
>Ga0209573_1003381_pt1 | contig 17639 bp, 11 predicted proteins | sample TNRBio252014_DNA_FD_185870 | JGI IMG/M metagenome (GOLD analysis project Ga0209573, IMG submission 185870) | Wastewater treatment Type I Accumulibacter community from EBPR Bioreactor in Madison, WI, USA - TNR Reactor_6/25/2014_ DNA (SPAdes)... | ecosystem: Engineered > Bioreactor > EBPR >...
TCAGGCAGGCCGGTTCCTGCACTTCCCAATCGTAGAAATAGTAATAAAAGGTAAACTCGCCATCGGGACTGGCATTCGATCTGTAAATCGAAAGCAGGCCATCCACATTGTATGGATAATCCGCGCCGTTGTTATTCCGGTACAGGTTTTGACTGGTATTCGCAAGGCTGTATTTGCCGGCAGCAGGAACTTCCAGGTTGAGCTGCACCCGGCTCGGGCCTGCGGGCACAAAAACAGTAACGGTCTGGATTTCTGCGCCGCCTTCGTTCAACAAGCGGATGGTTCTGTTGCCTGCGCCCTGCGCGTAAACCAATACGGATAAAATGTTCAATGGCACAAACGCCTCAAAAAGCAGTTGTCCGTCAAATCCGCTGTTGTGGTTGCCACCGCCACCTAAGGTGTTATTTGGCGGACCGGCATTAAAAATGGGTTTGTCTTCCAGTTGCTGCACCGAATACGTAACCGGCGCTGTAATCGGCGGGGTTGGGAAAACTGCACCGGTGTAAGCTACCGTGCCGCCCACGCTCCAGATTGCCGTATTCCCGGCTTCAACCGCTGCGGTCAGTGTGGTGGAGCCGCCCTCACAAACGGTCGTATTCCCGGAAAGGGCCGGCGCAGGCAAGGCATTGTAGGCCACTTCTAACGTGTGTACTCCCGATCCGACATTATTCGTTACCGTGAGCGTCACGGTGTATGTTCCCGGAACCGCGTATTCGTGGGAAGGATTTTCTTCCGTGCTGGTATTGCCATCGCCAAAATCCCAGAGGTAGCTTTGCGGGATGTCGGTGGACAAATCCGTAAAATTGAACTTGCCAAAACAATTGGCGGTTACATCAGCCGCAAAGTTGGCCGTTGGCGCTGTGGTTGCGGTGAGGCAAATATTAGGCAGGGTGAAGTCTTCCGTTTCATCGCCCGAACCGTTCGTGCCCTGAAGGGCATTTTTGCCCATGCCGCGTTTGGCAAAAGCTTCCCAGATCAGGCAGCGGTGCGCATTTTGGTACAGGATTTCATCTGCTTTCAAAATGGCGTCGCGGCCATCTAAATACCCCGGGCCGCAAGGCTGCAATTTCATGCCTTCAATGACCAACTTCAGGGCGATATTGTTTCCGCCGGTTCCGTTGTACCAGTCCGGGTCAAAACCTTCGGCATCAATCAGCTTCCAGGTCATGTCCCAAAGCACCTGACTCCAGATTTCGCCGATTGCATGAGGGCCGGTACTATTGGCTAAGCTGCCGTAAGTATGGGGATTCACGGACATGTTGGTAGAATAAGGAAACCGCCGGATGCCCTGGCCGCTGTCGTCATCCAATGCGTAGGTGCCGATACCGCGCGTATCCGGCCCGGCATCTCCGGGTTCGATGGTGAGAATCAATCCCAGCCAGTCGCTCCAGCCTTCGCCGCCTTGCTCGCCGTTGAACAGGCAATTGGAATTGGAAGGGCCGCCCGTCAGGCGTGTAGAAAGGCCGTGCCCGTATTCGTGGGCGACAATGCCGTTGTCGAGCGAGCCGTCGCGATCCTGATTGGCTGCGCCTCCGGCCAGACCGAGGGTCACCTCGACTGCCTGACCTGCATTCAGTTGTGCTTTAATCAAGTCGCCGTCAGCCTGGGAAATCATCACCGCCGGAATATCGGCAGTGCCTGCACCACCCATCGAGATGGGCGCCCCGCCATTATTATTGACCACAATCAACGCAATGGCGCCGGCTGCTGCTGCGGTATTCGCTTTTGCAATAAACGTACAAAGGCCGCGGTCTATCACCACAATTTTCCCGGCGAGGTCGGCTTCATTTTGAATGATTTCGCAGCCATCTGTAGTTGGCGCCACATCATCCTCAATGAGGACAAGCGTTCCGGTTATGGGTATGGCCACCCCAGGGCCAAAACCCGCTTCCACTGCAATATAATCCCCGGCAATGGTATTCGGCGAAAGTACCGTCATCAAGGCCGGTACATTGGCCGGCCACAAATACATTTGCATCGCGCCGTTGAATCCATCTTCGGGCGTACTGAAATTGGCGTTGTTGGTGCCGCCGCCGTCCTGGCCTTCCGCCAGTACATAATCGTCGGCCTGGCCGCCCTGGCCATAGTTGTTGGCCTGAAAATTGCCGGCGCGCTCGTCAAAGCCGTGCACGTACAAAATATCGTGCAGCATATTGTTCATGTAGAACAGGTTGGTCAGTATGGCATCCTGATTCGTTGCCGGGGGCAGCGCCAGGTCAATCGGAAAGTCGAAGTTCAGTTCCGGGCCACCATCGGGCGAATAGCCGGGCGTATCTTCATCTGCGCGGTCTTCATAGACATAGACATTGTTGCCCCGTGTGATGGTGTATTCCGGACCGTCGGCTCCATTGTCGTCGTGCCAGCCATACGGAGAGGCGACCGTCGAATGCGGCGCCGTAAGCAGGCTGCGGCCGCCAAACAGCGGCGCTTCGAGCGGCAGGGCATAGACATTGTAATTGCCGGCATTCGTTTTTTCTATTCCGACCGGCGCCTGCACCTCCAGCGGATGCCCGGAATCCCGGCAAGCCGCACTGTGCTGGTGTCCCGTGCCAAAATTGCACTCGGTTGTCCAGTTGTTTTTTTCCAAATATTCCCCGGTGAGGGCGTCTATGCGGATGTTCCACCAATCTGCGCTGCCCGCCGGCGCCAGGTTGACGTTCCAGGCCAAACGCAGGGTATTGTCCACTGCTAAGTACAGCAGTTCTACTTTGATGTCCTCTTTTGCGATGCCGCCATTCGAGAAAGTGGAACGCCGGCGTTGGGTTTCGGTGCTCAGCAGCCGGGGCGTTTCTTTCAGGGTCAGCCCGAGGTGGGACGCCGCCGCTTCAATGGCTTGTGCTTCCATCAATCCAGGCTGCGTGGCGTTTATTTTCGCCGCAGCGTTGGCGTGGAAGCGGCTGGCAAAATGCACGACTTCTCCGTTGCGGAGGGCCATGGTGCTCACCGCGTTGAAGATCCGGAGCTCGTCCACTTGCTGGTGCAAATAAGTGTACGTAACCCCGGTTTCCCGGTTGGTATACTGGTCAGAAACGACATAATTGGCGATGTCGGCATCGGTGAGTTGCGCTTTTTCCTGTTTTAAATACGCATTGATTTCAGCCTGGAATTGCTGCGCGTGGGCTGGGAGGAATCCGGCTAAGAGCAAGACAATTAGGGCGATTCGAAGGTGTAGATGAGCTTTGATCATACGAAAAGATAGTTGTTGGATAAGATGTACTGTTCCATACTACTGGACATTTTCGTTTCAGGGCTTCAGACCTTATAGGTTTTAAAAACCTATAAGGTCTCATTGCGCGAAAATGTCCAGTAGTCTGGTACTGTTCTCCTTTCAAAAGGAATGGCTAAGCTACTTTGTTTTTTAAAGTGAGGGAAGAATAATGCGGAGATGGTCGGGAAGGTGACGGGACAGGGATTCGTACACTTTGTATATTTTAAATTTGGCTTTTATTCGAAAACTTAACGCTGGGAAAGTAAGGAATCAGATTGCTTATTTCAACGTTTTTCGCACCACAAGAACCTTTTGGTCGCTGAAGTCCATCCAGGCGAAGTCATAAACGATGCGATACATTTTGTTTTCTTTGTTCCAATAGATGCCGGTCATATAGTCCCACTTGAATCCGGCTCGGGTGAGAACCATCTTATCTAAAGTAATTTTAGCGTCACTGCCCATTAGCATCGCCAGAATTTCCCGGTTGCGATGCAGGTAGCCGTCTGCTTCTTTAACTACATCCCGGGTTGTTTTCTTTTGAGCAATATTGAAAGCATTTTTGCAAGCTAAGCCGCAGAACCGCTTGTCGCTGCGACCGACAAAATCACTCCCACATTGTGCACATTGCTTTTTCATGGCAGGGCAATTTTTATAGAAGCAGCAAGTATAAATAATTTCATCGGATTGCTATCGGTTAATTATCCGATACAATCATTTAAATTAATAAACCAATGATTATCAGTTGTTTTATTTTTGTTTTTTTATTAGTATTGCAAATAAAAAGAGCGTATGGACATCAAAGTGTCTTCGATGGATTGGGAAAACACCACTCGGATCGCTGTCAAAAACCTGCAATACGATCCTTCTTTTCCAGCAATGATGAAACAAGTGAAAGGCAGCTACTTCTCGCCGGAGATTAAAGCCTGGCTTATGCCATCTACAAAAGAAGCCTGGAGCCAATTTAGAAGCGTTTTTGAAGGCATCCCCGTGACGCCCCAGCTTAACGACGCAAAGTCGCCTTCGGATACAATTACATCTCCTATCTCTGTTGAAGGCGTGCAGCAAATGGAGCCACCTTCAATTGGCGCTTTGCCGGATTATTTTACAAATGCGGAAACAGTACCCGCACCATCGGAAACTCCCGAAGATTGCATAACAGTTCGGTATTGCGCCGAAAAACCCGACCGGGTTTTTCTTTTTGTGCCACCCCATCGTAAAGATTGGAAATATTTTGTGAATCAAACGCCCGGAAAATGGTGGCACTCCAAAGAGAAATTGTGGAGCGTGCCACGTAGTAAAGACCTTTTCAAGGGATTTCAGGATTTTTTTAAGGACAAATTGATTATTGATCGTGAAACACCGGTTGTATTACAAGCGCCTGAAACCGCAACAACCATAAAATTTGACAAACAACCCGATAGGATCACCTTGCATGCACATCCCGAAGCCCAGGATTACTGGTGTCTTGACTTGCCCCCAGATATGGTACCCACTCATCTGAATAACGTAAAAAATATACATGGCCGGCGTTGGAACAAGTCCTTTTATTGCTGGGAAATACCAGCTACAAAACAGACCTTACGATTTTTGGAGCAGTACCTGCCAGGTATGATCGTGTGGACATTCCAACCCGACGAGGCCATCCCGGAGCGGTTACCGGAGGCGGTACCACAGTATCAAAGACCGCAAAAACCACTCGCAATGGCACGATACGAAGCTGCGGTAATTGCTTTGGAACAAGTGCTAACCCTAAAAAGATATAGTTGGCGTACAATCAAATCCTATAAAAGCTCGCTTAGACAGTTCATTATGTACTACAATGACATCAAGCCCAGCCATATTACACGCAAGCAGATTAATGACTACATCATACACCTCATCCGCGATAAGCACATCACAGAGTCTTATCAGAATCAGATTGCCAGCGCCATAAAGATTTTTTATTCCGAAGTACTTGACCAATCCAGTAAAGTAGAAGGGTTGGTACAGGCCAAAAAGCCGCAAAAAATACCCCAGGTGCTGACTGAAGCCGAGGTGACGCGCTTGTTGCGATCCGTAGATAACCTCAAACACCGCTGTATCCTGATGATCATTTATTCTGCCGGATTACGGCTTGGCGAACTGACCAAGTTGCGCCTGACAGACATACAAATTGATAAACATCGCATTTTCGTACGCGACGGCAAAGGAAAAAAAGACCGTTGCACCATATTAGCGGGAAAAACAGAAGTGCTGTTGCGCGCTTATTTGGCCTGTTACCGTCCCGTGCATTGGCTTTTTGAGGGCGCTGACGGCGGCGCCTATAGTGATCGAAGTGTACAGGCGATTTTTACGGCAGCTAAAGAACGCTCTAAGATCAATCCTTTGGCGACCGTACATACTTTACGGCACTCTTTTGCCACACATTTGCTGGAAAAAGGGGTGGATTTGCGCTATATTCAAGACCTGCTGGGGCACGAAAGCACCAAAACGACGGAGATCTATACCCACATTACTAAAAAAAGTTGGGATAAGATAAAAAGTCCCTTGGATGATTTGGAGATTTGAAAGTTTGGGTTACATTTACACAGCTAAACAACCACCAATATGAACCTTATGCCTCTCCTTTCCTATCCTCTATCGGCTCAGCAGTTACTTAAAGCCAACCGTTTTGGTTGGCTTTACGCAATTGGGGGTTGCCCAGCCACTGATGACAAAGTGAGTTTTGACGCAATAGAGCCTATAGGGAGAGTTGCGTGAAACCATAGTTAGCCGCAAAAAAAATCACAAAATAAAAATATAATAAAATGAGCGATGTTTTCAGATTTACCGTGACGAGAGCGAGCCAACGCCTCGAAAAATGCCAATCCAAAAGCATTGGCATACCAGCCTATCCAAAAAATTCTCAATCGCAACTCATTGAGAGGCTAAAAATTCTTTGTCAGACTGGAAACAAAGAGGAGTACATTAAGTATCTCCAAGCATTTTTGGAAGGCAACCAATTCATACATAGCCTAACCCAAATTAATCCTTTTTATGCGAGTGCATACGAATGGATTTTATGCAACCGAAGGAACGCCACGACTGCATCGTTTTACCAAACTTTGCAGATACGTAACACAAAGGAAAGAGACCGGTTTTTGGCTCAAATTCACGAAGATAGAATTAGAGTTGCCGATAGTTTAATTTCACTTTCAATTTTAGGACTGTCGGGAAGAACTCACTCCCTCAATTATCAGAACTTAGTCTTAGCAGGTCAATTAATTGAAATCGCAAACTACCCGAGACCGAAAGGAAGAAAAGTAACTGAGTATGAGATAAAAAAAATGCTAAGTTATCCGATAATACTGCCCGAAGGAGTGATAAATATTCGGTGTTGCGAGCATAACAAAGACCCAAGACCAAACGGAGTAGATTATGGACAATCGTGGTTAATCAAAAAAACTTCAACGAGCCTTACTCGAAATGTCCAAGAACCCACCAAGGATGAATGTAATTGCTGCGAAGAAGAAATTTGCGTTGAGCCAAGTTTCGATTGCATTTGCATAAAGCCTTTTGTTACTGACTTACTTGTGGTTAGAGAAGAACTAAACTGTTATGAAGCAGGTGAAATAGCCTATATCGAGAATATATTAATAGGGGAAAAACGAGTTAGAAAGCATAGAAATTTGTTGAGGACAGAGGATTTTTCAGAAACTGAGACCACAAAAACAAGTTCAGAGGAAAAAGACCATCAAGTGTCGGAAAGGTTTGACCTTCAAAATGAATCGCAAAGTATCATTAAAACTGATGCAAGTATTGACGCAGGTTTGACAGTGAGTGGTTCCTATGGACCCAATGTCAGTATGTCAGCGAGTGTAGATGTTTCATCATCAATTTCAAAAGAAGTTGCACAAAGGACGGCTTCAAATTATTCCCGTGAGGTAGTGGATAGGTCGGTGATGAAAATTCAGGAAACTGTTCGTCAATTAGTTTCCAAAAAAATAATACATGAAATCGAAGAGAACAACAAACATTCTTTCGATAATGTCGGAGGCAGTAATCATATTTCGGGGCATTATCATTGGGTGAATAAAACTTCCAAAGCCCAAGTGATGAGTTATGGGAAAAGAATGGCGTATGACCTAATAGTACCAGAGCCAAGCGAAAACTATAAACATTTGCTAAGCAAACGGGAATTGGCATCATTGCCAAGTAATATTAAAGACCCAGGTTCATTCTCATTAAACGCAAACGATATAAGCGAAGACCCTTCAAACGGTAATTATTACTTAGCGTTAGCCGATTTATACGGAGGCATTTCAGGTCTTGATGCTCCGCCTCCAAGGGAAATTTGGCTTTCCGCATCTCTTGTTTCAGAGGTTCAAAAAAAATATGCAACGGGAGAAGCAGAGCAAATGCAGACAACTATCACCGTTCCAGCAAATTATTTGGCTGTTCATTGCGTCCCCCAAATTGGTGCTGTTTGGAATATTAGAGCCGAAAGCGATGAGGATAATAATAGGTCTCAGCAACGTGTAGTAAGGCTTGCAGCGGGAAGTTTGTTGTTCGTTTGTGATTACCCAAATAGTCACTTTAATGGAGGAGGACAGAATTTTCCCGGCGGTTTCAGCGGGGCTATCGGTATGTCTATGTCCCATTATGGAGGCGAAGCATTAGCAATTACTGTTAGTGTGAAATGTGAACGCACAAAAGAAAGTTATTCAAAATGGCAATTAGAAGTTTTTGAAAAGATAATGGCTGCCTACCAAATTAAAAAAGCAGAGTATGAGGCAGCAATTCTTAACAAGGAAGCCAAAGACGTAGAAAAAATAGTTTATGGTCGAAACCCGTTTTTAAACCGAGAAATCGAGCGTACAGAATTGAAAAAGTTGGTGATTTCAATTTTGATGTGCCAGCACTTTGATGATTTTAATGCAATGAAACGTAAGGTAAAACCATGCGGCTATCCTCAATTAGATTTTAAAGATGCTGAGGAAGAAGGGAAGATTATTAAGTTTTTTGAACAGGCTGTTGAGTGGAACTTTATGACCTACAAATTCTATGAATATATGTGGGGCAAAAAGTGTTATTGGCACGAGAAAATACAAGAAGCAACAAACGACCCTCTGTTTGACAAATTTTTAATGGCAGGTGCAGCAAGAGTGCAAATCACTATTCGACCCGAATTTGAAGATTACTTTAACTGGTACATGGCGACTGGCGAAATTTGGGGGCAAGACGGAACTCCGCCAATTCCTGGCGACCCACATTATGTCTCCATAATTCAAGAAATTAAAGAGCAAAAGCAATGCTACTACACAGACAGGGACGGAGAGTTGACAGTGACCGACGGCAATGATGAAGTTTTATTGGATAATTCTGGATATTATTGGGATTATCTAAATGGTCAGGTTGACCTACTTTTGAGAGACAATGACATTGACAGGGAAATAGTGATTGAATGTGTAGTTTATCGGATTGTAGCAATTACTCAAAATGGTTCTCCGACAAAATGGAAAATCAAATTGGAAAGAGCCTATGATATTAAAAACGAACCAATAGGCACAATTAGAAGTCATTTGAAGTTCCAAGTTGGAGCATTATTTATTGGTGCGCCTTGGTTGGTTAAGACACCTACGAATCTTGTGTACCTCCGTACTGAGAAAGATTGTTTGCCTTGTTTCCCACTTCCTAAACTTCCAAATTGTCAATAATTATGAGTTACCTAAAATATGCATACCCAACAAATAACTACTTTAATCTTCCCGAAGTGCAAGAATCACAATCGGGAAAAGAAAATAGCGGCGACCCCATAAGTGTTTTTATTAGCGGCAGTAACAAAGTCAATGAGAGTTTTTTAGTTGCTTTGTTAGAAGATGAAGATAATGTAAGGTACTCAAAGAAAGAAATAGATAAAATTGCAGACCAACTACAAAAAGCAACTTCGGATGCAAGGAGTAGCATTAGAGATGCTTTCATAAAAGGGCAAATTGCTGACTTCAAACAGCAATATCAAAAATCTCCAAAATTTGGAGAGGTACTATTTGACTTACTAATTACTATGGTATGCCATTTTATTCTGCCGAGTTTTGGAACCTGGGTCAGTAAAGCGGTTGTTACCTACTCTAAGACCGATTCATTTAATAAGTTTCTAATTAAATATTATATTCATAATTACGCCGAAACAGCATCAAAAATACTGGGACGGACTCTATTGTCAATAAATGGTAGTATATCTGAGAATAAGGATACTTTTTTAAAAAATGTTAAATCGGCTGATACATTAAGTGTTGATGAATTCGATTATTTTTCAAATATCGTGGTAAACTCAATAGATGAATATTTAAAAGAAATTTCAATATATGCTACACCAAATAGCAAATTTCTACCTACAACTAATCAACTCCTTTTGTTGGCATACTTTCAGACATGGTCATATAGCGACTATTTAGATTTCGTGAATAGTTACATGCAAAAATATCAAGAGCAAGTAAAGCCAATAGGGAGTAGCGGATTTCTTGCTTGGGTATATATTAAATCAAATTACATTCTTGCGCTTATGCATCAACCAAGCGGTGACTTATATTCATCAAGACAAATAAAACTATTTATAAGCAAAGATATGAAAAATTTATGTTTTCTAAAAAATGATATAGTTAAGTACAAGATTATTGAAATTCCCAAAATGGATTTAATCAAGTTGCCTGCGGGCGGAAAAGTACCAGAGAATGTTGTTTATAAAACTGACTAAATGCGGCTAACAAAGCACTCAACGCCTATGCCGCCCAAGCCCAACCCGCAAAAGCCAACGCAGGGCGGCACAGCGTGAGTGCCAACGTTCCACGCAATAAAATAAAACAAAATATATCAAAAAAGAGGAGAAAATGAAGTATCTTTGCCCCAAATTTTAGTTTTATGAAAGGAACTTATCACAAAATAATAAACGGCGATAGCAGACAAATGAGTGAACTCAAAGATGAGAGCATTCACTTAGTTATTACTTCTCCACCGTATTGGCAGTTGAAAGACTACGGTACAGAAAACCAGATTGGCTTTCACGACGACTACGAAACATATATTAACCATCTGAATTTGACTTGGAAAGAGTGCTTTCGTGTACTTCACAATGGCTGTCGTTTATGTATAAACATTGGCGACCAATTTGCTAGGTCGGTTTATTACGGTCGTTATAAAATTATCCCAATTCATAGTGAGATAATCAAGTTTTGTGAAATGATAGGCTTTGATTTTATGGGTTCTATCATTTGGCAGAAAACGACAACCATGAATACGACAGGAGGCGCAAGTATAATGGGTAGTTTTCCTCATCCAAGAAACGGCATTGTAAAGTTAGATTTTGAGTACATCCTTCTCTTTAAAAAGCAGGGAAATGCACCCAAACCAACGACTGAACAAAAAGAACATTCTGCAATGACAACAGAAGAATGGAACACTTACTTTAACGGTCATTGGTATATTAGTGGAGTGCGTCAAGACAACCATTTGGCAATGTTTCCAGAAGAATTACCAAAAAGACTTATAAAAATGTTCTCTTTTCCAGGAGAAAATGTACTTGACCCATTCCTTGGAAGTGGCACAACCTCATTAGTTGCAAAAAGCCTTGGACGGAACTCTTGCGGATATGAAGTCAATCCAGAATTTATTCCAATTATTAAACAAAAATTAGGAGCAAATGACAATGTTTTGTTTGACGATGCCAGAATAGATTTTGTAAAACAACCAGAATTAAAGTTTGACTTTGAAGCAAAAATCAAAGAACTGCCCTACATTTTCAAAGATACTCATAAGTTAGACAAGAAAATAGATGTAAAGAAACTTCAATTTGGTTCTAAACTCGACGCTAATGGGAGTGCTACGAGAGAAGATTTTTTTACAGTCAAAGAAGTTATCAGCCCTGAATTAGTTAGGCTAAATAATGATTTAATTATTAGGCTAATCGGGATTAAGCAAGACCTTAGCAAAAATGGTAGTGCCAATGAATTTCTTATTAAGAAAACGAAAGGGAAAAAAGTGTTCTTAAAGTATGATGAAGTCAAACACGATGAAAATAACACCCTTATGGCTTACCTATATCTTGAAAATAAGACATTTTTGAACGCTCATCTTTTAAAGGAAGGGTTAGCAATGGTTGATAATTCTGTTGAATTCAAGTATAAACAGAAATTTAATAATCTTTTAAATCAACTTTTATGACAACTGAACAAGAATTGATTTGGAAATATTTAAAAGACAATGCGTTAGGTCATGCGAATGCAGTACATTATCCTCCAATTGCCGAAGTAATTGGAGTGGAGTGTATAGGTTCAAATTGCCAAAATGTTAGAAGCATCATCAAAGAAATGGTAGAAGTACATGGGTTGCCAATTGGAACTTCTAAAAAAGGTGTATTTGTAAATATTAGCGAGCAAGATATTGAAATCGCCGTAAAGTGGGTTGAAAGACCCAATAGAGGTGATAATATTCGTAACAACGGAATATATACAGAGGAATGAAGAGATACTCAAAAGAGTTTGGCAAAAAGGAAAAGGTCTTGAATTATGCTTGCCAAACCTATCAACTTTCAAGACCTAATAAAGTTGGTGCAGTAATGGCACTCATACGCCAATGCCAACCAAAAACAATTGAAGATTGGGAGGCTTGGTATTTTGAAAATGCCTATACTGACGGTAAAAACACTTTCAAAGTAACCAAAGAAAGTTTGGAAGAACTTGGCAACCGACTTTACGAAAAAATAACAGAAGTTGTAATTCCAGAATGGCAAGAGGCATTCAGAAACTTGACATTACAAGATTGCATTGATTATATTCACAATTTAACCATAAATCGGACTTTTGACGGCTATATTCGGGAAAAATCGGTTGTCAACGACGGATTGGCAAAATTATACCCCTCAGTAAAGTTTGAGGAAAGTCCATCAGAACTTGACCATGCAGGCGATATTGACTATTTAGGATATATCGGCGAAAAGGCGTTTGGTATTCAAATCAAACCCGTTACAGCCAAGTCAAACTTTGGAAATTATTCGGTTTCTGAAAGAATGAAAGCAGGATTTCAAGACTTCGAGGAAGACTACGGAGGAAAGGTATTCATAGTATTCAGCCTTGACGGAGAAATTGCCAATAAAGAAGTGCTTAAAGAAATTGACGCAGAAGTGGCGCGACTTTCGAAGATATAAAAGCGTGGAACAATGGATGTGCGCACATGGCGGCAAAAGCCCACCCGCAAAAGCCAACGCTCGCCGCCACGTCGCACATCCAGCCGTCCGCTGCTATAAAAGATAAATATATGGCATGAAAGCTACTGCCAGCAAGGAAAATTCTACACCAACCCAATCTTCCAACCCTTTTTTCAGCAAAAAGGGAGGGGGCGGTTTTTGGGGTCAAACCAAAGAAGTAGAACAGCCGTTTTTTTTGCCCCGCCAACAGCCAGTTATCCAAGCAAAATTGACAATAAACGAACCGGGTGACCAGTATGAACAGGAAGCCGATGCCATGGCCGACCGAGTGATGCGCATGAGCGCACCTCTCGGCGAGGGTGGAAACGAAGGGGTGTTGCAGGTCAAACAATTGAATATCAATACTATACAAGACAAATGCGCCGCCTGCGAGGAAGAAGAAAAGGTGCAGCGCCAGGAAATGGAGGAAGATAAATCACTCCAAACCAAACCCCTGATGCGCAAATCTGCGGAAGGCGGAGGCTACACGGCGTCCCCTCTGTTGGCTTCTCAACTCGACAGCAGCAAAGGCGGCGGCGACCCGCTGCCCAGACAGACACTAGCCTCTATGAATCAAGCCTTTGGCGCTGATTTTTCCAAAGTACGGGTACACACTGGCAGCCAGGCGGCAGAGATGAGCCAAGGGATACAGGCAAAGGCGTTTACGCATGGCACGGATATTTATTTTAACAGGGGGCAGTATAGTCCGGAGTCGTTGGAGGGAAGACGGTTGTTGGGGCATGAGTTAGTGCATGTGGTCCAGCAAAACCCCAAGCCAGGTTATTTCATACAAAAGAAACAATTATCTTATAATGAGATCAACAAGGAACTTCACAATCTTAATATTCAAGAGAGGGAGATTGAAAACCTGATTCTTCATGAACATCCCGATTGTAAGGGAAGAAAGTTATCTGAATGTCAGAGGAGACTGCAAAAAATAAGGTCCAAAATTGTTGAGTTGAAAACTATAGCAAACCAGCCAACACCTCAAAGAAATGCAATTAAGACCAAGGCGCTTAGTAATCTTACAATACTTGAACGAAGCTATGAAATTAATTATATTAAATGGGAAATAGTCGCGCGGAATGTCGGATCTGCCTATGCCAGTGCAGCCGATCTTCACGCAAGATCTCTTGGTGAACGAGACAAAGTGATTGCTCAACGCCAAGCAATTATGTTTGGGGTATTAACTGCTGCAACTGCTGGAGGATTGTCATGGCTGAGTTCAGTAGCCCAGGCAACGACCCCAACAACCGTAGGGGTGATTCTTTCTAGACCAGGTTTAGCGGTACCTGGTACTGGCTGGCCTAGTGGAAGCCTGGCTAGAGATATATTTGTTAATTCTTTAGAAGATGCAGCACAAGCTGGGGCAAGTGAAGCCATCGATATCTGGCAATTAAGTGTTGCCAATCCAAGCGTACCTGTAAGCCAAAATCCGTTAACTTACCAAAATGAAATATTAAATTATCTTGCCGAATTACATTTAAATGTCAAAGCTTATATCCAAGAAGTTCATAGAGAATTCGAAGATTTGCCAATGGCTGCGTGGGATAATTTTGACCCGGAAAAACAAGCGAAAATATATAAAGAAAAGTTAGAAGCCTCTAAATTGGCTCAACCGCCAAGCCTTCCAGATGTTGCCACTATGCAAAATCAACTTGAGCGCGGGATGTGGGCTAAGTGGTTGCCTTCTCTTAAAAGAACTCGATCAATAGGAATGAGTCCCGGCAGTTTTGAATTTAATTATTCGGCAGAAGCGGAAGAAACATATTATGATGATCTTACAGAACCTGTTGAGGATCGTTTAGATTATTTGGGTATCTCCGCAGAATCAGGTGTAGGTAAATTCCGAGGAACTTGGACTTGGTCTGATGAGGTCAAAAAGGCGGTGGACTGGGCCTATAGCTACAGACAGCCACAATTTTTTTAGAGTTTTTTCAGTAGTGAAAAAAAGATATTTCCACTTTGTTTGATGTCCTCTTCTATATGTGCTTGTTTTTTTTTGAATAACCATATACATTGCATGATGCCAAGTAGAGCTAAAAGATTGAAAAGAAAACGTCAAAGTAATCCTTAGTTAATAGTGAGGTCATAGAAAACTACAACCTGCAAATTCTATAAAGCAGCGAACAAAAGATGTACGAAAATGCCTCCTAAACGTCGCAAATTCGTACATCCAACCGTTCGTGGTAATCAAAAATGAAAAAACAGTAGATATGAACAGAAATAAATTTTTTGAAGTCTTGCTCTATTCAACAGGCGTTGGACTTTCCCTAATTGTAAATTTGGTTACTGGTGATTTAGAAGGCTTTTATCAACAAAACAAAACCCTTATCCAAATTTTAGGCGGTGTTTTGGTTGCTTTGGGATTATTGATATCTGTTCTTAAGGAATCCGAATCCATAAGCCATCAAAGTAAAAGACCTGGAGTAGGTACTTTGAGCATTTTTGGCACAACAATAATGTCCACTCTTTTATCCGTTTTTTATGGACTAATAATCGGCATTGCTGCCTATTGGGGGTTATTCTTCATTGCCAAAGAATCAACCCAACAGCCCGAAATTGCAAATTTCCTAAATGGAGGTGGATATTTGAGAGTTGTTCCTGCGATTACTGGAGCATTAATTGGCTTGCGGTTCAAATATGTGTATGGTGATGAATTTACCGGAGTGATATTGGGGGCTTTTTTAGGTTATGCCGCATCATTTTATTTCCCAGAAAGTTTTTCATTGCCTTTTTTGCCTGCAGTTGTTTCTCATCCTTCTATTGTTGTATCTACTCTATTGGCTGGCTTGATTGGGGTTTTTACAGGAATTTTTGAAGAAGGCTATAAATTGAAAATAAAAGAAGCTGATATTTCAAAGGAACAAAAAATTGAGCAATGGGAAGATGCGGTTGCAATTTTACGAAATAATGGATACGAAATCTATGCGAATGATGTTCAAGGAAATCTGTTTGCTTACCTTGAAAGATTGGCATCGTTAGATAAAGACGCAAAAAATAGCCCTGACTATCGAGAAAAAATGAGAGAAATAAAACAAAAAATGGATGCTGACCCATCAATCGCTTTTTTAAAGTTATTATGGAGTGAAGGAAACTCCAAAAAGAATGTACCAAATCCTCCTTATTGGGTTTTCAACAATAAAGGAGATGAAGTTCAAAAATTCACAAGTACTGCCAGTTTATATCGTTTTGCGACAGGCTTAGATTCAATAAGGCAGTTAAAATAAAAAATAATGTCCACAAAAAAATACCACGAATCGAGTAGGGAACGGTGAGCCAGAATGACCCACCGCAGCCCTCTCACACCACCGTGCGTACGGTTCACGTACACGGCGGTTCACCGAACAGTTTTAGCGTACTTGACTTTAAGGTAGTACTCCAGGAATGGCACGTATCCCTTTTGCCGCAGGCGTTCTTCCGTTACGGACATACCCATCACTGGACTGCACGATAAACGCCATCCTCCCTTGCGGGAATAGGCAAACCTGCGCGCCCAATCTGGCGTGATACCCAGTTGGAGGAAGGCTCGATATCTACGCTTTGGGCGTTTCCACTGCTTCCAGATACAGTACCGAAGGCGGCACCGTATCCACGCATCCAGGTCTTTCAATTTCTGATAACCTGTGGCGTGTTGGAAATAATTGACCCAGCCCCGCATCAGAGAGTTTAGCTCTATGATGCGTTCAACAAAGGGTATTGGTTTTGTTTTGCGTGTGATTGCTTTGATTCGCAGTTTCAAACGCGCCCAGCTTTTCTTGGCGATGCAAAGGCGGTATTTGCCCTTGTCCGCTTTCTTGTAGCTCGCCACAAAACCGTGTCCAAGTAAAGTGAACTTGACGGGACGACAAATGCTTGTTTTCTCTTTGTTTACCTCCAGTCGGAGTTTCCCTTCGAGAAAACGCGTGATGCTTGTCAGTACCCTTTCAGCGGCTCTTTTACTGCCCAGAAAGATGCTGCAATCGTCTGCGTAGCGCACGAATCGCAGCCCTCTTTTAGTCAGTTCCTTGTCCAGTTCGTTCAGCAGAATATTTGACAGCAATGGGCTTAACGGCCCACCTTGAGGCGTCCCTTCTTCCCTTTTGCTGTATACTCCACCTAAGAAAATACCGCTTTGCAGGTAGCGTCTTATCAGACGGAGCAGCGGCCTGTCATCGACATGTCGCATTATCAAAGCCATCAAAAGATCGTGGTTTACCCGGTCGAAAAATGATTTCAAATCAAGGTCTATCACGTCCTGGTATCCGGCGTTGATATATTCCGTAGCCTGTTTCAACGCTTTGTGCGCGCTGCAATCGGGACGAAAACCGTAGCTGAACTTGGAAAAGTCTCCTTCCCATATCCGCGACAGTACTTGGTGTATCGCCTGCTGGATAAAGCGGTCAAGTACCGTGGGTATGCCCAACAGTCGCTTGCCGCCGTTCGCCTTCGGTATTTCCACGCCTCGTACAGCTCGTGGGCGATAGCTACCCGTGGCCAGTTCCATACTGATGCGCGGCCATTCTTTGGACAGGTAGGCGGGGAGTTCATCCACGCCCATTCCATCCACACCAGATGCCCCTTTGTTCGTCCGAACTCGTGAAAGAGCCGTCGCGAGGTTTTCCCGTGACAGAATTACGGCCATCAGTTTGTCGTACTTCTTCATGTCAAATCAACTGTTTACTTGCCCTCTTTGACCAAAACGGATGCCCTGTAATCCACCGGTCGGTTTTTACAACATGGCATGTTTTGCCCCTTTCAGGCGGTTCGATGTTCAGCCCTTCACGGCTGCCCTCTCTTGCTCTGTTGCCGACATCACGGTCGGGCATTAGAACATGGTTTGGCTCCGCTAATATGGCCTCGGCTGACTTCTGCGCCCCTTGTTTCTCTTTGGTACTCGCACGTACCGCCGTCTCCACAGTCAAAGCACAGATCTCCCCAGGTAAGAACACATCCTTTCAGTCAATCCCGGCTACATCTACTCCCTTGGGTTTATTGCCTGCGAGCGTTGGCATGTTGTGCTGCCTAACCCACCCAACTGAGCCTCTTATGTAGTTCCTGTTCGTCCGTACCGACCTTTGCAGTCCCGCTTACTTCAGACCCGCAGTCACCCACGACGCCCTTGCGGCTTGCTAACTGGCTTTGGCAACTTGCCAGTAAGGGACTTTCACCCTCAAGTTTTCAGGCTTCCTATTCCAAAGATTTCGAATTATCTTTGTTTTGGAGAACCGATGTGCCCATTCTGGGCACACACAA